>Ga0310828_1001913_pt1 | contig 10593 bp, 14 predicted proteins | sample WT_ome_3_FD_202242 | JGI IMG/M metagenome (GOLD analysis project Ga0310828, IMG submission 202242) | Sorghum-adapted microbial communities enriched on wild type (WT) sorghum from Joint BioEnergy Institute, Emeryville, California, United... ... | reverse complement strand
CCCAGCGACTCCCGGGAGCAGGGTCTCTGCCCGTCCCACCTGTACCGCAAGCAGCGGTACGGCGACCCGCTCGCCGGGCCGCTGCGGGCAGCACTGAGCAGAAAGGGAAAACACCGTGGCCCGTACGAGCATCCACCACGACGGCGACAACAGCGTCAACATCGTCTACAAGTACGGCACGCACTCCGGGGTCAGCCTCACCGACGATTGGGTGGACCAGTTGAGGCTGGCGCACGACCTGTACAACGACCTGGTCCGCGCCCGCCTCGACCACGACGACCAGCGACGCGACGGCGGGCGCCTGGTCATTCGGTCGCTGATGACAGCGCCGCTGGGTCGAGCACCGTGACGACCGGCAGGTGGTCCGACGCGCGTAGCGTGGTGTCGTTGCGCACGACACGCAGGCTGTGCACCGCGGGCACGAGCCCCTGGGTGACGTAGAAGCGGTCTTTCCGCCGCCTGTCCGCCCAGGCCTCGGGGCCGTGCCCGGAGGTTGGTTCGGGTGTCTGCGTCAGCTCAGCGACCTCGGCCAGGCCGCCCTGCGTGAGCATGATGTCCGGGCGCCGGTCGGCGCGTAGTTTGACCTCGCCGTCCGCGGTGTCGTACAGCTCTGCCTCGTGGATATGGTTGATGGTCCACGGCTGGTTGTAGTAATCCTCGTCGAGGTACTTGCCTGCGGGGTCCTTCGACGCTGACGTGTCGTTGAAGTCGCCGCCGACCACCGCGTCGCAGAACGCCCGACTGCGGGTCAGTGCCATCGCCAGGCACTGGGCGTCGTCGATCCGCTTGTGCGTGCCGGTCGGATACGCGTGATACGAGCAGAACGCGACCCGGCGGCCATCGAAGTCGAGGACGATGCCCGCGACGCGGTTCTGGAAGCTCGCGGTGCCGGGCAGCACGACGTCGACCGGGTCCACCGTCTCGGGATTCCACATCACGGCGTTGCCGTAGCGGCTCTCACTGACCGCGAGCGCCTGGCGGCCGTTGTCGAGCCGGCAGTACATGCCCGTCTCGGCGGCCAGCTCGTCGAGCACCTTCTCCTTGGCGGTGGCCGAGAATGCGGGTTCGCCGCCGATCTCCTGGATGGCGAGCACATCCACGTCCAGGGCGCGGATGGCGGCGACGAGATCCGCGCGCCGCGACTTGGGCCCGTCGGCGTCGTTGCCGCACTCGTACAGGTTGTACGTCCCGAAGCTAAACACGATTCTGCCCTTTCTGTCGCACCGCATGTGCGGTTGTCCCTCCACTGATTGCTGAGCCCTTGCGGTGACCGTGACCGGGCAACGGAGGGTGGGTCATCCGGTCAGGTCGGTCTCGATGTCGGGGCCGGCGGACGTCGCAGCCCGCGCGGATCCGGCACGTTTACGTGGCCGCCGGCGAACCGGGCGGCGCTTCTACCGCTGCCGCCCTGCGACACCGCGCGTCGCCAGCCGACGTGGTGCGGATCACCGCAAAGGCGCCCCAAGGCTGAGGCCCTTGGGGCGCCCCTGCGCCGCGCTTTACAGGAAGTGGCGGACCTTCAGCTGATCGGTGAGTGTGTGGTTCTCGGCAGCAGTGGGTGGGCAGGTGCACGGCATCTGCTGGCGGGTCAGGATCGTTGCCCACACCCACGCCCGCCACGCCGGGTAGGTCATGTCCGTGTAGATGGTGGGCTGCTGGCAGGGGTCGGTCACGCTGGTCTCCCGGCTGGCGATGCCGACAGATGACCACACGCCGCGTCCGTGGCCAAGCCGCAGACCAGGACGACGCTGCAGAACAGGGCTGCCCGAGTCGCCGAAGCAGGCGCCACCACCCGTGCACAGCTCACCGGCGGTGATGGGCAGATCGTTGTCGGCGCAGGCGTCCTGGGGCAGCCGGGTGCTGTCCCGCTCGTGCAGCATCGCCGGCTGCGTCGTGTCCTCCTCCAGCGGATACGACGTGTACCCCCAGCCGGCCAGCCGCACCGGGGCATCCGGCGGTACCGGCCGCACGTCCAGCGGCATGAGCGGCGCGTCCACCGGCCGCGCCAGCTCCACCAGCGCCAGGTCGGCGACCGGTACCGCGGGGGCGCCGGTGCCCCAGGCCCAGCCTGGATGTAGGTAGACGCGTTTGGCGTCCACGACCTGCCCTCCGGCGGTGCGGTCGTTGCTGCCGATGCGGAAGCTGATATCGCTGGCAGCGATCGGGACCACCTTGGGGGCGGCCGCCTGGTCGCTGACACAGTGCGCCGCGGTCAGCGCCCACTGTGGATGGATGAGTTGTGAGCCGCACACCCCGGCGCCAAACCCGGGGAAGACCACCCGCATGGCGGCCATGCCCGGGTAGATCTGGCTGGCGGGCTTGCCACCGACGATCGCGGAGGCCGGCGCCGTAGCGGTGAGCATCGCCGCTGCGGCGACCGCCGCCACGATCACGGACCTGATGGCTCTCATTGGATCCTTTCCGGTAGTGGTTACACGGCCCGGCACGCTCTGCGCCGGGTTGTCCTTGAAACAGCGGTTCGCTCCCCCGCGACGGCGACGTCCTGCTGCAGATGCCGTCCTTGGGCTGCCAGAGCCGCCCGCACCTGGCCGGAGTCCATGCCGCCCCGGCGCACGGTCGGGCCGTCGAGGCGCACCTCGCCCAGATCGATCGGCGGCGGGTGTCCGGCGTAGGCCACGGCCGGTCGCGCAGGAGTCGGATCGCGGATTACTGCCGCCGGTGGGTGCGGCTTACCCGGCTGCGCTCGTTACGGATCGGACCGGGCCGGCCTGTCCGGCTCGGGCTTGCGGGCCACGCCGCAGTACACGTCCAGCTCCTGCGGCGGCTCGCCGGCGCCGGGATCTGGTCGCCACAGTGGGGTGGGGACCACGCCCGGCTCCAGCAGGTCCAGGCCGTCGAAGTAGGCCGCGATCTGTGCTGGGCTGCGGGCGATGTACGGAACGTTGGCGTCTTTCGAGCGTTGGGTCGCCTCGTCCCGTGCCCGTTGGTCGATGACGTTGGTGCCGTCGTTGACCACCAGGTAGCTGCCTGGCGGCACCGCGTCCACCAGCCGATGGACGATCATGCGGGCCTGGTCGTAGTCGACGATGCTGCCCAGGATGCCCAGCATGGTCAGCGCGACCGGGCGGGTGAAGTCTAGTGTGCGCGCTGCGGCGGTCAGGATGGTGTCCGGGTCGCGCGCGTCGGCGTCGACGTAGGCGCAGGCACCGTCCGCGCTGCTGGTCAGCAGGGCTCGGGCGTGTGCGAGCACGAGCGGGTCGTTGTCGACGTACACGATCCGGCAGGTCGGGTCGATCCGTTGCGCGACCTGGTGGGTGTTGTCCGCGGTGGGCAGGCCGGTGCCGATGTCCAGGAACTGGCGGATGCCGGCCTCGCCGGCCAGGTACGTGACCACACGGCGCAGGAACGCCCGGGATTCTCGGGCCACCTGCACGATTTGCGGGTAGGCCGCCCGGATCTGCTCACCGAGGCGGCGGTCGGCGGCGAAGTGGTCCTTGCCGCCGAGGAAGTAGTTCCACACCCGGGCGGAGTGTGGTCGGTTGGTGTTCAGCCGGCTCGACAGCGCCGCACCAGCTATCGGTGTGGCCCGGGCATTCATGTGCCACTCGCTCATGACTTGTACCCCACCGTGGACCAGAACGGCGGCAGCCGGATGTACGTCTGCGGGGAAGCCATCAGCTCTCGGATCCGTTCCAGATCCTGCGCCGTCAGGCCCTGCTTGAGCAGTTGCTCCCACAGTCGCCCGACGGTGCCGGCGACGAGCTGGCAGCCTGGGGAGCCGCCCGCACAGGACCGGGAGTAGATCTCGGATTCGACGTCGGTAAGCCCGGCGTCGACCATGGCCGGCAGCGTCCGGGACGGCCATGCCGGGTCCGCGCCGGCCGCGACCATCACGGCCGAGAGGCAGTTCTGGTAGAAGTCGTACAGTTCGCTGTCGGCGTCCGAGGGCATCCGCAGCGCCCGCCTGGTGCGCCAGGTCAGGTCCCAGTCCTCCACGATCAGCACACCATTGGGGGTGAGCGCGTTGACCAATGCCTGCAGCACCTGTTCCCGCTCGGGCAGGTGCACCAGGACCAGCCGGGCGTGGATCAGGTCGTAGGGCGGATCGGGTACCGGTTCGGTGGTGATGTCGTGCCGCAGGTGCCTGAGGCGACGTGCGGCTGGGATGGGCATCGGTTCCTTGTCGGTGGCCACGACCAGGCCGCGGTCGCCAACCTCGCCGGCCAGCCAGGCCGCGATCGAGCCGAACCCGGCCCCGACTTCCAGGCACCGCATGCCGGAGAAGTTGCGTTGCAGGCCGATCATCCGGTGGATCGTGTACCGGTCGAGGATCTCCGACAGGAGCCGGTGGTGTGTCAGCCCTTGCGGGGTGCTGTTCGAATAGACGGTGAGGTTCACCGGTCACCCCCGGCGGCGACGGGGGTCGCTGAGGGCACGACGCTGAAGTCGAAGACCTTGTCCGCGGGGATCGCCTCCGGGATGGCGCCGATGCCCTGCATCAACGCGATGCTGCGCGCCACCAGCTCCGGAGTGGCCTGCGGCGACCCCACATACGGTTTGAGCAGGCGCAGCTCCTTCGCCGCGATCTCGGCCTTGGTCACCCCGTTCGACGCCTTGCTGATGATCTGCGCGGCCTCGTCGGGGTGGTCCACCGTGTACTGCAGCCCCTTGAGCAGGGCCTTGGTGAACCGCCGTTTGACGTCATAGTCCAGGTCGTCGCGGGCTACCAGCACGGCGCCGTACATGTCGGTCATGTAGTCGCCGTACGGGATCACCGTGATCGGCGCGCCCTTGGCCGCGGCCGTGACCGTGGGTAGTCCTGGCGCGAACTGGCCGATGGCATCGACCTTCCCCGCGGCGAGAAAGGTGGCCAGCTGGTTGGCGGGGGCGTCTACGAACCGCACCGACCTGATCTCCTGGTCGGACATCTTCGGGGTGACCAGTCCGGCATACGCCGGCCACAGGAGCTTCGGCGCCGAGCCGGGGATGACGGCTACCGTCTTGCCGGGCAGATCCCGAGCGGTCCGGATGCCTGACGAGGCCAGTGCCATCAGGGCGTTGGTGGTCTTCTCGTTCAGCACCGCGATGCAATGCACGCCGTCGAACTGGCCCTCAGCGGCCCGCTGGATCGCCCCCGAATATTCGATCGCGGCGAACTGGGCTTCCCCAGCCCGTACCAGCTGCATGTTGGACTCGCCGGCGTTGCCGGGCCTCACCGTGACCTTCAAGTTCTCCTCAGTGAAGAAGCCCTTCGCGTCGGCCACAAACCCGTAGCCCTGGGCAGCGACGTACCCGGCGCCCGTCAGGAACGTCACCTCGTCAGGCGGTGCCGTTTGGTCGGGCTCGTCGGCGTCGCTTGCTAAGCATCCGGCGACGGTGGACAGCAGCACCGTGGCCAAGCAAACCGCCAGCTGCTGGCGTTTATCGAGCACTCTGAACCAGAGCAAAGAAACCTCCCGAAGTGGTTGCAAGTAATCGATGGGTCCGCCGTGCGGCCCCCGCTCGCTGCACGGCCCCGGCCCCGGTCAGCCGGCCAGCGCCACCTCGCGGCGATGGGCCAGCTCCCGCTCCACGGCCTGGTACACCTCGCATGGGTGCGGGTGCTGGAGGCCCCAGGTGCTACACGGGGCGCTGCAACAGCCATCACCGTCGTCGCCATGCCGGCGCAGCTCGTTCCGCAGCTCTTCGTCCGGCTTGTTCTTCAGCCGGCGCAGCAGCCAGCTCACACCGTTCACGGCGTCGGCCCGTCCGGCCCCGGATCCTCCTGTGGAGTTTCCTCGGGCACTTCGGCCCCGCGCTGGATCCGCGCGACGTAGTCAGGGCTGTACGCCCCGGTGCCGCGGCTGTAGGTGGTCGCCAAGCCGATCGCAGCCTCCGGGTCGTCCGGGTATCCACGGCTGGTCAGGTGCCACCTCCATCGCGGCATGGTTGCCTCCTCAACCTCGGGCGTGGCGGCCGACCGGCCCATCCAAACCGGCTCAGGGCCCCGGCCGGCCGCCGCGCATGGGGGGCGGGAACACGGCAGCGAGGTGCGGACGCCACCGTGCCCCCGCGTCCAGGGTGTCGGGGGTGCGGCAGCCCGCATGCGACAACGGGGGAACCCGCGGCGCCGCACCCCTTCCGGGGGTCCCCAACCGGACCCTTGGTGGGTAGCGTCACAGCTACCATCGGCCATCTGTAGACGTTGACCTATTGACTGGGGTTGACCCATGGACGGCTTCGGCGAGGCGCTGCGAAGGGCCAGGCGACGAGCTGGGCTTTCACAGAACCGTCTGGCAAAGCTCACGAACTTCACGCCCGGCTATGTGTCGAAGGTTGAGAGCGGCGAGAAGGCCGGCAGCCGGCTCCTGGCCGTCCGCTGCGATGAGGTCCTGCAGACCGGTGGTGACCTCATCGCCGCTTACGAGGCCGCCGCTGAAGGCCGGGCTACCGACGACCTGGCAGGCGGTAACGTGCATGACGTGCACCGCCGCACCTTCATCAGCCTGGGCACCAAGACCGCGTTGGGTGTAGCCACGCTCGCCGGCATCGACATGGACGGCGGGCAGCCCACCGTCACCGCCGACGACGTCACCCGTCTCGGCCAGGTCATCACCCGGCTACGCGCCCTCGACCAGCGGCACGGCTCCGCGGATCTGTGGGATGTGGCCGCCGACCGGGCGCACGGCATCGCCGCCCTGCTGGAGCACGCCACCTACACCCCGGAGGTCGGCGCAGCCCTGGTCGAGCTGACCGGCCGGGCGTACATGTGCGCCGGCTGGCTGGCCACCGACGCCGGCCACCACGACGCCGCCCACGGCTTCTACACCGAGGCATTGTCCTACGCCGACCAGGCCGACAACCCGGAGATCCGCGTCCACGCCCTGCTGAACCTGGCCCTGCACGCGCAGATCCTGCGCCGGCCCCGGCAGATGCTCCGCTACGTCGCCGCCGCCGAGCGGGCGCTTCCCGCCGACCTGCCGGGCCGCGTGCCCGCCGTCGTCCACATGCGCCGCGGTCGCGCGCTGGCGATGCTCGGCGAGAAAGCCGATTCATTGCGGGCGTTCGCTGCGGCCCGGGATGCGTTCGACCGGGACACCCGGCCGCCGGCCACCTGGCTGCCTTGGTTCGGCCATGCGGAGATCAACGCAGTCGAAGGGGAGGCTGCGGTGGACCTTCGCGCACCGGCCCGGGGTGTCACTCTGCTGGAGCAGGCGCTGGACACGTACGAGGACAAGTATGCCCGTAACCGGGCTCTGCACCTGATCCGCCTGTCCCGAGCCCGGGCCACAGCCGGGAAGATCGACGGGGCTGCCGAGTCCACCGAAGCCGCCCTGGACCTGCTCGATGACGAGGTGGCCAGCGTCAGAGTCGGCGCGGAGCTGCGAGTGCTGGCCGAACAGCTGCACACCTACCGCCGCAACGCGGCAGTAAGCAGCGTGCTCGCACGGTACCGGGAAACCCCGTACGCTGCGACGCCATGACCTACTGGACCGTCGCCCACCACGGCCCCGAGGCGGTACCCGACCTGCGCGCCCAACTGATCGACGTGCACGTCGACGCCCGATCGGACCTGCTCGACCAGGACTTCTACACCGCGGAGCGGTTCGCACAGCGGCTGGACGCCTACGTCAAGGACCCGACCTTCGCCCTGGTAACCATGACCGTGGACCAGGTCCTCGTGGGCTACGCCTTCGGCGGAACCCTGTCCGCCTCCACACGCTGGTGGAAAGGGCTGCGCGACGCCACCGACCCGGACCTGACCCGGGAAACCGGCACCAGGACGTTCGCGTTCCGCGAGCTACTCGTCCGCAAAGCGCACCAGCGCCGCGGCTACGCCCACGCACTGCACGACAAGCTGCTGGCCGGCCGGCCGGAGGAGCGCGCGACGTTGCTGGTACGCCGCGACAACCCCGCACGCGAGCTGTACCTGCGCTGGGGCTGGAAGGTGGTCGGCAAGGTGCAGCCGTTCCCCGACAGCCCCGTCTTCGACTCAATGGTGCTGGACCTGGGGATCTTCCGCCGCCGCACCGACTGATCAGTCCTCCGCCTGGCCAGGACCGCGCAGGCTGTCCGCGACCTGACAGGACGGCGTGTGCGCGGCCGGTACCGTGCCGGGCGTGAAGCGATCCATGGTCGTCGTCTCCGTCGGCGCCGTCCTGCTGGCGCTGACCGGCTGTGGTGGCCACGCCGACACCGGCGAGGCCGCAGCCCCGCCGCCGCCCGTTCCGCCCACGACCGCCCCGGCCACGCCCACTGCCGAGCCGCCGGCGAGCTCGTCGCCGTCGCCGTCATCAACCCCGGCGTGGACCGCCTGCGATCCCGACGCGGTCTTCTCGTGGGAGGAGAACGCCTGCGACGACTACGACCCGTGCGACTTCGCGTACATGGCCAGCCGCGAGGGCGGCAACGCCGCCGTGGTCGACGCATTCATCGAGCACATCGGATACGGCGACCCGCAGCGCTACAAGGGACGGCTCAACGACTGCCCCCAGTACCTGCCCGCCTGGCGCAAGGCCCAACACGGCTTTGGTGACGGCAGCTACGAGGTCGGCAAGGAGGTGCAGCCGGGCACCTACGAGACCACGGCCCACTTGTCCGGCAACCGCGTGGGCAACTGCTACTGGGAGCGGTCAGGCACCAACGGCCGGACCCTGGCCAACGACTACGTGACGGCGGCGCGGAAGATCCAGGTGACGATCCGCCGCAGCGACCACTTCTTCACCAGCCGCGGATGCGGGAACTGGCTCAAGGTTGGGTGACAGGCTGGCTGAGCACTTCGTCGTACCGGGCCTTGACGCTGCGCGGATCGTCAAGTAGGTCCGCCGCGGGCAGTACCGGGTCGGTGATCTGATCCCCTGGATCGAGTCCGAGATGATGGCCTGATGTGGTTGCAGTATAGCGCGTAAAAGCGCTTTACACGGCGCCCTCAATGGCGTAAAGTAGCTTTACGCCATTGAGGGAGGTAGCGATGACTCAGGACAACATGACCCCGGCCCAGCAGGATCACGCCGCCGTTCGGCTGCGTGAGCGCATCAAGTACGCCCTACAGGCCGCTGGCGACCGCGCCAACGATGCCTACGCCGTTCGCGCCGCAGCCATAGCCGAGATCGGCGCGCTGCTGCGCCTGGACGACGAGCAGCCGGACGGCGTGCGCATCGGCATCACCGGCGCCCAGGCGTACGCGGGCCTGTCCCGGCCGACCCTGACGGCCGCCCGGGACGACCTAACCGCGTGGAACGACCTGGCGCAGCTGGCCAGCCGGGCACTGGACGATGACGAGGACGCGCGGGCCAAGCTGGAGGCGCGACTGCCCGCGCTCGGTGGCTGGCGTGCCGCGGCTGAGTGCCTGCTGCACGACCACGACCACGACTACGACCCGTTCGCCGACTTCGGCCCGGACCGTGCTGAGGGTCCCGGTACGCCGGAGGGCTACACGGTGTTGATGGACCGGTACCGGAAGACCCTGCGCCGGCTGGCCGCCGGGGAAGCGCTGCCGGACGAACCGCTCTGAGGGGACACGATGGACAAGCGAGCGGCCAAGCGTGAGGCCCACGCGCTCGTGGTCGATCTCATTAACGCCCACCTGGCCACCGATGAACGGTTCCTCGCAGAGGAGCCTTCGGCCGATGAGAACCGGATCAACCCCGCACTGGAAGAGATCAGGTCGTTCCACGCCAGGAAGGCGTACCCACAAGTACGTCATCGGCCGGAGCTGGACACCGGCAGCGATCGGCGTATACTCGGCGACGCCTAGGCACTAGCCCAAGGAAGTGGGCACGGTTCCCGGCCGGACGACCGTGGGGCCCTGTCCACACCTTCCCCGCCCCGCAAGGGGTGGGGCTCCGTTGCGGCGCCTACGTGAACGAGCCCGGTCCTCGGCCACATGGCTGCGAGGTCGGGCTCGCGCCGTCTCTGCCCAACGAGGGCCGGCGACCCGCGTCAACGGCCTGCTGAGCACTGCACGGAGGGGGCCACACGGTTTCGGCGCCACAGTGGCAGGTCCACACGGTGTGGCCACGGACGCCTGGGCCGCAGCGGCATGGCCGATGGGAGATCCGCACCGCCCCTTTCTGGTCGAGGGGATGGCCGGCGGGGCAGGCCGTAGGGCCGGGGACCCGGTGGGTGAGGTGGCCGCGCTCATCGTGCTCGGCGATGGTGACCATTCGCAGGCAGCGGGTGCCGTCGTCGACGTGGGGGCAGGACGGCACGGCGGTGCTGGTGTCTGGGTCGACGGGGCCGTGGGTGGGGCAGCACCAAGTGCCGGGGCTGATTGGTTCGGAGCCCCAGGTGTACCGCCGCGTCTTCACCCACCCAGCTTAGAACGCTCGTTCGAACGGCTACCTCATCGGCCGGCGCTCGCTTCTCCAGGTCGATCGGCTCCCCGGCGGAGGTCGGTCCGTGCACCTGGCCCGGGACGGGCGGCGCGCCATCTATCGATCGTGGACTGCCACCACCACGGCCGCGCGTGGCCGCGCTCAATGTCGATGCCGTCTGGTAGTGGAGCATGCCTTCGGCGGGTCGGGGATTCTGCGCAGTACCGGCGCCAGGTGGAGGGGGCGATGCCCAGCAGGTCCGCCACGTCCCCCGAGTAGAGCTTCCGGTCTGCCACACCGTCACCCTACCGCCCGCGTGGCAAGGCTTCCAACCTTG
>Ga0310828_1001910_pt1 | contig 10612 bp, 12 predicted proteins | sample WT_ome_3_FD_202242 | JGI IMG/M metagenome (GOLD analysis project Ga0310828, IMG submission 202242) | Sorghum-adapted microbial communities enriched on wild type (WT) sorghum from Joint BioEnergy Institute, Emeryville, California, United... ... | reverse complement strand
TCCGCCTGCGCGTTGATCCGACCGCGCTGACCCCGCCCCCGGCGTTGACCCGCTCCCGCGCTGATCCGCCTGCGGGTTGATCATGAGGTTAGCCGCAAAAGATGTCCGGTTTGCCGCTACCAATCCCATGATCAACGCTGACGGAAGGGCGGGCGGCCGCGGCGAGCCGTCGCCGGATGGCGACAGTGCGAGCCGTTGCCGGATTCGACAGCCGGACGACGGGGTCTTCTGGCATCGTCGCGAGGTGGGGGCGGACACAGTTGATCCGCCCGTTGATCGGAAGGGGGACCGGTCATGGGCACCGTCGCACCCGGCAGGCCGAACTGGGTGGACCTCGGCTCGCCGGACTTGGACGCGTCCCGCGAGTTCTACGCAGAGCTGTTCGGCTGGACCGCGGACGTGTCGGACGATCCGCAGTTCGGGGGGTACACGACCTTCAAGAAGAACGGCAAGGCGGTGGCCGGCGCCGGCGGCCTGTCCAGCGAGGGCCAGGTCCCGACCTGGTCCACCTACATCGCGACGGACAGCGCGGATGCCACCGCGGCGAAGGTGGAGGAGAACGGCGGTACGATCGTCGCCCCGCCGATGGACGTCGGGGAGGAAGGCCGGATGGCGGTCTTCACCGACCCGGGCGGCGCGTCCTTCTCGGTGTGGCAGCCCGGCGCCAACCCCGGCGCCCAGCTGTTCAACGCGCCCGGGTCGCTCAGCTGGAACGAACTGGCCACCCGCGATCCGGCCGGCGCGAAGCGGTTCTACGGCGCGGTCTTCGGCTGGGAAGCCAAGGACACCCCGAACGGGGACACCAAGTACACCTTGTGGCGGCTGCGCGGCCGTCCGGTGGCCGGGATGGTGCAGGCGACCGGACCGGCCGAGCTGCCACCGCTGTGGATGGTGTACTTCGCGGTCGAGGACTGCGACGCCACCGCGCAGCGGGCGGCGGAGTTGGGCGGCCAGATCGCGGTACGGCCGACGAAGAACCCGCAGGGCCGGTTCGCCGTGCTCAACGACCCGCACGGCGCGGTCTTCTCGATCATCAAGCCCGCCTGACGCCATCAAGCCCGCCTGACGCCATCAAGTTACTGACGGCGTCAGCCTCAGCTGGCCGGGCGGACCGGCACCACGAGCGGTCCGTGCTCGCCGGATATGACCTTGAGGCGTGCCCGGTAGTGCCGGGCGAGCAGGTCCGCGGTGAGCACCTCGCGCGGCGGCCCGACCGCGGCCACCCGGCCGCCATCGAGCAGGACCAGCCGGTCGGCGTACTCCCCGGCGACCGAGAGGTCGTGCATGCTCGCCAGTACGGTGAGCGTCCGCTCCCGGCGCAGCCGGTCCACCAGCTCCAGCACCTCCTGCTGATGCCCGATGTCCAGGGCCGAGGTGGGCTCGTCGAGCAGCAGCAGCGGTGCGCCCTGGGCCAGCGCCCGGGCCAGGAAGACGCGCTGCCGCTCGCCGCCGGAGAGCGTCGCCAACCGGCGGCCGGCGAAGCCGGACAGGTCCAGACTGGCCAGCGTCTCGTGCACCACCGCGAGGTCGGCCGCCGACTCCCGGCCCAGTGTCGGGATGTACGGGGTACGCCCGAGCAGGACGTAGTCGAGTACCACGATCCCGGGCGGCACCACCGGGGACTGGGCAACGGTCGCCACCAGCCGGGCCCGCTCCCGGCGGCGCAGCCGCGCGCTCGGCTTCCCGAAGAGGGAGATGGCACCGGCGTACGGCAGCAGGCCGCCGACCGCGCGCAACAGGGTCGACTTGCCGGCGCCGTTAGGCCCGATCACGGTGACCCACTCGCCCGCCGACACGGTAAGGTCCACATTGGACAGGATGGGCGTCCCGTCCAGCGTGACGTGCAGGCCGTCCACCTCGACGGCGACAAGCGGCGGCGTCTCGGAGGGTGGGCCCGAAAGGCCGGGAGATGGGCCCGGAGGGCCGGGAGGTGGGGATGTCACAGTTCGACCCGCCTGGTAGTGCGCAGCACGATCACGAAGAACGGCGCGCCGAGGAACGCGGTCAGCACGCCGATCGGCACCTCGGCCGGAGCCGAGACGGTCCGCGCGGCGAGGTCGGCCAGGGTCAGGAAGGCGGCGCCGTACAGCAGCGACAGCGGCAGGATCGACCGGTAACTCGCGCCGACGAGCAGGCGGACGGTGTGCGGGACGATGACCCCGACAAACCCGATCAGCCCGGAGACGGCCACCGCCGCCGCGGTGCCCAGCGAGGCGGCCAGCGCCAGCAGGTAACGCGACCGCTGCGGGTGCAGACCGAGGCTCGCCGCCTCGTCGTCGCCGAGGGACAGCACGTCCAGCTCGCGGCGGAGCAGCAGGATCACCACCGTAGTGACCGCGGCGTACGGGAGCAGCAGGCGCACGTCCTGCCAGCCGGCGGTGCCGAGCCGGCCGAGCAGCCAGGAGTAGACCAGCTGGAGGTCGTCGGCGTGCCGCTGCAGCAGGTAGGTCTGGCAGGCCGCGAAGAACGCCGAGACCGCCACGCCGGCCAGGATGAGGGTGGCCGGGGAGCGGTCCCGCCCGCCGGCCATGCCGAGCGCGTAGGTGAGCCCGACCGCGGCGAGCGCGCCGGCGAACGCGGCGAGCGGCACCGGCAGCGAAGGATTGAACGTCTCCGCGGAGCCGCCCTGCAGCGCGATCGCAACGGTTGTCCCGAACCCGGCGCCCGCCGCGACACCGAGCAGGTACGGGTCGGCCAGCGGGTTGCGGAACACCCCCTGGTAGCAGCCGCCGGCCAGGGCGAGCATCGCGCCGACGAGCAGGCCGAGGACGACCCGGGGCAGGCGCAGTTCGGTGACGATCGCCGCCTCGCGCGCGGTCAATCCGGAGTCGATGTGTACGCCCGGCAGGAGGTTGAGCAGTTCGGCGGCGACGCTGCCCGGCGGCAGGCTGGCCGGGCCCAGGGCGAGCCCGGCCAGCGCCGCCAGTACGACCGCCGCCACCCCGGCGAGCAGCCACCACAGCCGCAACCCGGCCGGCCGGACCGGCGTGCCGGGTTCCGGCTTGGTCGATCGGGAGGAGCTTCCCGGGCTCTGGCCGGGGAAGCCCTCCGCGATCACGCGCTGGGTCATGGAGAGACCTTGGCCACCGCGTCCACGATGGCCCGGATCAGGTCCACCACCCGTGGGCCCCACCGCGAGGCGATGTCATCGTCGAGCGCGTACACCTGGCCTTGCTTGACCGCGGTGATGCTGGACCAGCCCGGGCGCGCCCGGACCGTCTCCGCGGACTGCTGGCAGCACTTGGTGTCGGCCAGGAAGATCATGTCGGGGTTCGCGTTCACGATCGCTTCCGCGGACAGCTGCGGGTAGTCGCCGCTGGCGCCGGAGGTGGCGATGTTCTCCAGCCCGACCAAGCTGAACAGCGAGCCGACGAACGTGTTGGCGGTGACGGTGTAGAAGGTCGGGTCGAGCTCGTAGTAGTAGGTGAGCTTCTTCGCCCGTGCCGGCACGTCCTCGACCAGCTTGGCGATGTCGTCCTTCATCCGCTGGACGAGGTCGGCCGCCTCGGTCGGGTGGCCGGTGAGCGCGCCGATCTCGGTGATCTCGCGGTACGTGTCGTCCAGGGTCGCCGCGGCCGGGGCCAGGTACACCGGGATCTTCAGCTTGGTCAGCGAGTCGACGATCTTGTTCAGGTCATTGGAGAGGATCACCAGGTCCGGGTCCTTGGCGGCGATCGCCTCAGCATTCGGATTAAAGCCGGACAGGTCGGACTTAGGTGCCTCGGCCGGATAGTTGGAGTTGTCGTCCACCGCGATGACCTGGTCGCCGGCGCCGACCGCGAAGAGCATCTCGGTAACGGTCGGTGAGAGCGACACGATCTTGGTGGGCTGGGCGGTCAGGGTCACGTTGCCCACCGTCACCGGGTACGAGGCGACGGCGCTGGGCGGGCTCTCCGCGGCGCCACCGTCCGAGTCGCTGGCACACCCGGCACCCAGCAGTGCGGTGCCGGCGAGCAGGACGGCGGCGAGGCCGGCCAGGCGGGTCGATCTCCACGTACGTCTCATCTCGGTCCTCCTGTCGGTCGAGGATCTGGTGCTTCGCCGACAGGAGCCGAGGTGTGCACCGCCGGGGTCCCGTCCGCGAGGCGCCCTTCCTCGAGAGCGCTGATCGCGACCACCGCCGCAGGCGACCTGGCTCATCCCCGTCCGGGGCATCACAGTTGCGGGACAGCGCCGGCATCTCACCGGCTTCGCTGCGAGGTGGTCAGGGACAAGTCTAGGACCAGGTGTACGCCGGCCGCCCGCGCCCGGGCTCTGGCAGTTACTTACCAGAGGTTGACATCTAGCGAAAATTGTCGCCAGCAGCGATAGTGAGCGGAGACGATTTCCCGCGGGAGGGTCGCATGACCGAGCGCTTGCGCGAGGGCACAGCCGGCCAGGAGTCATGGCACCTCGCTGTGCGCCTTGTGGACAGGGAGGAGACATGATCAGGTCACGCCGCGGCGCGGTCACCCTCGCCGGTGCCACCGTGTTCGCGCTCATCGCTCCGGCCGCCCCGGTGGCCGCCGCGCAGCGGCAGACAGCGGCCGGCCGAGGAGGGCAGCCGATCGTCCACGACGAACAGATCACCTTCCAGAAATGGGCCAGCTATCGGGACTGGCGCTCCGGCACGCACCGGGGCACCATCGCCCTGCCCGGCGTCCGCACCGGTATCACTCTGCTGCGGCCGGCCGGCACCACCACCTTCACCGACCCGCACACCGGCACCACCCGGACCTGGGAGTACGCCACCTGGACCTCGCCGGTACGCGACATCGGCTTCGACGCCACCGAACTGGTCGCCTCGTGGAACGCCGAAACGCCGGCCGGCACCTGGATCCAGATCGAGCTGCAGGGCACCTACAACACCGGGGCGCAGACCCCGTGGTATGTCATGGGTCGCTGGGCCAAGGGCGACCAGGACATCAAACGGTCCACCTTGGATGGTCAGGGGGACCCGTACTCGACAATCTGGACGGACACGTTCGCCATCGACGACGCGGACGCGGGCGTGCTGCTGCGCTCGTACCAGCTGCGGCTGACCCTCTACCGGGCACCCGGGCAGTGGCGGTCACCGCGGGTCTGGATGCTCGGCGCGATGAGCTCCAACGTGCCGGACCGGTTCACCGTGCCACCGAGCGCCGGCCGCATCGCCTGGGGCATCGAGCTGCCCGTGCCGCGGTACTCGCAGAACATCCACATTGGCGAGTACCCGGAGTTCGACGGCGGCGGCGAGGCGTGGTGCTCGCCCACCTCGACCGAGATGGTCATCGAGTACTACGGGCGGGGACCCTCCGAAGAGGACCTGGCCTGGGTCGACCCGGCGTACGCCGACCCGCAGGTGGACCACGCCGCCCGGTACACCTACGACTACGAGTACGAGGGCGCCGGTAACTGGCCGTTCAACACCGCGTACGCCGCGTCGTACCCGGGTCTGGACGCCATCGTCACCCGGCTGCACTCCCTGGACGAGGTGGAGCGCTTCATCAAGGCCGGCATCCCGGTGGTGACCAGCCAGTCGTTCCTCGCCGAGGAGCTGGACGGCGCGAACTACGGCACCGCCGGTCACCTGTTCGTCATCGTCGGCTTCACCAGCACCGGCGACGTCATCGTCAACGACCCGGCGTCGTCCTCCAACGACGCGGTCCGCAACGTCTACAAGCGATCGCAGTTCGAGCAGATCTGGCTGCGTACCAAGCGACACCGCGCGGACGGCTCGGTGGCCGGCGGGTCGGGCGGCATCGCGTACCTGATCAAGCCCTGGTGGAAGCCGTGGCCGAGGGTGCCCGGCTCGACCAACTGGTGAACAGGTCGACCACCTGGTCACCAGCTGGCGGGGCCGCCCCACCGGGCGGCCCCGCGGCTACAACACTTGCGGAAGTTCCCAGGAGTGGTCGGCACCGGTGACCTTGTCCACGGTCGGACCGAGCGTGGGCTTGACGATGGTCTGCTTGATCACCCAGTTGGTGGCCATCAGCTGGTAGCCGCTGGAGGTGGCGAACCGGGCGGTGGTCCAGTTCCGCACGCCGACGCTGCCGATCTTCGTGAGCTTGTACGCCTTGGCGAAGTCGCTCATCCGCTTCAGGAACGCCTGCGCGGTGCGCAGCAGCTTGGCCAGGCGGGCGGCGACCGCGGCACACCGGCCGGCGGCCACGGCCGCCTCGGCCGCACCCGCCGCGGTGCCGGCCGCGACCGACGCGCCCAGGGTGATCCACGACGAGGCGAGCGCCACGATGATCGTGATGATCAGCCAGGCGATCAGCTCCTTGACGATCTGCTCCACGAGATCCTGCGCCTGTCTGGCCCCCTCGGCCGAGCCCTCCAGCAGCTCCGCGGTCCCGGTGAAGTGCGACGAGATGTCCCGCAGCGACTGGTTCAGCTCGGTCATCTCGGTGTTGAACGACTGTGCCGCCTCGCCACCCCAGTAGGAGAGCAGATCGGTCCGCGCCTTCAGCTCGTCGTCGGCGAGCTTGCCGACCTGGGTCGCCGCCTGGCGCCACGCCTGCGCCTTTTCCCGCAGCCCGTCCGGGTCACCGGTGACCTGGTCCAGCGGGTGGGCCAGGAACTCCACGATCGGCTTGATGATGGAGTACGCGGCCTCGGCCGGCCCCAGCCACATCTCGATGCGCTCGGCCCCACTGGGCCCGCGGGTCACCGGATGCTCCCGGTGCGGTTCGCGCTGGTGGTGTCCGCCTTCTGGTAGTTGTCGCGCATCTGGCGCAGCGCCGCGGCGAGGTCGCTGAACACGTCCACTCCGGCCTTCAGCGTGTCGAGTCCGTCGGTGCAGCGCTGCTCGTAGCTCTTCGCGATGTCCCCCGACTCCTGCAGCAGGCCGAAGCTGTCCGCCGTCACATCGGCGTCGACCAGCAGCTGCCGCGTCTTGCCAAAGCCCTCCGACAGATCGTCGCAAGCGTCGGCATACCGCGTCATCGCGTCGAGGTATACCTTGATCTCCAAATTGCCTCCCTACCGATTGGGCCAGCCGGCGTTCAGTTCGGCCACCAGTCGACGAGCGACGGACGGCACCTGCGCGAGCAGGGCGCACCTCGACCCGTCACCGAAGGACACCGTGAACCGCGCCCGGCGCAACAACCCCTTGGCCGCCAGCTCCGCGCCGGTCACCGCCGCGCGGGGACACTCGGCCACCACCTGACCAGGCTGGTATGTGACCGTACTCCCGGAGATGTTCACCGCGACCGCCATCGCGATCAACCTACCGTCGGTGACCACCAGCGCGGTGTCCGGAGTGGAGTCGATGGCGCTGTGCAGCCGGCGGGCCATGCTGCCCTCCGGACCCACCACTGCTCGGCCGAACGTGAGCCGGCGCAGAAACCCACCGGGATGCGCACCGATCCCCACCCAGTTGAGCGGATTGATCACCTCGAGCAGCTCGGTGCGGACGTCGACATCCTCCACCGTGCCGGGGTCCGTCCGGATCCGCGAGGCGACCCGTAACCCCTCCCCGGGCGCGAGCGCTCGCCGTACCGCATTCGCCAGTGGCTCGGTGGGGTCGTTCGGCATGCCGTACAGGATGCCAGGCAGGGCACCGTATTTTGTGACCCGGGCGGGTATTGTCACGAGGCGGTTCGTCGCGGAAAGGGGAGGGACGTGACCGAGATTCGTAACCTTGAGGACCTGGCCGAGTACGCGGAGCAACAGGTCCGGCGGCTCGAGAAGATGCAGGCGGAGTTGGCCGGCCAGGCCGGGACCGGAGAGTCACCACGCGGCTACGTACGCGCGCGGACCGGGCCGGGCGGCCTGTTGCAGGAACTGCGCATCGATCCCACCGCGCTGCGCCTGTCCGCCGAGGAACTGGAGGCGGAGGTCACCGCCGCGGTCACCGCCGCGCAGCGGCATTTCAACGAGCGCGCCGACGACATCATGGCGCCGGTGCTCGGCATGCGCCCGAGCGAGCAGGCCCTGGCCGAACTGGAAGAAGGTATGACGAAGCTCGACTCGCTCGCCGCCGACCTGGACCGGATCGCCCGGCAGCATGGCCTGACGCGCTGACCGGCTCCGCCGATCCCCACGCGCGATCCCTGCTGCACCGATTCCGGCCGCACTGACTCCGATTGCACTGACTCCGACTGCACTGATCCCGACGCGCCGTTCCCGGCTGCGCCGAGCCCAGGCGCGCGGACTTCGAGAGCGCGCCGATTCCGAGCGCGCCGATTCCGCGGCGGGCGGGTCAGCTGGTGGGTGGGTTGCCCCGGGACTCCTCGCGCCCTGCCCGCGTACCTTCCTGATCCTCGCCGGCGAGCGCGGACCGCAACCGGTCCCGATCGGCCTTGCGCCGCTCCGCGGCCGTGGCCAGCCGCCCGGCCATCTCGTCGCGCCATCGGCGCAGCAGGAAGAACGCCAGCGCGGCCGAGAACACCAGGGCGATCATCAGCTTGACGAGGACGTTCAGGTCGACCGGCCAGAGCACCAGGAACACCAGCAGGAACAGGCCGATGCGGCCGAGCGTGTACTTCACGGCCGGGTTCATGGTGTCCCCTTCACTGCTGTCTGCCTTCCCTGCTTCACTACCTGACTGCTCGCTTCACTGCCTGGCGAACCACCGGATGCCGTAGTACCAGACGAGCGAGTACGACAGGATGGCGACCGCCGCGCCGACCGCGCCGCTGCCCAGCGGTGGCAGGCCACCGGCCAGGCCGGCGCCGAGCGTGCCCAGCGCCAGCCCGAGCGCGACACCGACCACGGCGACCGGCAGCCGGCCAGGCTGGCCACGCCAGGCGCGGAAGTCTTCCACCAACAGCCACACCGGGAGTATCACCGCGAGCCAGCCATTGGCCCGGCCGAACCGGCTCACGTTTACCGCGGCCAGTACCGTGTCCACCAGCAGCAGCGCGGCCACCCCGAGCACGAACCCGGCCAGCGCGAAGCCGAGCAGGTGGCCGATCCCGACCACCCGGCCGTGCTCATCGCGGTAGCGGTTGGCTTCGCTCATCGCGGGCGCTCGCTCCCCGCCTCGCTCATCGCCAGACCGGCCTCAGGCCCACACCTGCTGCGGCGACGCGCGCCGCTCGGCCAGGGGCACCGGTGGATCGTACTCCCGGACCACCTCGTACCGCGTATTGCGCTCCACCGGCCGGAACCCGGCGTCCCAGATCAGGTCCAGCAGATCCTCCCGGTGCATCGTGGACGGTGTGCCGTACTGGTCGGCATCATGCGTGATCTTGTACTCGACGACCGAGCCGTCCAGGTCGTCCACGCCGAAGTTCAGCGACAGCTGGGCTACCGACAACCCATGCATGACCCAGAAGCACTTGACGTGCGGCACGTTGTCGAACAGCAGGCGGGATACCGCGAACGTCTTCAGCGACTCGGCCGGCGCGGCCATCGTGGTCCGTTCCTGCAGCCGGTTGCGGACCTTCCCGTCCGCCGAGTCGACGAAGTCGTGCTGGTAGCGCAGCGGGATGAAGACCACGAAGCCGCCGGTCTCGTCCTGCAGCTCGCGCAGCCGCAGCACGTGGTCCACCCGGTGCCGGGGCTCCTCGATGTGCCCGTAGAGCATGGTGGCCGGCGTGCGCAGGCCCTTCTGGTGAGCCAACCGGTGGATGCGCGACCAGTCCTCCCAGTGCGTGGCGTGGTCCACGATCTGCTGCCGGATCTCCCAGTCGAAGATCTCCGCGCCGCCGCCGGTCAACGACTCCAGGCCGGCGTCGATCAGCTCGTCCAGGATCTCGTCGGCGGACAACCCGGAGATCTTCTCGAACCAGTGGATCTCCGTGGCGGTGAACGCCTTGAGGCTGACCCCGGGCAGCGCCGCCTTCAGCTCGCGCAGCACCCGCGGGTAGTACTTCCACGGCAGGGTCGGGTGCAAGCCGTTGACGATGTGCAGCTCGGTGAGCTGCTCCCCCTCCATCTCCCGCGCCTTGCGGACCGCCTCGTCGACCCGCATCGTGTACGCATCCTTTTCGCCGGGCTTACGCTGAAAGGAGCAGTACGCGCAACTTGCCGAGCAGACGTTGGTGAGGTTGAGGTGCCGGTTGACGTTGAACATCACCCGGTCGCCGTTCTTGGCCGTCCGCACGTGGTGCGCCAGCCGACCCAGCCAGGCCAGGTCGTCGCACTCGTACAGCGCGATGCCGTCCTCGCGGGTCAGCCGCTCCCCGGCGTAGACCTTCTCTTCCAGCTCACGCCTGCGATCGGCAGCCATCCGCCCCCGCCTCCTTCGCGAATCCCTGTCATCGGTCCCGCCGGGCACCGGCGAAACCGACGACCCCAGATGCCGAGCGTACGTCGCACGTCGTTCCCGTCCGGTCGCCGGGCGGAACTGGCGCGGTGCCGGTCACGTCGTACTCAGGTAACAGATCTCTCAGCCATCCGTTACCTCGACCCCGATCGACATCACCTAAATCGTGCGGTAAGACAAGTAAGGGACGCGCGGACCAGCGACGAGATGCCCCGGGAGCTGTCAGATGGCGAAACACAGGCGTAGCGAGCGCGTTCTGAACCAGCGCGTGTCGAGCCCACGCGTTTCGAGCCAACGCCGCTCACCCGACGCCGCGAGCCGTTCGCCGTTCCGGGCGCCGGCCCGCCCGGTCGCCTGGTCCGCCATGATCAGCGCCGCCGTGCTCGCCGTCGCGGTCGGCCCGGTCCAGGCCGCTCCCGCGGACGACCCGAAGAG
>Ga0310828_1001908_pt1 | contig 10620 bp, 12 predicted proteins | sample WT_ome_3_FD_202242 | JGI IMG/M metagenome (GOLD analysis project Ga0310828, IMG submission 202242) | Sorghum-adapted microbial communities enriched on wild type (WT) sorghum from Joint BioEnergy Institute, Emeryville, California, United... ... | reverse complement strand
CGTGGCTCTTCTGTTGTGATCGGCTTGCTTAGACAACAGGCATGATCACCGAGAGCCACGGGCGCTCTCACACCGGGTCCACTAACGACAGCTACACCCGCCGACCCCCACTAACCTCGAAGAGCCTGCCATGTGCGGCCCCCGTGGCGGTAGAGGGCATCGAGTGTGGCGCGACGCTGTGGGTTGGGGTGAATGGTGTGCCGGCCCGCTTGAGAAGTCGGCAGATGTTCCGCAGGTACTGGTTGATCGTCTTGGGTCGGACGTCGAACGGAGTGGCGATGGAGTGAGCAGTTCGGGGCGCCGGTGCAGTAGGGTGGCCAGGAGCCAGGTGGCGAGGGTGAAGACGGGTCGCATCGATTGTCGTCCGGCTGTCGAGTTCTTATCGGGTTTCTATCGACCCGTGCCTTACCGTCACCGCATGCCGACCGGGATGCCGGGGTTCTGGGGCCGGACCAGCGGTTCCCTACCCGCCGCAGTCCGGACCGACGTCCCGGTCGGCCATGTGCCGCGCCTCAATCAAGCACGCTCCTCGGTGCCGTCGCGCCAGCCGACCGTGGCCCGTCGCCCTGCCGGTCTCGTAGCCGACAGCAGGATCGATATCGAACGATAGGATCACGAGTATGCCGGCGTACCGGGACTTCCAGCCGAACCTGCGGTTGCAGGCGACCTTGGCCCTGTCGCCGGACGGCAGGCAGGTTGCCTACGTGGACGACTCCAACGGCCAGTTCAACGTGGTCATCAAGCCGGTGACCGGTGGCCCAGCGCGACGGCTGACGTCCTACCTCGACTCCGCTGTTCGCCGGGTGGCGTGGCACCCAGACGGTCAATCCCTACTGTTCCTCGCCGACGCCAAGGGTGATGAGAACGCCCAGATCTTCTTGCTGGACCTGGCCGCGGATCACGTCGAAGCGTTGACCGATGCGCCGGACGCTCAACACGCGGCCGCCCTGGGCGAGCCGTTCTCGCGCGACGGCATGTTCCTTGCCTATTCGGCCAACGATCGCCTCCCTGTCGAGCAGGACATCCTCATCCGAGACATGGCCACCGGTGAGGTGCGCCGGGTACCCGCGAACGGCCGGCGGCTGTCCGCTGGGCATTGGTCGCCGGACGGAACGCGGCTGAGCGTGGTCGACACGCGCGCGAACAACGACCACGTGGTCTACGTCGTGAGCGCTGATGCGAAATCGATCACGCGAGTCACGCCGGAAGGCGCCGACCCTGCCGCATACCGGATCGGCCCGTGGCTGGCCGATGGATCCGGGTTGCTGGTGCTGAGCAATGCCGGTCGCGAGTTCACCGGCCTCGGCGTACTGGACACCACCACCGGTGCGGTGTCGTGGTTGGACACTCCGTCGTGGAATGTCGAGGCGGCGGCTCTCTCCGCCGACGGCTCGGTCTTGGTGTGGATCGTCAATGTGGACGGTTCGACGGAACTTCGCGCTCGTGACCTGAGCAGTGGCCAGGACCTGGCCGTACCGGCCCTGCCGATGGGCATGGTGAGTGAGCTGGCTGTCTCCGCGGACGGTCGACGGGTGGCGTTGCGAATGTCCACGCCCACCCGACCGTGGAACATCGCGACGATCGACCTCGCCGAAGGGGAGCTGCGCTGGTTGACCCAAGCCGCTCCCACCGGAGCCGATCCGCATACCTTCGTAGAGCCGGACCTGGTCCGCTACCCGGCGGGCGACGGGCACACCGTGCCCGCCTACCTCTATCGCCCCACAGTCGCCCACGGGCGGCGCGTCGGCGTGCTGCTCTCCGTGCACGGCGGGCCGGAGTGGCAGGAACGGCCGGTCTACATCGGCGACGGGTTCTATCAGTACCTGCTGAGCCACGGCATCGGCGTACTCGCGCCGAACGTGCGTGGCTCGACCGGCTACGGCAGGGCGTACCAGGAGGTCATCTACCGCGACTGGGGCGGTTGCGATCTGCGTGACCTCGCGGACGCGGTGAGGTACCTACGGTCGCTTGACTGGGTGCACCCGCAACGCATCGCGGTCTTCGGCGGCTCGTACGGTGGGTTCTGCGCGCTGTCGTGCCTGAGCCGCCTGCCCGAGCTGAACTGGGCCGCCGGGGTGGACGTCTGCGGACCGAGCAACCTGGTCACCCTGGCCAAGTCGTCGCCGCCCACCTGGCATTCGCTGGTCCGGGCCATGTTCGGCGACCCGGACAGCAACGCCGACCAACTCCTGGCCCGCTCACCGGTGACGTACGCGGACCAGATCAAGGCACCGCTGATGGTGATCCAAGGCGCCAACGATCCACGGGTGCCGCAGAACGAGAGTGACCAGATCGTCGCGCGGCTGCGGGCCAGGGGCGTGGAGGTGCGGTACGAGGTCTTCCCGGACGAGGGCCACGGCTTCACCAAGCGGGAAAACCAGGCCAAAGCGTACACAGACATCGGGGACTTCCTGGTCGAGCACCTGGCCGGCTGAAGTATTGAGCAGTTTCCAACCTGCGTCGGGGTTGATGATCACGGGTTGATGTCGGCTGCGTGTTGATCATCTACATGAGACGAGGCCCCCGGTAGGACAGCGAGTCGACCAAAACGACACCATCCACCAAGGAGCCTCGGTGACCTATCCTGGCACGATCTCGCTGTCCACCGCGCACCTGACCCACCTGTCCGATCTGCTGCGCAGTCACCGGAGCAGGATCGGCAGTCGATGGCGCAAGCTCACCGCGGGCCAGCAAGCGCTACTCGTGCTGGCCCACCTGCGCAACGGCGATACCTATGCCCGCCTGGCCGCGGGGTTCGGCGTCGGCCTGGCCACCGTCTACCGGTACGTCCGAGAGGCAACCGACCTGCTCGCCGTGCGGGCACCCAGCTTGACCGCGGCGCTGTGGCGGCTGGCCGGCAACGGCCACCGCCTCGGCATCCTGGACGGCACCGTGGTACGCATCGACCGGCTCGGCGGTGACCTGGACCGGTTGTACTACTCCGGCAAGCACCACCATCACGGCGTCAACCTGCAAGGACTGATCGACCCGCGCCGCGGGGACCTGGTGTGGATCTCCGACGGGCTGCCCGGCTCAACCCATGACCTGACCGCGGCCCGTACCCACGGCGTCATCGGCGCGGCGACCCGCGCAGACGTGGAACTCTTGGCCGACAAAGGCTTTCAGGGCGCCGGCGGGACCGTGACCACACCGCACAAAGGCCGCAAGCTCACCAAAGCGCAGAAGGCCCACAACCGGATGGTCAACAGCGTGCGCGGCCCCGGCGAACGCGGCTTCGCCGTCCTGAAGACCTGGCGGATCTTCACCAAGGTCCGCTGCTGCCCTCAACGCGTCGGTGTAGTCGCCAAAGCCGTCCTCACCCTCGAACTCGGCCCCGAATCATGAGGTTGAAAACCGCTCATTGGAGGCAGACTCGATCAACCCAGATCGTGACCTGCTGTTCAGCTTGCCGTGCGCCCGGCGTCAAATAACCGGTGTTACGGATCATGATGGGTCCGGGCTGATCAACTTGCCTGCTGAAAAAGTGCCGTTCACAGACCCTGGTCAGCGCCCGCCGGCCCCACCAGATCGTCGTCGAGATCGTCGCCTGTTTTCGATCACCGACAAAACTACGGGCACGGCTGTCAAGAAAGTGTTGCGATGTTATCGGATTTCTATCGGCCTCCGTCGTAGCGTTGGACTCAGCCGACCGGGGCGTGATTTTCCTGCGGCACAACGTCCCCGTACCGCACCGTTGTCCGTATCCCCCGCGTCTCGGTCGGCCTTCACCCAGTTCACCGGAGGTTCAGAGCGTCGTCGAGCTAGCCAAGGTGCCAGACAAGGTGGGGCGGGCGGCGGTGATCCAAAGAGATATTGGACGGAAGCAGTGTTCGACGAAGAGTCATGCGAAGAGCTGACCGAACGCCAGGTCCAGATTCTCGCCCTTCTCGCGCAAGGGCTCCCCCGTAGGATCGCAGCGCGAAAGGCATCTATCAGTGAGAGGACATTTAGGCGGGAGCTCGCGACCGCGCTACGTAAGCTGGGTGCGGCTAGTTGTCCGCAGGCGATTGCCGAAGCGATGCGGCGGGGCTTGTTGGATGGGCGTCACGACTAGTACCAGATCCGGCCGTGGATCGCCGAAGATCACAGCTCCTCGTGTCGTCGTTCACGCGTTCCTCGGACGATTGTCCAGGCACCGGACAGCAGAAGAAGGACGGCTACAACGAAAGCGCCGAAGTCGTCGTCGTAGCGGACCGGCCAATCCCATGCCGGCAACGTCGATCGCGGGTCTCCGAGGGTCAATGCGGCAGCCGACCATCCGCATGGGAAGAGCCAGCACAGCCGACCTTCTATGAGCTGTGCGGACAGCAAGGCAAGGCCGGTGAATCCAATGAGGTTGCGGACTCCGGACATGACTCCGAACGGGCCGGCAAGGACGGAGTTCAGTAGTATCGTCCCTGGTATTGCGGGAACAATCGTCACCAGGAGGTGCGCTGAGCGCCAGCCAGCCAATGGTCGCGCGGCGACCCGGTCAATTGTGTCGGTCGGCGATCGCAGCGAGAGGGTAGCGGCCACAGCCGGGACTACCGGCAGGAACAGCAACCACGGTATGCCGAAAGCGCTGTCCTCGGTGGGATGGAACTCGGCGCTTCCGATCGCGACTCCAGCGACGTTGACGCCGATGACCACGCCGAACGCTGGCAGGACGTGTCTGCTTCGCAGGTAGAGCCGAAGGCCGATCATGGTCTGGATCCGAAGTCGGCCGTAGTCAACGCGCAGTTTGTCACCTTGTCGTAGTGCTGTTTCAGCCACAGCCGTCGGCTGGCCTCATCGACCGTAGCGAACCATGTCCACGCTGCTTGCTGACTGGGGTTACGCAAAGCGCCCGACTGCGTGCCTTGACCGAGTAACCACATGCGTACAAGCGAAGCAAGTTCAGCGGCGCCCGATTTGATCGCCTGACTATCCTGACCCAGACAGGCAATGGGTCCAATTCGATACACGTTGAGAAAATCTCCGAGTGCGGCCTGGGTGTAGCCTGCCGCCAGATTTTCCAAGGCGAAGCGTCCGGCCCCGGGACGGGGGTGCATTCGTGGGTCGGTGTCCAACTGCTCAACCCGTGCGACTTCGGCCGGCGTTCCAGCCACCTTCTGATGCAGCTGAGTGAAGGCCACCGCAAGAGCTGGAAGCCCTTTGGAAAAGGCGGGATGTACGCACACCTGCGGCATAGTGCCGGAACAGGTGTAGCGGAACGTGGTAAGTGAGGTCTGCAGACGGTTCTGTTGGCCCGAGACGAGGGTTGCGCCCGATGCTGAAACGGCAACGGCCAACGCTAGTGTCGACAAGGCCAACCGCTTAGCCGAGCCAAGAATGATCGCGGCGAGGCTGAGGGCCACACCCGATATCCCCAAATACCATACCGCCTGTCCGGCAAGGAGCTTGTTGTTCAGGTGACGGAACACGCTGACGTCTTCCACCGTGGCACCGGATAGGAAATACCACCAGTGGCCGTACTGAGCCAAGTTCCACGCCGCGGCCAGGTAGCAGCACAGCATGACGGTCGGCGGAACCCACGGGCGGGGGACGAACCGGCCGGCTACGTAACCGGCGACGACGTACATCTGAAGGGCCAGCCATCCCACGATTAGCCACAGCCACGCTGGCCGACCCCAGGTGGCGAAAAATGCGATCTTGCCGAGAACGACGGCGGCGACCACGACGTACGCCATGGTGGCAACGGCAACGATGACGCTGAGTTCCATGACCGGCTGGGCCAGGTTGCTGCGGGGAGAGGCGACTCGCAGGTAGGAGATGCCGCGCCGAGACTCTCTGCTGGCCACCCAGGCAGCGACCCCGGCAACCAAGGGTCCGCTGAGCAAAACACCGGCGACCACGGCGGAGGTCGCGTCGAGATAGACATCCGTCCCTGGCTTCAACCTGCGCCAGGCCAGCGCCGCGTGCAGCAGTATGAGCAGCGGAAGTGCCAGCAGTGCCGGGCTGTGCCGGAGCTCGTACCGCCAGACCCTGGTCACCCGCCCGCCCCCATCTTCTCCAGGACCGTGCTGTATCCCCGCTCCAACGGCGAATCTCCCGGGGCGTCCGCCCGCCCCAGTACGGTCAGCTCATTGGGTGTGCCGTGGAACGCAACACGCCCCTCGGCCAGCACGATGACCTGCGCGGCGAGGTGCTCCACGTCCTCGACGAGATGAGTACTGATCAGGAAGCTGCGCTGGCTCGCCAGGTCACGAACCGTGGCCCGGAACTGCATGCGTTGCTGGGGATCGAGACCGACCGCCGGCTCATCCAGGATCACCAGGTCGGGCTCGTGGACCAGCGCCTGCGCGATACCGACGCGCCGGCGCATGCCGCCCGAGAGCGACCTCAACGGCCGGTCAGCGACGCTTGTCAGATGGACGAGTTCCGCTGCGCGGGTGGCGGCGGTAGCCAAGTCGCCGCTGGGGACCTTCTTTAGCCATCCGCAGTACTCCAGGAACTCCAGCGTGGTAAAGCCGGCCGGGAACCCGAAGAACTGTGGCAGAAACCCCGTCCTACGCCGGATCTGGAGCAGGTCCGCCCGGCGGATCACATTCAGCCCCAAGACCGAGAGTGATCCGTTGGCCGGCATGCGAAGAGTGGCGATCATCTCCAGCAGTGTCGTTTTCCCTGCGCCGTTTGGACCAAGGAGAACTGTGATCCCCTCTGGTACGGTCAACGACAGCTCGTTGATCACAAGCCGGCGACCGTACCGTTGGGACACGTTTTCAGCTTCGACTACGCCACTCACGTTGGTTCTCCCGTTGATTCTGGTCAGCAGACGGTCAGCTTCCGGTGGCTGCTGTCGTGGTAGGTCGTGTCGGTGGTAAAGAAGGTTCGACCGTAGTAAGTGGCGGTCCGCCAGCCGTTGTCGCACGAGGCGGTGGAGGTGGCGTAGATCCTGAAGCTTCCAATGTCGTTGGCGTGGTCCACCACGGGGTCTGGCCGAAGGGTTAGGTCGTGTTTGATCTCCACTTGGAGATTGCCGTACGCCGTGGTGTCGCAGGTCCCGGCACCGAAGGTGAAGAGCTGGCCGTCACTGAGTGATTCGATCCCACCGTTCGAGGCACCGCAGCCGGCCGGGTCCGCCCAACCGACAGCCGCGGGCACCAGGGCTGCCGGAATCGCCAGCAGGCAGCCAGCCACGACGAGTTTGGCTCTGCTTGATTTCATCGTTCGTCACCCTTCCTAAGTATCGAAGATTGACGCTGGCCAGCGCCACGAGCGTGCCATGAAGTGAGCATCGGCCTCAAGAATCGACCACATGGCTGGCCCAGAATGGCCATTTCTCTTCCGGCCAGCGGCACGTCCTGGCCATGAATCCGATCAGCTACTGAGATCGGGGCTCAACGATTTGCCTGAGGATGCTTCGGCGACCACTCGTTGCCTTTCCTGTCCTCGCGGTCGGACTGTCCCGTTCGCCGCGTACGCTCAGATGGTGGCTGAGACTCCTGGGCTGACACACGTGGACGAGGCCGGCGCCGCGCGCATGGTCGACATCTCCGGCAAGGCGGTGAGCGTACGCCGGGCGGTGGCCGCCGGCCGGGTGGTGACCACCCCTGAGGTGGTCGAGTTGCTGCGTCAGGACGCCCTGCCGAAGGGGGACGCGCTCGCGGTCGCCCGGCTCGCCGGGATCATGGGGGCCAAGCGCACGCCGGATCTGGTGCCGCTGTGCCATCCGATCGCCGTGCACTCCGTCACCGTCGACCTCGACGTGCGGGAGTCCACTGTGGAGATTACCGCGACCGTGAAGACGGCCGACCGGACCGGCGTGGAGATGGAGGCGTTGACCGCGGTGGCCGCCGCCGGGCTCGCGCTGATCGACATGGTCAAGGCCGTGGACCCCGCCGCGTCGATCGAAGGGGTACGCGCGCTGCGCAAGGAGGGCGGCAAGACCGGCGAGTGGGTACGCCCGGAGGACCGGCCGTGAGAGCGCGGGTGATCGTCGCGTCGAACCGGGCGGCCGCCGGGGTGTATGCGGACACCAGCGGCCCGATCCTCGTCGAGGGCCTGCGCGCGCTCGGCTTCGAGGTGCCCGATCCGGTCGTCGTGCCGGACGGCGAACCGGTCGTGACCGCGTTGCGTCTGGCCATCGCGGAGGGCGTCAACGTGGTACTGACCAGCGGGGGCACCGGCATTACGCCGACCGACCGCACTCCAGACGTCACCCGACCACTACTGGACTATGAGATCCCCGGGATCGCGGAGGCCATTCGGGCGTACGGCCGGGAGAAGGTGCCGACCGCGGCGCTGTCGCGGGGACTGGCCGGGGTGGCCGGGCGCACCCTGATCGTGAACCTGCCCGGGTCCACCGGCGGCGCCAAGGACGGCCTGGCGGTCCTCGGCCCGATCCTCACCCATGCCGTGGAACAGCTCCAAGGCGGGGACCACGCCACCTGACCCCCGCATTTTCCGGGAAAATGCAGGTCACGGAGATCCGTTGACCCGCATTTTCCCGGAAAATGCGGGGCGGGGATAGGCTCGGCGGCGTGAGCCACGAGAGCGAAGCGGTGGACTGGGCGCAGGCTCGTGCCAGGACGTACGCCGCGGGGGTCGCGGCCGCTCGGGAGCCGGTCGACGTGCCCGTCGCCGAAGCGGACGGTCATACCCTGGCCGAGCCGCTGGTGACCCTCACCGACCTGCCGGCGTTCCCCACGTCCAGTGTGGACGGTTGGGCGGTGCGCGGTCCGGCACCGTGGCGGATCGTCGGCAGCGTCCTCGCCGGCGGCAGCGCGCCGCGGCTGGACGTCGACGGTACGGCGGTGGAGATCGCCACCGGCGCGATGGTGCCGGACGGGACGACCGCCGTGATCCGGGTGGAGGAGTCCACCCGCAGCGGCGACACGGTCACCGGCGTCCCGCGGGAGCAGCCGGAGTGGCGGGTGCCGGGCGAGGAGGCACACAAGGGCGAGGTGCTGCTGCCGGCCGGTACCCCGGTCACACCGGCCGTGATCGGGCTCGCCGCCTCGTGCGGGTACGACACTCTGCGGGTACGCCCCCCACAGCGGGCTGCGCTGCTGGTCTTCGGCGACGAGCTGCTGACCGAGGGGCCGCCCGGTGCGGGGCGGGTGCGCGACGCGCTCGGCCCGGCGGTCCCCGGCTGGCTGCGCCGCCTCGGGGCCGTGACGACGTATCAGCAAGGGCCGGTCAAGGACACCCTGGAGGCGCACATCGAGGCGCTGCAGAAGGCCATCGCGAGCGGCGCCGAGCTGGTCTGCACCACCGGTGGCACCATGCGCGGCCCGGTGGACCACCTACACCCGGCGCTGCGCGCGGTCGGAGCGGAGTACGTGGTGAACACCGTCGCGGTACGCCCCGGCTTCCCGATGCTGCTGGCCCAGGCGGGCGGCACCTTCGTCGCCGGCCTGCCGGGCAACCCGCAATCCGCCGTGGTCGCCCTGGTCTCCCTGGTGGCGCCGCTGCTCGCCGGCCTGCAGGGCCGGCCGGCGCCGGGGACTGGGCAGGTGACGCTGGGCGAGCCGGTTCCCGGGCGTGGGGACCACACCCACCTCGCGCTGGTGCGGATCGGCGAGGACGAGCGCGCGTACCCCCTCAAGCACGCCGGATCCGCGATGCTGCGCGGCCTGTCGCAGGCGGTGGGTTTCGCGGTGATCCGCCCGGGCACGTCCGGCCAGGTCGGCGACCGCGTACCGCTAGTACCGTTGCCACTTATGGACGGAGAGCGACCGTGACTCCCAAGACCGTCACACCCGCGGCGACGGTGACCGCCGACGAGCTGGACGTGGCCGCGCACGAGCGCGCGGTGGCCGATCCCCGGGCGGGCGCGGTGGTCTCGTTCGCCGGTGTGGTCCGCGACCACGACCACGGTCGGGCGGTGACTCTGCTGGAGTACGAGGCGCATCCGAGCGCGGAGCAGGTGCTCCGCGAGGTGGCCGAGGAGATCGCCGCGGACCCGGCGGTGTACGCGGTGGCGGTGTCGCACCGGGTGGGCACGCTGGCCATCGGTGACGTGGCCCTGGCCGCGGCGGTGGCCACCGCGCACCGGGCCGCCGCGTTCGCCGCGTGTGCCCGGCTGGTAGACGAGGTCAAGGCGCGGCTGCCGGTGTGGAAGCGGCAGGTGTTCGCGGACGGCACCGAGGAGTGGGTCAACTGCCCGTGAGCCCTCGGCGCCCGAACCGGAGACCAGGCCGGAGCCCGACGCCAGGACCGGAGTCCAGGCTGGAGCCCGGCGCCAGGACCGGAGTCCAGGCTAGAGCCCGGCGCCCGGACCGGAGTCCGGCGCCCGGACGGAACCCGGAGCGCCGGACGGTAGCGCGGTAGCGGGTCCGGTCAGCGGTGCCGGACGGCGCGGTGCGCGGCGGCTCGCAGGCCCGGTTCGGGGTAGAACGCCGGCTCCGCGCCTGGGCGCCAGGGCAGGAGCACCACCAGCACGATCAGGGTGAGTGCGAACACGTTCTCCATCAGCACGCCCCACAGCCCGTGTGCGTAGTGGGACGTCGCCGGCAGCTGGTGCTCGTAGTACCAGATCGGCGAGATCAGGAACAACAGGTACAGCGCGGTGGCCGCGAGGGCGTGCCGCAACCCGGTCAGCGCGGGGAACCAGATGGGCGTGCGCAGCCCGAGCGCCAGTCCCTGGGCGGCCGCCACGCTGGCGCCGGCCCCCCGCGCGGCCAGGCCCCGGCTCGC
>Ga0310828_1001904_pt1 | contig 10641 bp, 7 predicted proteins | sample WT_ome_3_FD_202242 | JGI IMG/M metagenome (GOLD analysis project Ga0310828, IMG submission 202242) | Sorghum-adapted microbial communities enriched on wild type (WT) sorghum from Joint BioEnergy Institute, Emeryville, California, United... ... | reverse complement strand
CGCCCCGATCGACGGCCCGGTGCTGCTTCCGGCCCTCGCGGTAGACGGCAAGGCGATGTGCGGCGCCGTTGACGCCGACGGGTGCGTGCCGTACCTGCTGTCGGCGGCCACCCACGCCAACACCACAGTGATCGCTAGCGGCAGGTCGGCGCCAAGTCCAACGAGGTGCCCGAGTTCCAGCCGCTGCTGCGCGGCCTGCCACTGGCCGGCTGGGTGTTGACCATGGACGCCGGGCACACCGTGCGCGCGCACGCCACGTTCATCACCGAAGAGCTGCTGGCCCACTACGTCATGATCGTCAAGGAGAACCAGCCCACCCTCTACGCCCGCCTCGACGCCCTGGACTGGGCCGCTGTACCCGTGGCACACCACCGTGGACAAAGGACACGGCCGCCGGGAACGGCGCACCATCCGGGTCCTGCCCGCCCCGGCCGATCTGGGGTTCCCCCGCCGCCGCGCAGGTGTTCCTCATCGAACGCTACGTCACCCGCACCGTGCGCAAGCGGGCCAAGGGCTCCCGCAAGTACCGCACGAAGCAGGTCCAATCCGCCGTGGCCGTGCTCGGCGTGACCAGCCTGTCGGACCGCGAAGCCGCACCTGAGCACCTGGCGGCTTACGTGCGGGGCCAGTGGGCGATCGACAATAAGATCCACTGGGTGCGGGATGTCACGTTCTGTGAAGACGCATCCCAAGTGAAGACCCGTTTCCGCCCCCGCGTCATGGCTACCTTCCGTAACCTAGCGATCGGGTTGATCCGCCAAGCCGGCTATACGAAGATCACCGCCACCATCCGCCGCATCCGCAGCGACCCACACCTACTCCTGACCGTTTCTGGGCCTGCAAATCCCCACGCTGAACAGCCCATGACCAGCCCGAACTACTTTGCGCCCCGCCCTGCTCTGCTGCTCCACCACAAATGAGCCATACGAACTCCCTGGAAATAGTGACGCCTGGACGGTCGTCCGCCAACCGGCGAGAACAGTTCAGGTTGGTCACCAGCCCTTGCCAGGGTCGTTGCCAACAATCAGGCGACGCCCATCCATCCGTCGCACGCGACGCCGATCGCCGCTGTCCACCGTTTCCAACCGCGAGCGCGGTGAGCTGGTTCGTGTCGCGTGGATCGCGGCCGCCGTCTATAGGGGCCTTCCATACCCGGATCAACAACCATCTCAGCCTCTCGATGTCCTGGCCGCCAGCCTCCCACTGAGACGACACCCTGCCAGCGTCTTGATCGACGTGATCTACGCCGTCGGTCGTTATCGCTTTCAGTGTCACCCACGACCGCCGTCGACCGGGCGAGGATCGACTGATTCAAGTTCGCTCGCTTAGACATTTCGTCGACAGGACACACTTGCCGCATCCCCTCGCGGCGGTGTCATCGCTAAAGCATCCGACAAATGGCCTGGTTCGAACGTGGCATGACAGCGGCAACCTGATCTTCCCTGCCCCTTCGCCGGGGTTCTCTGGCATCGGACCAGGTCGGCAATTACTACCAGGCCGACAGTGAGCCCAGCCAGCGTTGGCGCAGTTTCTATATCGAGAACCATCCGTCTAGCGCCGCAACGACTCTTTCGCTCCCCATATGTGCGATTGCAATTCGGGACGGCTGCCGAGGTTGCGGGATACCGCCACGACCGACGATGGTGGTGCTGTTCCCCGTTCCGGCGGCGTGTCGCTCGGGTCGCCGATGCCTGCCGGTCCGCGGTGACCCTGCGGGCAGGTCTGCGCGGGTTTCTCGTATCGTTCCGGCCGTGCGGGACGAACCGAAACCTCTTCACTTTCGCTGGGCGATCCTGGGACACCCCATTGCGACGGCCTTCGTGCTGGGTACCGTCGCGTTGGTCGGCGTGCTGAAGGGCAGTGGCCCGGACCTCTGGGTACGTCCGGACGAGCTGGCCCTGGGCGGCCCGTTGGTCCTGCTGTGGTGGCAGGTGATGGTCCGCCCGCGGCACCGCTGGTGGGCACTTGGCGTCGCCGTGGCGGTGACCGCGGCCGCGTACCCGGTGCTGCTGCCGGTCCTGGCCGGGCTGCCGTCGCCCTGGGACGATGTGGTCAGCTTCGCGGTCGCCAGCTGGCTGGGCGTCTTCGCCTACGTGGCCGTCACCCGGCGCCGCACAGCGCCGTTTGCTGGCAGCGCAGCGGCCGAGCGCGGCGAGATCGCGCCGGGTGAGGTGTACGAGGTGCGGCTCGGCTTCATCCGCCGCGATCTGCTACTGCTGCCCGCCGGCGTGGTCTTCCTCGCCGTGGGCGTCCTGATGCTGCGCGAGGAACCTGTCCCCGGCGTCGGCGCCACCGTGTTGGGAGGCGGAATCCTGCTGCTGCGACTGGTCAGTGTGCTGAGCCGTCGTGTCGCGCTGCGCGTCGACGCCGCCGGGGTCACGCTCGGTATGACGCCGCCCTGGCCGTCCTCGCGTACCGCGGTGGTGCCGTGGTCGGACATCGAGGCGATCGTGCTCTGGACGCAGCACGCCGGCGGGACCACCATCCCGTACATCGGTCTGCGGCGGCGCCCCGGCCTACCGCCGCTACCCGGCTCGGCCCGCTCGCGCACGCTGCGGCGGTTGAATCGAGCAATGGTCCCGCACGTGCCACCAGACGTGCTGGCCGACAGCCGGCCGGCGGCCTTCTGGCGGTTGCACCGCCCAAGCCTCGAGACAGCGGTCCGTCACTTCGCCCCCGCGGTGGAGATCGTCGACCTGGGCTGACGGGCAGGCGTACCACGTCGAGGACACGCCCCACGTCCACCAGGGCGTGGTCCGGTGCCGCCATGGGGCCTCAATGGAACCAACACGGCTATTGACGTGGAACGGCATTCCGAGTTCAGTGTGGGCCAGAGCCGATCGAGAGGATCCGCCATGCCGTTCGTGCGCCCGGGCCGGCTCGTCGTCGCCACCACGACGGCCGCCGCGCTACTCGCCCCCACTCCGGCATCCGCCGCGCCAAACCACGTCTGGACGTTCAACACCGACGCTCTCGGCGCGCCCCCGCCCGAGGCGTCATTCGTCCAGGGCGACGTGCGCGTTGTGCCGCGTCTTGGCGGCGCAGCCGACGACCGTGCAGTCCAGCTGGACGACACGAGTACGACACTGCAGTCCCGCGTGACCTTCTCCGGTGCGCCCGCCGCGGCCCGCCGCTTCAGCCTGGACCTCACCCTCACCGGTACCGCACCCGCCATCATTGCGATCCACGGCGAGGGCGACAACGCCTCGCTCGGTCTGTGGCGCTTCATGTTGAGTCGGTCGAGCATTCCCGGTGAGTGCCTGGTGTCTGTCTACGACGGTCGGGCGTGGCGGCTCATCGGCCTCGTCGCCGGCATCGACCAGGCGTACGCGAAGGTGATGATCGAGACCACCACCAGCGCGGCGGTTCTGGTGGTCGGCGACCGTCGTCTCAAGACCACGAAGCGGGCGAGCGCGGCGACCGCGGTCACCGGGATCGAGTTCGCATCGTCGGGCACGGCTCCCGTCGGCACCGGCCTCCAGATCGACAACCTCGCCCTCAAGGAGACCAAGCCGCGCGCACGGGGCCTGGAGCCGACGCTGACCTGGAGTGTCAACCCCGAGCGCGGGCAGGTCATCACCGACGCGCAGGTCGCCACGGTCGACGCACAGCCCACGCGAGCCGAGGTCAACTGGGGCGACGGCTGGGAGCGGGCGACCGTCGCGCAGGAAAACGGCACCTGGGTCGTGCGGACGTCGCACACCTTCACCACACTTGGGCGTACGACGGTCCGCGTCCGCGTCACCGACGCTGAGGGCGTACCGACCGAGGTCGGCAACGTCATCAACGTCGGGTTCCCGAAGGTGCTGGTCGCCGCGGAAACCGCGCCGATGCAGATCCGCTTCCCCGACGTCACCCGGCGGATCGACGGTGCGCTCGCGGTGGCGTACTACGCCTCGACCGGCCACACCAGATCGAACGGCGTCATCAAGTTCACCACGTCCACCGATAACGGCGCGACCTGGAGCACGCCCACGCTCGTCGTACAGACCGCGTACGACGCCCGCGACCCGAAGATCGCTACGTTGTCCGACGGAACCCTCCTCATCTCGTACTTCGAGACGGCCTGGAACGCCGACGGCACGTCCTCGAATCACGGCGTCTTCGTTACCCGGTCGCGAGACGGCGGCGAGACCTGGGACACGCCGACGCGGGTGGACTCCGCCATGGGCTCCACCGCGGACACCTTTGCCGCCTCGCACGGGCCGGCGGTCCAGCTCGCCAACGGCGATGTCCTCTTGCCGCTGTACGGCATCTGGCCCGGTGAGACCCAGTGGCGCGCCACCGTCATCCGGTCAACCGACGGCGGGCGCACGTTCCGCCGCGACTCGGAGGTGACGCTCGCCGCCGACTCGCGCTACACCTACGCCGAACCCAACCTCACCGTCCTGCCGTCCGGCGAGATCGTCTGCGGCATCCGTGTCGAGGCGCCGGACGCATGGCTTCAGGTCGTCCGTTCGACGGACAACGGCCACACATGGTCGCCGCCCGAAATAACGGACATCCCGGCACGCTCGCACCACCAACTTTTGACCTCGGACGGTCGGCTGCTGCTGACCTACGGCAATCCGCTGATCTCGGGCCGGCCGACGGAGGGCCGCATGATCGACGACCCGGCCGGAACCTGGAACGGCGCCACACCTGTTCTCATCTATGACTCGGGATCGGGTGACCAGGCAAATCCGTCCAGCATCGAGCTGTCGCCCGGTCAGTACCTCACCCTCGGCTACAACGTCAACACGAGCCAGCTCTTCGGCATCCTCACCACGGAGACCGACTACCGCTGACTGAGGGCCTGCCAACTCGCCGGCCGCACCGAACCGCTCGCAGCGTACGCGTGCCTGGCGGGCGTCGTCCCGCCAGCGCGCCTCGGCCTCGGACGGACGACCCCCACCAGGCCCAGGTCCAACCGCCTGCCGCGCACCAGACCGCGTCCACGCATTGACATGGAATGGGATTGCATGTCCACTCCGTGCCGAGGCCGCTTCGCGGCTCCCGTCCGGTTCCCGGCGAGAGAGGAAATGCCCTATGCGATGGCGCCGATGTTTGATCCTCGCGGCCAGCCTGTCGCTCCTCGGGGTCAGCCCGGTCATGCCAACCAGCCCGGCTCAGGCCTACTCGATCACCGTTCCCAATTCCTCGTTCGAACAGTCCACAGGCGGCATACCCGACCAGTGGACGCTGGATCCTCCTCCGCGTGCGCAGAGCGCTGCCGTCAGCGACGCACACGCTCATTCCGGGTCGTACGCGCTGCGTGTCGACGACCCGGCGGACAACAGCGTGCTGATGCGCAGCGCGACCATCCCAGCCGAGGCCGGGGAACACTACACCGCCGGGGGCTGGGTCTACACCGAGACCGGCGACGCCGCCTGGCTGTATCTCGAGTTCCGCAACGCCAGCGGCGGACGGATCAGCGAGGTGCACACAACACCCGACGCCGCTGCCGAATGGCGCCAGGTCACGGCGGAGGCGACCGCACCCGCCGGTACCACAGGAGTGTCCATCGCGATCTACGGCTCCGGCAGCATGGCGGGCGTGTCGTACTACGACGACATCACTCTCGACGGGCCCGAGCCCGAGCCGTACGATCCGGCGCTCGGCACGCAGACTGAGCTGTTCGTCGACGACTACCGCGTCGCGTCCACGACCAAGGTGTCGCGGGTGACCCACGCGGCTACCAAGGTCGGCCCGGTCCTGCGGCCGGACAAGCCGTGGGAGTCCAACAACGCCTACGTCTACGGCACCGCGATCTACGATGAGCAGGCGCACGTCTACAAGCTGTGGTACCAGGCCTACAATCGCACGAACGGCCAGTACTACACCTGCTACGCCACCTCGCATGACGGCGTGCACTGGACCAAGCCGAACCTCGGCATCGTCGAGTACGAGGGCTCGACCGCGAACAACATCGTCGGCACCATGCACTCGCCGAGCGTGCTGCTCGACCGGCGGGACCCCGACCCGGCACGTCGGTACAAGATGTTCGGAATGGTCTACGGTTCCGGGTACTGGGTCTGGTTCTCCCCCGACGGCATCCGTTGGACACCGTCGTCACGGAACCCGGTACTGCCTGATGGCGATGTGGCGAACGTGAGCTACGATCCGGCCAACGAGCGGTTCGTGGTGACCACCAAGCACCCGCATCCCGCCGGGCGCGTCGTCTACGTCTCCTACAGCACCGATTTCGAGAACTGGACGGAGCCGAGGCTGATCCTCACCGCCGACGAGCGGGACCAGTACCTGGCCAAGGCCAACGGCCTGCTCGAAACGCAGGTGTACGGCATGCCCGTCGCGGCCTACCGGGGCGTCTACCTGGGTTTCCCATGGATGTTCCAGTACGGCGGTGCGGGCGAACCGGGTACGGCCGGCGACGGTCCCATGGATACGCAGCTCGCGGTCAGCCGCGATCTCGAGCACTGGGACCGCCCGGACCGGTCGGTCATCATTCCGCGGGGAGTCGAGGGTTCGTTCGACTCCGGGATGACGTTCACCTCGACCAACCTGATCGCTCACGGCCGCGAGGTCTGGCTGTACTACGGCGGCTGGGACGGCCTACACGGGTCCCGGACCCGCGGCGCGTCGATCGGGGTCGCGAAGTGGCGTCTGGACGGTTTCGTCTCCTACGCCAACGGCGGCGACCAGGAGGGCACGGTGACGACCCGGACCATCACGTTCAGCGGGAGCAAGCTGCACGTGAACGCGGCCCTGCGCCCCGGTGACGGTGCGCTCCGGGTGGAGGTACTCGGCGCGGACGGCAATCCACTCCCCGGGTTCAGTCGCGCAGAATCCATTCCGGTCCGCGGCGACCACACCGACGCGGTCGTCAAATGGACCAGCGGGCGTACGCTCGCGGACCTCGCGGGACAACCGGTTCAGATACGGTTCTACCTCGACGGCGGCGACCTGTACTCCTACCGCATCAGTTGATTTCCCATCCGCCTACGGGCGGCCGGTACGCAACGCGGCCGCCCGTAGGCCGATGGCCAGGACGCTCTGCTCGCGGCACCGCACGACTGCGGATCAACGACGTCGGCGCACCGGCTGACCGGCTGCGTAAGGTGCGGGACGAGAGCCGGGGCCGGTCGCGGCGGCCGCCCAGCCGCGCGACCTGATGGTCACCGTGCCAGTGCGCTACCAGGCATCCGGCGAATTCGTCGCTAGTGGACTGATGCACGTCCCATCCACACCTCAGCCGCCCGCACCGGTCCGTCCGCCCGGGACACCCACCGTAGAGGTGCGCGGCGCGGGAGTAGGCGCCGGCGCGACTCATTGACATGGAATGGCGTTCTAGATAATTTCGGGCAGCTGTCGGCGCCCTTGCGCCGAGCCCCGGTCCGTCGCTGGGAGTGGTTCTGTTGCACATCTTCCGTCGCGTATCCCTGACGTTCACTGTCGCGATCGCCGCTCTCGCCGCCGCGCCGGCCAGCGCGATCGCCGGCTCTCCGGTGCCGAAAGCCGTCGGCGGCCCCGGCACCCCGACCAACCCGGTCATCGTCGCCCAGGCCGAGAACGGCAAACGGGCCTTCTTCGGCGACATGATCAAGCTTCGAGACGGGCGGCTGCTCGTCGCGTACCGCGAATCCGTCGCACACATCAATCAGGACGGTCGGATCATGGTCGTGCACAGTGCCGACCAGGGTCGCACCTGGAGCACGCCACGGCTGGCGATCGACACCCCGATCGACGACCGGGACCCGAAGCTCATGCAGATGCGGGACGGAACCGTCCTGCTGAGCTTCTTCCGCACCGACTGGACGGGCTACCCGGCCGGGCCGGCGACGATCGTCGGAACCTTCGTCGCCCGGTCCACCGACGGCGGCGCCTCCTGGAGCGAGCCGACCAAGGTTGGTACCGCGATGGACGGTCCGTCCGACGTCGTGGTCGGTGCCTACTACGCCGGGCACGCCGCGACCCACGGCCCGATCCTTGAGCTACCCAATGGTGACCTGCTCATCCCGCTGTACGGCCGGCTGCCCGAGGGCGGCACCGGGCCCGCGACGGTCGTCCGGTCCACCGACGGCGGGCGGACCTGGCTGAAGGAGAACGAGTCGGTCATCGGCAGGGCCGCGACCTTCGACTTCCAGGAGCCGAACCTCAGCCTGCTGAAGGACGGCTCGATCCTCGCCATCCTCCGTACCTCCATCAACATCGCCTACGTCTCACGCTCCTACGACCTCGGTCGTACGTGGACGACCCCGGTCTCGACCGGTGTGCCCGCCTCGTCGCACCACCAGCTCGTGCTGCGCAACGGCGACGTCCTGTTCACTTACGGCGACCTGTCCGGCACGTTCGGCCCGGGACGACCGACCGTCGGCCGGATCATCCAGCACCCCGAGCGCGACATCACCGCGCAGCGCGACATCCTGATCTACGACGCCGCCATTCACGGGGCGCCGACAACCGACCAGGCGAACCCGTCCAGCGTCGAGCTGCGCCCCGGCCGGTTCCTCACCATCACGTCCGATCCCTACCTCGCCGCCATCGTCGGCGTCTACACCAGGACGGGCGACTATCTGGACTAGCGTCCTCTGCGGACGGTGTGAGCGGCGGCGCACCTTACCCGTGCGCCGCCGCTTCGCCGAAGCGGGATATGTCGCGCGCGATGCTATGGAGCTGCTGGCCCAAATGAAGCGTCCAGGTTGTCCCGGCGGCCGAGCAGCAGGCGGCGGCGAAGGCCGCGGCGGCCGCCGCGCTCGCCGCGTCTGAAGCCGTGCCGCCGGGAGTGGCCGCGGCAGCGGCGGCCGCGCCAGGATGGATCGTACGGGCGCTTCGAACTCGTCACACCGAAGCGGCGTCGGCGAGTTCCAGATCCGTACGCGCTATCACGTTGAGCAGTGCCTCACCGGCCGTGCGGCGGCGCAGGTTGGTGAGGAACAGGTGCCAGATCCGGTGCAGGTACCACGTACTCCCGGTCGATCCTGAGATGTGCGGAGTGACGATGGTGTTGGGGAGGTCCCAGAACGGATCGTCCGGCGGCATCGGCTGGCGGTAGTGGTCGTCGAGCGCCGCTCCGCCAAGTCGCCCGTTGCGCAGAGCCTCGATGAGGGCACGCTCATCGACCACACCGGCCCGCGCCGGATTGAGAAGTACCGCATGCGGACGCAACTGCGCCAGTGCCGTGGCGTCGACCAGTCCACGGGTACGGCTCGTCAACGGGGTCGTGATGATGAGCGCGTTCAGCCCGGCGAAGAACTCTGCCCGCTCGTCGAGCCCGAAGACGCGCGCGGGGATCGGGACATCGTCCGGCGGCCGCCGTAGCGGGTCGTAGCGGGGCCCACGGTCGCGGATCCCGCTACGCGACATCACCCACACCTCGAGGCCGAGTGCCTGGCAGTGCCGTGCCACCTCGCGGCCGATATTGCCGAAGCCCAGGATGCCGACCCGGGTGCCGTGCAGCTCGGCTTGGAACGCCGGGGAACGGTCCCACCGCCGCTCCCGCTGTGCGGTCAGCATGGCCGGCAGCTTGCGGCCGAGCGCGAGGAGCATCATGACACACCACTCGGCGATCGGCAGGTCATTGACGCCGCTGGCGTTGGTGACCACCGCATCGGGGTGCAACGGGACGCCGTTCAGCTGGGAGTAGCCGTGTGAGCCCAGCTGCAACCAACGAAGCTGGCGCATCTCGGCCACGTTGCCCGGGCAGTGGTCGGCGAACAGCACCGTGGTGGTCGCGGCCAGTTCGGGGTCGACCGCCATGCCTGGCGTGATCGGGTCGAGGTACGTGACCTGAGCACCTGGTGCGGCGGCGACGACGTCGTCGAGATGGCGTTCGGCGTCGGGTTGCGCGAGGAGGATGTGCTCCCTGGCCCGCATCGGCCGCTAGCTCCTCATCAGCTTGCCCCGGACGCTGGCGAACTCCTCCGCGCCCGGCTGGAACGGATACTTCTCCTTCGTCTCGTCCGTCAACCGCACGCCCAGGCCGGGTGCGTCCGGCCGCATCACCCGACCGTCGCGCAGCCGCAGGCTGTCGCCCCATACCTCGGTGTGCAGCGGACCCGCGGCCGGAGGCAGCTCCACGATCAGGCTGTTGGCACAGGCGAACGCCGCGTGGATGTTCTGCATCACCCCGACTCCGGCGGACCACGCGTGCGGTGCCACCGCTCGGGCGTCCGAGGCGAACAGGGCCGCGGTGCGGACGAAGCCGTCGATGCCGAGCCAGGAGGCGTCCGGCTGGGCCACGGCGAAGGCCCGGTGGGCGGCGAAGGTAGCGAACTCGGCGTAGCTGGTCAGCTGCTCGCCCCCGGCGACGGGGACCGGGCTGGATGCGGTGACCGCGGCGTATCCGGCCAGGTCGTCATAGGGCAGCGGCTCCTCGAACTAGGGTGATGCGGTACGGCCCGAGTGCCTGGAGGACCTGCTGGGCGGTGTCGCGATCCCATCGGGACTCCCCTTCCCGGTGTCCCATGTGGCCGTCGAGCAGGATCCCGAGTTCGGCACCGAAGCGCTCGCGCAGCAGGGTCACCTTCTCGACCTCTGCCGCCACGATCGCGCCGGCACCGGCCAACGGGACCTCCTCCCGCGACACCGGGTCCAGGTATCCCGAGCTGACTTTCACCGCGGTGAACCCGAGGGAGCGGTAGAAGTCGACTTTGCGGAGCAGGTCATCCTTGGGCCACGGCGACGGGCCGCCGGTGGCGTACG
>Ga0310828_1001900_pt1 | contig 10657 bp, 9 predicted proteins | sample WT_ome_3_FD_202242 | JGI IMG/M metagenome (GOLD analysis project Ga0310828, IMG submission 202242) | Sorghum-adapted microbial communities enriched on wild type (WT) sorghum from Joint BioEnergy Institute, Emeryville, California, United... ... | reverse complement strand
GATCTTCGGCATCATCCTGAACACCCGGCATGGCGTGGACAACTTCATCGCCTACCTGTGCACCGGGCTGTTCGTCTTCACCTTCACCCAGGCCGTGGTGCAGCAGGGCACCCAGTCCGTCATCAGTAACCTCGGGCTCATCCGGGCGCTGCACTTCCCCCGCGCGTGCCTGCCGATCGCGGTGATGCTCACCCAGTTCCAGACCCTGGTCGCGGCCATTTTCGTGCTGATCGGGATCCTGCTGGCCTCCGGCGAGCCGATCACTCTGGAGTGGCTGCTGCTGATACCCACCCTGTTCCTGCAGTCGGTCTTCAACGTCGGGCTGGCGTTGGCCATGGCCCGGCTCGGCGCCAAGCTGACCGACCTCAAGCAGGTCATCCCGTTCATCATGCGGACCTGGATGTACGCCTCGGGCGTGCTCTACAGCGTGCAGAACTTCGAGCAGCACCTGCCGCCGCTGGCGGCCACGCTGGTGGAGGCCAACCCGCTGCTGATCTACATCGAGTTGGCCCGGCACTCCCTGATGGAGTCGGTGGTGCTGGTCTCCCCGGTACCCCAGCTGTGGCTGCTGGCGGTCGGCTGGGCACTGCTGGTCGGCCTCGGCGGCTTCATCTACTTCTGGCGCGGAGAGCAGGAGTACGGCCGTGGGTGAGGCAGCGGTCAGCAACGCGGACGTGGCGCGCGGGTCGGACGAGCGGGTGCCGACCGTCGTCGTCGACGACGTGCACGTGATCTACCGGGTCTACGGCCGGGGCGGCGCGGCGACCAGTCCGGCCGCGGCGCTGCGCCGGCTGGTGACCGGCAAGCGGGCACCGACCATCCGGGAGGTGCACGCGATCAAGGGGGTCAGCTTCGCCGCGTTCGAGGGCGAGGCGATCGGGCTCATCGGCAGCAACGGTTCCGGCAAGTCCACGCTGCTGCGCACCATCGCCGGCCTGCTGCCACCGAACCGGGGCGCGGTCTACACCAAGGGCCAGCCGTCGCTGCTCGGCGTGAACGCCGCGCTGCTGAGCGACCTGTCCGGCGAACGCAACGCCATGCTCGGCTGCCTGGCGATGGGCATGAGCCGCGCCGAGGCGCGTCGGCTGGTACCCGAGATCATCGAGTACTCCGGCATCAACGAGCGGGGGGACTTCGCCTCCCTGCCGATGCGGACCTACTCCTCCGGGATGGCTGCCCGGCTGCGCTTCGCGATCGCGTCGGTGAAGAGCCACGAGGTGCTGCTGATCGACGAGGCGCTGGCCACCGGCGACGCCAAGTTCCGGGCCCGCAGCGAGGAGCGGATCAAGAGGATGCGGGACGCGGCCGGTACGGTGTTCCTGGTGAGCCACCAGATCAGCACCATTCGCGACACGTGTGAGCGCACGATCTGGCTGGAGGCGGGTCTGATCCGGATGGACGGACCGACCAGCGAGGTTGTCGACGCCTACGAGCGCTTCACCCGCGGCGGCTGATGCCGGGCGTCACCCGCGGTGGCTGATGCCGCGCTTCACCCGCGGTGGCTGACGCGGCGGATGGATACTCGCATGAGACAATCATCCTGATCCGCGCAAAATCGGGTCACCTACGCGCATCGCCTCCGGGGGGTTGGAGTACCAGTGCACGCGATAGCACAGATCGGCTTCGGGTACTGGGGCCCGAACGTGGCGCGGAACCTGCACGCGATGGCGGGTGCTGACTGGCGGTACCTGGTGGAGTTGTCCCCGGAACGCCGCGCGGCCGCGTCCGCGATGTACCCCCAGGTGCGCGTGGTGGACGATCTCGACACCGCCCTGGCCGACGACGCGGTCGGCTCGGTCGTCATCACCACACCGGCCGCCACCCACGCCGCGCTGGCCCGGCGCGCCCTCGACGCCGGCCGGCACGTCCTGGTGGAGAAGCCGCTGGCGCTGACCACCGCGGACGCCACCGACCTGGCCCGGACCGCCGACGAGCGCGGACTGGTGCTGATGGTCGGGCACACCTTCGAGTTCGTGCCGGCGGTGCGCAAGATGCGCGAGCTGATCCTGGCCGGCGAGATCGGGCGCCCGCTCTACCTGCACTCGCAGCGGCTCAACCTGGGCCGGATCCAGAGCGACATCAACGCGTTCTGGTCGATCGGGCCGCACGACGTGTCCATCGCCAACTTCCTGTTCGGCACCACCCCGCAGTGGGTGGCGGCGCAGGGCGCCCGCTACCTCAACGCCACGGTCGAGGACGTGGTCATCGTGACGCTGGGGTACCCGGACGGCATCCTGGCCAACCTGCACGTCAGCTGGCTCGACCCGCTCAAGACCCGGCGGGTCACCGTGGTGGGCAGCCAGCGGATGCTCGTCTACGACGACCTGGACGCCGAGGCCCGGCTGAAGATCTTCGACAAGGGCGCCGACCGCGTCGAGCCGGACGCGTACGGCGCCTGGCAGTACCGGCTGCGCGACGGCTCGATGGAGGTGCCGCGCCTGGCCATGACCGAACCGCTCGCCGCCGAACTCCGCCACTTCCTGGAGTGCGCACGCACCGGCAAGCGGCCCGACACCGACGGCTGGAACGGCGTGCGCGTGGTCGCCGTGTGCGAGGCGATCGACCAGTCGCTCGCCGCCCGCGGCTCGGCGACCCCGGTGACCGCGCTGGCCGCATCGGGCGGGACGGCGGTCGGCGAATGACGGCCACCATCAGCCCGCTGAGCGTGGTCGCCGACGGCGTGGACCTGGGCGACGGCGCGGTCATCGAGGACCTGTGCGTCATCGGTCGCAACGGCCCACCGGAGCGGACCGTCATCGGCCACGGCGCGACCATACGCAGCCACACCGTCATCTACGCCGGGAACACCATCGGCAGCAACTTCGCCACCGGCCACCACGTCCTGCTCCGGGAGGCCAACGTCATCGGCGACAACGTCTCCATCGGTTCGTCCACTGTGGTGGAACACCACGTAACGATCGGCGACGGGGTACGGATCCACTCACAGTGCTTCATCCCCGAGTACTCCACATTGGAGCCCGGGGCCTGGATCGGCCCGCGGGTCACCCTCACCAACGCCCCATTCCCGCGCTGCCCGGACGTGTCCCGGTGCATGGCCGGGGTGACGATCGGGCGGGACGCGCGGGTCGGCGCGAACGCGACCATCCTGCCCGGCGTACGGATCGGGGAGCGCGCCCTGATCGGCGCGGGCGCGATCGTGACCAAGGACGTGCCGCCCGGGGCGGTGGTGGTCGGCCCGGCCGCGCGCCAGGTCAAGTCGATCGACGACCTGCGCTGCCCGGTCGGTCTGGACCACCGGCCGTATCCGCCGCGCGAACGGGCCGAACGCACAGACAGCGCGACAACGCCTTCCAACAATGCGAGTGAAGAAGGATGACTGACCTCAACGATGGGTCCCAGCCCTCATTCATCCACCCGACAGCCGATGTAGAAGAGGGCGCCAAGGTCGGCGACGGGACCAAGGTCTGGCACCTCGCCCATATTCGATCGGGCGCGCAGGTCGGCGCCGGCTGCGTCATCGGACGCAACGTGTACGTGGACACGAACGTCACGATCGGCGACCGGGTGAAGATCCAGAACAACGTTTCGGTCTACCAGGGCGTCACGCTCGAGGCAGAGGTCTTCGTAGGTCCGTCTGCCGTTTTCACCAACGACTTCCGTCCCCGCGCCCAGAACCCGAACTGGACGATCACACCAACCGTGGTCCGGCGAGGCGCCTCGATCGGCGCCAACGCCACCCTGGTCTGTGGCATCGAGGTTGGCGAGTACGCGATGATTGCCGCTGGTTCTGTGGTGACCCGGGACGTCCAGCCGTACCAGCTGGTGGCGGGCAACCCAGCGCGCCCGAAGGGCTGGGTCGATGAGAAGGGCGAGGTTGTCTCCCGCAACCCGAACAAGTCTCCGCAATCGGACGTTAACGGTTAGTCAAGGCGAAGATTCCGATAGTTCATCGAGAAACGCCGAAACGATGTACTACGATGGGCGACGCCGCAATGCGCTCAGTAGCGCCACTTGCGGACGGGTCGAGTGAGGGGAGGTGGGCGGGTGGTGTGATCGAGCCAGGGCACCGGTCCTATCAACCACCCTGGCGCTCTGCTCACTCAAGCGGACCGTCGTTATTGTCCTATCGTACGGAGGCGTAGAGTGGTCATTCGCAAGTTCGGCAGTGTCGGCGCGGCCATGCTATTGACGGCCCTAACCACCCTTGTGATCGCGACCCCAGCCCAGGCGGTCACCACCACGACCTACAGCGTCAGCTACGCGCACGCTCAAGGGGCCCTTGCGGTGAGCGTCACAGGGGAGATCCGATGGCTCAACCGGTCGGTTACCCTGTCTGCCCCGGTCACCCTTGTCGTCAACCAATTTGAGACAGGTGATGCCGTAATCGATGCCTGGTCGGGTGAGAATTGGAGGGGCACGTGGTATAGCGGAGCGCGCACGGCGGGGTCCTCGGATACCACGTTCCAACTTACGGGTGCCACTTTCGACGGTAGTAACGATTACGGCGGCATCAACAAGATAGTCGTGACCGTATGTGATTTAACGCATAGCGCTTGCACTGGTCGTCTCTATAACCGGCCGTAGGTCACACGTTCCCTGCCGGACAATTCTGGACGTGATCAGTGGGGCCCTCGCCGGCTGCTCAAAGAAGCTGCCGGCGGGGGCCGATCGGCGGCCATTCAGCAACTCAACTCGGCTGAATCGGCTCAGCTGCCCCCCAGACGAGGAACCCGGGAGTGCCGGCGCTGGTGTCGCTCGCGGACCAGCCGGTACCCGCCGGCCACGCCGCCAGGCGGCTCGGGAGTCCGGGCCAAGGGTGGCGGATTCGGCCGATGTACGGTCAACCACCGATGACCACTCGGCGAACGCCGGCCCAAGCTGCCGGGTCGGTGACCCGGCGGCCGTCGACCAGTACCGTCACGCCTGGCAGGTCGGCCGGGGTGAGGGACCGGTATTCAGCGTGGTCGGCCTGGATAACCGCGGCCCGGACCGGTTCGCCGGCGTAGGCGGGCAGATCGTGCGCGGCCAGCTCCTCGGTACTGAACATCGGGTCGGAGACGTAGGGCTTGGCGCCCCGCTTGCGTAGCGCCTCGACGGTCGGGAAGACGCCGGAGAAGGCGGTCTCCTTGACACCACCCCGGTAGGCTGCGCCGAGCACCAGTACGCCCACACCGGCCAAGTCGCCGTATGCGGCGGCGAGCAGGTCGACGGCGTACTCCGGCATGGCGACATTAGCCTCCCGGGCCGAGCGTACGACGGTGGCGGCAGGGTCGTTCCACAGGTACATCCGCGGGTAGACCGGGATGCAGTGGCCACCGACGGCGATGCCCGGCTGGTGGATGTGGCTGTAGGGCTGGGTGTTGCAGGCCTCGATGACCTTGGCGATGTCCACGCCGACGGTGTCGGCGAACCGGGCGAACTGGTTCGCCAGGCCGATGTTGACGTCCCGGTACGTGGTCTCGGCGAGCTTTGCAAGCTCGGCCGCCTCGGCGGAGCCGAGATCCCATACGCCGTTGGCGCGATCGAGGTCGGGTCGCTCGTCGAAGTCCAGCACCGCCTCGTAGAAGCGCACGCCATGCGCGGCGGACGCTTCGTCGATGCCGCCCACCAGCTTCGGGTAGCGGCGCAGGTCAGCGAAGACGCGGCCGGTGAGCACCCGCTCCGGGCTGAAGACCAGGTGGAAGTCCTTCCCGGCGGCGAGCCCGGAACCCTCCTGGAGCATTGGCGCCCAGCGGTTGCGGGTGGTGCCGACCGGCAGGGTCGTCTCGTAGCTGACCAGGGTGCCCGGCTTGAGGCCGCGCGCAATGGTCCGGGTGGCGTCGTCCATCCAGCCGAAGTCCGGCACCCCGGCGGCGTCCACAAAGAGCGGTACGACCACGACGACCGCCTCGGACTCGGCGACCGCGGCGGCGGTGTCGGTGGTGGCCGACAGCAGCCCGGCGGACACGACCTCCTTCAGCTTCGCGTCCAGGTCAGCCTCGCCGGGGAACGGCACCATCCCGTCGTTGACCAGCTGGACGACCCGGTCGGAGACATCGGCGCCGATCACCCGGTGCTTCTTCGAGGCGAACTGCACGGCGAGCGGCAGACCGATCTTGCCGAGCGCGACGACGCAGATGTCCATGAAAGCTACTACCCTCCAAAGGGCAAGTTTGGCGGATCAACAGTACCCATCCGCGGGCCCGAGCGAGTCTACGTCACGACACCTGGTGAAACCCTGCTGGCATCGTTTCCGCCGCTGCGCTTCGGGATTGCTCCCCTGCACGGCACGCGGGTAGCCTGCTGATCCCCAGCCTAGCGCGGACAGGATCCACCATGGACGTCGTGATTGCGGACACGGGCCCGGCGCCGGAGTCGGCAAGCCCACCGACCGATGGCGCCCGTGGAGAACGGTTGACGGCGACGTTCCGGCGGCTCGGCTCTGCCATCCGCTGGGCGCTGCCGGCCCTCGCCGGGTACGCCGTGGTCCGCGCGGTCGGGGTGGTGACCGTCTACGTCTGGGCGCACGGCATCGGCCAGCATGCCGGCGCCCTGCTCACCAGGGCGGACGGCAATTACTACCTCCGTATCGCCAGGCAGGGCTACGACGGGTACGCGCGCGTGCAGAGCGACATGGCCTTCTTCCCGCTCTACCCCAAGCTGGTCGGCGCCCTGGACCAGCTCTCCCCGCTGAACCTGCGCCACACTGCACTGGCGGTCGCCTGGGCCGCGGGACTCGCCGCCGCCTGGGGGCTGTTCGCGATCGGTAACCATTTGCACGGACGGCGCGCCGGAGTCCTGCTCGCGGTGCTCTGGGGCGTGTTGCCACACAGCATCGTGCAGTCGATGTCGTACAGCGAAGGGCTCTTCACCGCGCTCGCCGCGTGGACCCTGTACGCGCTGCTGCGCGGCCGGTGGGTCAGCGCCGGCGTCCTCTGCCTCCTCGCCGGCCTGACCCGGCCGACCGGATCGTCGCTGATCGCGGTGGTGGGGCTGGCGGCGCTGATCGCCATCGTGCGGCGCCGCGACGGATGGCGACCATGGCTCGCCCTGCTGCTCGCCCCCGCCGGATGGCTCGGCTACCTGGCCTGGGTGGGCACGCAGACCGGTCGGCCGGACGGTTGGTTCCACATCCAGAGCGCGGGTTGGCGCAGTTCGTTCGACTTCGGTGTGGCTACCGGGCGCAGGGCCCAGGAGATCCTCAGCGTGCCCTCCGCCCTGCAGAACTACATGTCCACCCTGACGATGCTGCTGGCCATCACACTTCTGGTGCTCTGCGCGCTCGACCGGCAGCACTGGCACTTATTGCTCTTCAGCGCCCTGATGATCGTCACCACGGTCGGAACGGCCGGTTACTACCACGCTAAGTCGCGGTTTCTGCTCCCCGCATTTCCGCTGCTGCTGCCGATCGCCGTCGCCCTGGCCCGGGCCGGCTGGGCCCGGGCGCTCACCGTGCTGACCCCCCTGCTGGCCATCTCCGCCTACTACGGCGGATACGTGCTCATGATCTGGCACCGCTCTCCCTGACCGCGCGGGCCGTGTCGCCGCCCCGGTCGCGCGTCACCGGCCGCCCGGTTACACGATCAACGGTTACACGATCAGCGGGTTAACGACCGGACATCCCAGAGCCAGACGTCGTCGACCCGCCGTCCCGGGCCGAACATGGCATCGAGCACCGCTTTCAGCTCGTCGCGGTGGCGCACGCGGTCCGGCAACGCCACCGCATCAGCTTTCCAGAACCGGATGTCGGCCCGCGCCTGGGCGATCTCGGTCGGGTTCACCGTGGTATCCCGTTCCCCGCGGAATACGGCGGTGAGCAGCTTCGCGGTCGGCTGCGGGTCGACGCCCCAGCGGCCAGTCGCGTCGGTGGGGGAGACCGGACCGAGGAAGTAACCCTCGGGCACGGCGAACCCGGCCACCGCGGCGGAACTCCAGTAGAGCGAGGTCATACCGTTGACCGGCACCGGCACCAAGGTGCGGCCGGGTGCCACGTGGTCCTGCCACGCGCCGCTGGTGACGAAGTGCGGGACCGGCACCCGGCCCCGGGCCTCGAGCGGGGTGGGCAGGATCGGCAGCAGTGCGGCGAGCACTGCCACGGTGGCCAGCCGGGGAACCAAACGCGCCTCCGCGGTGCCGCTCGCCCGCACCCTGGCGAGGCGATCGCCAGCGATCGCGAGCAGTACGCCGAGCGTCGCCGTGGTGATCAGTGCGAACCGGGCGATCACCACCGAGTCGAAGACCGGCAGGTCGGTCAAGAGCGCGAACGGCGCCGGCACCGAGGTGCGCCGGGTGCCTACCGTCCAAGTGTTCCCGATCGAGAAGACCGCCCCGACGACGGCCAGCACGGCGAGCACCCGGACGATCATTTCGCGGCGCAGCCACCAGGCGGCGGCCAACGCCAGCACCACCACCGGCCAGCCGAAAAAGCTGGCCTCTTCGGTGGTGTTCGGTCCCCAGCCCTTCGCGCTCGTCGGGCTGCCGGCCAGCGACTCGGTGGCGAAGCGTGCGTAGGAGCCGACTTTCAGGGCGTAGATGTCGGGGTCGCCGGGGTGTCCGATTCGGTGCTGCGGCCCGGCAAACTGCATCCACAGCGGGTACGCGGCGGCGAGTGCCACCATCACCGCGGTGATCGCGAGTCCGCCGGCCAGCGGGCGGGCGCGGCGCAGCGCCTCGCGCGGCCGGAGGATCAGGTAGGCGACCACCATCAGTAGGCAGGCGAACGCGACCAGAAAGAGGATCTCCAGGCTTACGAAGACCTGCGCCACCACGAGAGCGCCGAGCACCGATCCGTCGTGGACCGGGCGGCCGTTTCTGGCCAGCATGATGACCCGCCACACGATGAACGGCACCAACCACTGGGCGGTGATATGCGGATGGCCGTTGCTGTGCGAGACGAGGGCGGGTGCGAAGGCGCAGAAGAGACCGCCGGCGAATGCCGCCGCCCGCGACGCGACCAACTGCCGGGAGAGCACGTGGTACCAGGCGTAAGCAGTGCCGGCCAGGTTCAGCGTGATGAAGAGCAGATACGAGAACGACGCACCGAAGAGCAGGGTGAATGGCGTCAGCAGGAGCCCAGGGAGTTGGTGCCCGACGTTGGTCATCAGGTTGACCCCGTTCGGGGCGTTCTGCAGCGTGGTGAAGAACGGGTTCTCTAGATGGCTGTAGGCGTGTGCGGCGTATGCGAGCATCCACTCGTTGAAGCCCTGGTCGTTGGGGCGGCTGCCGAGCAGCCGACCATCGTAGTCACGCCAGCCTCGGGCGGTTACCCACAGCGCTCCGGCCAAATACACCACGGCGGCCAGCAGGTCAGGGCGGAGCCTGCGCCACCGCGAGGTCGCGGGCTCGCGATCGCCCGCCGCGGCCTCTGGGGCCGACGCGTCGCCCGGCGTCCGGGAATGCCCGGTCACATCAACGACCGCAGCGTCCGCTACGTTGTCACCCTCGATGGGTGCGCGGTCGCGTAGCTCAGGCCTCGATGCGGTCATGACGCCGTAGTGTACGGTCGTTTCACCACCGGCTCACGACTGCGGGGAGCAGCCGACTTCAGGCCGCTGATGCCGTGGGAGCAGATGCACCGCGTGGACCCCGGCCAAGGTGCCGTGGTCCATTCCGCCGCGGTGCAGGACCGAGCCGGCGCCAAGCCGGTCTGGTGCTCGATCATCGACGAGCACCCCAACCTCGGTTCGACCTCAACACGACCACCGCGGACGTGGCCGGACCGCCGGAGCGAGCATGGTCCGTTAGTCTCTTACGCCGTGTCGCACGTTACGTCGCCCGGTCGGCCATCCGGCTCGGTCCCGACCCGGCCGATCGAAAGCGTCCGGTGGTGCTCGGTGCCGTCGGGACCCCGCGACGAGCGCGTCCGGCACCCCTGTGGACGCCAGCGAACTAGTATCTTCAGGGCTGTCGCCCGTCAACCGGCTTGGACGGCTGGCCTTTGTCGCCCGTCGAGGCCAGATTCTGGAATGAGCCGCCAGTCCGTGCGGCCGCGGTCGGTTCCGGCTGCTTTGTCCACAGTCCGCCCGTCACATGATCCAAGGAGTCAGGTAGTGAAGGTCGTCAGCATCGTCGGCGCGGATTCCCCGCTCTGGCCGCCACGATCTACCGGCGGGCATCGTTTTCTCCGCGCCGGCGCCCTGGATCTCGTTGATGTCGCCGTAGAGCAGGACCGAGTCCGGCGGCTCGGCGAGAGCCGGGGGCGGCTGGAACGGGCTGGCTCCGGATTCGCGCGAGCCGGGCACGAAGTGGAGCGGCATTGCGACCCGGCCAGCAGCGGAGAGGGTATGACGGCGCGGCCCCTTTCTGTGATCGGCTACCAGCGATGAGCAATCGAGTTGCCCGCAGTCGAGCGGCCGCCGGCAGGCACCGGCCGCACGCGATCTACCTGGCGATCGGATTCCCTCCCGCGGCGAAGAGCAGCACGTACCGGCTGCGCGAAACCGCGAACCAGTTCGTCGCCCACGGCTGGGACATCACCGTCATCACCATCTGTGACGAGGCCTGGGAGCGGGAGTACGGCTTGGACTACACCCTCTTGGAGAAGGTCGACCCCCGGGTAAAGGTGGTCAAGCTGCCGCTGATCCGCCAGGATCTGGAGACCGACATCCGGGCCTTCTCCGAGGACCGCTCACTTGACCCGGCTGGATGGATCAAGCGGCTGCGCGAGCGCGAGCAGAAGGTCTTCCCGGAGCCGGTCTTCGGTGGTTGGCGGTATGAG
>Ga0310828_1001896_pt1 | contig 10685 bp, 16 predicted proteins | sample WT_ome_3_FD_202242 | JGI IMG/M metagenome (GOLD analysis project Ga0310828, IMG submission 202242) | Sorghum-adapted microbial communities enriched on wild type (WT) sorghum from Joint BioEnergy Institute, Emeryville, California, United... ... | reverse complement strand
AAAACTAGCGTGAAAAAATATCAGGCCATGGTGGATGCCGTTTGTGATGACGGTCGAGTAAGAGGTCTCCTACAGTTTTACGGAGCGAACCGAACCGGGCGATGGGCTGGGCGGCTCGTACAGGTTCAGAACCTTCCGAGAAATTATCTTGGGACGTTATCCCATGCACGAGAGCTCGTCAAAGCAAAAAAAGTTGACCACTTAAAGATTATCTATGGCAACGTGCCGGATACACTTTCTCAGCTGATCCGGACCGCGTTTATCCCTAGCCCAGGACATGTGCTGATGATCTCTGACTTTAGCGCGATTGAAGCCCGAGTGATTGCTTGGCTAGCCGGAGAACAATGGCGGCTCGATGTGTTCAATACACACGGCAAAATTTATGAAGCATCAGCGTCCCAGATGTTTGGCGTACCGATTGAGCTAATCAAAAAAGGTAACCCGGAGTATGAGCTAAGGCAAAAAGGAAAAGTGGCGGAACTTGCGCTCGGATACCAGGGCGGTTCTGGTGCACTCATCTCAATGGGGGCGCTTGACATGGGCCTTACAGAGGAAGAATTACCGGACATTGTTCGGCGGTGGCGATCCGCAAATCGGCGCATCGTTGACTTATGGTACGCGGTTGAGAATGCTGCTTTATCGGTTTTAAGGACAGGCCAGCCGGCAGGTGTGAAAGGCCTACTGATTGCTCGAGAGAGCGACATCGCTAACGGATTAGACTTCTTAACTATCACATTGCCAAGTGGTCGAAAACTCTTTTATGCCCATCCGTTCATAGCAACTAACGAGATGGGAAGAGAAGCCTTGTATTATTACGGGCTGAACCAGACCACGAAGAAATGGGAAAAAACGCCGACATATGGCGGAAAATTGGTGGAAAACATTGTCCAAGCCATTGCCCGCGACTGTTTGGCAGTGAGTCTCGTGAGGTTGAGTCAAGCAGGGTATCAAACCGTTATGCACATCCATGATGAGGTTGTACTCGATGTTCCAAGAGAAATGGTTGACTTAGAAACGGTTGAAAAGATCATGTCTGAGCCAATTCCCTGGGCGCCTGGGCTGCCGTTAAACGCAGACGGCTTTGTGTCTGAGTATTACAGAAAGGATTGATACAGATGGACAACCTTTTCAAAGGTTGCCTAGTCGGAATGACGTTATCTATCCCGATCTGGGCGTTCATCGTTTGGATTGTTTGGATAACAGTGAGGTGAATTGAATGGACTTTAGCCGTTTATCATGCCACCAGCTTCATATGGTTTATGAGTCGCAACTAGATTGCCGTTCGAATGTAAGACGAGAATGGCAAAAGCGCTTTTCGATGTCGTTTCCTTTTCGTTTAAGTGTTACCGGAAAAGTTGTGGACGATATGTGGGGTATTGAGTTGGACGACGAGACTCTGCCTTCTCACGTTTTAGACCAAGCCAATCGGCTACGCGAAAAATTGAAAAAGGGGTGATCTGATGGGTCAATTGTACAATGCGGTCAAATTGGTTCAGGACCGTAAGAAGCAGTATGTAATCAATGAACTTCAAAAACTCGGGATTGAAGTCAACGACACCATGGAATATGCCGAGCTTAAAAGGTTGTTGGCTTTGGCGCGGGTAAGACAGGGGGCGCGATAAATGAAAAACACCTTGGCGGATCTTAACAATCATTTATTCGCCCAACTCGAGAGATTAAGTGATGAAGATTTGAAAGGTGAAAAATTAAACGAAGAAATTAACCGCGCAAAAGCGGTTACCGCAGTAGCCTCTCAAATCATCGCTAACGGAAACTTGGTTTTAAAAGCCCAGATTGCTTACGATGAAAATTTATCGGCAAACGCAAAGAAACCCAAGATGTTGGAGGGCTAAATTTTGGCTCATAAGTATACGGAAGAACAGGCAAAATTTATCCGAGACAACGTTCAAGGTAGATCCACCTATGAACTTACCCAACTGTTTAATAAAACCTTCGGCTTAAACTTAGAAGTTCGAAAAATCAGGGCCTACATGAAAAATCACGGTTTAAGGAATGGCATTAACGCACAATTTAAAAAGGGTCATATACCAGCTAATAAAGGCACCAAAGGTTTATACAACGTCGGTGGTAACAGAACTTCATTTAAAAAAGGCAACAAACCACAAAACTATAAACCTATCGGTTACGAACGGGTGGATCGGGAAGGCTATGTCCTAGTCAAAGTTTCGGATACAGGTCCCTGGCATCAACGGTGGAAACATAAACACAAAGTCATTTGGGAAGAAGCGAACGGACCAATCCCGAAAGGTTATAAATTGATATTTTTGGACGGTAATAAGCAAAACATATCACTCGATAATTTACAACTTGTAACGAGTGCACAGCTTGCTCGTTTAAATCAGCACCATTTAATCTTTAATAATCCCGATCTAACAAGAACAGGTGTACTTATTGCCGACATCTACGACAAAATCGGCAAGCGAAAAAGAAAAGCAGGTGAGAAATGATGCTCTCAGACGCTATCAAGGGCGAAGTACGGTTGGATCTTGAGCATGAACGTCAACGACAAGACCAAAAATGGGGTGTCCAACGGCACCCCTATCCCGTATGGCTCATGATTCTGACTGAAGAAGTTGGGGAAGTTGCGGAAGCCATGCAAAAAGAATACGGCTGGGGCAAAGCCAGTGACGCAGACGATCTGTACAAGGAATTGATTCACGTTGCGGCGGTTGCCCTTGCAATCGCTGAGCAGGTTAAAGAGGAGCGTGAACAAGATGCTAACATATGAAGCTTTTGTTCGTCACGCGGAAAAGGTTACAAAAAAGGTGCCTGAGTCAAGGCCGATTCTTAAAGGAATCTATCATCATCCCGACGGGTCCGTTATCGTAACGGACTCGCGTCGGATATACCAAGCGTTCGGCATTGGGAAGGGTACCGGGGAGGTCATTACCCCAAAGGGTAAAGTCCTCACCGGTAAATACCCGGCGCAATCAGTTGACGATTTCATCAGTGGTTATCCTATACAGGAGCTTGAGATTGATGTTGACGAGTTATGGAAAGCAACAGATATCATCTACCACACTTGTAAATCATGCGCTGATATGGAGGGGAAAGTTGTTGTTGATTTTATGCATGACAAAGTGTGGTTTTCCCACCCTGACATCAATGCTGCTTATACACTATCTGTTAGCATTAACAACCCTATCTCTTTTAACGTGCTTTATATCTTGGAAGCTATGAGATTATTCAGGACGGCAGGATATGCGCTTATCACGCTCAAACTTTACGGCAAAGCGAGTCCAGCTCTTTTTGAAACGGATGACATTAAAGCTCTCATTTTGCCAGTGAGGAGGGGATAAAGTGTTAAAAGTCATCCGCAGTGATTATGTCGGATTAAAGTTCGAGATGGAAGAAGCTTTGCAAAAATTGTCAGAGAGGATCCGACTTCTTAAGAATATTAGCACGCCCGAACGTCTTCTGAAAATTGAAGAACTGAAAGCCCAACAAAAATATTATAAGCTCTCAAAAGTTTTACCGCTAAAGGTTGGAAATATCATCATCAACTACAAGTTTTATGAGCTTTTCACGAAAAAACTTAAGCATTTTACGCTCGATCTAACTGATGTAAGTCTCACCATCAAATACGATAATGGGTGGCTTGAACTGCATGATCTTTCACCGCACTTTCATAATTTCCACCATATACCGGTGGCGGTGATAGAGGATGCCAGCTAAAGTCTCGTCTTATCGCTCCGGAGAACCGCGCTTCGGTACCCGGAGCGGTAAAGACTATGTGAATGGTGAAGTTAAAACTTATAGATTGTCAGACGAGGAACTTCAAAAATTGAGAAAGGAGACGGGATATATGCCATTAACCAAGGAAAAATACATGGAGTTAAAAGCGGCGGGTAAGACGGATAAAGTGATCATGCAAGAATTTAATCTCAATCCGGTTAATCTTAATAAGCTCAAAAACCGTTGGGGTTTAATCGGCGTTTATGGCAAACGGCCCGAGAAAATTGCGGAAAAGGCAAAAGAAGTAGCAAACATAAGAATTGATAATGTAGCAGATATAATAACTGATAATATCATCGAAGCAATGAATTGGATACCTTACCACGAGCAAGGACCAACATCCGACAACCAATTCCGAAAAATTGCTCTTTCCATCGCCGAGACACTTGAGAGAAAGAACCATGATTACGGTGATTCGTTTGGAAAGCTTTATCGTAAGTTTGGTGATTTATCGGCTATCATACGTTTAACCGATAAGCTGGAACGATATGAGTCCCTTATCACAAAAAAGCAACAAGTGACCGATGAATCTATCAATGACACACTCATGGACTTAGCCGGATACGCCATTCTAACCATTGTGGCGAGGAAGAAGTTATGAACAAAGATAAATACATCACACCCGAGGAATACCTTATCGCTGAGAAGAACGGCATCAGTAAAAAAGCGTTGGAACAACGCATCAGGAGATATGGTTGGGATAAAGAGAGGGCGTTAACAACACCGATCATGAAGCGTGAGCATGAGCTCGCTCATTTAGCAGAACAAAACGGCATCCCGAGAAGAGTTTTTTATATGCGGCTTTACCGCGGTTGGTCAGTCGAACGGGCGTCGACTGAACCTCTTACAACGGTTGTAGAGCGGATTAAACGCGCAAATGAAGCGAGAAAGATAAAACGACTGGGTGATCACTCATGCAATACGACAGACAGATAAAAATATCCACGGCAGGCTCCCGGAAGGCCACCGTATGGCCATCACAGACTCTATATTGGTCCGATCTCGTGGAACGGCTCCGCACGGTGGTCCGCGGCACAGAGACACTGGCCGAATATCTCAAGCTGCCGAAAAAGCAACAAGACGAACTCAAAGACGTGGGCGGGTTTGTCGGCGGCACGCTCGCCGACAACCGCCGCAAGGCTGCGAACGTTACCGGCCGGGACCTAATCACTCTCGACCTCGACAACATTCCTGCCGGCGGCACACAGGACATCCTCCGGCGCCTTGAGGGGCTTGGATGTGCTTATGTCACTTACAGCACCCGAAAGCATGAAGAAGCGCGGCCGCGGCTCCGGGTCATCGTGCCACTCTCCCGCACGGCGACAGCAGACGAATACGAGCCGTTGGCGCGGAAATTAGCCTCTATCATCGGTATTAGCTTTTGTGATCCAACCACATTCCAGGTGCATCGTCTCATGTATTGGCCGTCTTGTTGCGCTGACGGTCAATACGTCTACCAATACGCTGACAAGCCTTTCCTCGACACGGACGGGCTGCTGGCGACCTATGGAGACTGGCGGAACATCGATGAGTGGCCGCAGGTCCCAGGGGACGATGCGAAGCATGTGAAACTTGCCGCTAAACAAGGCAACCCATTAGAAAAGCGTGGTGTCGTCGGGGCATTCTGTCGGCAGTATAACATCTTCCAAGCAATCGAGACGTTTCTGCCAGGGGTATATGAACCCGTAGACACGGATCCGAATCGTCTTACCTATGTCGCCGGTTCAACCGTCGGCGGCGCCATCGTATATGAAGATGGACTTTTCCTTTATTCTCACCATGCCACCGACCCGTGTAGCGGTCGCCTGGTCAACGCGTTTGACTTGGTCCGGTTGCATAAGTTTGGTGATCTGGACGACGATGCGAAGCCCGATACACCGGTGAATAAACTGCCGTCGTTCATCCAAATGAGTGCTTTTGCTTTAAACGATGCCGGAGTGGCGGCGATCATCAACCAGGAAAGATACGAGCAGGCTTTAGAAGACTTTGGCGGGGAAGTAACAGAATCACAAGATGACTTGAGCTGGATCCGAAAGCTTAAACTTCATCCTTCTACAGGGCAACCACAAAAGTCGATAGAGAACATCCTGGTCGCTTTAGAGGGAGAATCAAACCTCAAAGGGCGAATCCGTTTAGATCTATTTGCGGACGCTATTGTTGGGGTCGCACCACTGCCTTGGGCACCCAGGGATAAAGAGACTGGAACGTTCAGATGGACGGAAAAGGACGATAGCGGTCTCGCTATATACCTTGAAAAAATACTAGGTTTTCAATCACGAGAAAAGATTGAGCACGCACTAAATCAATGCGCGGCAAAAAACAGTTTCAACCCCGTGACAGACTATCTCAACAGTTTAACCTGGGACGGCATAAAAAGGCTGGATACGCTTTTTATCGATTACCTCGGGGCAGCGGACACACCATATGTGCGTGCAGTTACACGCAAATCATTTGTGGCTGCCGTTGCTCGTGCCATGCAGCCAGGCATTAAATATGACACGATGCCGGTCTTAACAGGTGCCCAGGGCTTAGGTAAAACGACGTTAATTCAAAAGATGGGTAAGTCATGGTTTACCAATAGCATTGAATCGTTTGAGGGGAAAGATGCGGCTGAGCTCTTGCAGGACGTTTGGATCGTCGAAGTGGGTGAAATGAGCGCTTATAAAAAGTCGGATCTCGAGGTTATCAAAGGTTTTTTAAGCCGGACAGAAGATCAATATCGGGCAGCGTATGCGCGGAAAGCCGAAAAACACCCGAGGCGTTGCGTGTTTTTTGGGACTTCTAACCGCTATGATTATCTAAAAGATTCTACAGGCGGACGACGCTTTTGGCCTGTTGACGTCGGCGTCCAACAACCGACTAAAAACGTCTTCACGGATTTAGACAAAGAAGTGGATCAGATATGGGCTGAGGCTGTGACGTACTGGCGGATCGGCGAGCCGCTAATTCTCACGGGAGAACTTCTTGAAGAGGCAAAGCGCCAACAGGAAGGCCATGCAGAACAGGATCCGAGAGAGAGTATTATCCGCGAATTCGTGGAGCGTGAAGTGCCTGTAGATTGGAACAAGAGAGATATTCACGAGAGAAAGTTATATTGGTCAAACGAGTTTGGGAAAAACATGGTTAAAACTGTCAAACGCGATCGGATATGTGCCGCCGAGATTTGGGTTGAGTGTTTCGGTGACAAAGTCCACAGAATGAAGCGATCAGATACCATGGCTATTAACGATATTTTAGACAGGATGGAAGGCTGGACAAAGTATAAAAACTCTTATCGATACGGTCCTTACGGGAAGATGAAAGGCGGGTATATCCGCGTTTAAAACGTCAACTTTAAACTCTAAAAACGTCAACTTTAAACTCTAAAAACGTCAACCTTGAGCTCTAAAAACGTCAACTTTCTATAGATTTTGTCAACCTTGAAAAAATTGGAAATGTCAACCTTGTCAACTTTAAAATCATAGAAAGTTGACGGGTAAAGTTGACGCATAAACCCTTTATATATCTATATTTTTTATACTATGTCAACCTTGTCAACCTTAATAATAATAAAAGTAAAAAAATAGGTAAATAGAGAGAATAGGGCGTCATTATATACGCCTAAACAGCCTAATTTATATCTCATACGCGTGCGCGTGAATGAAGGTTGACTTGATAGATTGTGAGGTTTGAATATGCGTGAAAGAGAGATTGAGATTTATCTGCGTGATGAAGTTAGAAAAGCTGGCGGTAAAGCGTATAAATTCGTTTCGCCGGGAAACGATGGCGTGCCTGACCGTTTAGTGGTGTTTCCCGGAGGTCGCATCTATTTCGTTGAGTTGAAAGCGCCAGGCAAAAAGCCGCGGCCACTTCAAGTCAAACAGATGCGAGACCTGAAAAACTTTGGGTGCGATGTCAGGGTGATCGATAGTAAAGAAGGCGTGGACGCTTTCTTGAGAGAGGTAGATGGCGCCCGATGAAATTTGTACCGCACAGCTATCAACGATATTGCATTGAAAGAGTGATTAACACGCCGGCGCTAGGATTGTTCTTGGACATGGGGCTTGGTAAGACGGCGATTACTCTTACAGCCATAAACGATTTGAAATATAACCGATTCGCCATTAGCAAAGTTTTAGTCATCGCACCGAAAAAAGTGGCCGAGAGTACGTGGGCCAACGAAAAAGATAAGTGGGATCACCTGCAATTGCTTCGGATTTCAACTGTGCTTGGATCTCAAACGAAGCGGATCCGGGCCCTGAATAAACCGGCAGACATCTATGTGATCAACCGAGAAAACGTACCGTGGTTGGTGGATTACTACAGAAACGCTTGGCCGTTTGACATGGTTGTTATTGATGAATTCTCGTCGTTTAAAAACCACCAAGCAAAGCGGTTTAAAGCTTTGAAGAATGTACGGCCGCATATCAAACGGATTGTCGGATTAACCGGTACGCCGGCACCGAATGGTTTGCTGGACTTGTGGGCACAGGTTTATCTGTTGGATGGCGGCCAACGACTTGGTAAAACGATCACCGGCTTTCGCGAGAGATACTTTGAGCCGGACCAAAGAAGTCGCGATCGGATATTCACGTATGCCCCGAAAGTCGGAGCCGATGAGAAGATCCAGCAACTAATCGGCGATATATGCGTCAGCATGAAGGCGGAGGATTACCTGGAGCTGCCGGATATCGTTTACAACACGATCCCAGTTGTTTTGGACAGTAAAGCAGAGAAAGCCTATCGGAAATTAGAAAGAGACATGCTTCTACAAGTGGACGAGTCAACCATCGATGCCGGATCTGCAGCTGTCCTGACTAACAAGCTTTTGCAACTTTGCAATGGGGCTGTTTATGACGAGGAACGGCATATCGTCGAAATTCACAACAACAAGATTGAGCGGTTTATGGAGCTGGTTGAGGAGTTAAACGGAAAGCCGGCATTAGTCTTTTATAACTTCCAACATGATAAAGATCGATTGTTAAAGGTGTTAGCTAAAACCGGATTAAGAGTCCGAGAGTTGAAAACGCCGCAGGATGAACGTGATTGGAATAATCGGCAGATTGATATTTTATTAGCACACCCTGCATCTGCAGCATACGGGCTGAATCTACAAAACGGCGGTAATCACGTCATATGGTTTGGGATGAATTGGTCCTTAGAACTTTACGAGCAGGCCAATAAACGTCTTCATCGCCAAGGGCAGACAGAAAAGGTTATCGTTCATCACTTAACCGTTTCGGGTGGAGTTGACGAGGATGTGGCAGCTGCCTTGAACAGTAAATCAAGAACACAAGACCAGTTGATGTTAGCCTTAAAAGCCAGGATTGAACGCGTCAAAGAGGAGGCGAGCTAATGACGATCACAGCGACAAAACTAAAAAAGGCAACTTTTAAGCATATCGAAGCGGAGATCTACTATTTCCATGAGACGAAAAAAGAGATCCAGAGATTGCGCGAGGAGATTCTCCATCCTTTTGACGAGCGCCCGGAAAACATCAATATCGTTAAAGGGGCGAACTCAGTCAAAAAGCCAGGGGATCCGACAGGCAGATCGGCTGTGCAGTTAGTCGACAATGCACGGTTAAAGCAGATGGAAAGGATTTCAAACGCCATTCAAAAAGTTTATACCGAGTCATTACCAGAGCATCAAGAACTTATGCGACTTAAATATTGGACAAAGCCGCAGACGTTGACATGGGATGGGATAGCCGATAAGCTACATGTAAGTAAACGTCAAGCTATGCGGTGGCGGGATGAGATTGTTTATTCTATCGCGGAGGTGCTAGGATGGAGATAAATAGCTTGCAATCACTGCAACAAGCTATAAAGACTAATACCGCTGAAAAAATTGATATCGGTGAGTTGAGGGAACTTTGCCATATTATACGTGACCAAGCCATTTATTTAAAAAGCCTGCAATTAAGCGTGATGAACGAAAAGGAATTGCAGGCGTTGCAAGTCCAGTATCGGTTAGAGCAGCTGTATGAACAGTTGACTGGATTAGAAGTCGATAAAATTTTAAAAGTGTAAAGATGTTATCTGTGTTGCTAGGATGGCGGTAAATGAAGAGAAGATGATGAAAATGATTCAGGTTTTACGTAAGGAATATGTTAAAACACATAATAGAGAGCCAAACACGGTGGTATTGGACAAGGAAACATTTAGAGCTTTAAAAAACAGACACGAACTTATTATTGGCAGACTTGAAGGCCCAGCTACAATAATGGGAATGCGTGTTAAATGTTCCGATAGCAAAGGGTTACGAGTTGACCATATTGTTTTTGATCAATTGAACGAGTATTGAATCATGTCACTTTCATGTCACTTTTGACGTTTAAAATCGTGATATTATGATATTGTCGAAGTTAGTATGTAAGACTACCTTGCATTATACGAGCCATTGGATCTCCCTTACCAGGCGCCTTAAAGGCGCTTTTCTTTTTGGTACTGCCTCTGAGGTGAAGGCAGAGGGTAAATGTATCTGTCACATTATAGCGTGAGGGTGGGGGCGCTGACAGATAAACAGAAGGTGATAAACAATGAATAAACCGTCAACGACGATTAAACCACCGAGTAGAGGTGCAAGCATTAAAGTTAAACAATGTGAGCATAAGTTTGTCCATTATGATACTAAGACCACAAAAGAATACTTTATCCATACAGGGATGACTTTGTGGACGAGGATCGATTATTTCTTTTGTGAGAAGTGTCTTGATGAAAAAGAGAAACGCAAATCAGAAACAAGTAGATATAAACCGGAGTGGTTTTGAATGCATACTAAACAAAAGTCAGTTACAGAGTTTATCCCAGTTGATGGGCAATCGACATTCGCCACTAAAAGAAAAAGCATCGAAGAATATGTTCACGTTCATTATCGATGCGGTCACAGTGATATTAAACTGATTGGTTATTATGATGAGATGGAGAAAAAATCAAAATTAAAAAATT
>Ga0310828_1001894_pt1 | contig 10703 bp, 6 predicted proteins | sample WT_ome_3_FD_202242 | JGI IMG/M metagenome (GOLD analysis project Ga0310828, IMG submission 202242) | Sorghum-adapted microbial communities enriched on wild type (WT) sorghum from Joint BioEnergy Institute, Emeryville, California, United... ... | reverse complement strand
GACCACCACCGGTACCGCCACCAGGAACGACTGGGCGGTGAAGCTGAGCTCGAGCCGGTCCTTGATGCCGGGTGCCAGCGGGCTGAGCAGCGCCCAGGCCCAGAAGCAGATCAGGAAGCCGGCGGTGGCCAGGGCCAGGTTGATGATGGCGCGTCGGCCGGGTGTCGCGGTCGTGGCCGGTGCCGTGGCGTCCGCGGCGCTGGGCCCGGCCCGGCTCATCGGGCCGGCTTCCGGGAGGGTGGCACGGCATCCCAGCCCCGCCGGGGCGCGCGCAGCCCGGGGCGCGGATCGCGGCTGCGGTAGACGACGTACGGCCGGGTCAGGTAGCCGACCGGCGCGCTGAACGCGTGCACCAGTCGGGTGAACGGCCAGCACGCGAAGAGGCCGAACGCGGCCAGGACGTGGGCCTGGAACGCGGGTGGGACCTCGGCCATCACCTGCGGGTCCGGGCTGAAGTAGAACAGGGACCGGAACCAGGGCGAAATGGTCTCCCGGTAGTCGTAGCCGTCGCCGAGCGCGTTGGCGCGCACCGTGGCCAGCAGGCCGAGCACCACGACCGTGCCGAGGACGACGTACATCCCCTTGTCATTCTTGGTGGTGGCGGCGAAGACCGGGCCGACCAGGCGGCGGCGGGCGATCAGGATGCCCATCCCGATGAGGGTGATCAGTCCGGCCACCGTGCCGAGGAACACGGCCATCAGGTGGTACGTGTGCTCGCTGATCCCGACCGCCTCGGTCCACGACTTCGGGATCAGCAGGCCGCCGACGTGCCCGATGAGCACCAGCAGGATGCCGCCGTGGAACAGCGGGCTGCCCCAGCGCAGCACCGCGCTCTCGTACAGCTGAGAGGAGCGCGTGGTCCAGCCGAACTTGTCGTACCGGTGCCGCCACACCAGCCCGCCGACGAAGACCGCGATGGACAGGTAGGGCACGATCACCCACAGCACCGTGTTCACAGGCGTCCTCCGGGCGCGGGATATGGCTGCAGGCCCACCTGCTCGGCGGGCGGGCCGGTGCGGGCCAGCCGGGCCGCGGCGGCCAGGTCGGCCGGGGCGGCCGGGGGCAGCAGGCGGCGTACCGCGCCGACCGCGCGGGCGTACACGCTGCGTTCCCGCTCCAACGCCGCCTCCAGCAGGTCCAGGCCCACGCGGTGCTCGCGCAGCAGGCGCCACCCGTTGTCGTGGGCAGCGGCGAGGTCGAGCACGGCGGGCAGGTAGTCGGGCAGCTCACCGCCGTCGACGGCCAGCCCCACGCTGCGGTACGCGGCCGCGAACGTGGCCAGCGCCTGGCCGCGGGCACGGGTGTCGCCGTGCGTGTAGTACGTCAGGTGCAGCGCGCAGCGGCGGCGGAAGTCGAACAGGGCCACGTACTCGCTGGCGAGCTGGACCGGGTCGGTGCCGGCACGGTACGCGGCGACCTCGCCCAGTGCGGCGGCCACGGTCGCGGGCAGGTCGGCGACCGCGGCGCGTACCGTCGGTAGCGCGGCGAGCACCTCGGCGTCCGGGTACCGCAGCAGCAACGACGCGGCGCGGGCGGCGACGGCCTGCTGCGCGGCGTTCACCGCTTCTCCTCGTTGCGCGGCTTCTCCTCTTTCCGCGACTGCTCCGCTTCCCGCGGCTTCTCCTCGTTCCGCGACCTCTCCGCTTTCCGGGGCGGGAACAGCCCGGCCGGGCGGCCCTTGCCGTCCCAGTTGAGCAGGTTGATGCGGGACCGGCTCGGGTCGGCGGGGTCCACGATGGTCTCGCCGCGCTGCCGGTCGGCGAGGGCCCGGAAGTTCTCCACCGCGATCGGGGCGTACCGGCCGGACGACTCGCCAAACGGCCCGCTGCCTCCCATGCCCGGCCCACCCTCGTAGTCCAGGCTGCACCCGGTGGCCAACTCCTCCAAGCCTTGCGCCACCTCGGCGTGCGCGGCCGGGATGACGTACCGCTCGTCGTACTTGGCGATGGCCAGCAGCCGGTACATGTCCTGGATCTGCTCCCCGGTCATGCCCACCGACGCGGCGATCGACTCGTCCGGCGGCTCGCCGAGGTTGATCCGGCGCTGGTACGCGCGCATCGCGGCGAGCCGGCGCAGCACCGCGGTGACCGGGGCGGTGTCGCCGGCGGTGAACAGCTCGGCCAGGTACTCCACCGGGATCCGCAGGGCGTCCACGGCGCCGAAGAGGTTGCCCGCGTCCTCGGCGTCGTGTCCGGTGTCGCGCAGCACATCCACCACAGGGGACAGTGGCGGGATGTACCAGACCATCGGCATGGTGCGGTACTCCGGGTGCAGGGGCAGCGCCACCTCGTACCGCATGATGAGGTCCCAGATCGGTGAGCGCTGCGCGGCCTCGATCCAGTCCTCGGGAATGCCGCTGCGGCGGGCACCGGCGATGACGGCCGGGTCGTGCGGATCGAGGAAGACCGAGCGTTGCGCTTCGTACAGGTCGGTCTCGGCCTCGACCGCGGCGGCGCGGCCCACCGCGTCGGCGTCGTAGAGCATCAGCCCGATGTAGCGCAGCCGACCCACGCACGTCTCCGAGCAGACGGTGGGGATGCCGATCTCCACGCGCGGGAAGCAGAAGGTGCACTTCTCCGCCTTGCCGGTGCGGTGGTTGAAGTAGATCTTCTTGTACGGGCAGCCGGTCACGCACATCCGCCAGCCGCGGCACCGGTCCTGGTCGACCAGCACGATGCCGTCCTCGGTGCGCTTGTAGATCGCGCCGGACGGGCAGGAGGCGGCGCAGGACGGGTTGAGGCAGTGCTCGCAGATGCGAGGCAGGAAGAACATGAACGCCTTGGCGTACTCCTGGCGCACCTGCTCGCTGACCCGGGCGAGGATGGGGTCGCCGGCCGCGGTCTCGTTGCCACCGGCGAGCGAGTCGTCCCAGTTGGCCGACCAGGTGATCGCGGTGTCCTGGCCGCTGATGAGGGACTTGGGCCGGGCGACCGGGGTGTGCTCGCCGGCCGGTGCGGTCAGCAGGTGCTCGTACTCGTAGGTCCAGGGCTCGTAGTAGTCCGCAATGGACGGCAGCTTCGGATTGGCGAAGATGGACAGCAGCCGCTTGACCCGCCCGCCGGAGCGGGGTTTGAGCCGGCCGGTGCGGGTGCGCACCCAGCCGCCCTGCCAGGTGTTCTGGTCCTGGTACGTGCGCGGGTAACCCTGGCCGGGCCGGGTCTCCACGTTGTTGAACCAGACGTACTCCACGCCGGACCGGTTGGTCCAGGCCTGCTTGCAGGTGACCGAGCAGGTGTGGCAGCCGATGCACTTGTCGAGGTTCATCACCATCGCCATCTGGGCCATTACCCGGCCCGGCGGACGGTGGGGCGTGGCGTTGCCGCGCCAGGGGCGGGCCATCAGTAGTCGACCTCCTGCGAGCGGCGGCGGATCACGGTCACCTCGTCGCGCTGGTTGCCGGTCGGGCCGAGGTAGTTGAAGGCGAAGGACAGCTGAGCGTAGCCACCGATCAGGTGGGTCGGCTTGACCAGCAGCCGGGTCAACGAGTTGTGGATGCCGCCGCGCCGGCCGGACGCCTCGGCCTTCGGCACGTCCACCACCCGCTCCTGCGCGTGGTACATGTAGACGGTCCCCTCGGGCATCTTGTGCGACACCACCGCCCGCGCGACCACGACCCCGTTACGGTTGACCGCCTCGATCCAGTCATTGTCCCGCACGCCGATGCGGGCGGCGTCGGCCTCGCTGATCCAGATGGTCGGCCCGCCGCGGGAGAGCGTGAGCATGATCAGGTTGTCCTGGTACTCGGAGTGGATGGACCACTTCGAGTGCGGCGTCAGGTACCGCAGGGTGATCTCCAGCTCGCCGGTGGGCCCCAACCGGGGTTCGCCGAAGAGCTGGTGCATGTCCAGCGGCGGCCGGAAGATCGGCAGCGCCTCGCCGGCTTCGTGCATCCAGTCGTGGTCGAGGAAGAAGTGCTGCCGGCCGGTGAGCGTGTGCCAGGGCTTGTGCCGCTCGGTGTTGATGGTGAACGGCGAGTACCGCCGGCCACCGGCCTCGCTGCCCGACCACTCTGGACTGGTGATGACCGGCACCGGCCGGGACTGGGTGTCCGCGAAGGTGATCCGGGTGCCCTCGTGCTCGGCGGCCAGGTCGGCCAGTGCCGTGCCGGTGCGCCGTTCCAGGGCGTGGAAGCCGGCGGTGGCGACCCGGCCGTTGGTGGTGCCGGAGAGGGCCAGGATCGCTTCGCAGGCATGCGTGTCGCGGGTCAGCGCGGGCCGGCCGTCGGCGACGCCGCCGCGCACCGTGCCGTTGACCCGGCCGAGCAGTTCCACCTCGGGGCGCACGTCGACGGTAACGCCCTTCGTGGTGGTGCCCAGGCCGTCCAGCAGCGGGCCGAGCGCGGCCATCTTCGCCGCGACCGCGCCGTAGTCGCGCTCCACCACGACGAACGTCGGCATGGTCCCGCCGTCGGCCCAGTCCCGGACTGTCCCGTGTGGAGTGGCCAGCGCGTCCGGGGTGTCGTGCAGCAGCGGGGCGGCGACCAGGTCCTTGCGCACGCCCAGATGCGGCCCGGCCAGGGCGGAGAAGGCGCGGGCGATGCCGTGGAAGGCGTCGAAGTCGGTGCGGGTCTGCCAGGGCGGCGCGATCGCCGGAGTGAACGCGTGCACGAACGGGTGCATGTCGGTGCTGGACAGGTCGTGCTTCTCGTACCAGGTGGCGGCCGGCAGGACCACGTCGGAGAAGAGCGTGGTGGAGGTCATCCGGAAGTCCAGCGACAACAGCAGGTCCAGCTTGCCCTCGGGCGCCTCGTCGCGCCACCGCACGTCCGCCGGCCGGTGCTCCGGTGCGGCCTCGCTCGCCCGCAGCGACGCGTCCGTACCCAGCAGGTGCCGCAGGAAGTACTCGTTGCCCTTGGCCGACGAGCCGAGCAGGTTGGCCCGCCACACGGTGAGCACCCGCGGCCAGTTCTGCGGCGCGTCCGGGTCCTGGCAGGCGAAGCCGAGCCGCCCGTCCCGCAGCGCACCGGCCACATAGGACGCCGGGTCGTCCGGGTTGGCCGCGATCGCCTCGTCGGCCAGGTCCAGCGGGTTGCGGTCGAAGGTGGGCGCGCTGGGCATCCAGCCCAGCCGGGCGGACTGGGCGAGCAGGTCGGCCGTGTGCCGGCCGGCGAACCGGCCGTCGCCGGTCGGCGAGGCGAGCACGCCGGCGTCGTACGTGTCGTAGCGCCACTGGTCGGTGTGCAGGTACCAGTACGCGGTGCCGATCATCTGCCGGGGCGGCCGCGACCAGTCCAGCCCGAAGGCCAGGTGCGCCCAGCCGGTCACCGGCCGGCACTTCTCCTGCCCCACGTAGTGCGCCCAGCCGCCGCCGTTGACGCCCTGACACCCGGTCAGCGTGGTCAACGCCAGCATCGCGCGGTAGATGGTGTCGGAGTGGAACCAGTGGTTGGCGCCGGCACCCATGATGATCATCGAGCGGCCGCCGGACCGGTCGGCGTTGTCGGCGAACTCGCGGGCGATGCGCGCGCACGCCGCCGCCGGCACGCCGGTGATCGGCTCCTGCCAGGCCGGCGTGTACGGTGTCCCGGCGTCGTCGTACCCCGCCGGCCACTGGCCGGGCAGGCCGGCGCGGTGCACCCCGTACTGCGCCAGCATCAGGTCGTACACCGTGGTGACCAGCCGGCCCGCGACGCGACGGACCGGCACCCCGCGGCGCAGGACCCCGGCCGGGTTGGTGTCGAAGCGCGGCAGCGCCACCGCCACCGGCGCCTCCGTACTGTCCATACTGGACAAGGCGGGGCGCAGGTCGCCGAGGTCGAGGTTCCAGCGGCCGGCGCCGGAGTCGGCGTACCGGTGGCCGAGCGAGCCGTTCGGCGCGGCGGGCGAGCCGGTCGCCTCGTCCCAGACCAGCGGCCGGAACGCGGCCTCGCGGTCGGTCTCGCCGAGCTCCGCGGCGGTCAGGAACTTGCCCGGCACGTACCCGCCGTCGCGTTCGACGAGGGTGACCAGGTACGGCAGGTCGGTGAAGCGGGTGACATAGTCGACGAACCGCGGCGTGCTCCGGTCGACGAAGAACTCCTTGAGGATCACGTGGCCCATCGCCATCGCCAGCGCCCCGTCCGTGCCGGGCGCCGCGGGCAGCCACTCGTCGGCGAACTTCACGCTGTCGGCGTAGTCGGGGCTGACCACGACCACCTTCTGCCCGCGGTACCGCGCCTCGGCCATCCAGTGCGCGTCCGGCGTGCGGGTCACCGGCACGTTCGAGCCCCACATCATCAGGTACGCCGCGTCCCACCAGTCCCCCGACTCGGGCACGTCGGTCTGGTCGCCGAACACCTGCGGCGAGGCGACCGGCAGGTCGGCGTACCAGTCGTAGAACGACAGCATGGCCCCGCCGATCAGCGAGATGAACCGGGCGCCGACCGCGTGCGACACCATCGACATGGCCGGGATCGGTGAGAAGCCGGCCACCCGGTCCGGGCCGTACTCCTTGATCGCGTGCACGTGCGCGGCGGCGACCATTTCCAGCGCCTCGTCCCAGGACACCCGCACCAGCCCGCCCTTGCCGCGGGCCCGCTGGTAGGCGCGGCGCCGCTGCGGGTCGGCCTGGATGTCGGCCCAGGCGGCCACCGGATCACCGAGGCGGGCCTTCGCCTCCCGGTACATCTGCACCAGCACGCCGCGGGCGTACGGGTAGCGGACCCGGGTCGGCGAGTAGGTGTACCAGGAGAACGCCGCGCCGCGCGGGCAGCCCCGGGGCTCGTACTCCGGCCGGTCCGGGCCGACCGACGGATAGTCGGTCTGCTGCGCCTCCCAGGTGATGATGCCGTCCTTGACGTACACCTTCCAGGAGCAGGAGCCGGTGCAGTTGACGCCGTGTGTGGAGCGCACCACCTTGTCGTAGGACCAGCGGTCCCGGTAGAACGTGTCCGCGCCGCGCCCACCGATCTGGTAGAGCGCCCGCCCGTCCGGCGAGACCTCGGCCCGCCGGACCAGGCCGCCGGCGGCGAGCAGGGCCCGACCAGCTCGGCCGACCCCGCCGGTGTCGTTCAGCACGGCGACACCCCTCCCGTTCGGTGGCTCATCGGGCCGATATTTCCGTGGACCATCGGGCACCGCAACCCGGACGAAACATGTCCCGAAGATCCTCGCCGCCGGTCGCGGCGGGCGGGCAGGGCCGAAGGTCCCGGCCGGTCGGGACCGTCGTCATCCGACCAGGGCGGTGGCGAGCAGGACCACGCCGGCCGAGCAGACCAGCCCGCACAGGCCCAGTGCCCGGGCCAGGTGGGTGCGCCGGCGACCGGCGGCGATGCCGTGCCCGGTGGCCGCGAGCATGGCCACGGTGAACAGCGCCAGCTTCGCCGCCAAGGTCCGGCCGTACCCGGGCTCGCCCAGCGAGTCGAACGTGACGCCGTGATTGGCGGCGAGCGCGATCCCGGTGGCGATCTGCGAGGGAAGGAAGCCGGCCATGGTGACGAGGGCGAAGCGGCGCCCCACCGCCTGGACCACGCGGGCGCGCTCGGCGACGGGCAGCAGCCGGCCGGCGAGTGGGATCACCGCGAACGTGAGGGTCAGCTGCCCGCCGAGCCACAGTGCGGCACCGGCGACGTGCACGAACCGGACCAGTACCCAGACGTCCATCGGTCAGCCCGCCACCGCGATCCGACCGTGCGCGCCACCCTCGGCGTGGCGCATGTCGTGGTCCACCAGCGTATAGGTGCCCGGCTCGGTGAAGACGGTCTCCACGAAGCCGCCCTGCGCCGCGGTCAGGCCCAGCGCCTGCGCGCCGCCCGGACCACCGCGCAGCCGGTACGCGCCCTCGGCGTACACGGTGTCGAACTGGGCACCCACGACGTGGAATGACACGGTGCCGCCGGGTCCGGCGTTGAGCACCCAGAACCGGACCCGCTGCCCGACCCGCGCGGCCAGCGGATGCTCGTCGTACTGGCCGGCGATGCCGTTGAACGCCCATCCGTCCGGGCTGCCGGTGCGCAGCGCTTCGGCCCGCGCGTCGCTGCCGGGTTCGCCGGCGTACACCTCGGAGGCGACCAGGACGTACTCCCGGTCGACCGGTGCCAGGTCGGGCGGGTCGATGATGACCGCGCCGAACATGCCGGCCGCGATGTGCTGGGTCATCGGCGCGGTGGAGCAGTGGTACATCCAGATGCCGGCGCGTTGGGCGCGGAACCGGTACACCAGGCGCTCGCCCGGCTCGATCGTCCGCATCGGACCGTCCGGGGCCAGGGCGCTGGCGTGGAAGTCGATGCTGTGGCCCATCGAGCCGGTGTTGACCAGCGTCACTTCGAAGACGTCACCCACCTTGCCGCGCAGCGTCGGGCCCGGCACCGTGCCGCCGAACGTCCACACGGTACGCCCGTTCGCCCGCTTCTCCACGACCGGCAGCTCGATCCGGTGCAGGCTCCCGCGCTCCGCCGGCTTCAGCGCCGCGTCGTACGGCACCAGCCCATCGGCACCGTCCACATGGGATCCGTGCCCGGACGACGTGGTCACCGTGAAGGTCATCCCGGCGGCCCGGTGCCCCGGCACCGTGCACCACGCCTTGACCTCGCCGGTGACCACGCCGAGGTCGAGCATGGCGCGCTCGCCGCGGCGCAGCAGCGGGGTCCGCTCGCCGGTGGCGGTGCGCAGGTCGTGCCGCTGGCTGTCCCGGTTGACCACGTCCAGGATCAGCCGGGTGCCGGCCGGTACGTCCACAGTGGCCGGCCGTACCCGCATGTCGGCGAGCTCGACCTCGACGGTGCGTGCCGGGCCGGCGGCGACGTGCTCGTCTTGCCGCGGGCTGTCGCCCGAGCCGGAGGTAGCCACCAGGACCGCGACGGCGGTGAGGACCGCGCCGGCACCGGCGCCGAGCGCGGCGGCCCGGCCACCGGGCGCCGCGAACCTCGCTGGCCAGTGCAGCCGGGGCACCACCAGCCCGGCCGCGCGGGCCAGGAACTCCACCGCGACCGCCGCCGCGAGCAGCATGCCCGCTCGGCGCGATGCGTCGGCGGCGGCCAGCGCGGCGGCGGCGTTGGCCAGCACGAGCCGGGCCGGCCACCATCGGTTCAGCCGCGCACCGGCGGCGCGGACCGCGGCCGGACCGCCGCCCAGCACCACGGGCAGCAGGAAGGTCAGCGAGCCCACCAGCGCCTGGCCGACGGTGCCGACCAGCAGGGCCACGCCGATCCCGCGCAGCCCGTCCTCCCCGACCGCCGCCCCCGGTGCGGCGGCGACCAGGACCAGGTCGGCCACGGCCGCCCCGAGCAGCCAGCCGACGGCGGCGGTCAGCAGCCAGGCCGGGCCGGTCCGCGGACGCCGGCGCCACAGGGTACGCGCGAAGGTGACCGCGGCGAGCCCGGCGCCCGCCACGTACCCCAGCAGGCCGGCGACCGCGACCCCGCGCAGCCCCAGCAGCAACCCCGCCACGCCGATCGCCAGCCCCGGGCCGGCCAGCCGCAGGCACCAGCGCAGCGCCCAGCCGGTCCGCTCGTCCACCTGCGCGGGCAGGGTCGTGGGCAGCAGCATGAACAGGGTGCCCAGCATGGTCAGCAGCACCCAGCCGCCGACGTTGAGGTGCGCGTGCGCCAGGTGCGCCCGGCTGTGCCACGGCTCGTGGCCCACCGCGCCGGAGCCGAGCAGCGCGCCCAGCACGGCCCCGGCCAGCAGCGCGGCACAGGCGGCCAGGTAGTAGTCCACCACGCCGGCGAGCCGGCCGCCGAGGCTGTGCCGCCGCAGCCGCCACAACACCACCCCGTGCCCGGCGACGGCGGCCGCCACCGCCACCGCACCGGCGACCAGCAGTGGCGTCACCGACCTCGACACGCCGCTAAGGACCGCGACCTGACCGGCGGTGAGCGTCGCCAGGCGCGCCACCGACCAGGGCCGGTCCACCGCGCGGGCGCGCAGCACCGCGACCGCGAAGTGCTCACTCCACACCACGATGGCGGTGGTGGCGGCGCCGAGGAGGAACGCGTGCACGGCCAGCCACGCCGGCACCCCGGCCACGCCGGCGGTGGCCATGCCGGCGAGCGCCGAGGCGGCCAGCAGCCACGCCAGGACCAGCGCGTTCGCCCACCCGTGCCAGGCCCACCGCGAGATCGGCCGCTCGACATGTCCACCCGCGCCGCCGACCACCACCGGGTGCCCCATGCTCCTCGTCCACCCCGTTCCTGCTCGTGGGAAACGCACACCAGTACCAACCCTGGGGTGCGAGCCAGCGGATCGGGCAGGGCCGGTAGTCCCGGATCGACCGGGTCCTCCGGCACGAGGTGGTCCGGGACGGCCAGCCCCGATCACCACACCGGGTACGGGAAGGAGCCGGGCTGGTAGCCGCAGGTCGGTTCCTCGGCGTACAGGTCACCGGTCACGGCATAGGCGCGGGCGCGGGAACCGCCGCACACCGTACGGAACTCGCAGGCACCGCAGCGCCCCCGCAGGCGGGTGTGGTCGCGTACCCCGGTGAACAGCGGGGACCGGCGGTAGATGTCGGCCAGCCGCTGGGTGCGTACGTTCCCCGCGGACACCGGGAGGAAGCCGCTGGGGTGCACGTGGCCGCGGTGGGAGACGAACGCGAACCCGTTGCCGCCGCTGACCTGCAACGGCGGTCGGCGCCGGCGGCGCGGCGGGCCGGTCAGGCCAAGCTCGTCGAGCCGGTCGCGCAGGCGCCGGTACAGCGGCCCGAGCCGCAGGGCCGGCTCGTGCGGGATGCCGAGCCGGGCCAGCGTGGCGCGTTGCAGGCACACCCGGCGGAAGTGGTGTGCCTCG
>Ga0310828_1001890_pt1 | contig 10734 bp, 8 predicted proteins | sample WT_ome_3_FD_202242 | JGI IMG/M metagenome (GOLD analysis project Ga0310828, IMG submission 202242) | Sorghum-adapted microbial communities enriched on wild type (WT) sorghum from Joint BioEnergy Institute, Emeryville, California, United... ... | reverse complement strand
TCTGGTTCAGGTTGACTATAAACGCCAGTTGGTCGGTTCAACCATTGCCCAGATGGGCTTTATGCTGATTCAATGCGCGCTGGGCGCTTATCTGGCGGCTGTCATTCACGCCGTTCTGCATGGCCTTTTCAAATCCGCTTTATTCCTCCAGGCAGGATCCGCCGTCCACCGCTCCGAGCGAAACGTTTCCGGGGCCCGCCATTCGCCGGCGTTATGGACGGTGGCAGGGGGGATTTTGGGTCTGGCCATAGGGTTCTGTTATTGGATAAATGACAGTGGAACAGGTCGCGAATTCATTAGCGCGATGCTCCTGGGATGGTCCGTATGGATCGCATGGATGCGGCTAGTGGCTTCGGTTCGGGGGCATATCGGGCGAATTGCCGGCCTGGTTCTGATCGCTGGGGTGACAATCGTTTTTTTCGTCATCCATGTGGCTTTCAAGGCTCTCCTGTATGGCGCTGTGTCGGAAGGAGCCCTTTCCTCGGCGGCATTGCCCATTTTGGCAGGATTCCTTCTGTTAGCCGGCAGCGCGGTTGTTTTTTGGTCAACCCGCCATTCCTCTTCCCCTTTTTTTGCTGCGTTGTACCTATGGCTCGTACGATGGAGTGAACCTCATCCCCATTCGGTCGAAAGCCATCCGAGCTTTCTAGTTCCGGGTATGTCCAAAGGAGGGAATATGTCGTGAGCGAATCGTTAACAATACTTGAACAATCAGGACTGGAAGAACCGGCAAAAACGACTCCATCTGATGCCGGTCCGGCCTCCCGCCCCAAACCTGGTCTTGCTGACCTGGTTAAAGCCGCGAGCCGGGTTATCGCACCGTTGGGGCCGATCTCGGCATTTGCGGCGCGTCATCCCTGGACGGGAATGGAAGAGAGGTCCTTCGAACAGGTTGCCCGTTGGCTCAAATCGGTTAACGGCGTGGATATCTATCCCCCTGTATCTTTTCTCAGGAAAGCGGAAAATCTGGGAGAAATCGATCCGGAACTTCTTGAGAACCGTCTTCGGCAGTGGCTGGATTCCCATCCTTCCGGTTTGCCGCGGGATATTGCCGGGAACTTCTGCCGGGCTGCGCTGCGCCTCCATGACTTGCCTTCCAGCCTGTTATCCGCACCGGGGATCGCGGCACTGGCGAAGAAATTGGGCCATTTAAAATTGCGGTTTTCCGGGGAACATTCCATGCAAACCCTGAGTTTTCGCCTGGAACGTCAAAAAGGCGTCAAAGCAGCCCGTGATTTGGATCACCACGTTATCAAATGGTGTAAATTATACTTGGATGAGTCCCAGGCGGCCTGGTCCATGCCCCATCGCACAGAAGGGTTCTATCGTTCCTGGCGCCGTCTGGTTCAGTACGATCCCGCACTTGGACCCTCGCAGCGCAAACAATTCAAACAAGTTCCGCAAGAGCCGCGCGCTGCCTTGTTGGAAGCTTTGTCGGCGCTGCAAATTCCGCAATCGCAAATCCAGGGTTATCTTGAGGCGCATCTGCTTTCTTTGCCCGGATGGGCCGGAATGATGCTTTGGCGTTCACAGCAGTCGGCTGAAGAGAAATCGTTGCTATTGGAATATCTGGCCGTCCGCATTTCCATGGAACGGGTCTTCGTCCAACCGTATCTGCCTCTGGCCGGACAGACATCGGAGAAGGGAGCGGAGTTGGTTCCGTTGATCGCTGCATGGGTTTATTGGGGGGACTTTTCCGTCGAGGAATGGTCAACGTTGTCTCCTTCGGAACAAATCGCGCGTTTGACCCTTGCGCATCGTTTCGACGATTTTACCCGAAGAAGGATTTGGCTGGAAGCGTGGGAGCAAACGTACGAAAATCAGCTGAAGGCCCAGCTCTTGCCGAAAGCGTGCGGATCCGGCGAAGTCAAATCTGCGGCCGCGCAATTTGCCTTTTGTATCGATACGCGTTCCGAACCTTTTCGGCGCGCACTCGAACAAGAAGGTCCTTTTGTAACCTATGGGGTCGCCGGTTTTTTCGGACTGCCTATTGAGACGGTTGAGCTCGGGAGCAAACATGCCCATCCTTCCCTGCCGGTTATTCTTGAACCGCAGTGCAAAGTTACGGAGTCTGCTTCGGAAGATGAATCCAACCGTTATTTGCAGCGTCTGCAATCGGTAAACTCGCTCAAGCGCACATTTCAAATCATGAAGCAAAACCTGCTTGCCAGTTTGGTATTGCCGGAGGCCAGCGGTCCCTGGCTTGGCCTTCAGATGTTGGGACGCAGCCTTTTCCCGCGGGAGGCGGGCCGCGTATTGCAGAAGATTCGGCGGTCCTGGCTGCGCAAACCGTCTACAGAGCTGTCGCTGGATTCTGAGCGGTCGGCTCCGGGACTCCCCGTTGGTTTTTCTGAAGAAGAAAAAGTGCATTATGTCCGGCAAGCGCTGAAAATGATGGGGCTTACCGATCATTTTGCTCCATTGGTGGTCATTTGCGGACATGGCAGCCACACCACCAACAACCCGTATGCTTCCTCGTTGGACTGCGGCGCCTGCGGAGGGGCCTCGGGCCGTTTTAACGCCCGTGTTCTGGCCAGCTTGTGCAACCTGCCCAACGTCAGGAATATCTTGGCGAACGAAGGCATTGTCATTCCGGAAGAGACTGTCTTCGTGGCGGCCGAGCATATCACGACCCTTAATGAATTGCGCTGGATCGATGTACCCGAACTTTCCGACGCGGCCCAACAGGCATTTGCCCAAATTTGTGCCGTGCTGCCCAAGGTTACGGAACGTGCGAACAAAGAGCAGTACCTGAAATTACCCCATTTCGCCGCCCGCTTGGATAAGGCGACGACCGAGATGGAGCGTTTTGCGGAAGATTGGGGTGAAATTCGTCCCGAATGGGGACTCGCGCGAAACGCGGCGTTTATCATTGGACGCCGCGAACTTACGAGAGAGTGCAATTTGGACGGAAGGGTTTTCCTGCACAATTATGACTGGCGGAAAGATCAGGACGGTACGTTGCTTGCAAACATTATTGCCGGGCCGGTGACGGTGGCCCAATGGATAAACCTGCAGTATTACGCTTCTACCGTAGCTCCGCATTATTATGGGAGCGGGAATAAGGCTACCCAAACCGTCACCGGCGGATTCGGAGTCATGCAGGGAAATGCGAGCGATTTGTTGACTGGACTTCCCTGGCAGTCTGTGATGCAATCAGATCAGGCGTTCTATCATGCTCCCCTCCGGCTGCTGGTTCTCATCGAAGCACCCGAGGAAGCTGTGGAGCGATTGCTTGAACACGATCATGCGTTCCGCCAAAAGGTTCAGAACGGATGGATACGGCTGGTAAACCTGGATACCGCGGGATCCTGGAAAACCTGGCCCGCAAACATGTGATTGCCGATATGTTCCGAAAGTTATCTGGAAAAGGGGAAATGGAATATGGATAAATCAAAAGGCATGGTTGAATCTGAAATCAGCAGAGCGTTAACCCACTGGGAGAAGGAGTATCTTGGACGCGGTTCCCTTACGGTGAAATCCGATATTTTACGGGACATGATTATTGTGACTTTGCGCGGGATACTGACCCCGGCAGAATACGCTCTCTGTAAAGACCGGGAAGGGATTTTGTCCATTAAAAACACCCGTACCAGCCTGGTGGAATCTGGGATCGAGGATCTTAAAAAGATTATTCACGAGATTACCGGTCTGGAAATCGTTAATTTTCATACCGACCTTAGCACAAGGACTGGGGAACGAATCATGGTCTTCCGGCTCTCGGATGATTTATCAGACAAATTCGCCTAAAATCCAAATCCCCAAACCGAGGGAGGTCATCCCGTGAATTCGAGTGCAAGCCAAAAAGTATTATTTGTGATTGGAATGGAAGAGAATATGGAAATCTTGCTGCAACAGGCGGTTCAAATCGATCCGGAGGCCATGTTGATCCTGCAAATGGACGGGCCCGTGATTTCCCAATATTTCAGCGATGCGATGCGGGACATCATGATCGCCGTTTATGAGGAAAACGTCAGGGATATTTATGTAGTCGGGAAAAAGGAGGACCCGCTCGGGAAAGCGAAACGAAAAGAATGGCTGGAAAAAATCTATGGAAACGAAAAATTAAAAGAGAAATTGCGAACGATCGACTATCTTTTTGAACATTGCACGCCTGAATTCCCCGGCATCAAATTTCGCGAATGGCTGGAGGGCAGCGTAACTTCGGCCGAACATATTGAGAAAAGCGTCAAGATGATACGCCGGCATCCGCTGCTGCCCGCCGATGTGCAAGTTCATGGACTATTGCTTGAATCGTGACCCTGCTAGGGGAAGCGGCCGTTTTCCGTCTCGTTCATCGAAAAGCTTTCCCTCAAAAATTGCACGATTTCCCCGGGACGCACCGGATCCCCCGAATGGCGGAGAATATAGGGGATGCCGAATTCGAGATATTTTTGCTGAAGAACGTACCCGTGCATGGGATGATGGATGACTTCCCCCACCGGGGCGTCCTTTGGAATGCACTTCGAATCGTCAAGCCTGTAGTAATAAACCATAAACGCCGGCGGAGCCGTCGCCGACATGAAGTTGATTGCGGACGCTTCCTCGGCCAGTTTCAGGTTTTCCGGTTTATACAGCTCGTCCTCCGAGGGGATCCCGTAGAACAGCGCGATATTGGGCTGAATATGCGGACCCTCGTACATGCCGGTATAGAATCGTTGATCCTTGGACACCTGTGTCCCGAATCCGACGAACGCGGATACCGCCGAAGAGTACCGTTCCACCGGATCGGGGCTTACGGGTTTCGCCAGATTGCCTTTCAGCGCATTCCAGAGCGCAATATGTCCGCCTGCGGACGATCCCGATGAAGCGACCCGCTTCGGGTCCAGCCCCCATTCCGCCGCCATGCTGCGCACGAACTGGAGCGCCCGGGTCCCATCCTCCATCGGAGCGGGAAACGGAGCTTTCGTGATGAAACGGTAATTGCAGGATACGACAGAGATCCCGGCTTCCAGGCATTCCTGCAATAAGGTCATGCCGAGAATGGCCGATTTGTCGCCGCCCACATATCCGCCCCCGTGAAAAAAAACAAGTACCGGAGAAGGCTCCTTGCCGGCATCGGCAAGATAGGCGTCCAGCCTGTTCCTTTCGTGCGGCCCGTAGGCAATGTCCTTATACTCTCTCAATTTCATGCGGAATCATCCTCCATTAAATCATACCCCTGTTTACCTTCCCTTACTTCCGTTTCGATTGACCGTCCCGCAGGTAGAACCTGCTCGCCGATTCCCCAAAGATTCGCATCGGCAAAATCCCGTTCCGCCGCAAGCTGCGTCTGGCATTCGATTATACGCATGCCCTGTCCCCAAAATATGACCTTGCTCCAGGCCGATTTCAATAAATCCGGCCATCTTCCGCTCCTGAAACCGGATGGGGGAGCTGCTTCCAATCATAAGAATATTTTTGTAGTCATGGGCTTTATCCGAGGAAAAAGAGAAGGTTTTGGTATACGCATATTCTTCACGAAGCGTTGTATGGACCGCCCTGAGGCATTCGTCGTTGGCACCCCTTCCGATCAGATTAAGGATGACGGCTCCCTCGGAATGGAGCTTGTCCCTGGTAATCCTGAAAAAGTGACGGGACATGAAATGCCTCGGAGTGCCATCTTTGGTGAAGGCATCCAGAATAATATAATCATAAAGATTCGGTTTTTCGCGCTCGAGAAGACGAAGGCCGTCTCCAATCATGACATTGTCCCAGCGATACCCGAAAAACGTTTTGCTTAGTTCCACGATCTTTTCGCTAAGCTCGGCTGTCTTCACCAGTTTGTCCGGGAAATGCCCGGCGATCGTTCCAATTCCGTGTCCGATGATAAATACATGTTCAAAGGATGGCCGGTTATACTCCATCAAGTGAATCACCGCCCTCGGATATTCAAACAGGATGCGTTCCGGACGATTCAAATCGACCGCTCCTTGAACGGCCTCATCGGAAAATTGCAAAACGCGGAATTTCCCTTTTTCACCGAATAACTTTGAGGTGTCGTATACCATGATTTCCTGATCATCGAAAATTTCATGAAATAAAATTTGCAAGCTTGTTCACCTTCAAACATGAATCTTGTTATTGTAAGTTTAGCATAGAACAATGGCCGGAAACCGGAAGGAGGATTGTTACGGACAAAAAAAAAGCCCTCGCCGGCGGGCAGCGAAAGCGCAAAGAAAACGAGTCAACAACTTGTTTCTCTTATTCGTTCGATTCCCCTTTCATTTCTCCTCCCGATCCCGTTGTCCGTTGCCGGGTACGCCGCACGCCCCCGGATAACCGTCATTCCTCTGCATATCCCCAAGCTCCTCGCGCATTTGCCCATCCCCGGGAAGATCGGCGGCCAGCCTTACCGGCGGCTGCCTGAACTCCACATGCCCTTTCCGTTTTCGTTCCGTCAATTCTGCTCACCTTCCGTTGTTGTAATCATGCTCCCTTATAGTTTGTAACCATCCGAGGGATTGTATGCCGGCCCGGCTCCATCGGACGAAAGGCTTCCTCGCGGAATTGGCGGCGGATTCATCCAGGCATACGCAGCCATACGCATGGCATCGCCGAATCTACGGTTTGTTTCCGTCTGTTTCCGCCGGTATGCCATAAAACCTGGCGCAAGTTTCGCCTAAGACCTTCTCTTTCTCGGTATCGGAGAAAGAGTCCAGGTAGTTCTTCACGATACCGATGACGGAGGAATAATCCCGGCTTACCGTACACACCGGCCAATCCGAGCCGATCATCAGACGATCGGGGCCGAACGCTTCAAAAGCAATATCCAGGTAAGGCCTGAAATCCGCTTCCGTCCAGCGGTACCAATCCGCTTCCGTCACCATGCCGGAAAGCTTGCAGTACACATTGTCCAACGCGGCCAGGCGGCGGAAATCGCGGGCCCACGGCTCCAGCTGCCCGTTCCTGATATCCGGCTTGGCCAGATGGTCGAGCACGAACGGCTGATCCGGAAAAGCACGAACCAGCTCGACAGCATAGGGAAGATGGCGCGGGAACAGCAGCAGGTCGTAGGTCAACCCGAATTCCCGGAGCACGGCAATCCCGCGCTGAAAATCTTTGCGCAGCACAAAGTCGTCCCGGGGCTCTCCCTGCACGATATGCCGCACCCCGACGAACAGCGGATCGCCGGCAAAACGCTCCAGCTGTTCCCGTACGGAGGGCGAACACAAATCGACCCAGCCTACGACTCCTTTCACGATCCCTCCCGATCTTCCCAGCCCCAGCAGCCATTCGGTCTCCTCCAGCGTCTGCCTCGCCTGAACCGCCACAGCGCCGGCAAATCCTTCCGCTTCGAGCAGCGGCTTTAAATCCCGGGGAAGAAAATCTTTGCGGATCGCTACCGACGCCTCATCAATCCAGCCGTATTCCTCGGCCGAATACATCCAAAAATGCTGATGCGCATCCAATCGCATACGACGGTTCGCCTCCCTTTCGTGAAAAATCCATAACAACGCTTCCCGAACGTTTTGTATTTCTCCAGCAAGCAGGAAATTCCTTTTTCCTTATCGCTTCAGGGCTTGCCCCCTTGAAGCGCTTTCTTCTCCGAACTGTAAGGAGCCGTTTTCCCGCATACACTCGGATTACTTCCTGTGATCGTATGACCCTTCCGGGCATTTCGGGCGAAACCACCGGTTTCGCCCAGCTTCTTTTGCCGCGTGAAGAAAAGTCGTCCGTTCCGACAGCCTCCCATCCGATCGGCGGATTCGGGTCCATCGCCCGGCGGATTCGGGTCCACTCCGGTGCCGGCTTGCGGTTAATCGGACACCACGTAAAAATTCTTGCCATAGACTTTCGAGACCTTGGCTTTTGTCGTTTCCTCCCCGCTGCGATGAGCAAGCGAGCGGATAAATTCACAGGCGGCTTTTTGATCAGCCTCGCTCAGTTGATCAAACAGGCACATCAGCTCCTGGCGGGTCATGAACCATCACTCCTCATCTGACAATGTGGTTTCGGAAAAGACGAAAAAACACAAGGCTAGACCTTGTGCTTGAAAGACACATCTACCCTCCCACTTTTCGCTTACGAGGTTAGCTGACGGATTCGGGCGGTGAGATTTCGCCCTACGGCATGTAACGGATCCATGCCGATTCACCCCAAAAACCTGGTTCCCCCGCTTTTCCTTGACGGAAAATTCAGCGCCGACCGTGCAATATTATTCTGTTGTCTATATCAATATTACACTGGGCTGGTGCTTTTGACAACCGGAAACAACCGTTGGTCAAGAAAAAATCCTTTTTTATTGGGCTTTGACTTCCCGGATATACTGGTCGGCCTGTTCGTTGGCCTCCCGAAGTGCCGTATTTGCATCCTGATTTTTCGTAATCATGTTTTTCAAGGCGCCGCTCAAAAGGGAGTACAGTTCTTTGTCATAGACTGTGCTAATAGGTGTCGGCGACGGCTTCACCTTGAAAATACCCTGAAGATTTTTCCCCTGGTAATAATTCAGATCCGCAGTGAACTCTTTCTTCAATTGGGGGTCGGTCAGTACGGTCAGCCGGGTGCCGCGGTTCATGTTCTTTTGCGCTTCCTCGCTGATTAACGTCTCGATGACCTGAAAAGCCGCTTCCTTGTGCTTCGAGGTGGGAGGTATGATCAGGAGATGAAAATCGAATTCCCTGCCCAACCCGGGCTTGTCGTCAAAGGACGGATAAGAGACCACGTCCCAGTCGAACTCCTTCCCAAGCTCCTTCAATTGCGGAAGCCGGCTGGTCAGATTGGCGATCCAGTAAGGATACATCGCCAGCTTCTGGTCTTTCAGAAAGAAGTCGATACCGTAGGAATATTTCTTGTCCTTGCCGACAATCCCCGGAATCTCATACACCTGCCGAAGCAGTCCAAAAATTTTCTGGTACGGCTCGGAAGCGAGAACCGCCTTCTCTTGCGCGCGATCCACGGTTGCCAGCGAATATGCCCGTGTCAAGGTTGAAGGAGAACCCGGGTCCAGACCGATGTATTGGGTTCCGTTCTCTTCGCGGGTCACTTTCCTGGCCAGCTCGATGACCTGGCTCCAGGTCATGTTGTCCGTCGGGTAGGGGGCGGCGAATTTATCAAAGATGTCCTTGTTGTAGGCCATGACCCCGTAATTCATGGCGTAGGGAACGGCGTAGAGCTCGCCGTTCGGTTCGAATGATTGGAGGACAGCGAACGTTCCCGGTTCGATTGGGGAGAGATCGGTATGATGCTTTTTGACCAGTCCGTTCAAGTCTCCCACTACGCCCAGCTGCAGCAGTTCATTCATGTAATAATTGCTCGATGCGATCAAATCCGGAACCTCTCCCGCGGCGATCAAATCCTGGAGTTTGGAGCCCTGTACAAGTTCAAAAGAAATATTGGGGTATTTGGCTGAGACGGGCTTGACGAACACGTCCTCCAAATCTTTCTGGCTAACAATTCCGGCGTTATGGTTGTATAAAGCGAGGGTCACCGGTTCGCCGGCAGCGGAATTGTTTTTCCCTGCTTCCGGAAGTGTTTGCCGGTTACCGTCTGCCGATTCCCTGCTGTCTCCGCAGGCCGCGAGCAGCCAGGACAGCAGCAGGACGCCGGCCCACAGGGCCGTTTGCCGAATGGGATGACTCAACAATGACCACCTCTCCTATTTTTCTTGTCCTTCCATAAAATAAGCACGAACGAGAAAAAGATTCAAGCTTTTATTTTCGTTTTATGCTCATTTCTGCTTTTTTATCTTATCCATTGCATATATCGTTGTCAATCCATTTTTTTCCAAAAAAACAAAGAAATTTAAACAGGCGCCGAGCTCCGGGTTATACGCGCGAATTTTCTCCTCAACCGGTATTTTTCCTGATATCAGGCGAATTTTCCCCTCGCATTACTTTGTTCGAAAATATTCGTCCATATTGAAAATCAGATCATTTGCGCCCGCTTATCAGGTTTTCGCAATGCGCGTCACAAAAGTAATGAAAGATGCGCTTTGTTCGGCGGCTCGTGTCATGACAGACCCGGAAAAAATGCCGTTTTCCGTCTTGCATCCCTAATGCTTCTATGATTAAATGGGAAAGAAAGCGCTAACATATTTTCGCAAAAAAACCGATTCTCGCCTTGCATCCAGATCTGCCATTTCAAAACTATCCCTACGGGAAATATTGGAGGGTGCGATGAACAAAAAAACGGTGTACGCCGTAGCGATCTTCTCCTTGATCCTGCTCAATGCATGCGGTGCCGGCAGCGAAAATGCGAAGAAAGGCGCACTGCCCCCGGAAACATCGGAACCGGTCACACTGAAGTTTATGGTGGCCTACGGAGGATTCCAGGATGAGGAATTCCAGGCTTACTTTGTCGACCAGGTGAAGAAGAAGTTTCCGCACATTACGGTCGAGAAGGTCGGCGGCAAGCTTGAGGACCTGATTTCCGCCGGCGAGACTCCGGATATTCTGATGTCCGGTTTGCCGGGAATCCCGGCCCTGCAGGAATTAAAAATCATCGAAGATCTGAACCCGTACATCAAAAAGTTCGGCGTTGATCTGGCAAAATACGATCCGGTGCCGATTGAAGCGATCAGACGGTTCAGCGCGAAAGGAGAAATGCTGGCGCTTCCTTTCCGCATGAATATTCCCGCTTTGTTCTACAACAAAACCATTTTCGATAAATTCGGGATTCCCTATCCGAAGGACGGCATGACGTGGGAGGAAGTGACGGCCCTGGCCCGCAAGCTGACACGGGACGACGGAGGAGTGCAGTATCTCGGCCTCTACACCGGAGGGGCGGACCGCATGGGGATGGGTCTATCGCTGC
>Ga0310828_1001886_pt1 | contig 10758 bp, 11 predicted proteins | sample WT_ome_3_FD_202242 | JGI IMG/M metagenome (GOLD analysis project Ga0310828, IMG submission 202242) | Sorghum-adapted microbial communities enriched on wild type (WT) sorghum from Joint BioEnergy Institute, Emeryville, California, United... ... | reverse complement strand
ACAAATCATGGCCTATCTAAGTGCAAAATCGTGACGGGAATCACAAAATTGTATCCGAAAGGCCAGTATAATTGAGGAAAAGCTTCAGAATAGAGGATATGGGGAGTTGGGTCGCATGGAAAAGAGATTTGACGGTTCTGAAAAAATTGGGGACATTGTCTCGGAATTTGCCGGGGCAAGCAAATTGTTCAAGGAGTTCAATATTGATTTTTGCTGTGGCGGAAATCGGCCACTGCAAACCGTTCTTCTCCAAAAAAACATTGACGGGGAACAATTCATGGAGTCCCTGAATCAGGCCTATTTCGAAGCCAAGAAAGAGATGGATCCAGGCAAGGATTGGAGACAGGCTTCGTTGTCCGACTTGATTGATCACGTCGTATTCAAACATCATGCATACTTGCAAAAAGAGCTCTCTCCGTTAAGCGAATTTGTTACCAAAATTCTTCGTGTGCACGGAGCCAGCCATGGCGAAACTCTGTTGGGGCTGCATCGGCTTTATCATCTAATGAAGCTGGAGCTCGAGCAGCATCTCATGATGGAAGAGGAAATTGTTTTTCCACTGATCAAACAGTATGAACTGCAGCCTTCAGCGGAGCTGTTCCAGCGGGTGGCACAGACCATACGGGAACTTGAAGGGGATCATGATCATGTTGGCGGCTATCTGAAAGAAATGAGGGTTATCACCCGCCAGTATCAATTACCGGAGGACGCATGCAGAACTTACGCGTTGACGTTCCGGAAACTGGAGGAAATGGAATCCGATATATTCGAACACATTCATCTTGAAAATAATATCCTGTTTCCCCGCGTATCCGAAATCGCTTGATTTCCCAAAATCAAGATCAAAGATTCATATGCCGGGCCGCCCGAATGACGGTCCGAAGGAGCGGGATCCCGATACAATAAACTCATTAACGGCGGTTTGAACGTTCGTTAATGAGTTTTTTTGGGTTTTTGTATGCTCTTGGGATAAACAGGAACAGCTAAATACGGCAAATTGGAAGGGGGCAATCTTCACAAAAACAAATCCCCTTCAAGTAGTCCAAATTGATGATGGTAATGTAGCCATCCTCAAAATCAATTGCATTTGCCTTCTTCAAATTATTCAACATCCGATTGACGCTCTCCCTGGCGGCGCCGATATAATCGGCCAACTCGGCATTGGTAAATTTTTTGGAAAGGGTCAGGCCTTTTTCCCCTTGCCTGCCATAAGTGTTGGCTAATCGGATCAGTGTAGAGCATAATGCCCCCGGTTTGCCATACAGCATGAGATCCCGGAATTTGGTTTGAGTCATTCGATGCATGAGACCCATCCATTTCATGAATTCGATGGCTAAATCCCCATGCTGCCAAAGCAGAATTTCCAAATCATTTTTCTGAAGAATTCCAACCTCGCAATCCTGTACGGCTTTGGCGTGAAAGCTTTGTCTGGAATCTTGATAAGGGTCCAATTGGCCCAGCAAATCACCTTTGTGAAACAGGTAGAGGACATATTCCTTCCCCTCGTTTGTTGATTTGGTTATCTTCACGCAGCCTTTTTGGATGAAGAATAACTTGTCGGCCGGATCTCCTTCCCAAAACAAAGACGATCCTGAGGGGATGTGTTGTTCATACATGATTTCCCGCAGCTTGGCGAAGTTTTCCTCCGAAAAACACGACGTATTCTGGACAAAGGCTACCGGCTCCAATGATTCCATTTTTTTATTCCCCCCTCAAGCTTTATGGCTTGAGTATAGCAAAAGGGGAATCCCGTAAACGTGACGGATATCACAGGTTGACGGATTTGCAACCCCCATGGAATAGGAGGGGAAGGGGGTTAATGATTTTCCTTCCACATTTTCAAGGCGTCGATATTTGAAATGGTCATTCGATTACGATTCATTTGAAGAATTTTCTCCTTTCGCAATTGATTCAATAATCGATTGACCGTTTCCCGCGATGTTCCGATCGTATTGGCAAACTCCTGGTGGGTCATCGGCAGATCGATATGGACCGTATTACCATTCCATTCGCCATGTTGCTCCGCAAGCTTTAAAAGAAAAGACAAAGCCCGATGGTTCACATCCTGTCCGCTAAATTCCTGAAGCTTTTCCTGAAGCTCCTTAATTTTCGATCCCAAAACCCTCATCACCTTGATGGCAATCGTCGGTGTATCCAGCAGCAACTGTTCGAACTTCTGAACCGGGACAGCCAGAAGATGGGTATCCACGATCGCTTCAGTCGTTGCGGGATAAGGATCTTTATTAAAAAAACCGATATGTGGAAACATATCCCCGGTTTTCAAAAAGGAAACGATCTGCTCGTGCCAGTTTTCATCGGTTTTGTATGCTTTGACGAGTCCGTCGTGAATGAAGAAAACGGCCTCTTTTTCGCTTCCTTCCGTAAAGACGACCGATTTTTTGGCATAAAATCGCCGAATCGCAATGTTCTCCACCCGTTCCATTTCTTCCACGTTCAAGTCGCGAAACAAAGGAACTTGTTGCAGAATCAACATAGGATTCCTTTTTTCCATGCCGACACCTCCATCATTCTCATTATAGCAAACCGAAGAACAGCATAAACGGTTGGTATGGACCGGTTTGTGTCTCTTCTTTGTCCAAATATTCCACTTTGTGATGTGATGATTTTAACAGCGTCCCGTATGCCGATATTTCATAATTGAATGGACAAGAAGCGGAAAGGAGGGATCCCTTTGCTTACGGGGGTCATACTGGCCGGCGGGCAAAACCGGAGAATGGGCGGAAGGTTGAAGGCGCTGCTTCCATTCCTGAATCAAACCCTGATTGAACGGCAAATTACGACCATGAAGGAAATATGTTCGGAGATAATCGTGGTCGCGAATGACCCGAAACCTTTGCTGCCGCTGCTTGATCGTTCTGTCCGAATGATAACCGATTTTTATCCGGGGCAGGGTCCGCTCTCCGGCATGCATGCCGCGTTGTCTTTGGCCAAGCAGGAACATTCGTGGATTGTTGCCTGCGGTATGCCTTTCCTTTCGGCAAATGCCGCTCAATTCATGTGGGACCGGTTGCAGCAAAGAAGTGATCTTGAGGCGGTGATTCCGTTTTTCGGCGGGAAATATCATCCTTTGCACGGAATTTATCGTAAACACTGTTCACTGAAGATCGGGGAATGTCTGCGAAACGGAAAAAAGCGGGTAGGCGATTTTTTAATGGACATTCAACTGGAAACATGGGATGAACTCGACTTTCATAAACAGGGAATTGCTCCTGATTTTGTTGCCAATATCAATACCCCGGAGCAATATGAGGAAACCTTGCGGAAGATGGAAGGGTTGTAATTGCGGACTGGCGGCAATTCACAAATCGTTCAAAACGCGGAACGGCAGGGTGTGACAAAAGTCATAGCTGCCGTTCTTCCTCTTTTTTACACTAAGTGTGAACTAATATACCGGAGTATTTTAACGGAGGGATTGCCATGGGCACGGATTCGCAACGACGCAAGAAAGGTCAGTTCGGGAATGAACCATCGTTAAAAGGAGCATTCGCCAGTGTCATGCTGCTTGGTGTTTTTTTGCTTGTCGCATGGGTGTCCGTATTTATCTTGTTTTTATCTCGCCAATAATCGATAAGGGGAAGAGAAAGCTATGCACATTCATCGTTTGGAGAAAATTTGGCTCGGATTTGGCCTGGTCATGCTGTTTGTTTTTCTGGCTGTTCTGGGCGTAGCGGCCTTCGCCATGGGGATTCAACCGCCGAGCCCCCATCATCAGATGATTGACCCGACGAAGGTTAAGGAAACGCCGCCGTTTGATCAACCGGGAATTCGGCAGGTAGCGGATAAGGAATATGAAGCGGTTATGACGGCGTATGCGTTTGGTTATGCTCCGGCCGCCATGGAGGTGCCTGTTGGGTCTACCGTCCATTTTACCGTGACGAGTTCGGATGTGGTTCATGGATTTGAGATTCCCGGAACGAATGTCAATATGATGATCGAACCGGGTGAGGTAAGCCAGGTCTCCCACAAGTTCACCAAGCCGGGAGAGTACCTGATCCTATGTAATGAGTATTGCGGTATTGGACATGAGATGATGGCAACGAAGCTGATCGTGAAATGATCGGGATTTCAAATCCGGAAAGGGAGATTACGCGATGGATCTGGCAAAAATAAAGGCCTTTGACAGTAGGGACGGCGCACTTGTTCTGGCGCATATTTTGTTCGCTTTCTTTGCGCTTTTTCTCGGGGGCATCGCCGGGCTGCTGCAGAGTGTGGTACGCGGCGGCATGTACACGCTGCCCGGCGGCATCGGTTACTACCAGCTGCTGACGGCGCATGGCGTATTGATGGCCCTGGTTTTTACCACTTATTTCATTATCGGGTTTCTATATTCGGGCGTGTCGGCTTCAATGGGGGGCAAGCTGTTGCCCGTCGTCCGGCGGTTCGGCTGGACCGGATATGTTTTCATGACGGTTGGCGGCCTCATCGTGCTTATCATGATTTTGCTCAATAAAGCCAGCGTATTGTACACGTTCTATGCGCCAATGAAAGCTTCTCCCTATTTTTATACCGGCCTCGCCTTGGTCGTGATCGGCAGCTGGATCAGCGGCTGGGGAATATTCAAACAATATTGGTATTGGAAAAAAACGCACCATGGCAAGCTATCGCCGCTATTTGGCTTCATGGCCGTGGTGACCATGCTGTTATGGCAAGTCGCCACGATCGGTGTCGCCGTCGAAGTCGTGGTGCAGCTCATTCCATGGTCCTTCGGCTGGACCGAGAAGATTAATGTTCTGCTCAGCCGTACGTTGTTCTGGTATTTCGGCCACCCGCTTGTGTATTTTTGGCTGCTGCCGGCGTATATTTGCTGGTACGTAATTATTCCGAACATCATCGGAGGCAAAATTTACAGCGACGCGCTCGCCCGGATGTCATTTCTTCTGCTGTTTCTGTTCTCGATTCCCGTTGGATTCCATCACCAATTGATGGAACCCGGAATCAGTTCCTTCTGGAAATATGTGCAGGTGGTGCTGACGTTCATGGTCGTCATCCCGTCGCTCATGACGGCATTCTCATTATTTGCCACCTTCGAGCTGAATGGACGCTCCAAAGGCACAACGGGACTGTTCGGCTGGCTCAAAGTGCTGCCATGGAAAGATGTCCGCTTCTTCGCTCCTTTCATGGGAATGCTGGTCTTTATTCCGGCGGGAGCCGGGGGCATCATTAATGCCAGCAATCAGATGAACGTCGTTGTGCACAATACGCTTTGGGTGACAGGACACTTCCATCTGACGGTCGCGACCAGCGTGGCGCTCACCTTTTTCGGTATCACGTATTGGCTCATTCCGGTCGTCACGAACCGGGTGCTGACACCGCGGATGAACAGGCTCGGCATTATCCAAACGATCCTGTGGTGCGTGGGAATGTTCTTCATGTCGGGAGCCATGCACCTTGTCGGATTGCTGGGGGCGCCCAGACGAACCGCATATACTACCTACGGAGACACTCCCGAGGCTGTCTCGTGGATGCCGTATCAGGCTGTGATGGCGATTGGCGGGATGATCTTGTTCATCGGCGTACTGCTGATGGTTTACAACGTGGCGGCATTGCTGCGCTCGCAAAAAGGAGTGACGGCGTATCCGCTTGGCGAATCGATGGAGCCTGAAGAAGCGACTCCGCGTTATCTGGAACGTTGGGGACTCTGGATTGGACTAAGCGTCATGCTCATTTTATTCGCATACTCGATTCCTGTCATGCAGATGCTGGGCCCTATGGTTCCGGAATCACCCGGATATGTGACCTGGTGAAAACACACGTTCTGGAGCCCATCACCAGGATTGAGCGCCAACCCGGTATAGCTGGGTTACTTCATTGGAGAGAGGATGAGTAACATGCGGGCGATCGTGGGAGTATCCAATCGTCATATCCATTTGACTCAGGAACATGCCGATCTTTTGTTTGGCAAAGGGCATCGCTTTCCTGCCCTTCAGACATTTGCACCTGCATCCCAGCGACGCCGAAGAGTTGGGCGTAAAAGACAAAGACCTGGTCGCGGTGAAAACAAACGGCGAGAGAATGGTAATTCTGGAGAACGTCCTTTGCCGGGTAAGTCCGAACTATACCTTGGAGTTCCATATCGATACAGATGAGGCCAACGCTTCCGGATTACAAACAGGTGATCTGGTACAGATTATAGCCGTAGACGGGTTTCATGAATTGCGAACCTTTAAAAAGCGCAAAGTACTTGTGCTCAACTGCGGAAGCAGCTCGGTAAAATTCAAGGTATTTGATATGCCCTCGGAGAAAATTCTGTTTCAAGGAAATGAGACGCGGGATGAAGGGCATCCCCTGAAAGAGACTTTAGCCGGAATTTTTCGTCAGGTCGGTAAAGAAGTGGATGTTGTCGCGCACCGGATAGTACATGGAGCGGACCTGTTTCCGGCGTCGGTGGAAATCACGGATGATGTGCTGGGGCAAGTGGAACAGATCAGTCACCTGGCTCCTCTCCATAATCCCATTAATCTGGAAGGAATCCGCGCGGCCCGGCATTGCTATCCCGGGGTTCCGCATATCGCTGTATTCGATACGAGCTTCCATCAAACGATGCCGCCGACATCATACCTTTATTCACTTCCCTATGAATATTATGAAAAGCACAAAATACGCAAATACGGTTTCCATGGCTGCAGCCACCGATATGTGATGGAGCGTGCCGCACAAATTATTGGTACAACCCCGGGCAATCTCAGACTCATCAGCTGTCATATTGGAAACGGGGTTAGTGTGACCGCCATCCGAAACGGCGAATCCTATGATACGTCAATGGGTTTCACACCATTGGCCGGGGTTACCATGGGGACGCGAAGCGGAAATATCGATCCGGGTATCATTCCTTACCTGGAGACTGTGGAAGGGATTGACAACGGCGAGTTGATGGGGATCCTGAACCATCGCAGCGGCCTGCTCGGGATCTCGGGAGTGAGTCACGATATTCGCGTACTGATGGAATATGCCAAAGAGGGCCATCAACGTTCACAGCTTGCTCTGGATTTATTTGTCGCCAAAATTCACAAATATATCGGGCTTTACTTCGCCCGCTTGAACGGTGCCGACGGATTGATCTTTACAGCGGGGGTCGGTGAAAACAGTCCGGAAATCCGCGAGCGGATTTGCAGCGGTTTGGAATTCGCGGGCGTATATCTGGATTCGACCGCCAATCGGGAAGGACGGGGGGAGCGTTTGATATCCAGCAAATACTCCCCGGTCAAGGTGATGGTGATACCGACGAATGAAGAAATCATAATGGCCCGCGATGCTTACCAAATTGCCGTGACTACCCGGGAATAACCCGGGTTTCTTTTTTTCTATGGCGGATTTCGCCATGAATGTGATGAAGATCACGATGTTCAGGCGGATAGTGATTTATAGTTGTGGTAAGGGAACGAAAGGAGTCGAATCCTATGTCCGATTTACATTTTGAAGTTCAAGCGCAATGGAGCGGAACAGGGAAGTCTGGCGAGGGACAATTGTTGATAGGGGAGAAGACGATCCAATATTCCGCGCCGGCAAACATGGGCGGCAAAGGAGTGGGTGTAAGCCCGGAGGATTTGTTAATTGGTGCCGTGACTTCCTGCTATAGCGGTACTCTGTTCGGCATTCTCAACAAACAGGGTTTGCCGGTACGGCGTATTTCTTTGCGCGCCGAGGGGATAATTACCGGATATCCGTCGCAAACCAAATTTAGCCGGATTGTGGTGCATCCAACCATATTTGGCGGGGATGAAGCACGAAAGCCGGACTATGAACAAGCGGCGGTTACGTCTTGCGACCGCTGTTTTATCGGAAAATCGATTTCCGGCAATATAGATTACGAGGTCGGCACGGTTACGGTAGTGAAGATAGTTATGAAGCAGGAACAGGTGGATGAGTTGGTGGAACGATTTTATCATCGTCTTTCCAATGATCCGTATTTCAGCAACATGTTTGCCGAAAGGAATGTTGATCTGGGCTTGTTAAAGGAAAGGCAAAGATTATTTATCGCACGCCTGGCCAACGTCCAAACATTGGCGGACGACAAGGGAGAAGTACAACAAGTTCAGCAACGGCACAGTTTTGGCGTTCATCCCGAGAAAGCCGAGGCTTGGTTCACTCTCATGAAAGAAACCATGGAGGAAATGCAGCTTGAGCCGGATATCATGAATCCGTTATTGGAGAAAATCAGGTATTTGGTGGATCACATGATCGGCAAAGCCGCGAAATAAATGAGTCGGGAAATGAAAAATCCGGGAGGATGAGATCAATGCAAGTATATGATTTGCATTTTAAAGAAAGTTTTATCCAGCCCGTCATGGACAATAAGGTTTCCAAGGTGGTGCAGTTCTCGTTTCCAAAAGGGAAGGTTCTGGAAAAACATAAAACTTCCAGTCCCATCCTGGTTTATGTTCTTTCCGGCCAAGTACGGTTTAAAGCAAAGGAAGAAGTATTGCTTCAAGCAGGCCGGCTTTTAAGCCTAGAGGCAAATGTGGAACATTCCGTAGAGGCTTTGGAGGAGAGCGTCATGTTGCTGATCCTTACGCCCAGCCCTGCGGCGCACACGATTTTCAGACCCAGCGAAGCGGATCATCATTCATTCGGACCGGAAGCCAAACAATCCATCGCCGGTCAATTGCGGTCATTTGTTCAGGAACATGAGGAATTACTGCACGTATTGGACCGGGCAGCCGGCGGTTATGAGGCAGCTGCATATACAGCGGCGGATCAAATGATCGAGGAAGAGTTGAACAAGCATTTCCGTTACGAGGAAGAGATCCTGTTCCCGATTCTCGGTAAGTATATTGGAACAGGTGCGGGTCCGATTGCGGTCATGTTGTCCGAACATCAAACCATACGCAATTTGCATAGAGCTTATCATCAACGATTGGCGCAGCTGCATCAGGGTCTTGGCGCAGAATCCGATGTTGTCGAAGCCTTTGGCCCCTTGGAGGATATGCTTCGAACCCATATTACGAAAGAAGACAATGTACTTTTTCCGATGGCCAGCAGGGTCATGTCCGAGGAAGACAAAAATGAAGTGGCACGCAAGGTGCAATACGAAAACGGGAATAAGAGGTAGCCGGGATTTTTCCTGCAGCCCCTTTTAAGGCGAATATCCCAAAAACCGTCTATTTCGACGGTTTTTTGGTATCGGCGGGTTCTCTGCCTGGAGAACGGGTCCGAGGGATTGCTGTCGAAGGAAAAAACGCATATCCTCTCCACGGGTGGGATGCTGCAACGCCCCAGGATTTCCACCAAGGCAACGATCCCCGGAGCCGTCAAAAACTAAAAAACCGCCCGGATGGGAACTGCACTCCAACGGTTAGATGGTGTCTGACAATTGAGGAGCAGTTTGCTGAATTCGGGCGGTTTTTTGGCAGGTTTTTGAATGGAACAAGCGGAAAAGTCCTGTTAGGCAAACGGCCGGGGATTGCCTCCTGTTAGAAATAACCAAGCTGTTCCCGCGCCTCCTCGGACATTTTGTCGGGCGTCCAGGGAGGATTCCAGACGACTTCAACATGAACGGATTGTATTGCTTCTTCCGCGCCAAGGGTATGCTCCACACCGCCGACAATCGCGTTATGCATGGGGCATCCAGGTGTGGTCATGGTCATCGTAATTTCCACATGACCGTCCTTGATTTCAATATCATAAATCAGGCCAAGGTCGACAATATTGACGCCCAGTTCCGGGTCGTACACGTTTTTTAACAATTCGCGTATTTTTTCTTCCGAGACCGATTGCATGGGGACAACCTCCTGTCGTTTTTGAGCTAACGCGTGAAGACGCGTATAATCAAAGCGGTATAGGCCAGGGAAAACAAAGACGAGGCAGTACCTCCCAGCCGGATGACCGACATTTGATCAAATCCGATGCCGGCCATTAAGATGAGTAGCGAAGCCATGATCACTGCCAGGCTCGCATTTGCCCACCGTTCATTCATAAGATCCGCCATGGAGGGCACTTTTTTTTGTCCGACCCTGGGCCCGTATTTATAAGTCCACCACAGGAAAGGGGCAATTTTGGACATATAGCCGAGAATCGTGAAAGCGACCCACCCCCATAAATAACCCCAGGCCAAAAGTACAATCGTTTTTTCGTGAAACACAATCTGCGGATCGGCAAGACACAGGATGCAGGCGGTAATGCCAAGCAAAGCCAGCCAGCCTGTGCTGATGGTCGCCCATCGGACTCCGGCGCCAGGCGTTTTTTTATGCCGGGTTTTGCGAATTTGCAGGATGTGCACGTTATATACGATAGAGGCAAGGGTGATGAGCAGAAAACCGGCACCTTTCCATAAAAGGGATCCCCCGCACAGGAATGCAGCCGCTCCCACAACGGCGCCGGCATTCCACAACCAAAGCACAACATGCTGCAAACGGGTAGGGTACCCGTGGGCCAGGTAGAACATCGGCAGCAGTTTAAAGCTGAAGCCGATAATTAAAAGCCCGAACCATCCGATCGTTCCAAACCAAATATGGGCTCCAAACAACCGCTCATGCCAGGCACTTAACCCCCCAAAGGCGAAATTAAGTCCCATTGCCATCCCGAATAAACCGGTTGCCGTTAGATAAACCAGGGAGCAAAGAACACTGACCGTGATTGGGTTCCACTGCGAAGCCCGGATTAAAGTGGCCAGCAGATTCCAGACAAAGAGCAGGATTCCCAGGAAGGCCATCGAGGCGAATCCGGCGATCCATGCGACCTGCCCATATCGAAAGCCGGCCAAAAGACCAAGCAACCCGATAAGGAAAAACGCATAATGCG
>Ga0310828_1001883_pt1 | contig 10789 bp, 11 predicted proteins | sample WT_ome_3_FD_202242 | JGI IMG/M metagenome (GOLD analysis project Ga0310828, IMG submission 202242) | Sorghum-adapted microbial communities enriched on wild type (WT) sorghum from Joint BioEnergy Institute, Emeryville, California, United... ... | reverse complement strand
GATGAATTGCGGGCAATTTCTTTTGCAGCGGATCGGCACCGGTGAACGTTTTTCCGTACAGGAGCCAACCGGCCCCAATCCCGGCCAGTCCGGCCACCGTAGACAAAATCATGACAACGAAGCTTGCTTTCTCTTCCGCAGGTTGCCCTGTCAGCCATGTGCCAAGCCAAGGATTGAACGGCGTGAAGACGAAACCGGTCAGTACGGCGAGAACAGCCAGAACGATCAGCGGGAAGGTCATCGTCCCTGGTGATTCATGAGCCTGAACGATCGTTCGGCTGCGGCCGGTAAACACGAGGAAGAATAATCTTGCCATATAGAAAGCCGTAAAGAACGCTGCCGCCAGACCAACCCAGAACAGGGGCTGATTCGTATGGTAAGCCGCAGAGAGAATGGCGTCTTTGGACCAGAAACCGGAAAAAGGCACGATTCCGGCAAGGGCGAGCGCTCCGATGGCGAACGTCCACGTGGTGATCTTCATCTGTCGGCCCAGTCCGCCCATCTGGCGGATGTCCTGGGTATCGACGGCATGGATCACACTGCCTGCTCCCAGAAACAGAAGTGCTTTGAAAAAGGCATGGGTAAACAGGTGAAAAATCCCCGCCGTGTAGGCACCCAATCCGAGGGCCATCATCATATAGCCAAGCTGACTGACGGTTGAATACGCAAGAACTCGCTTGATATCATACTGTGCAATCCCGATCGTAGCGGCAAAGATTGCCGTGAATCCGCCGATTACGGCAACCACCGTCATAGCCGCAGGGGAAGCGGTGAAAATATCGAACGTACGTGCAACCAGATATACACCGGCCGCAACCATGGTGGCCGCATGGATCAGCGCGCTGATCGGCGTGGGGCCTTCCATGGCATCGGGAAGCCACGTATGAAGCGGAAACTGCCCTGATTTCCCTGCCGCGCCTACAAATATCAGAATGGCAATGGCCGTAATGGCTGCACCGGGGATTTTTCCGCCTGCCAACGCGTTATGTATCGACGCAAAGTCCAGCGCATGGTCCGGCATATACCAGAACAGCAGCAGAATCCCGATGAACAAGCCTACGTCGCCGACCCGTGTGACAATAAACGCTTTTTTTGCAGCCGCTCTTGCTTCCGGCTTATAATACCAGAAACCGACCAGAAGGAAAGAGCAGACGCCGACAAGCTCCCAAAAAATATACAGCATCAAAATATTTTCCGAGATGACCAGCCCGAGCATGGAAAACGTGAATAACGACACGTAACTGAAAAAAACGGTGATGCGATCATCCCCGTGCATATACCCTCTGGAATATATATTGACAAGCAAGCTGACCAGGGTAACGATTACCAACATCAAAGCATTCAGATTATTAACTTCAAACCCCATATGGAGGGAGAAGCCGCCCATCTTCATCCAATCCGTGTCAGCCCAGGTGTAATCATCAATCGATCCACCCAAACGCTCCAACCAAACCAGCAGTGAAAGCACAAAAGAAACAAAAACAGCGATGATGCTAACGTAGCTTCCGAGTTCCTGCATCTGCCGGCCCCACGCAGTAAGCACGAGAAAAGCCAATAACGGAAAAAGCGGAATAAGCCACGCGTACTGTGAGTAGTCTGATACCATTGCCTCCATACCCTCCCTCTTTATCGCATCCGCGGGTGCTCTATCGCTTCATGGAATCCATCTGATCAATATCCGCCGTTCCCTTATTCCGATACAGCATAATCAGAATCGCAATCCCCACCGCGACTTCCGCCGCCGCAATCGTGATGTTGAACAGGGAGAAAATTTGCCCTGCCAACGCCGGCTTTGCCCCCATTTTGGAAAAAGCGATCAAATTGAGATTCACGGCATTGAGCATAAGTTCGACCGACAACAGCACGATAACCGCGCTTTTTTTGGATAAAGCCCCGTACAATCCAATGCAGAAGAGAATAGCTCCCAGCGTCAGATAGGGGGTAATGACCGTCGCCATGGGTTAATCCTCCTCCCTCTTGGCCAGAATGATCGCCCCGATAAAAGCTACTGTCAGCAGGACAGACAGAAGCTCGAACGGAATGACATACTGGTTGAATAAAAGCTGTCCGATCGCCGCCGTATTATCTGGCGCCGTTTCCGCTTTGCCGGCTGGAAAGGAAGCCTGCTGGATGCCGTAAAAGAGCAGGAGAAACAGCCCGATACAGCCAATTGTCAACAGGACTTGGTGCACAGGCCGCCGGGGTATATTTTCTTCATCCTCGTGCCGGGTCATCATAATCCCGAAAATCATCAGAATCGATACCGCACCTGCGTAAATCAGCACCTGGACGAATGCGATAAATTCCGCTTCGAGAAGCACGTAGAGACCGGCCAGACTCAAGAAGGTGAAAGCCAGGGCAATCACCATATGAATCACTTTGGTAAAACTGATCATGAAAATCCCTCCGCCGATGGCAATGAGGGCAAAGAAAAAAAACGCAAGGTTGGTTCCATGGCTTAGAAATTCGATGAGATTGCCGAGCATTACTTGGCCCCTCCCTTCGGGGTGGCCGCGTTGTTTTCTTTGCGTATCTTCGTATTGTTGGCGTAAAGCCACTCTTTGTTTTTGAACAGATCGTCCCGGCTATAGGTGCTGAGTTCAAAATTGTTCGTCATCACAATCGCTTCCGTCGGGCAAACTTCCGTGCAGAGATCGCACAAGATGCAGATCTCAAAGTTGATGTCGTAGGTATCGATGACTTTCCCTTTTTTCTCCGGATCAGGGTTCGGTTTTCCCGTCAGGGTAATGCACTCGGTCGGACAAATCCGGACACACTGATTGCATACGATGCACTTATCCGGTTCAAAATATTGAATTCCGCGGAACCGGTCGGGCATTTCGATCGGTACGTCCGGATAGGCGTAAGTGACATTTTTCTTGGTCATGCTTTTGAATGTGACACCCAGGCCTTTGATAATCCCCTTCATATGGATCTCTCCTCCCTATCCATTGATGATCCCGAGATATGCCGCGGTAACCAGGATATTGACCAGCGCCAGCGGAAGCAGCACTTTCCAGCCAAGGCCCATCAATTGGTCGATGCGGATCCTTGGCATTGTACCGCGAAGCCAAATCAAGAAGAAGACAACCAGCAAAAATTTCAGCGCGAACCAGACAAGACCGGGGATGAAATTGAGGAAAGGCAGCGGAGCATCCCATCCTCCCAGAAACAAAACCGTGATCAGCGTCGACATGGCAAACATATAAACATATTCGGCCAGCATGAAGAAAGCCCAGCGAAATCCGCTGTACTCGACAAAGTAGCCGGCAACCAGCTCCGATTCGGCTTCCGCAAGGTCGAAGGGCGTCCGGTTCAATTCGGATACGGCGGCAATCACGAACACAACGAACCCGATGATCTGCGGAAGGAAATTCCAGTGCCAGATTCCGCCCAGCTGTCCATCGACAATTGTCCGCAAATTCAGGCTGCCGCTCATCATGATGACGCCGACGACAGAAATGACCAATGGAATTTCGTAGCTGATCATCTGGGCTGCCGACCGCATTCCCCCAAGCAATGCATATTTGTTATTTGATGCCCATCCTCCGAGCACGACCCCAATGGTAGAGATACTGGAAAGTGCCGCGTAATACAACAAGCCCACGTTCAAATCGGCATTGTAGAGCGATTTGCTGAACGGGAGGGTCGCTATGACCGCAAACGATGGAACAAACACCAGAACCGGAGCCAGGATGAATAGGGGGCGGTCCGCTTTTTGCGGAATCGTATCCTCCTTGATCAGCAGCTTCAGAACATCCGCCACGGTCTGCAGCATTCCCCAAGGGCCGACCCGGTTGGGTCCGGGACGCAGCTGCATCCAACCCAGCACCTTGCGTTCAAACAGAATGGTATACGTAACAAACCCCAGAACGATCAGCAGCATAACAACGGCCGCCAGGACAAAGATCAAAAAATGGCCCCAAGTCAAACTTTCTTTCAGCAGGTCTCCCATCAGCAGTCCACCTCACCGACAACAATATCGATTCCGCCCAGAATGGTAATGAGGTTGGTCATGGTTTCACCGACCAGCAGCTTGGGCAGAATTTGCAGATTGACAAACGAGGGCCGGCGGAATTTCAAACGGTAAGGCTTATCCTTTCCATTGGAAACGATATAGCAGCCGATTTCACCCCGCGGGGATTCGATTGCCGTATACACCTCTCCCACGGGAGGTCTTAGAACACGGGATACTTTGCCCATGATTTCCCCTTCTTCCGGGAATTGTTCGACCGCTTGTTCCAATATGCGCAGAGATTGGCGAATTTCCTCGATGCGCAGCAAATACCGGTCGTAACAATCTCCATTCGTACCGACCGGAACATCAAATTCGAACCGGTCATAGATCCCGTATGGCTCATCTTTCCGGAGATCCCGTTTCACGCCCGTACAGCGCAGGTTGGCTCCACTTAATCCGTAGGCGATGGCTGTCTTGGCATCATAGCTGCCCACACCCTTGACTCTAGCCAGAAAAATTTCATTCCCGCCCACCAGGTTCTGGTATTCTTCCAATTTTTCTTTCATGTACGGGATGAAACGGCGGACTTTGTCAATCCAGCCTTCCGGTGCGTCCCACTTGACTCCGCCGACGCGCATATAGTTGTAAGTCAGTCGGGCCCCACACAATTCGTTGAACAGATTGATGATGATCTCCCGGTCCCGGAAAGCATAAAGAAACGGGCTCATCGCCCCGATATCCAAAAGATATGTGCCCCACCAGACAAGATGACTGGCCACACGCTGCAGCTCCATGACGATTAATCTCAGGAATTCCGCCCGTTCCGGAATTTCCAACCCCATCAATTTCTCCACAGCATGAACGAGACAATAATTGTTGGTCATGGCCGACACGTAATCCATGCGGTCGGTATAGGGAATGATTTGTGTGAAAGTCAGATTTTCCGCCAGTTTCTCGGTGCCCCTATGCAAGTAACCCATAACTGGTATGGCTTCCGTGATGACCTCGCCATCCAATTTGACAATAATCCGGAACACTCCGTGGGTACTGGGATGCTGGGGTCCGACATTGAGCAGCAATTCTTCCGTTCGAATCAAGTCGTTACACCTCCGGGTCAATGGGCTCGTAATCCTTGCGCAGAGGATGGCCAACCCAGTCATCGGGCATCATGATTCTCCGCAAATCGGGGTGCCCCGGAAAATCAATACCCAGCAAGTCGTACACTTCCCGCTCATTCCAATTGGCTGAAGGCCAGATCGGCGTTACCGAAGCAATCGAGGGCTTCTCCCGGTCTGTCTTTACTTTCAGACAATAGTGCCGGTTCGTCTGAAAAGAATACAGGTGGTAGACCACTTCCATATGGGTCTCACGGTCAACGCCGGACAAGTTCTCCAGATAGTCCATCTGCAGCGACGGATGGTTCGCCAGTGTCTCGGCACACCGGTACCAATGCTCATTCTTTACGGTAACGGTCGGCAAGTGATCGTTGATTTCGTTGATTACCGCTTCTTCCACAGCATCTTCTGCTACTTCCTGCCGGAAAATGGCGGTCAGCTCGTCAAGCAGAGGCTGCTTGGGCGAAGGCGGCTTCGGTGCCTCTTCGGCGGATTCCGCCTTTTTCCCCCGGGCTTGCGCCCTCGCTCTTGCGGCAGCAGCCGCTTTCGCCTTCGCCTCCTTCACTTCGTCAGGTGATCCTTTCCTTTCCAGTTGGGGCGGATCGGAAGGTTCAGACGGCTTCCCCCCATCGGAAGGCCCGGAAGCCTTGCCCCCTTCGGTCTCCTTCTCCTGCACCCTGCCCAAAGTATTCGCTTTCTTGCTTTCGTTTTCAGGAGTCGTGTTTTCTTTGTTGTCCTGGCTCAAGCGTTGGTCACCCGCTTTCCGGTTTTCGCTTCGTAGCGGATTTTTTCCTGAAGTTTATTGATCCCGTAGATCAGCGCGGCAGGGTTCGGCGGGCAGCCGGGAATATAAACATCGACCGGCACAATCTGGTCAACCCCTTTGACCACGGCGTACGACTTAACATACGGTCCTCCTGCTGTCGCGCAGGAGCCCATCGCTACCACCCATTTGGGCTCGGGCATCTGATCATATAATCTCCGAAGCAGGGGTGCCATTTTCTTGGTCACCGTCCCCGCAACAATCATAACATCCGCCTGGCGGGGTGAGGCCCGGAAGATGACGCCGAACCGGTCAAAATCATAATGGGCGCCGCCGGTGCCCATCATTTCAATCGCACAGCAGGCGAGTCCAAAGGTCAAAGGCCATAACGAATTGCTGCGGGCCCAGCCTTTGATCTGTTCGAGAGTGGTCGTAAATACGTTACGGTGAAGCTCCGCCTCTTCTTCCGGTGTAATTGCCGTCAAATCGAGGTCCATTGTAACACCTTCTTCTTCCATGCGTAGATCAAACCAATGACCAGCATAAGAATGAATATGACCATCTCTACCAGGGCAAACAAGCCGAGTTTCTGGTAAGCGACGGCCCAGGGATAGAGGAAAACCGTTTCTACGTCAAAGATCACAAACATGAGGGCAAATAGATAGTAACGAATATTAAACCGGATATGACTTTCTTGGAAGGGTTCGTTACCGCTTTCGTAAGTCGTAAGCTTTTCCTTTACAGGCTTTTGGGGGCGAAGCCACCGGCCCAGCGTCAGTGCGACAACAGGCAGCAAAATGCCCAATCCGATAAAAATGGCAACGATGACATAATTATTCATTTCCATCTTTGATTTATCTCTCCCCCTCCGGAAATCAGGAACAGTAGTAAATACTTTCACAATTATATCAAATGTAGCTGGAAATCGCTATATAAAGCCTTTTTAATGACAGGTCATCTCCGCCATTAAACCCAGGCCAGCGTTACAGGATGAGTCGAAAAAGCAAAAAAGCAGAGGATCCCTCCTCTGCTCAAAGTTATCGTCTTTTTTCCGCTACTTCAATCCGATTTAACGCCCTTTGCAAAGCCAGTTCTGCCCGGCGGAAGTCAATTTCTTCCCTGCGCTTGTCAGCCAGACGTTCTTCCGCCCGTTTTTTTGCGGCCAGGGCTCGTTCAACATCGATATCGACGGCCAACTCTGCACTCTCTGCGAGAATGACTACTTTTTCCTTCCGGACTTCCATAAAACCGCCGTTTACGGCGATCAGTTCCTCACCCTGCGGTTTTTTGACAATGACCGGAGCAATTTTCAAAGGCGTAACCAGCGGGATATGATGGGGCAGAATGCCCATCTCGCCTTCCACTCCTTTGACGATGATCATGTTGACCTCTTGCTCGTATACAATACGTTCCGGGGTGACGATTTCCAACAAGAAAGTGCTCATGGGTTCCTCCTTTCCCGGAGTGAAGATTTACGCCGTCTCAAGATTGCAGCTTCTTCGCCTTCGCCACGGCATCCTCAATGGTACCCACGTTATAAAACGCTTCTTCCGGAAGGTCGTCATGCTTGCCGTCCAGAATTTCCTTGAAGCTGCGAACCGTATCCTTGACCGGCACGTAAACCCCGGGAATCCCGTTGAATGCTTCGGCCACATGCAGCGGCTGCGCCAGAAAACGTTCAATTCTTCTGGCACGATGGACAACAAGCTTATCCTCATCAGACAGTTCGTCCATACCCAGGATGGCGATGATGTCCTGCAGCTCTTTATAGCGCTGCAGGATTTGCTTGACGCCCTGGGCCACATTGTAATGCTCTTCGCCTACAACCTGCGGGTTCAGAATCCGGGAGCTGGAAGCCAGCGGGTCGACTGCGGGGAACAAACCTTTCGCCGCGATTGCCCGCTCCAGGTTCGTCGTCGCATCCAGGTGGGCGAACGCCGTTGCCGGAGCCGGGTCGGTATAGTCGTCGGCCGGCACATAGATGGCCTGAATCGAGGTAACGGAACCTTTCTTCGTCGAAGTAATCCGTTCTTGAAGCTGCCCCATCTCGGTAGCCAGCGTCGGCTGGTAACCTACCGCGGAAGGCATCCGTCCAAGCAGAGCGGAAACTTCCGAGCCCGCTTGGGTGAAGCGGAAGATGTTGTCGATGAAGAGCAGCACGTCGCGTCCTTCTTCATCGCGAAAATATTCCGCCATGGTCAGACCGGTCAGGGCTACGCGCAGACGGGCCCCGGGCGGTTCGTTCATCTGGCCGAACACCATCGCCGTCTTCGAGATAACTCCCGATTCGCTCATTTCGTGGAATAAGTCGTTCCCTTCTCTTGTACGCTCCCCTACACCGGCAAACACGGAGATTCCGCCGTGTTCCTGGGCGATGTTATGAATCAATTCCTGCATCGTTACGGTTTTGCCAACGCCGGCACCGCCGAACAGTCCAATCTTGCCGCCCTTCATGTAAGGCGCCAACAAGTCGATGACTTTGATCCCCGTCTCCAGCATTTCCGCCTGGGTGGTCAGGTCGACAAATGCCGGTGCTTCTTTATGAATCGGGCTGGTCAAACTGCGGTCAACGTCGCCCTGGTTGTCAATCGGTTCACCGAGTACGTTGAATACGCGGCCGAGTGTTGCCGGACCAACGGCAACGGTGATCGGGCCTCCCAGATCGACGGCTTCCATACCGCGCACCAGGCCGTCTGTGGAAGACATGGCGACGCAGCGGACCATATTGTCTCCAAGCTGGTTGGCTACTTCGACTGTCAGGTTGATATCGCGTTCGCCGGAATTTTCCGCTTTTTTCTCGATCTTGATCGCATTCAGAATTTCCGGAAGGTGACCGCCGTCGAATTCGATATCGACGACGGGCCCCATTACCGCCACAACGCGTCCTTTATTCATTGTTTACCCTCCTAAAAAGGCCTCCAAGTGGAAACCCATTCTTCTAACCGCACTATCGATTAAGCCGGTTCCATATAGAGCCGCCGATCCGTCTAGGTAAGGGCGTTGGCTCCGGCCACGATTTCCGTAATCTCTTGCGTAATTGCCGCCTGCCGGGCGCGGTTGTACGTCAATGTCAAGGTATCGATCATCTTCGTCGCATTTTTCGTCGCATTGCCCATGGCTGTCATCCGGGCCCCAAACTCGCTGGCCTTGCTTTCCAGCACAGCGCTGTAAATCAAAGTTTCTGCGTACTTGGGCAGAAGCACATCCAATACACCCTCCGGAGAAGGCTCGTACTCGTAATTTGCCGCAGTGGAGCCTCCCTTGACTTCATCCAGAGGCAACAGCCGTTTCTCAACTGCAACCTGCGAAATGGCGTTGATGAACTGGTTATAGACCAGATACAATTCGTCGTATACGCCGTTTTCAAAGTTCCCTACTGCCGCTTTGGCGATTTCCTTGATCTCCGCAAACGTCGGATTATTGGCCAATCCGGTAATTTCGCCAACGATGGGATATCCTCTCTTGCTGAAAAAATCGCGTCCCTTTCTTCCGATTACAAAAATTCCATATTCATCCGCAGATTTATGCCGTGCCGCGATTGTTTGGGAAACCTTCCGCAGCACGTTGGCATTAAAGCCTCCGGCCAATCCGCGGTCCGAGGTAATGACCAGGTAGCCGGTCTTTTTGATCTCCCGGCTTTGAAGCATGGGATGCTTCACTCCGTTGGTACCGGCCGCGATATTGGAGATCACTTCCTTAATCTTGTCAGCATAAGGACGGGCAGCCTGTGCACCTTCCTGGGCTCTTCTCAGCTGCGCGGCTGCCACCATCTCCATCGCCCGGGTGATCTGTTTCATGCTTTGCTTGCTCTTAATTTGGCGCTTGATCTCGCGCAATCCCTTTGCCAAAAGTTTCACCACCTCTACGCTTGAATTACAAGCCTGCGAAGCCGTCCGCTAGAGGCCTCAAAACAGGAGGTTAGCTTGCCGAGGCAAGCTAACCGTTTATATTTTCGAAAAGTCAGGCTGAAACGGCAAACCCTTTTTTGAATTGGGCAATCGCATTTTCCAGCGCTTTTTCATTATCGGCTGTCAAGTCCTTGGTATCACGGATGTTAGCCAAAATTTCCTGATGGTTGCCATCGATGAAAGCCAGGAACTCCCTCTCGAAGCGGACGACGTCTTGCAGCGGAATATCGTCCAGGTGACCTTTGATGGCGGTATAGATGCTGACCACTTGTTTCTCGACAGGCATAGGCTGGTTAACGCCTTGCTTGAGAATTTCCATCGTCCGCGCCCCGCGGTTCAGACGGGCCTGGGTCGCTTTATCCAGATCGGAGCCGAACTGAGAGAAGGCCGCAAGCTCACGGTACTGGGCAAGATCCAGCTTCAGGGTACCGGCGACTTTCTTCATCGCCTTGATTTGCGCCGAGCTGCCTACCCGGGAAACCGAGATACCGACGTTAACCGCCGGACGCTGACCGGAATAGAAGAGGTCGGACTCCAGGAAAATCTGGCCGTCTGTAATCGAAATCACGTTGGTCGGAATGTAGGCTGAAACGTCGCTCGCCTGGGTCTCGATAAAGGGAAGAGCCGTCATCGACCCTCCGCCCAGTTCGTCATTCAGCTTGGCGGCGCGTTCCAACAGACGGGAGTGCAGGTAGAATACGTCGCCGGGATAAGCTTCGCGGCCCGGGGGACGTCTCAGCAACAGGGAAAGCTCGCGATATGCGGCAGCCTGCTTGGAAAGATCGTCGTAAATGATCAGAACATGCTTGCCTTTGTACATAAAGTACTCGCCCATGGCGCAGCCGGCATACGGGGCCATGTACAAAAGGGGCGCCGGTTCGGATGCACTTGCCGTAACCACAATCGTATAGTCCATGGCTCCGCTGCGGCGCAGGGTTTCCACGACATTGGCTACCGTCGAACGTTTTTGCCCGATAGCGACATAGATACAGATCATCCCATTTCCTTTTTGATTGATGATCGTATCGATAGCGATCGCTGTTTT
>Ga0310828_1001880_pt1 | contig 10794 bp, 11 predicted proteins | sample WT_ome_3_FD_202242 | JGI IMG/M metagenome (GOLD analysis project Ga0310828, IMG submission 202242) | Sorghum-adapted microbial communities enriched on wild type (WT) sorghum from Joint BioEnergy Institute, Emeryville, California, United... ... | reverse complement strand
GCTGCCTCGGAAGGTGAAACCGCCTTTTCCGGTTTCCATGGCTCGGTCAAAATCATCACCTCGTTTTTTACATTACATTGACATATAAAAAACGAACTCGAATGACACTTAGAATAGTTATTGATTATTATAATAAAAGTTTGAAAATAATCCAAAATTCCACCTCGTTGATGTATAGGTCAAGAATTACAGACAACCATTTTCAATCCACCTCTTAAAATTATTTTACAGGAAGTTCTATCGGTTCTTGCTGAATTTCAAATATCTAAAGAACAATACTACTATATAAAAAAACGACCCCTATTCGGAGTCATCCTCAAAAAGGCTAATATAAAAATTTTTCAAACAACCTATTGTTATATTCATCGGCACCGTCGGTATTACTACTTTTAAAGACAGGAGGTTCAAAACCCTCTTTGATTAGCTTTTCGATCGTTGCCACAATTAAGCTTTGGGCAAGTGCCACCCCAGTCAAACTCGATATTGGACCAGTTTGGGTATTTAATCCTTCGATGTAAAAATCGGCGTCGCCGTAGGGGGCGCCGTTATCCAAGACGACATCGGCGATTTCATACAACTTTTTCCCGCTATGATGACGCGAAGTCACTTTTGTTGAATGAGCTAAGCTCGTTAACGCGATCACCTTTGTACCATTTTCTTTAGCCTTGATGGCCATCTCGACTGGTACCGCGTTTCGACCGGAATTAGAGACAAGCATTAGCGTGTCTTTGTCGGTTACATCATTTATCTTCAATAAAATTTCGCCATAACCGTCCAATCTTTCAATGAGAGTACTTTTATTCGGCTTTTCATGAAGCATGAGACTTGGTTCCAAGATGGCCTTAACCAGAGCAAAACCGCCAGCACGAATATATATTTCCTCCGCAATCATATGGGAATGGCCGGTCCCAAACACGAAAAATTTGCCATCTTTTTTTATCGTTTCCTTCACCAATTCTGCCGCTTTATCCAATTGGTCTGTTTGCGAATCCAATGTCTTACTTAAATGATTCTTTATATAGTTGATATAATCTTTTACAGCCGTCATGCCTCACCCTCCAATAGTTGAACGATTTGCCCTTGAATTTTTTCGGCTGACCCTTCCTGCAACAGCGTCATGGATACTTCATAACTTTCTTCTGAATAAAAGTGGCTGGGTACTATATAGCCGATATAGTCATTCGTGTTGCCTACCAGTAAAACCCTTTGATCATTAAATAACTTGGATATTTTTAAACCTGTCTCATGGAACATTTCACCCGGAACAGAAACAAAGCTAATTTCACCTAATTTTAACACCTGAAGTTCGGTTTCAATCTCTGAATAGTCTTGAAGAGCCATTATCAACCCGATGGAGGATTCCACGCCTTCAATCTTTGCTTCTAAGCTCCGCAGAAAAGCCGCTTCTGCTTTATCTTTCCGAGCTGCGAGAAGCTTTCTTTTTAAATTGTCGAGTTTTTCCTGTTGTAGATTCGCATCTTCCATTTCCTTAAACTTCAAGGTTATTGGAGCTACCGCACACTTTAACTTTCCAACTTCTAATGGCACTGTATCTTCTAAGACAGATTCCACAGATTCGGCCAATATGCTCCCCATTCGTTCCACTTCTATAAAGTTCGAAGCTTTTCTTGTAAAACGCGTGCTGATATCTCCGCATATGCCATTTAAAAAGGCTGCAACTTCGACATCGCCCCTACTCTCTAATCGATGGCTGACCACACCGGGAAAATCAGCACTGATCAACAAATTATCCGCATGTAAAATAGTTGGGTGACAAGGAAAATGATATAAGATAACTTTCTTTTTTGTATCTATCCCTCTGAACTCAATGACATTTAACCAAGGCTCAAAATCTCGTGATTCAGAGATACGATTGACGGCTATGCCAGGGACTTCCGTCTTTCCCCACCGAATTTGACACTGTTCTAAGTGACTCAAAGCTTTTTCCACACCCAAAAGTATGCTTTCGTGCTGTTCCTCCACTAATTCTGAGTCATATGAACCCCATAAATTCGGAAAGGCTTTCCATATTGGTAGCGACTCCGTAATCACCCCACCCACTCCGGAATGCGTATGTGTCGCGTGCACCAAAACTGCACTCGGAAAGATATTAAACTTCCGGTAAATTTTGTCTCTCAGTTGTTGGGTATATATTTTGTCAACGCCTATTAAGTCGAGGCTTATTAAAATAAGTTGATTCTCATCCTTATTTAAAACAACAACACGGGCATATAAATGGTCATGAATATTAGCAGATAACCTATGAGCCGCATAGCCTGATAGGAATTTTGATCCTTTAGGTGTGATTGATACTTTGGCTGCACCGCAATGAATTGGCATTGATTTGTCACCTCATTGTTTAACCGACACATTGAACCTTAATTTGTTTCATCAAGGCTGCTACTTTAACCGGATTTACAAGCCCCGTCATGAATTCGGAGGCATTAGCGGCACCACAAGCAGAAGCAAGAGCAAGTGTTTCTTCAATTGGAAAACTTCTATGCAAGCCAACTGAAATACCCGCAACGAAAGAATCTCCAGACCCCACAGGATTGACTACCGGAACTTTTGCCGATGAAACTTTATACAACTTTCCGTAATAAGAGACAAAGCAGCCGTTCGCGCCATCCGAGACAATCACAAGCGGTATACCGTATTGACCTGACACATTCTTTACCGCACTCCAAATCTGTTCATCGTTCTTTATAGGAGTACCAAGCAATTGTTCAAGTTCATTCCTGTTTGGTTTAATCATAAAAGGCTGTGCGTACAAACTTTCTTTTAAGGTCGTCCCACTTGTATCCAACAGTACCTTCACGCCTATATTCATTGCCTTTTCAATCATGACTTTATATAGTTCTGGAGTAACTCCACGCGGAAGAGAACCGGATATCACTAGAATACTAGCTACTTCCAAAATCTTTGGAAGTTCATTTAAAAATCTTTTCTGTTCAGACTCTAAAATTGTCGGACCATATTCCATCAATTCCGTTTGATTTCCCTTGTCGTCATTGAAAGCGAGACATACCCTCGTCTCACCTTCAATAATGACGAAACTATCTTCAATTCCCATTTTGCGTATTTCATTCCGAATGAACTCCCCATTCGTCCCACCAACAAAACCGGTGGCAAGGACATCTTCATTTAGACAGCGAACCACTCTGGCAACATTTAATCCTTTACCTCCCGCTGTCCGTATAGGGGTTTCGACTCGATGTCCCTTATTTAATTCAAAAGACGCCATCTTGTACATCGTATCAATGGCCGGATTCAGGGTAATAGTAACGATCTTTTTAAGCTTTTCCATCACTACCACACATTTTTATTTTTTTAATCACGATTTGCTTCATGGCTTTTTTACCAGGGGTCAGATACTTGCGAGGATCATTCGCTTCCGGATGTTCCACGAAATAAGCCTTTACAGCATTTGAAAAAGGAATTTTCAGATCGGTGGCTATATTAACTTTACAAATACCACGTTTAATCGTTTCCATTACTATATGTTCCGGTACATCAGAAGCACCGTGAAGTACGAGTGGGATATCGACTTCCCTTTGGATTTCACTCAAGCGGTCTAGATCAATTTTCGGCTCGCCTTTATAAAGTCCATGAGCCGTACCAATAGCTACTGCCAATGAATCGATTCCGGTCCGTTCAACAAATTCCTTAGCTTGCTTAGGATTAGTATACATTGCATCTTTTTCATCCACGACCATATTATCTTCGATTCCGCCAAGCCTGCCGAGTTCAGCTTCAACAGATGCTCCCATACTGTGTGCATAATCTACTACTTCTTTTACAATTCTTATATTCTCTTCAAAAGATTTATGGGATGCATCAATCATACAGGAACGAACACCTAAATTGATATATCTTCTAATATCGTCAAATGTTTCATGGTGATCCAGGTGAAGGGCAATCGGTATATTATATTTATGGGCGGCCGTGTCAACTATGGCAATAAGGTATTCTATTCCAGCATATTCGATCGTGCTTGGGGTTCCAGCAAGGATAACCGGTGAATGATATTCCGCAGCGGTTTCTACAACTACTTGAATCGTTTCAAGGTTATGGATATTAAAAGCCGGTACGGCATACTGACCTTTTTGGGCTTTCGCTAACATATCGATGGTGTTGACGATTTTAGAATCCTTTAATATGCCCATTATTTGACTCCCCTTTGGTTTGTTGAATTTTGATAACCATGTTATCCTAATTTATTAAATACCATTGCTTTTGATTTTTGGTCCGGTTTTGTTTTGGAAACCCTGTATTGCATCTCTTCCGGATTGGATCGCTTTTTCTTTTAATTGCTTAATATCGAGTGTATTTTTGACAAAAGCAACTTCAAGTAGCATCGGCAGGTTTGCTCCGCCAACAACCTCGTATCGATCTTCTTTTGCAGCCAACATTACAGCTGTTTTGAACGGTGTTCCCCCTACGAGATCACAAAGAAATAAAACACCATTGCAATCTTTAAAACTATTTAAAGCTGCGTTAAATTTTTCGGTTAAATTTTCGATGGAATCGGATTCTTCAAAATCAATAAATTGTATATTATCTTGTACACCTGCAATCAACTTTAGGGCAGCTTGTTGACCAGAGGCAAAATTACCATGGCCAGATACGATAATTCCGTTCAGCATATAACCACTCCTATTGAAAGATTCTTCAGAATTCACTTATTTGAAACGATGAGGGGATTCGTTGAACCAAGGCTTTTGCCTTAGTTCACGAATCCCTCTTTAACTCAATAATTTTGGTTTAAAAGATTGTCCCAAATGGGAACGGAATCTTACCGATAATACCGATGATGACCGTAATGATGATCAAAATAATCGGAGATAAACCCTTTTTCAACAGATAATACATAAGCAGTGTATAGGCTAGTGGCAAAATGTTAGGCATGATTTTATCCAGCAAATCCTTTTCCAAAGCTACTTTTGCCGCACCTGCATGAATGACAATGCTTGTATTTAATTTAACAAAAGAGGCAACTAATGCACCGACAACAGTCAAGCCAACAATAGAAGCAGCGTGTGAAACTTTCTTAGTACTTTCTTTCAATTTACCGATCGCGTTTGTACCGGTGTTATAGCCGTAATTCATTAATCCGAAAATGAGGGCAAAGTGAACAATATTGAATAGAACAAGGAAAATGACAGCGCCCATTGGGTTTCCATCACTGCCCAAAGAAGCACCAATGCCGATACAGATTGGGAGCAATGTTAGCCAGAAGAGAGCGTCACCGATACCACCTAGGGGGCCCATCATGGCTACCCGCAAGGAACGAATCGTATTTCTATTTTGTTTCTTTTCTTCCATAGCGAGCACAACACCCATAATGAATGTAACGAGAAAAGGGTGAGTATTAAAAAATTCCATGTGGCTTTTCATTGATTCGCTGAGATCTTGTTTATTTTTGTGAATCTTTTTTAGCCCGGGGATAAGAGAATACAACCAACCTGCTGCCTGCATCCTTTCATAGTTAAATGAAGCTTGTAGAAGTAGTGATCTCCAAACCATTTTATTTAGATCTTTTTTAGTCAAAGTCGTTTCTGTGGAAGGATCGACATAATAATCGGGATTGACTTCTACATTTTGGTTTATAACCTTTTCATTAGATTCCACGTTTAGGAGCCCCCCTTCTTACTCCATCACTATCCGAACTAGTTTTAAAGTAATCATATAGCGCAAATGCAAGGCCAATTAGAGCAACAGCTAAGATAGGCAAATGCCCATAAGTGACAAGAATAAATCCGATGATAAAGAATGCAACATAATTCTTTTTAAGCATTATTTTAAGCAACATGGCAAAACCGATACCTGCCATCATTCCACCCGCAACGCCCAATCCGTCAATGATCCATTGCGGTAATACCTCAACAATAGCTTTGGCTGAATCCGCACCAAAGTAGATTGGCAAGAACGCAATAATGAAATAAAAAATGAATAAAATAGTTAAACCTAGATAGTTAATCCTTTCAATGCCTTTAGTATTAGCTTCTTCTGCAAAACGGTCAGCTTTATGCATAACCGGAGAAAATACCGTAAAGAATAACGTAATACAGGCTTGAACGGCAACTGCGAATGGAACCGCGATACCAATAGCCACTTTTGGATCTTGGTGCGTTAAAATGACAAATGCAGTACCAATAATTCCCCCTATAACAACGTTTGGCGGCTGTGCGCCTGCAAGCGGTACCATGCCAGCCCAGACAAGTTCAAGAGCAGCACCAGTCATTGCACCTGTCTTTAGATCTCCCAAAATAAGTCCGACAATGACACCGGTTACAATTGGGCGGTGAATATGTAATAGACCGTTGAACATATCCAATCCAGCAATACCAGCCCATATAGCGATAAGCAGTGCCGCTAATAACATATGATCCTCCATACTGTTCAACCCCCTCATTTATAAGTACTTAAGAATATCATCTGCTCGTTCATCAGGTACCCTGCGTACTTCCAGTTTGACGCCATAATCTCGCAGTTTACGGAAAGCTTCTTTATCGCTTTCGTCAACTGATACGGTTGAGAAAATCTGTTCTTTACCTTCGGAATAGTGCATGTTACCAATATTCACTTTATCGATAGGCACTCCCCCTTCCACAAGACGAAGAACATCTTGCGGAGTTTTGACTACTAAGAAAATAAGCTGTTCATCAGCGGCATCATGAATGACATCAATGGTCGTTTGAATAGAGAAGAAGCGAATCCCGATTGAATCCGGTATGACCATTTCCATTAAATCTTGCTGAACGGTGTCTTCAGCTACATCATCATTGGCGACAACAATAAGGTTGGCTCCCAAATGGTTCACCCATGTCACACCAACTTGCCCATGAACTAAGCGGTTATCAATGCGAGTAAGTAAAATATTTGGCATAAGACCTACCCCTTTCAATTTATTAGAATTTAAATGAATATAATTGAACACCTTTAACCACGCGATTGACTGTACCATCTGGTGCTGGATTATCAGGTGAGATACCAAGATGCATAGAATTCAACATGGCAAAAATTTGTCCATAAAGTAAATAGTCCAATGCGATAAACACATCTTCCAATAACGGTTGGTTTTCCTCATGAACTGTTAATACCTTATTGCTTACTTTAGCCAGTTCCGGATCCGCATAGTAGGTTACTGCGACTACCGCCTTATCCCCTGGATCATTTTTTAATTCCTTCAAAAGATCAAGATCATATTGGCGGGTATATGAATCATTAGACAAAAGTATAAATATAAGCGTATCATTATCAATTATTGATTTTGGACCATGTCTAAATCCAAGAACAGATTCCCAGAATGTCGGTACTTTACCAGATGCGAGCTCCAAGTTTTTTAATGCCATCTCTTTCGATAATCCTTTTAATGTAGATGATCCCAAATAAACAACACGTTTTTTATCAAGCTTTACTAATTCATGTAAGTCCCCATATTGTTTCTCTAAAATTCTAGTAGCATTGCTAATAACGAACTTCATTTTTTGTTTAATGGATTCAAAGTTTTTCAAGCTGAAAATTGAAATTGCTGCTAAATACATACAGCTGAATGAACTCGTCATCGCAAAGCTTTGATCGTTGGAGCCTTCTGGCATCAGTAGTATTAAACTGTTTTGAGCTGCAGTAGCTCTTTTGGTTAATTCGCCTTCAGGATTGCAGGTAATCACTACTTGGGTAATATCTTTAACGATTTGTTCCGCTAATTGATACGCTCCAATAGATTCCGGGCTGTTACCACTTCTCGCAAATGACACTAATATAGTCGGTGTATCAACTTCGAGATAATCCAATGGATTAGAGACCAAATCCGTTGTTGCGATCGATTCCACCCTATTTGGAAGAACTTTGTTTAAATAAGGTGTAATCGTGTCCCCAACATAGGCCGATGTACCAGCACCGGTAAAGATCACCCTTGTATTCTTTAATGAGAGCTTATCGTAAAGAAAAGTTTCTATTTCATCTTTCCGTTCATCGATAGAAACCAATACTTCATCCCAAAGCAAAGGCTGTTGATAAATTTCTCTAAATGTATACGTGTTCCCGATTGATTCTAATTGGCTTTCTGAAAAACCAAAGTAACTCATTTTGTTACTCCTCTCTGAGTGTTACGTTATGACATCATTACCAGTTGGCGTAAAAAAAATTAAATATTGTTTTCTAATCGGACGCGATATTTAAATTTATCTCCTCTAGCGATCGTATTAGTATACTCAATCACTCTATTGTTTGAATAAGTAAATCTCTCTATCTTGAGTGAAGGTATTTCTGGAGACATTTTTAATAGTTCAGCCTCAAATTTTTTTGTTATAACCGGCCTAAAAACCTCTTCCGCCAACGAAATATTCACTTCATATATCTTTGTAAAAATATCGTATAGAGGCATGCTTTCTAAGTCTGTCCTCTTTAAATTCGGAAAAATGTCACATGGCACATAAGTTGTTTCTAACATCATAGGAGTCTCATCGGCGATACGTAGACGCTGAAACTCATAGACCTTTGAAGCTAATGATATTTGCAACTTACGAGCGAGTTTTTCGCCTACTTCTATAATATTAAAATCAAGCACCTTCGAAATCGGCTTTTTCCCGAGCTTCTTCATTTCTTCGGTAAAAGAATAAAATCGAATGAGGTCTTGATTCACCTTTTTCGGTGCAACAAATGTCCCCTTGCCATGCACCTTATAAATAATCCCATCGCGTTCCAGTTCAGTCATGGCTTGTCTTACTGTTGTACGGGAAACATCATACTTAAGGCAGATTTCACGCTCAGAAGGCAATTGATCATTTTCTTTCATGTTATTTTCAATTTCATCAATAAGAATATCCATGAGCTGAATATACAAAGGTATGCGATCATTCTTATTTATTGATTTCATTTTAGTTGACCTTCATTTTTTAATTTTGGTAATGTCATCGTTTCCAGTATAAAACTGAAAAATAGAAATGTAAAGATTTTCTCTAACTACCTTGGACATTTCATCATAATATCGAGATGATATAAACCGGCATTCGAAATTTTAACTTTTTACACCCTTAATCTTACTTTTGATATTTAAGTTCTCCATTGACGGCTGTCGCAATGATATCGAAGTCTTGATTCATTACAACAAAATCTGCTACTTTACCTTTCGAAATACTACCTAACTTGTCATCTTTGCCAAGACTCATCGCCGGCGTTAAAGATCCTCTATGCCATATTTCATATAATGGTTTTTCTGTCCATTGATGCAAATTCTTCACGCCATTGATTAATTTTAATGTGCTACCAGCTAAGGAACCCGATTCAGTTTTCACCATACCGTCTTTTACAAAGACAGGGAATTCCCCCAATCGATATTCGCCGTCAGGCATGAGACAGGCATTCGTGCAATCGGTGATTAACATTAACTTCTCACCTTTTACTTGAGACGCTAATGTCGCTACTGCAGGATGAACATGGAAGCCATCGCAAATAAGTTCAGCATATGTGCGTGAATCCGTTAATGCAGCCCCTACTACTCCAGGTTTTCTGTGGTGAAGGCCGGACATGCCATTAAACAAATGTACATAGTTTCGAGCACCTGCATCTACCGCGTTTATGCACGTGTCATAGTCCGCATCAGTATGAGCAATACTGACTAAGACCCCATCCGCGCTGACTTTTCTAATAAAGTCCATTGCTCCTACTCTTTCCGGAGCTAATGCAATTTTTACAATGGAATGGCCTGATAGCTCCTGCCATTCGTCAAATTCCTCTAAACAAGGATCACAGAAATAGCTTGGATTCTGAGCGCCTTTGTGTTTCTCTGTAAAATATGGCCCTTCCAAGAAAATACCTTCTGATTGAGCACCCGGCAAGCCATTTTCAACGGCTTCTCTCACTGCTTTAATGGCTTTGACTAAATCTTGTTTCGATGAAGTGAGCGTCGTTGGCAAGAAGCGCGTAACCCCAAGCCTCAATAAAACTTTGGAAATTTCATAGATAGCTTCCGGCGTGCCATCCATCACTTCATAGCCTTTAATTCCATGGATATGTGTATCAAATAATCCCGGACCAACATAAAAATCTGACCAATCATATACAGGCAGGCCTTCAACTGGTCGCTCATAAAAATCCCCGAAAAGATCATCAATGACTTCTAAGTATTGATTGGATATTTCACCATCTTCCAGTAAAAAGGTTTTCGCTTTGACAAAATAATGTGACATGCTAATACCTTCTTTAAATGGATTCACTTATATCGATAGATAATGTGCAAACAAAATAAAATAGGTTATTTTACGATAACTCTTCGCACTAATGATTTGGTAATCATGTCATTACCAGTTTAAAATAAAATATTTCTTGCGTCAACTATATTTATTAACTTGATATTTGAATGAATTTCATAAATCCAAACCCTTACGGGACAAGGTTTTCAGAGCATAAAAAAGGAAGTACCTCCCCAAATCTCGAAATAGTTAAGTAGCACACAAAACTTTAAAGATTGGAGGATACTCCCTATGTCTATTATACGACAAGGAAGCCTGTTTGACCTTCAAGATTTATTTAATTTAGAACCTACCCATCGTTATGATGCGATTTTATCCGCAATTGATCTCGATGCCATTCATTATAAAGTCAGCAAAAAATCTTGGTTAGGTGCTCCAACCGAGTTAAATTACGGTGCGATGATTAACTCAATTTTTATTCGGATCATCGAACGCATTCCCACCATAAAAGACTTGGTTAGGAGATTAAATGAGGACTTTATCTTTAAACTGAATTGCGGATTTCTTGTCTCAGATCGTATTCCATCGGAGGCTTCTT
>Ga0310828_1001879_pt1 | contig 10816 bp, 10 predicted proteins | sample WT_ome_3_FD_202242 | JGI IMG/M metagenome (GOLD analysis project Ga0310828, IMG submission 202242) | Sorghum-adapted microbial communities enriched on wild type (WT) sorghum from Joint BioEnergy Institute, Emeryville, California, United... ... | reverse complement strand
GGCGTACACCCACCAGGACAGGGTCCAGCCGAACTTGTCGTTGAAGTACCCCTCCGCCTGCGGGCCGAACGCGCCGTACAGCCCGACCTGGAGGCCGTTGTATGCGAGCACGGCGACCAGCGCTGCGGCCACCCCGGCCGGCCGGCCGATGCCGCGGGATATGAACGAGTAGAACGCGCCCGCGTTGACGATCCGCCGGGCCATCGCCACGTAGCCGGCGCTGAACAGGGCGAGGATGAGCGCCACCGCGATGAACGCGGCCGGGATGTCGATCAGCCCGGTCACCGCGTACGCGGTGGTGACCACGCCCGCGCTGACCGTCAGCGGGGCGACCGCGCTGAGGATGAAGAACAGCACCGACGGTACGCCCAGCCGGTCCTTGGCCAGGGACGCCGACGTGGGGCTGATGGTGAGTGGGTTGGCCATGAGGTCTCCCTGGGAGGGTTGAGGGGGGGTTACCTTCGTTGCGCCAGGATGGCGTTGCCCACCGCGGCCTCGGTGTGCGTGACCAGCTCGGTGACGGACGCCGGCAGCTGGGCCAGGATGCCCTTCAGCCGGGCGCGCGCCTGCGGCTCGCTGTCCTTCAGCACCTGCCCGATCAGCCCGATCGCCGACAGCAGCGCGGCCAGGATCACGTCGTGCCAGGTCACCTCGTCGCGGCCGGCGAGCAGGCGGCGCAGGCGCGCGCCGCGCCAGGCGGCCTGGGTGGGGTCGGTGGGGACCCACCGGGCCGAGGTGCGGCCGAGCCGGCGGGTCTGCACGTACTGCACCAGGCCGGCGCGTTCGAGCCGGTGGGCCACCGCGTCCGGTGCGCTGCTGCCGATGACCGCCAGCTCGGTGCGCAGTTCGCTGTGCGGGTGCTGGCCGACCAACCGATCCAGGATCGTGTGTGCCAGCGCGTCGGTGGGCGGCTGTTGGTTCCGTACGTAGATCCGGCCATTTTGGATGAACACCCGGTCGGCCAGCAGCAGCTCGCCGAGCAGGGCGGCGGCGAGGCCGAACTGCACGGCCCGAGGGTGCAGCCGCGGCTTGCCGGTGTGCTCGTCGTGCGCGACGAAATAGAGGTCGTCAGCCAGCCACACGGCCACCTCGCCGAAGCGTGACCGGTGAGAGCGAGCGTCCGAGCCGGTTTCTCATCAGCTCCCGCCAAAGGCATTTAACACGGTTGACACGAGCACCACTGCGCCCGGCAGACGGCCGCAGAAGATGGTTCCACTCAGGAGGAAAGATCACAAGGGGCAGACTGTTAACTACTCTCCGTCATTCGACTGCCTTCCACTTCGGACGGTTGACCAGCGCCTGCCTGGAGGAAGGGGCCGGGCATGACGCAGCCGACGACTGCGGAGCGCATCCGGCTGGGCACCGGCGACTGGTCCGGCCGACCTGATCCGGCCGACCTGATCCGGCCGACCTGGTCCGGCCGACCTGGTCCGGCCGACCTGGTCCGGCCGACCTGGTCCGGCCGACCTGATCCGACCGACTCGGTTCGGCGACCGGGTTCAGGCGACTGGTCCGGTTGACCTGATCCGGCCGACCCGGCGCAGGTGACCGGGTTCAGACGACCGGGTTCAGGCGACCGGGTTCAGGCGACCGGGTTCAGGCGACCGCGGCGATGGCTTCTGCGGCGATGGCTTCCGCGGCGACGCTTCCGCCGCGACGTCCCGAATCCGCCCGCCGGAGCGCGCGGCGTCGCCGGGTGACCCGGCCGCGGCCGCACCCGCGATCACCCGTTGAGGGTGTTTTGGACCGCCCGCAGCGGGCAGTTGTCAACCATGACCACGGTAACCGCGGACGACATCCGGGTGCTGGCCCAGTCGGACGACGAGGATCCGGTGCTCGTGCTGATCGACGGCGACGTGCGGGTGATGGCGGCCCGCGAGGCGCCCCCGGCCAGCCCCGGGCAGGTCATCTACACCCAGGCCGAACTGCGCGCCGAATCCGGGATTGAGATCACCGACCTGGAGGCGGAGATCATCGCCGGTGGGCTCTCCGCCCGGTTGAGTTGATCATGCCGACAGTGGGGAATTGACCTAGGTTGGGGCGCATGAACGGCCTCGGGGCAGGTGGGCGGGGAGTACGCGGCGCGGTGCGTCGCTGGATCGAGGGGTGGCCGGTCTACCGGCAGATCACCGGCGACGATCCGTCCGGCCGCGGCGAGGCAGCGATGTCGCCCCGCACCGCCGCGCTCACCCCGCGGACCAGGACGGCCGATGCGGTGGCGCGGTCGGTCTGCCCGTACTGCGCGGTCGGCTGCGGCCAGCGCGTCTATGTCAAGGACGGCCAGGTCACCCAGATCGAGGGTGACCCGGACAGCCCGATCTCCCGGGGCCGGCTGTGCCCGAAGGGCTCGGCGAGCAAGAGCCTGGTCACCAGCCCGCGCCGCCAGCAGCGGGTGCTGTACCGGCGGCCGTACGGCACGGAATGGGAGGAGCTGGACCTCCCGACGGCGATGGACATGATCGCCGACCGGGTGCTCGCGGCCCGCGCCGAGACCTGGGAGGACGTCGACGAGCAGGGTCGGCCGCTGCACCGCACGCTCGGCATCGCCAGCCTGGGCGGGGCCACCCTGGACAACGAAGAGAACTACCTCATCAAGAAGCTGTTCACCGCGCTGGGCGCCATCCAGATCGAGAACCAGGCGCGTATTTGACACTCCTCCACCGTCCCCGGTCTGGGGACCAGCTTCGGCCGCGGCGGTGCCACCACGTTCCAGCAGGACCTGGCGAACGCGGACTGCATCGTCATCCAGGGCTCGAACATGGCCGAGTGCCACCCGGTCGGCTTCCAGTGGGTGATGGAGGCCAAGCGGCGCGGGGCAAAGGTCATCCACGTCGACCCGCGGTTCACCCGAACCAGCGCGCTGGCTGACACGTACGTGCCGATCCGCGCCGGTACCGACATCGCGTTCCTCGGCGGGATAGTCAACTACATCCTCGACAACGAACTGGACTTCCGCGAGTACGTGTTGGCGTACACGAACGCGGCGACCATTGTGGACGAGGGGTACCAGGACACCGAAGACGCCGACGGGCTGTTCTCCGGCTTCGACCCGGAGAGCGGGGCGTACGATTCGGCCAGCTGGCAGTACCAGGGCAGCGACCACGAGCCGCTGGACACCCGCCTCGGGCGGGACACCGCGGCGCCCCTGCGGCACGAGTCGCACGGCCCGCCCCTGCCCGCGCAGACCGAGCGCGACGAGACGCTGCAACACCCCCGCTGCGTCTACCAGATCCTCAAGCGACACTTCGCCCGCTACACACCGTCCGCTGTGGAGCAGATCTGTGGCATACCGCAGGAGAAGTTCCGCGAAGTGTGCGAAGCGTGGACCGGCAACTCGGGACGGGAACGCACCACCGCGCTGGTCTACTCGGTCGGCTGGACCCAGCACACGGTCGGCGTGCAGTACATCCGCGCCGGCGCGATCATCCAACTGCTGCTGGGCAACATGGGCCGGCCGGGCGGGGGAGTGCTGGCATTGCGCGGGCACGCCAGCATCCAGGGCTCGACCGACATCCCGACGCTGTTCAACCTGCTGCCGGGGTACCTGGAGATGCCGCACCACGCCCGGCACGCGACGTTCGGGTCCTGGGTGGACGCCATCCGCAACCCTGGACAGAAGGGCTTCTGGGCGGATGCCCGGGCGTACGCGGTCAGCCTGTTGAAGGCGTACTGGGGTCAGGCCGCCACGGCCGAGAACGACTACTGCTACGACTACCTGCCCCGGATGACCGGCGACCACGGCACCTATCGGCAGGTGCTGGACATGATCGAGGGGAAGGTGAAGGGGTACTTCCTGCTCGGACAGAATCCGGCGGTCGGTTCGGCGCACGGTCGGGCGCAGCGGCTGAGCATGGCCAACCTGGAATGGCTCGTGGTGCGCGACATGTACCTCATCGAGAGCGCGACCTTCTGGAAGGACGGCCCCGAGGTCGCCACCGGCGAGATCGTGCCGGGCGAGTGCCGCACCGAGGTCTTCTTCCTGCCCGCGGCGTCCCACGTGGAGAAGGAAGGCAGCTTCACTCAGACCCAGCGGTTGCTGCAGTGGCGGGAGAAGGCGGTGGACCCGCCCGGCGACTGCCGGTCCGAGCTGTGGTTCTTCTACCATCTCGGCCGCATCATCCGAACCAAGCTGGCCGGCTCGACGCAGCCGCGGGACCGCGCGGTGCTGGACCTCACCTGGGACTACCCGGTGGCCGGCCAGCACGACGAGCCGAGCGCCGAGGCAGTGCTCAAGGAGATCAACGGGTACGAGGTCGACAGCGGTGCCCCAATGACCGGCTACACCGCGTTGAAGGACGACGGATCCACCGCGTGCGGTTGCTGGATCTACAGTGGAGTGTACAAGGACGGGGTGAACCAGGCGGCACGGCGCAGGCCGGGCGCGGAGCAGGACTGGGTGGCCGCCGAGTGGGGCTGGGCCTGGCCGTTGAACCGGCGGATCCTCTACAACCGTGCCGCCGCCGATCCGTCCGGCCGCCCGTGGAGTACGCGGAAGGCGTACGTATGGTGGGACGCCGCGAAGGGCCGGTGGACCGGGCATGACGTGCCGGACTTCGAAGTGGACAAGGACCCGTCCTACCGGCCGCCGCCGGACGCCAGCGGCACCGCCGCGCTCGCCGGCGACGACGCGTTCATCATGCAGGCCGACGGGAAGGGCTGGCTGTACGTACCGAACGGACTCATCGACGGCCCACTGCCGACCCACTACGAGCCCGCCGAGTCGCCGATCCGCAACCCGCTCTACCGGCAGCAGTCCAACCCGATGCGCAAGTCCTACCCGCGCCCGGATAACCCGGTGCACCCGGTGACCGAGGTCTTCCCGTATGTCTTCACCGCCAGTCGGCTCACCGAGCACCACACCGCCGGCGGCATGAGCCGGCAACTGGAGTACCTGTCCGAGCTGCAACCGGCGATGTTCGTGGAGGTGTCACCGGCGCTCGCCGCCGAACGCGGACTGTCCCACCTGGACTGGGCGCACGTGATCACGTCGCGGGCGGTGGTCGAGGCACGGGTGCTGGTCACCGAGCGGCTCACCCCGCTGCGGGTGGAGGGCCGGACGATCCACCAGATCTGGCTGCCGTACCACTGGGGTGGTGCCGGGCTCACCGTCGGCGACTCCGCCAACGACCTGTTCGGGATCGTGCTCGATCCGAACGTGTTGATCCAGGAGAGCAAGGTGGGCACCTGTGACATCCAGCCCGGGCGGCGGCCGGTCGGCCGGGCGCTGCGCCGCTATGTCGACGGCTACCTGCGCCGCGCCGGCATGAAGGAGGTCTGACCACAGTGGAGCGCATGGGCTTCTTCACCGACACCAGTGTCTGCATCGGGTGCAAGGCGTGCGAGGTCGCCTGCAAGGAGTGGAACGCGGTGCCGGCGGACGGGCTGAACCTGCTCGGCATGTCCTTCGACAACACCGGCCAGTTGGACGCGAACAACTGGCGCCACGTCGCCTTCGTCGAGCAGTCACGCGGGGACGACCTGCGCTGGCTGATGTCCTCGGACGTCTGCAAGCACTGCACGCACGCGGCCTGCCTGGACGTGTGCCCGACCGGCTCGCTGGTGCGGACACAGTTCGGCACGGTGGTGGTGCAGGAGGACATCTGCAACGGCTGCGGCTACTGCATTCCGGCCTGCCCGTACGGTGTCATCGACCAGCGTCCCGGCGACGGTCGGGCCTGGAAGTGCACGCTGTGCTACGACCGGATCGGTGACGGGCTGATGCCGGCCTGTGCCACCGCCTGCCCGACCGAATCGATCCAGTATGGACCATTGGACGAGCTGCGGGAACGGGCGGCCCGCCGCGTGGAGCGGCTGCACGCGTCCGGTGTGCCCGAGGCCCGGCTGTACGGCCACGACCCGGCCGACGGCGTGGGCGGCGACGGCGCGTTCTTCCTGCTGCTGGATGAGCCCGAGGTGTACGGGCTGCCTCCGGATCCGGTGGTCACCACCCGGGACCTACCGAAGATGTGGCGCCGGGCGGGCATCGCCGCGCTCGCCATGGCGGCCGCGGCGGTCGCGTCCTTCGCCGGAGGTGCCCGATGAGGTCGTACTACGGCCGGCAGATCCTGAAGACCCCGGTGTGGCGCCACGACATCCCGGCCTACCTGTTCTCCGGTGGCCTCGCCGCCGGCTCCGCGCTGCTCGCCGCCGGCGCCGACCTCACCGGACGGCCAGCCCTGCGGCGGTCCGGCCGGCTGACCGCGCTGGGCGCGGTCGGCACGAGCGCGTACCTTCTCATCCACGACCTCGGCCGGCCGGCGCGCTTCCACCACATGCTGCGGGTGGTGAAGCCAACCTCCCCGATGTCGATGGGTTCCTGGATCCTGGCCGCGTTCGGGCCGGCCGCGGCGGTGGCCGCGGCGTCGGAGGTGACCGGCGTCGCCGCGGGCCTGGGCCGGGTCGCCGGGTTGGCCGCCGCCGGGGTGGCCCCGGCGCTCGCCACCTACACCGCTGTTCTGCTGGCCGACACCGCCGTGCCGTCGTGGCACGAGGCGTACCCCGAGCTGCCGTTCGCCTTCGCCGGTGGCGCGCTGGCGAGCGCGGCCGGCGCCGGCCTGCTCGGCGCGGGCGTGTTCGGCGCGGCGGCCGGCGAGGTCGGGCCGGCACGGCGATTCGCGCTCACCGGTGTGGCGATGGAGCTGGCCGCGTTGCGCCGGCTGCATACCAGGCTCGGCGTCGCGGGTGAGCCGTACGAGACGGGCAGCGCCGGCCGGCTGCTGCGCGCCAGCCGGGCGTTGACCGCGACCGGGGTGGCCGGCGCGGTCCTCGGCCGGAGCCGGATGGTCTCGGCGCTGTCCGGCGTGGCCCTGCTGGCCGCGTCGGCGCTGACCCGGTTCGGCATCTTCGCCGCCGGCGTTTCCTCCACAAAGGACCCTCGGTACACCGTGGTGCCCCAGCGCGAGCGGCTGGCCGCCCGTTCACCCTCCGCGGACGATGAGCGTGAGCGGCTGGCCGCCCGCTCACCCTCTGCGGACGATGAGCGTGAGCGGCTGGCCGCCCGCTCACCCTCCGCGGACGATGAGCGTGATGCCATCGGCGCGGGCCGGGAGCAGCTCGCCGACGACCGGATAACCCGGGACCTCCCCGGCGACCAGCAGCCCGCCTGAGGTCTGCGCGTCCGCCAGCAGCAGCAGCTCGTCCTCGGCGACGCCCGGCGCGTCCAGGTACGGGCGCACCCAGGCGAGATTGCGCTTGGTGCCTCCGCTGACATAGCCGGCGGCGAGCGCCTCCCGAGCACCGTCCAGATAGGACACTTTCGTGGCGTCCACCACAGCCGTGACGCCGCTGGCCCGGGCCAGCTTGTGCAGGTGTCCCAACAACCCGAACCCGGTCACATCGGTCGCGCAGACCGCCTTCGCGTCCAGCGCCGCCGCGGCCGCGTCGCGGTTCAACTGGGTCATCGCCGCCACGGCGTGCGGGAACGGCTCACCCGTGGCCTTGTGCCGGCTGTTCAGTACGCCGATGCCGAGCGGCTTGGTCAGGGTCAACGGCAGCCCTGGACGGCCGGCGTCGTTGCGCAGCAAGCGATCCGGATCCGCCACACCGGTGACCGCCATGCCGTACTTGGGTTCAGGATCGTCCACGCTGTGGCCGCCGGCCACGTGGCAGCCGGCCTGCCGGGCCACGTCCAATCCGCCGCGCAGCACCTCTGCGGCGAGTTCCATCGGCAGCACGTCGCGCGGCCAGCCGAGCAGGTTGACCGCGACCACCGGGGTGCCACCCATGGCGTACACATCGGAGAGCGCGTTCGTGGCGGCGATCCGCCCCCAGTCGTACGCGTCGTCCACCACGGGCGTGAAGAAGTCCACGGTCGCCACCATCGCGGTGCCCGACTCGAGCCGGACCACCGCCGCGTCGTCGCCGTCGTCCAGCCCGACCAGCAGCTCGCCCGGGCCGGCCGGCGGCTGCGGCCCGGCCAGACCGGCCACCACGGACTCCAGTTCGCCGGGTGGGATCTTGCAGGCGCAGCCGCCGCCGTGGGCGTACTGCGTCAGTCGATGTGTCGGTATCCTCGCCACTCTGACAGGGTAGGGTTACTGTGTGGAATTCGCCGTGCTGACCAGCCCTCTGTGGTGGATCGCGCGGCAGTGGCTGCGGTTCCTGACCGGACTCGTGATCATCGCGGCCGTGCTCGGGGTGAGTCAGCCCGGCGCTGATCAGGCCGCCGCCGATCGTCCGGCTCCGGGCGCCCATGCCAGCGGCGGTCCGGCCGTCGCGAGCGCGGACGCCGCGAGCTTTGCCGTCACTGGGGTCGTGGTCGAGGCGGCTTCCAGCGCCGAGCCGGCCCCCATCGTCGTCGCGACGGTACCCGCCCGGGTTGAGCCGCAGTGGCCGGCACCGGTCGCCGTGCCGGCGTCGGTAGCCGTACCGGCGTCCGCGGACATCGCTCCGGTCGGCCAGCGGGCTCCGCCCGTCTAGGCACGCGCCGACCCGTTGTCCGACGCTGCGTGACTGTCTGACGCTCGCCTGTACCGCCCCTCAATCCGAGGTGTCGACGATGAACAATCCGTTGCAAGGTCTTCTACCCGATTTCCCCTACGCTGGTCTGATCTGGCTGATCTTGGTGTCGTTCGCGGTGCTTTCGGTGGCGGTCATGCTGGGCCGGTTGGGCTGGCTCGTGGTCGCCGACTGGATACGCACGGCCGGCCGCCGCGCCCGGCTCGCCGCCGAGGCGACCGAGGCGGCCCGCTACGCCGAGGAGGTGGCGGTCGCCGCGCAGCGGGCGGCCGCGACCGCCCAGCGGCACCGGCAGGACTGGCTGGCCGCACTGGCCAGCGCCGAGGAGTCCGCCCGCGCGCTGGAGGCGGCAGAGGCCAAGGTGCGCCGGCTCTCCGGCGCGGACGCGCTGCCGGCCCCGCGCACCTCGCGTACGCCGATGGAGTACGCCGACCGCGAGCGGTACCTGCACCGCGCGGCGATGGCCGCGTGCGCCCGCGGCCAGCTGTCGATCTACCAGCTGAGCGACGCGCTGGCGCACCGCAACGGGTGGGACCCGCGCCTGCACCCTGCTTCCCAGGAGGTCGTGCTGAGCCGGGCCATCCGCGACCACCTCGCCGCCAAACACGCCGCCGCGATGGCCCGGGAGAGCGCCGCGTGGCAGACCGTGCAGCGCGCGATGGAGGCCGCGTACTGCCTGCGCAACGAGGCGCTCGCCGCGGCCTGGCGGGCGCAACGGCTGCGTGCCGGGCTCGAACCAGCGGCGGACGTGATCGGCGAGGTCGCCGAGGGCGAGGTCGTGACCCAGGTGCTGCCCATCCGTCCCGCGCCGCAGTGGCAGCCGGCCCCGGCCAGCTGACCCGACCCGGCGCTATCCGTCGCGGCAGGTACCCGGCCCGCTGGCCACCCTGGTCGCCCGGGCCCGCACTTTCCCGGAAATGCGGGGACCTGATCGCCCGGACCCCGCACTTACCTGAAAGTGCGGGGTCCGGGCGCCGATGATCCGGCTCGTGGCTCGAACCCGCGGGCATGGCATTGTGGCGGCATGCGACTCTCGATCTGGCCCGGTGCCGACCAGCCCTACGCCGAGGTGCTGGAGGTGGCCCGACACGCGGCAGAGACCGGTTGGGACGGGGTGTACATCGCCGACCACTTCATGCCCAACGCGGGTTCAGGCCCGACGGCGGACGACCCGACGCTCGAGTGCGGCTCGCTGGTCGCGGCGCTCGGCGCGGCGGTGCCCAGGGTGCGTATCGGGAGCCTGGTGTTCGGCAACACGTACCGGCATCCCGCGGTGCTGGCCAACATGGCGGCGACCGTGGACCACATCACCGGTGGCCGGTTCATCCTCGGCGTTGGCGCGGGCTGGCAGGTCAACGAGCACGCGCAGTACGGCATCGACCTGCCGCCCGCGCGGCAGCGGCTGGACCGGTTCGCGGAGGCGCTGCAGGTGCTCCGCGGCCTGCTCAGGCAGCCGAGGACCACGTTCCACGGCGAGTACTACCAGCTCACCGACGCGCTCTGTGAACCTAAGCCGGTCCAGGACCCGCTGCCGATCCTCGTCGGTGGCAGCGGTGAGCGGCGCATGCTGCGGATCGTCGCCGAGTACGCCGACATCTGGAACGCCTGGGGCACGCCAGACCTGATCGCGCACAAGTCGGCGGTGCTGGACGGCTACTGTGCCCAGCTCGGGCGAGACCCGAAGTCGATCGCCCGCAGCGCACAGGCCTTGATGGTGGTACGCGGCCCGCTGCCCGAGGGCGAACGCCTGCCGGTCATCGGCGGGTCGCCGGAGCGACTGGCGGAGGTGGTGGCCCAGTACCGCGAGATCGGCCTGGACGAGCTTGTCGTGCCGGACGAGTTGCTCGGCCGCGGCGCCGACCGGCTCTCCGCGATGGACGTGATCCTGGGTATCGTCCGCGGCTGACGCCGACGCCGATCGTCATGATCCCGAAGGGTTCTCCCGCGCCCGCGCGGCAAAACCCTTCCGGATCATGACCGTCAGGCTCGGCCTGCCGGGCGCGACCAGGCGCCGGCGGGCACGAGCACTGCCGCCGCCGGCCGATTAGGGTGCTGGGTGGAGGCGTTCAGGCGGCTGGTGCCCCTCCCGGTCTTCAAAACCGGCGTGACCCGGGATCCGGGTCAGGCGGGTTCGATTCCCGTCCGCCTCCGCAGACGTCACCAACCAAGGGGAGTGCATGGAGGATCCGCGCCGCCGGGTGCCGCGCACCGACGTGCTGCTCGCCGATCCCCGGCTCGCCGCGGCCGCCGCGAGCTTCGGCCGGGCGCAGGTCAAGGCGGTCGTCAACGGCGCGCAGGAGCGGGCGCGGCGGGGCGAGATCCGGCCGGACGAGGTCGCCGACGTCGCCGCCGCCGCGCT
>Ga0310828_1001873_pt1 | contig 10829 bp, 18 predicted proteins | sample WT_ome_3_FD_202242 | JGI IMG/M metagenome (GOLD analysis project Ga0310828, IMG submission 202242) | Sorghum-adapted microbial communities enriched on wild type (WT) sorghum from Joint BioEnergy Institute, Emeryville, California, United... ... | reverse complement strand
CGACCTGGCTTTGGAAGTCAGGTCCCCATCTAAAGCAAGTTGGCTTTTTGCTGGTGATTTTGGCCAACACCATAAAACAAACTCCCACGTTCCGCCTGAAACATGGGAGTTTGTCTTCAGTCTGAAACGTTCTCCTGTTCTGGAGAACGTTTTGTTGTCATATGTCATTTTACGCTATCAAATATCTCTGCGGCTTTCTCGTTATCAGTTTCCAAAAGGAATTTTCCGTTTGACTTCCATGTTTTGATTAGATTGTTGGAAGCCTTCGCTTTCTCTAATTCTTTTTCGGATTCATACTCATAAATAGCCACTTTGGAGCCATCCTGATAAAAAATGACTCCGTTTATCGCTCCAATCATTGTGAAAAACGGTTTTTCTTCTGGGTCAACCTCTACACCCGCATCTTGATAGGCCTTGATAAAAGTGTCTAAACTCCGAGTATCTCCGGACGAACAACCGACAGCAACGAGCAATAATACGCATACAAGTAAAATTTTTTTCATAAAACCAGCCCTCCAAACGCATTTTTTCAGCATTTTACCATATTACCGCCTGCGTTTGGAGGGCTTTTTTGCGCCCGCCTTTCGCTCTGCTTCTTTTTCTGCTTCTTTTTCCGCTTTGATCCGCTCATCAATCATTGCAAAAAGCGCTGCTTTCTGCTCGACCGTATATTCCGCAAGTTCCCACGGCTTGATCCCTAGTTTGTGGAGGGCGTAGTAAGCGTAATTCCACTCACTATCGCCCTCCCGAATCAGTTTTTTACCTCATCGATCAGCTCGTTTACATCGCGGTCGAATCCGTTAACCTCCTGCACCTTCTGCACAAGCCGCGCATACTCGCCAGGCAACAGCATCTTTTTCAAAAGTTCTTCTGCTCCCATCACACCGTATGATTGCTGCAGCTCGGCATCCTTCAGATCGGGAAAAACGACGCTGGCAACCGTGACTTTCGCCAGATATGTGTCTGGCTGAATCTCGGGCGCATCGCCTCTTTTTCTTGGCGGTTGCATGGACGCTCGACGAAGCTGTTCATTTTCCGCCTCAGTCAGTGCACGGACTTTCCAAGGGATCGGCTTACCGTCCTCTCCGATGAACCGATCAGACACTACGACTTCTTCAACAGTTGCCGGCCGGACATTTTGAGAGAAAAACGCTTTGAGACTGCTCATGATTTACCCTCCTGAAAAATAGGGCGCCCGAAGATCAGGCGCCCGTGATGGTGTTGAAGGATTCGAGGACCTCGTAATCGTTGAACGTAAACGGCATTTCTTCTTCCAGCCGGTCGTCGCTGGTGGCGTCGAACTGCGCCGCCGACACGCTGTCCAGGTTGCAGCCTTTCAGTACCACCCGCTGCCGGCCAGCTGCGGATTGTGGATCCTCGTTGACGATCATGAGGTCGAACCAGAAGTCGCGGCCGGTTTTCACGTACTCCTGCATCAGCTGGCGGAACAGCGACGTTACGTAATACACGGTCAGCGTGCCACTGCCGCTCCAACCGGACGAAACCTGCGGCGTATTCGTCCGGCCGAGTACCGGCACGTCGACTTTGTTTTTTTCGATCGTGGCCTCGATGGACTTGGCGTAGAAGAGCTCTTCCACGCGGCCGTTGATCGTGATATACGCCTTCGCCATCTTGCCGCTGATGGCATCTTGCTCGCGCATGAACGGCATCCGCTATCACCTCACCGTCACGGTCATGTAAATTTTCTCGATCGAATCGACCGGCTGGACCCACTGATTCACGACGACAGCGTCCGAATCCGCACCGGGCTGCACGTCCAGATCGGCCTGCGGGTCGAAATTCTGGACGGCGCCGATGTTCGCGTACTGGTTCGTGATGTTGATGATCTCCGATTTAAACAGCGCGCGCCCGTCGTCGTTGTTCGGCACCTTGCCAATGTACGACTGTGAGAAGACCCGCTTGTAGTCGTTGGCCAGGCCGTCCAGGACCCGGAGAACCCGGTTTTTGCTGAACGCCTTTCCCTTCTCAACCGTAAACGTGTTCAGCGTGTTGATGTCCTGCTCCACGACCGCGCGGCCGTCCAACGGGATAAACACGAATTCGCCATTCTGCAGCGCGGCGATGATCTGGCTGTTCGTGTATCGCGGCGAGACATCGACAGCGCCGTCATACGCCTGGTAGGTCAGCGACTGGTTGGCCGCCGCCCCGGCCGTCGCCCCCGCCACCCAAGCGACCGCCTGCGCCGCTGTGAGCGTCGTTCCGTCGGCGAGCACAACGCCGTTCTTCACCGAGATAACGCCCTCGTAGTCGGCTTCCGGGTAATTCTCCAGGACGACCTGGATCTTCTTGCCCTCGTCCTCCCGGAGCCGCTTCACGAACGAAACGAACACTTCTTTCGTCGCCGTATCCGTCGCCGTGAGGCCGATCGTATTGAAGTCGTAGACCTCGATCGCGGCCAAATAGTCCAGGTAGTCCTGTGCGGTCACAGTGCCGTCCGCTCCGCCCGTCAGCGGTGTGCCGGCCGTCGGCGTGACCTCGCCGGTTCCGGTGAAGTTGACCCACGCGTTACCGGCCAGCTCGTCAAGCGTGGCAACGGTCTGCGAGTCGACTTCTTGACCGGAGACGAGCGTCTTCACGTCGAACTTGGCCGGGTCGTCGATGTTCGCCTGGATGATGATGCTGATGTCGTTGCCGCGGGTGCCACCATACTTCGCCGTCACGGTCAGACCGCCAACCGTGGCTGACGCCTGCGTGCCGGTGTTGAGCCGGTACAGGAGCAACGTCCGGGCCCGTTTCAGCGCCTCTCGAACCAGCAGCAGCTGCGGCGCCGTGATCGGATAGCCGAGCGCCTCGAATGTGTCCGCGCCAGCCTCAACCGCAGTCACTTGTTTAGCCGGACCCCACGGGAGCGCCAGCGGCAAGCTCACGATGCCACGCTCACCCAGCGTCCCAAGCGTCTGCTGCTCGCTCCGGAAATTGATATAGACGCCGGGGCGTGTCTTACTTTGAGTCGTCCAGGTTCCTCCGGGCATGTCACGTCACCTTCCTTTTCGCGAAATCGTCGATCAGCTTCTGCGCCTGATCGACGGTGTAGGTCTCGCCGTCCTTCAAGAGTGCGCGCAACACGTCTTTTTGGACGGCAGTGAATTGCTTCGACGCCAAAAACTGCTCTTTTGTGTAAGCAGCCAGTGGGGCTGCCGCCGCTTTCTTTTGGCTCACTTCAACCCCTCCTGCACGTCCAGGCTGCCCATCGCCGGATCGTCCGGCCGCGGCGCCCAGACGTGGAAATCATAGTTCACGAAAAAGTGCAGCACGTCGTCCACGATCTCAAACCGCATTCCCGTCCCGCGGACCGGTCGGCCGACCACCTGGATCTGTTGGAGCGCCTCCGTCAGCCGTTCCGCCATCTCGTACATGGCGGTGTTGGACCGGTCTTGGGCGAAATACCGAACCACGAACGGGTGGTACCGGAAAAACCTCCGTCCAAGTTCCTGCGTGTGCTCGGGCTCCAGCAACTTCACGAAAAAGCAGGGCGGTTTAAGGTTCTGCGGGATCTCCTCGTCGTGGATCGGAATGTCCGGGAACGCGGCGTCAAGCGCGGCGTGAACGGCATAGCGGACGTCGTTGAATGTGAGCGGTTGACTCATACACGCTCCACCAACCGATCCATGTTCGCTTCGACGACCGCGTACATCACGTCAATTTGAAGGTGAGCTGTCAGCTCGTTCCGCTCGCCGACGTCGACGTTCGCCCAGCTGGTTGCGATATTGCCGTCTGGGCACTTGGCGGCAAAGACGAAACCAGTAAATTCTCCGTCACGTGCCCGTTCGAGCAGTGTCTCCAGTGCTTCCACTACATCGTCTTGCGGTGTTTTGAGCCGGATAATCTTCGCCATCCCATCACCCCTTCCTCGGCGGCCGGCCGTTCATGAGATCGTTGAGCAGCTGCGTCACACGCTTTTCCAAGTACCGCGGCAGCTCGCGTTCGATTTCCTGCATGGAAATGGTCATCATGAACCGGCCTTCGACCCACTTGGTCAAATCCTTGCCGGTACGGTGGCCGTATTCGACGAACTGCGCGTAATGCGTGTTGTTGTAGATTTCGACCTGGTACGCATTCCCGCGGCGCTCAACCCGGCCAACCTTCCAATTCCGGCGCAACTCCCCGGTATCGACAGGCGTCCGCTTTTTGATTTTCCTTTCAGCGCGGAACGCCATTTCGAGGAGAAAATCCTGGATGAACCGCTCGATGACGCGCTCGTCCAGCGCTTTTTTGAACGTCTTGGCCAGGTGTTCGAACTGGCTGAAATCGAACTTTCCCCACTTAGGCATTACGCCCACTCCTCGCGCTGGATCGACACTTCCTGGTGCGTCGAATACTGATACGGCTCCCCGGCGGTGTACCGGCGCGTCACCGTGCCGCGAGTGACCTCAAGCAGATCACCCTGCCGGATCTCCACCTCCGGCGCGATGAACAGCTTCGTTTCATACCGGATTTCATTCTGCGCCTCGGTTTGGTTGTTCTGGCCGAGAGCGCGCTGCGAGATCCGACAGGGCTGATCCGTATAAACCGGCTGCGGGACGAGCTTCGTCGTTTTCGTTTCCGGATCTTTCACCGGCTGGTACCGGTAAATCGTGCACCGGTCCGTGTACATCCGTTCGATCGCCCGGCGGTGCCGCGTAAGGTTCATCGTCACCACCTCAGCTTTCGGTACCGGTTGAGATCGACCCGGTAATTCAGCACGACCTCGTCGATCGCCGACTTGGCCGTGTTGGTCAAGCCGGCGGGGCGGGCCGGGGCCGTCGACGTGTCGCCGACCGTGACGGACTCGCCCCCGCCGATCGTCTCCGCAATCCCGGGCAGGTTCGGTTGCTCGATCCGGAGCGCGTCAATGACCATCGACACCCAGGTATGTTCCAGCGCGGCCGGGATCTCGGTCAGGTTCGTGTAATGCAGGATACGCTGACCGATCTCCTGCACATAGGAGTCGATCAGCGCATCATGCGAGTCGTCCAGCCCCAGCCGGAGCTTGACCGCGGCCAGGACCTCAGTCGCCGGCATCGCGGTCGCCGCCCTTCTTCCGTCGCTTCGACTTTTCGGGCGCTTCTTCTTGCGGCTGCTCGACCGGCTCAGTCTGCGGTTGCGCGGCGGCCTTCGCCTGCTTCATCTTCGCGGCCAGCTCACGGCGCCTGCGTTGAAATCCTGTCAGGCTCATACCGGACCACCTCACGCAATTTTGAAAACATGCTTCACAATCCGGATCGCCTTCGGTTCGTAGACACGTTCCCAGTTCGCACCATCGGCCAGCTCCGCATTTTCCGGGAATACGTCAGCAACATTTTCCTCCGTCCACTTCACGCCGCGCGGGTGCAGGATGAAGATCCGGCGGTTGATGAGGAAATCCTCACCGGACGAGGCGAGCGAATCGCGGTCGATTTCCGTCGGAATGATTTTCGGATGCGAACCGTTGCCCAGCGCAATCGCACCAGCGCCAAACAAATAAATCACGCCGGTTTTCGTTGCCGTGTCATACGACATCGAGTCGTCGACGATGACGCGCTTGTTCATATAGTACGGAATCCGAGTCGACTGATCTTTCTCCTGCACATATTCGATCAGTTGCCGCTTGGCCAGATACGACTCGACCATGCTGTGCATCATAACGCCGGTCAAAAGCTCCTTCGCGTCACCCATCAGTTGCACCGCGTCAATGAAGCTGTCGCCGCTGAGAAGGGCGGCATCGCCTTCTTCGCCAGAAATGTCGAGAACGTGGTCAGCCATCGACGGCGATTTGAACACGCCTTCGAGCGTGGCCAGCAGGATCTTTTGCATCTCACGGGTCCAGTACGAAGCGACCAGGTCGGCGATCGCCCGCATCGGGTCATCGCCAGAAAGCAGCGCAGACAGTCCGTTCGCACCCCACGCGCGGGCGCGGCCGTGCTTGCGAGCCACGTCCTTATTGGAACCGATCTTGCCCGGCGTCAGCGCACCGTCGTCCTTCATCGTCTCAGAATCGCCCGTCAGGTCGTTCCAGAACGGCATATTGACCAGTGTGTTCGGGCCGCTGGCCAGCTCGTCGAACTCCTGCGTGTTTTGCACAATTCCAGATTGAACAAGTGCCGAAAGCTCCATCGTCCGCTGGATCACATACGGGTTGAAAACTTCCGGCTGAATAACGTCAGCAATGCGCGTCGTCAACTTTCATCAGCTCCCTTTCGCCAATGCTTGTAATTGTTTCGCGAGCTCGGGGTTTTCGCGGAGAATCCGCCCCTGCTCGGTCAGGTTGAAATGCTCCCGTGACCACGGGTTTTTGATCCCGCCGCTCACCGGATCGCGGCCCTCGGCCGGAGTGGCGCCTTTAAACTGCGGCCCCTTGTCCGGCTTTTGTTCGATAAACAGAAAAGACTTTGCTTCGCGCAAAGCCTTAATCTGTTCCTCGAGACCTTTTTTCACGTTGCCGTTCTCGTCGAGTTCGATTTTGGACTTGTCGAGCAGCCCGACCACCAGGTCCGGATCGTGCACCTGGCCGGCGACCGCCAGCTTGATAGCCGTGGTTACAGCCAAGTCGCGGATCTTGGCCTCATACTGCTCGGCCGCTTCCTTGTTCTGCTTTTGCAGCTGTTCGATTTGCTTTCGCAGCTCCTCGTTGTCTCCAGCTGCTTTCTTCAACTCGGCCAGCTGCTTGTCGCGCTCTTTGAGCGCATCCTCGGCCGCCTTCTTGGCTTCGTTGATCTCGTTGAATTTGTCCTTCGGAATCCAATTTCCGTCGGACACGATAGCGATTTTGTGCTTGTCGCCGAGTTTGGCCATGACCTGATTGTACAAGTCCTCACCCAGCAGCTCTTTCAGATCCACCTTTCAACACTCTCCCGATTAGGTTTTAAGCTGGTAACCCGCCAGCAATCGGCTTCCGTTCAGTTTGACCCCGAACCTTTAAAGAGGGCAATAATTTGGGCCCCGGAAGTCTCATCCGGAGCCCACGGGTTCATATTCCGCTTCGAAATCCGCCTGTTTCACCGTTTCCAGCCTTCCGTCCGCGTGCTTCACGATGTAATCGCTTGTGTAGGCGACAACCACATCGAGGGCACCGCGGATCACGCGCAGCTTGACTCTGCCGTCTTTCTCGTAATCGATCGAGATCGGCAGGCCGACGAAATCAATGATTTCCTGCACGTGCGCCGGGTCGGCCGACGTGAATTGGATCGCTTCGCAGTACGAGCTGCGTTTGTATTGGGCTACCGGCAAACGGCATCACCTCCCTGCGTATTTTTCCAGCCACTCCCGGTAAGTGATGTTCCCGGGCACGTAATACGTCTGCCCATCCTCATCCCGCGCAATCCGCTCACCCGGGTCGATCTCGTCGTCGAAGTACGGCACGACAGTGGAGCGGCAGCGCGCATGCAGCGGTGGGTAGTTCACCCCGACTTCGCGCTCGGACAGCGCGAACACACGGCCGTCCATGCTGCGGCAGACTTCGGACGTCCGGCTGTCCAGCGTGGCGAGGAACTCGTACTTGTGCACGACGCCGCTGGCCTTGTATCCGGCCGCCGTAGCCTCTCCAACGAAAAACGCTGTCTCCGTCTGCACCAGGCGCTCGGCGTTCGACAGCGACACGCGCATCCGGTCCGCCAGCTCGCGCGCCGTTCGCTCGGCGGACTCGCCGCGGATGAACGCCTGCGCCAGCCGCGTGCGCAGCTCGCCGATCAGCTTGTCCCGGTCCCCCCAGATCCGCTTGGACCAGTTGGACCCGGCAAACTGCGTCCCGAGGACTGTCTCCAACGCGTCCCGGTCGATCTTCGCAAACGTGATACCGAACCCGGTCCCGCGCTGGATCTCGTAGATCGTCCGGTAGTAGGTGTCCTCGTAGATGTCACCGAGGAGCTCCCCGGTGCGGCGCTGCCGGCTGCCGGCAAGCAGCTCGACCACCTGTCGGATCTCGGTGAGCAGCGCCTCGTAGCGGCTCACGCGGACCCGATAGTAGACTTCATTCAGCTGCTTCGTCCAGCGACCATCAGCGTTGTTTTTGGCCTTGGCCGTGAACTCCTCCAATGTCATCTTGAACTGGTGCAGCTCGCTGCCGGACAGCTGCCGACGCTCCTCCGCCATGCTGACTTCGCCGTTGATCGCATAGCGCTGATAGAACACCTCGATGGCCCGGCGAATCTCCTCCGTCGCCCGGGTATACTCCCGCGCCAGTTCTTTCTGATGGGCGTCGGCCTTCGCATACTGCCGGGCGGCGACCTCCTCGCTGCGGCGACGCCAGTATTCGGCCGGTTTCATTCTTCGTCACCGTCGTTTTCCGGCCGCTGCCCATCGGCCTGATCATAACCGTCAAGCGGCTGAAGCGCGGCAGCTCGTTCCTGCCGGATCCGGTCCAGCTCCTCCCGCACGTCCGTCACCCACGGATGCTGTGCAACGAGCGTTTCCTCCGAGAGAATGCCGACGCTGTTGCGGATGTTCGTGATGGCGTCATTCTCGTTGATCAGGATGTCGCGATTGAAAATGAACTCGACTTTCTCCCCCGAGAAATCCCCGGCGCCAGTGTTGGCCAAGTGGACGTTCACAAACCAAAGCAGCTGCTCGAGGCTCGCCTGGAACTCGGTTTCCATAATGTTCGCATCCATGTCCAAGTCAGCGTAAAGGAACTTAAGCGCGATGCCGGACGGCGAATTCCCGAAGCGCTCGGATTGGGTGTCCACCCCGCGGCCGAATTCATAAATGTCCTTCCGCAGCCTGTCCAGGTGCTTCTCGGTCGCCTCGGTGTCGATGTTCAGATCGAGCGTATCAACCCCGCCGCCCTGATCACCCATAACCTTCACGGCTCGGTAAACGGACATGTTGCGCCGAAACTCGCCCAGATCCTGCCCATCATAGTTTTTGAGGACGTAAATCGAATTGGGCAGATCTTCAAGGTTGTTGGAATGATCGGATGTTTTCTGGTCATAGTCGTCAACCAGCGATTTCACGATCTTGATGAGCGGGAGCTCCTCGTCGTTGTACTTGAAACACACGAACGGAACGCGTTGCCAGTTCATCCCCTGCTCACGGCCTTCCTGCACAACGACGAAATGACTGCCTTCCTCGCCGACCTCCACGTCGGGGACCAGGCCGCTGGAGTCGAGCACGTATCAGCGCACGCCGGACGTGTCCCAGAACTCCACTTTCGTGACGATCTTCCGGTTCGTCCCCTCATAGACTTCGACCTCGTACACGCGGATGACCACGTCCAGCTTCGTGTGGTCCGCGTCGCGCCACAGCGGGATGATCTCCTCGGACGGGATCTTTTTGAACGACAGCCGGCCCTCCTCGTCGTAGTAGACGTGCAACCAGGCTTTGCCTTTGTTCACGGCTTCCTTCCCGAGGTTCTTCAACAGGCGCAAAAAAGACCTGTCGAAAATCTCATTCAACAGGTCCAAATATCGCTGATTTTTGGTTTGGATGCTGAACGGCTTTCCGAGAAGGTAACCGACTTTCTGGTCGACGAGTTTGCGGACGAACGCGTGCACGAGCCGGTTGTTCGCGAGATTGGTCACTTCGACCAGCTCGCCGTTCTCACCGATCGCCGTGCGCTTCCGCTGCAGGATGTCGTGCTCGCCGACATAATACCGCTGACCGGTCAGCATCCAACGGCGTTCAGACGACCCGAACCAGATGTCGATCTCGTTTTTGATGATCTGGTCCAGCGTCATCGCCGACTTGGCGCCAGACTCGATGATGTCGATGATTCGCTGCGTTTCAGTGGGCATGCCGTCACCTCCTGTCATTTGAAGCTGATCGCCGGCCCGCGGATCTCGCTTTCCAGCGCATACCGCACTGCATCAATACTGTGGTTGTCCCGGTCCGGGAAACCTTCCTTCCAGCCGCCGTTCCCGTCCGGCTCGAGCTCGTACCCTTCGAACTCGCGCGCCGTATTCGGACAGCGGACCGGGTCGATGATGATCTCGTCCAGGTCCTGCAGGAACTTGATCCCGTATTCCACGCTGTCGGGACCTTTCCTCGCGCCGACGACGTTCACGCCGAGATTGCGCAGCTCCGCGATCGTCCGCGGTTCGGCGCTGTCCGCCGTCACCCGGGCGTTTGACTTGTTTTCGGCCTTGATCGCGTCCGCCAGCGAGCGATTCGACATCCCGACCTTATGAATCTCATAGAAGATGAACAACCGGCGCCGTGTGGCGTCGAAGTGCATGACCGCGTAGTGCGTCGGGTGTGAGGCAAAACCGAAATCCAGCCCGCGCCGGATCCGGTCAAATGTGGCGATTTCCTCGTCACTAATCCGGCGAATAGTGAGATTTCTGAATACCTCGCCACCAGTGCCGACATCTTCGCCCAGGTACTCGTGCCGGTACGCCAGCTCATTCCGCTGCTTCAACGTTTCGGCTTCGATAAAGAATTGCTCCCCAAGCCAATGACGAGGCACGCCCAAATATGTGCTGTGGTGGACGTACCAGCCCGCCGGCGGGTTGTTTTTATACTCATACACCCACGCCTTACGGCTCTTTGGCGGGTTGTATGTGTAGAAAACCTTGTATCCAGCGCCGCCACGCAGAGCTGTCTGGTTGATGCTTCGGATATCTTCCAGACTGAATTCGTCCGCCTCTTCGTACCAGACGAACTTAAAAAAGCCCTTGCGCAATCGCAAGGACTTGATTTTGATCGGGTTGTCCGCGCCGCGGAACAGGATTTTTTGACCTGTCGGCTTGTAAATGGTTATAGTCCCTAGTAGTGGTGTAAAATTGCACCTAGCTTATTGACAAGGGAAGCCACGGTATGATTTCTACTAAAGTGACGCAACTCTACTTTAGAAGGAGGATCAAACCGTGGCTTCTATAGATAGAATGTCACTTTTGGAGCTTTTACGCAAGTCTGGT
>Ga0310828_1001868_pt1 | contig 10839 bp, 6 predicted proteins | sample WT_ome_3_FD_202242 | JGI IMG/M metagenome (GOLD analysis project Ga0310828, IMG submission 202242) | Sorghum-adapted microbial communities enriched on wild type (WT) sorghum from Joint BioEnergy Institute, Emeryville, California, United... ... | reverse complement strand
ATTCAGTTGAACGGAAACTATCTGCTTTGCATGAAGCTTCATTGAAAAAGTAATAATGTTTCATAGCTCAAACAGTTGAACGGCCAATTGTTTGGGTTTTTTTATAGGATAAGCAAAAAATATTGGCCAAAACCTTTGGACAAGTAGTATTGTTTGCTCCCGTCAATTCGCTTTTTTCAGATAAACTGTTAAAATAAATATATTCTTTAGTCAATCGAGTGTCTTTATGAATGGAACAAGACATAACAAAAGGATAGAATATTCATTTAAAAGATTGGAAGAGAAAGTATGCTAAAAAAAAGATTGAAGTCATATGATTACTCCATCCTTGTTGTTTATTTACTTGTCAGCATTTTTGGACTGATCATGGTATATAGTGCCAGTATGGTTACTGCTATTCAGCTTTATGGTCTGAGCAGTACGTATTTTTTTCATCGCCAACTTATTAATTTACTGATTGCTATTATCGCTTTTGTATTTGCGGCAATCATCCCCTACAAAAAACTAAAATCAACTAGTTTTATTCAATTAATCTTTTTTGGTTCTATCGTTGTTCTGATGTTCGTCCTTTTCATGGGGAGTAATGTCAATAATGCAACCAGTTGGTTGAGAGTCGGGGTTAGGAACATTCAGCCGGCCGAATTTGTCAAATTAGGAACAATTATCTATTTATCGGCAGTTTACGCTAAAAAACAACCATACATAAATGATTTTAATAGAGGAGTTATTCCTCCAATAGTTTTTCTTGTGTTTGTTACATTTTTAATTGTGTTACAGCCTGACCTTGGTACGGCAGCCATTCTCTTTTCAACGGGCATGCTCATCGTATTTTGTTCGGGCATGAATTGGAAAAATTTAGGACGTTTGCTTGTTTTAGGAGCAATCGTTATTGCTATTTTTTCTCCGCTTATTTTATGGAAGCATGATGATATATTTACAAAGACGCGAATGAGTCGTTTGTATAGTTTTCAAGATCCTTTTAAGTATGAAGTGGATGAAGGCTTGCAATTAGTCAACTCCTATTTGGCCCTCGGATCCGGCGGTTGGAGTGGCGTCGGTTTAGGAAAAAGCATTCAAAAATTAGGATTTTTACCGGAAGCACATACGGATTTTATAATGGCGATTATTGCCGAAGAACTGGGGGTTTTTGGTGTTGCTTTTGTTATTTTAAGCTTAGGGTATCTGATTTTAAAAGGTTTTCATATCGGCATGAAATCGAAGGATCCTTTTGGAAGTTTATTGGCTTTTGGAATATCCGGTATGATTGGTATTCAAACGTTCGTTAATCTCGGTGGCGTTTCGGGGATGATTCCCATTACTGGGGTTACGTTACCGTTCGTTAGTTACGGGGGTTCCTCTCTTTTTATTTTGTCAATTTCCTTAGGATTATTAATGAATATATCAAGTTACGCCAATCTCGAGCATGAACGAAATATCAAAAGGACGATTGAAAATAAAAAATCAAGATAATTATTTAATAAATTTATATTTTTTCTCAAACATTTTGTGGTATTATATATGAATATAAAAAACTGGTAGGGTTAATACTATTGGTCTACCAACTTTTTCTGAAATTAGTTTTCTTAATTTGAATACTTTTCATTTTTAAAGCAAGAGAGAATGAGGTGGGAATTAATGGTCAAAATCAGAAAATTACTCGTAGCCAATCGGGGTGAAATTGCCATTCGAATTTTTCGAGCCTGTACCGAGTTAGGAATACGGACGGTGGCAATTTACTCAAAAGAAGATGCAGGATCGTATCACCGTTATAAAGCAGACGAAGCTTATTTGGTCGGGGAAGGAAAAAAACCGATTGATGCTTATCTCGATATTGAAGGAATCATCCGTATTGCCAAACAAAATGAGGTGGACGCTATCCATCCAGGCTATGGATTTCTTTCGGAAAATATCGAATTTGCCCGAAGATGTCAAGAAGAGGGGATTATCTTTGTCGGTCCGAAAAGTGAGCACTTGGACATTTTTGGGGATAAAGTAAAAGCCCGACTTGCTGCTCAAAAATCGAATATTCCTGTTGTTCCGGGCAGAGAAGTTGCAACTGAAGATGATATTCGCCAATTTGCCCAAGAACATGGATTCCCGATTATTATTAAAGCTGCGATGGGCGGCGGCGGTAAAGGAATGCGCATCGTCCAATCAGAAAATGAGCTTTCCGAAAATTTCCAGAGGGCAAAATCGGAAGCAAAAACATCATTCGGTAGCGATGAAGTATATGTTGAGAAATTTATTATCAATCCAAAACATATAGAAGTTCAAATTTTGGCTGATACGAAAGGAAATATTATCCATCTTTATGAAAGGGATTGCTCGGTTCAACGACGTCACCAAAAGGTGGTAGAAATCGCTCCATCGGTATCATTGAGCAAAAAATTGCGTGATGAAATCTGTGAGGCAGCGGTTCGACTTATGAGAGATGCCAAATACATCAATGCCGGAACAGTGGAATTTCTTGTATCCGAGGGTCGTTTTTATTTCATTGAAGTAAATCCTCGTATTCAAGTTGAACATACAATCACGGAAATGATAACGGGTGTAGATATTGTCCAATCACAAATTTTGATTGCGGAAGGGCATGACCTACATGAGGATATAATTGCCATTCCGAAACAGGATGCGATTCAAACGAATGGATATGCCATTCAGTGTCGGATTACAACAGAAGATCCGCTTAATCATTTTTTACCGGATACCGGAAAGATTACAGTCTATCGTTCAAGCGGCGGGTTCGGTGTTCGCCTTGATGCGGGAAATGCTTTCCAGGGGGCAATTATTTCACCTTATTATGATTCATTGCTAGTAAAAGTCTCGACTTGGGGTTTTACATTCGAAAAAGCAGCTGCAAAGATGGAACGAAATTTACGGGAATTCCGTATTCGTGGCATCAAAACCAATATTGCCTTTTTGATTAACGTCATGAACCATCCGAAATTTTTAAACGGTGAATACGACACATCTTTCATTGATACAACGCCAGAATTATTTCAATTTCCGATTGCGAAAGACAGGGGAACCAAGCTACTAACCTATATTGGTGATGTTACAATAAATGGCTTTCCCGGAATCGGAAAAGGGAAGAAACCAATTTTTACAGCACCTAGAATCCCTGAAGTTAAAAAGCTTGAGCAACCAATCCAGGGAACTAAACAAATTCTTGATCAATCCGGTCCGGACGGATTAATTAAATGGCTGAAAAACCAAGATAAAGTCCTTTTAACAGATACGACATATCGGGATGCCCATCAGTCGCTTCTTGCAACAAGACTAAGAACATATGATATGCTAAAAATTGCGGAACCGACGCAAAGCTTGTTGCCGGACTTGTTTTCATTGGAAATGTGGGGCGGTGCTACGTTTGATGTCAGCTATCGTTTCTTAAAAGAAGATCCATGGGAAAGACTACGTAAACTGAGAGAAAAAATTCCGAACATTTTATTTCAAATGTTATTCAGGGGATCTAATGCAGTCGGTTATAAAAACTATCCGGATAATGTTATCGAGGAATTTGTAAAAGTATCCGCACATGCCGGTATTGATGTTTTCCGGATTTTCGACAGCTTAAACTGGGTGAAAGGGATGGAAATCGCCATTCAGTCAGTCCGGGATGTCGGAAAAATTGCCGAAGCTGCTATTTGCTATACAGGAGATATCCATGATCCGAGCCGTTCAAAATATAATTTAAAATATTATTTAGATTTGGCGAAAGAGCTTGAACAACAAGGTGCCCATATTTTGGCAATTAAGGATATGGCCGGACTGTTAAAACCGGATGCTGCATATGAGCTCATTTCCGAATTGAAGAGTCATATTGATATTCCTATCCATCTTCATACACATGATACAAGCGGAAATGGTATTTTTACTTATGCAAAAGCGATCGAAGCAGGTGTTGATGTTGTCGATACGGCGATTAGTTCAATGGCAGGTTTCACTAGCCAACCGAGTGCCAATTCTTTAGTATACGCTCTTGAGGGAAATAAAAGAAAACCAACTGTATCAATTCAAGGTTTAAATGAGTTAGCCAAATATTGGGAAGATATTCGGAAGTATTATCAAAGCTTCGAGAGTGGGATGAATGCACCACATCCGGAAGTTTATGAACATGAAATGCCAGGCGGACAGTACAGTAACTTGCAACAGCAGGCAAAAGCTGTTGGATTGATTGACCGTTGGGAAGAAGTAAAACAAATGTATAGAAAGGTAAACTTCCTTTTTGGTGATATTGTAAAAGTTACCCCGTCTTCAAAAGTTGTCGGTGATATGGCGCTGTTCATGGTTCAAAATAACTTGACGGAAGAAGATATTTTTACGAAAGGAAAGACAATTGATTTTCCTGAATCGGTCATTGAATTTTTCCAAGGATACATCGGTATTCCATATGGAGGTTTTCCAAAAGAATTACAAGAAGTGATCTTAAAAGACAGAAAACCGTTAAGTGTACGTGCAGGTGAATTGTTGGAACCGGTTAATTTCAATCAATTGAAAGAAGAACTATTTGCTGAAATGAAAGCAAAACCGACTGAGTATGACGTATTAGGCTATGCACTCTATCCAAAAGTATTTCTTGATTATGTAAAAAGTCACCATCGATATGGCGATGTCTCTTGTATTGATACACCAACATTCTTTTATGGTATGAGAATTGGTGAAGAATTGGAAATCGAAATAGAAAAAGGAAAAACGCTTTTTGTCAAACTTGTTTCTGTCGGCCAGGTGCAACGGGATGGAACACGGGTTGTCTACTTTGAATTGAATGGTCAGCCGCGTGAGGTTACTATCCGTGATGAAAGTGTAAAGGGAGAGATTGTCGAACGGAGAAAAGCGGATCCGAAAAATGAAAATCATATCGGTGCCACAATGCCGGGAACAATCGTGAAAGTCTTAGTTGAAAAAGGGAAGAAAGTGAAAAAAGGTGAACATTTGCTGATTACTGAAGCAATGAAAATGGAAACAACTGTCCAAGCACCGTTTTCCGGTACGGTTGAAGAGGTGTGTGTACAAGATCGCGATTCGATCAAACAAGGCGATTTATTAATTGTATTAGGAAAGTAAAAAAAGCGCAGGGCTCCCTGCGCTTTTTTTATTCAACTTTATAATTGTAGTTAATTGACCTAGATGAATGATTGTTATTATTTTGCCGGATACGGTAAACAAGAAAATTCATAAAACTTAATAGACCAAATAAGCAGGAAATAAATAATGTATGTAATAGAGCAATAAATAAATTTAATTGAGTAAATATAGTTAATGCACCGGTCGTTGCTTGCAGTAAAACAAGTATAGAGGCCAATATCCAGCCATAATAAAGCACCGGTTGATTACGATAATGTTTAATAGATAAAATCATTATGTAAAAAATCCATAATAACAAAACCCCTGCCGCCAATCGGTGTCCCATTTGCACCCATTCATATAAATTATGCGGAAGGCCGATAACGGAATTGTTACATAATGGCCAACTTGGACAAATCAAACTTGCTTCCATATGTCGAACAAGTGCACCGGAATAAATAACCCCCAGACTATAAACGGTAACTCCAATGATATGACGTTTCAACCGACGATCGAAATATACTGATTGAACAGAAAACTTTTTATCAACTTCAAAGATTAGTAAAGTTAATAAGAGGACCCCGGCAAATGAGATCAGTGAAATACCAAAGTGTAAAGCTAAAAAGAAATCGGATTGTCCAAACAAAACCGTCAAAGCCCCGATAACACTTTGAATAAGGATGAAAGCGATTGCTAAAACCGATAAAAATTTCCTTTCCGGAATGTTTGGCATATGTTTCCATGTCAAAACAACTAAGATGAGGACCAAGATGGAAACAATACCGGTTACAAGTCGGTGAGAAAACTCAATTAATAATTCAATATTGATTTCATTAGGTATAAATTGACCGTGACAAAGCGGCCATGAACTGCCGCAACCATCCCCTGATCCGGTTTTCGTAACCAGTGCACCACCAAGCAATAATATCAACATACCCAGTGTTGAAATGATGGCAAGACGTTTAATTCGACGCTGCAAAAGACTCACCTACTCCATAAAAAATATAAATAATTATAAAAATTATACATGATTTTGTTGAAAAATACTTCGGAAATTTGTTCTATAAACAAAATGTCACATATTTGTCACATATTTTTTGAAATATGTTCACAAAATTTCGCGACTTATGATTAAATATAAGATAAAGTGTATTTGAACCATTTACAACATAATTATCGTAATTTATCAAAGTGAAATAATAGAAATCTTTCTATAAATCATTTATAGTAGTGTCAGGGAGTGTTTCCACGTTAGAAGGAAGGAGGGCGATTCATGTGGGAGATACAAAAGTAATTCAGCCTGAACTTCAAAATGAAGATGTGAATGGTAAAGAGTCTAAAGCGACTTTGGTTAAAGACTTTTTAGCATTAATTAAAATCGGGATTATTAATTCAAATATAATCACGGCCTTTACGGGAATTTGGCTGGCACTTTTTTATAATGGTCTTGGTTTTTTTGATCATTTAGATAAAGTGATTTTGGCAATCATAGGTACTTGGTTTGTCATTGCCGGTTCTTGTGCATTAAACAATTATATTGACCGAGATATTGATGGAAAAATGGACCGAACAAAATCACGTCCAACAGTGAACGGTCATTTTTCATCAAATTTTGCATTGACCATCGGGCTTCTGTTTGTGACATTAGGAGAACTATTTCTGTTTCAAACAACCGTAACTGCCGGCTTAATCGGAGCTTTTGGTTCATTTATATATGTCATATTGTATTCACTATGGTCAAAGCGGAGGTATACCCTGAATACGGTCATCGGGAGTTTTTCCGGAGCTGTTCCGCCGTTAATAGGTTGGGCTGCAATTGATGGCAATCTTCATATTGTCAGTTGGGTGTTGTTTCTAATCATGTTTTTATGGCAGCCACCGCATTTTTTGGCGTTAGCAATGCGAAGAACGGATGACTACCGTGATGCCGGTATTCCAATGCTTCCGGTTGTTTATGGTTTTCAAGTGACAAAAAGGCAAATCATGATTTGGATTTTTTGTTTAATGCCATTGCCGTTTTATTTACTCTCTCTCGGCATCCCGTTTGTCATATTGGCAACCATTTTAAACATTGGCTGGATTGTGCTTGGACTAACCGGTTACCAAAAACAAGATGATATGAAATGGGCAACAAAAATGTTTGTCTACTCGTTAAATTATTTAACCATTTTATTTGTTGCAATGGTCATAGCAACATTATTATAATGTGATCCAGGTGTAAGGGGGATAATTCCCTTACCCTTTACATAACTGCAATAAACACGATTATTATCGTGTTTATGATAAAAAGGTATTATATTAATACCACCACTATTCTTTTAAATTTTAAGTGTAATTATTTTAATTTTACGAAAGAGGGGATTGATTGGGGATGAAATTTAGGCGTCTGAGTTTCTTATTCCTTCTATTGACGCTGGTTTTGGCTGGGTGCGGCGAACCGTTTTTATCAACATTAAAGCCTGCAGGTGAAGTTGCTGAAACACAATTGACTTTGTTGTTTATCAGTACTTCTATAATGGTTTTCGTCATTTTTGTGGTTGTCATTATTTATTTGATTGTACTTTTTCGTTTTAGAAGGAAAAAAGGGGAAGAAAATAAAATACCAAAACAAGTCGAAGGCAGTCACAAGCTGGAAATTATTTGGACAGTGATTCCGATTCTCTTAATTTTAACTCTTTCTGTTCCTACCATTGCTGCAACTTTTCAGTTGGGTGATGTAAAGGGTATGGATAAAGTGGATAAGGATGGAAACCGTGAAGCTTTAGTTGTTAATGTGCGAGCCAACTTGTATTGGTGGGAATTCGAATATCCGGACCTAGGCATTATTACTTCTCAAGATTTAGTCGTACCTACAGATGAAAAAGTATACTTCAATTTAAAAGCATCTGATGTGAAACACTCGTTTTGGGTTCCTGCTGTAGGTGGAAAGATGGATACAAATACAGATAATGAAAATAAGTTCTATTTAGTTTTCGATAAAGAGAAAGCAAACGAAGCGGGAAATCTATTTTATGGGAAATGTGCGGAGTTATGCGGTCCGTCACATGCTTATATGGACTTTAAAGTAAAAGCGGTTTCACGTGATGAATTTGATCAGTGGGTTTCTGCTATGCAAAAGAATAAAGAAGAAGCACAGCCAACAAGTGATCTGGCAAAACAAGGTCAAGAAGTTTTTCAATCGAACAATTGTATAGCATGCCATGCTGTAACCGCGAATGATGCAAGACCGGAAGCAGCTCGGACAGCGCCAAACCTGGCTGATTTCGGTAATCGTACAAGAGTAGCCGGTATATTAGAATACAACGAAGAAAATATAAAGGCATGGATTCAAAATCCGGAAAAATTTAAACCGGGCAACCAAATGTATAAAAAGGCAAATTTTTCTGAGGAAGAATTGAATGCTTTAGCAGAATATTTAATGGGATTAAAAGTACAAGAATAATAAAAGGGAATAAAAGGGAGGTAGAACCGTGAGTAGCGTCGCAGTGAAAAAGGGGTTAGGAGCCTCTATTTGGGGATATTTAACAACTGTCGATCATAAAAAGATTGCACATCTTTATTTAGGTACAGGTGGTTTCTTTTTCTTGCTCGGTGGAATAGAGGCACTGTTCATTCGCATTCAATTAATGAAACCAAATAATAATTTTGTTAGTGAACAATTATTTAATGAAATCATGACAATGCACGGAACGACGATGATTTTTCTTGCGGCCATGCCAATATTATTTGCATTTATGAATGCGGTGGTTCCGTTACAAATCGGTGCACGAGATGTTGCATTTCCGTTTTTGAATGCACTTGGCTTTTGGTTGTTTTTCTTTGGGGGTATGTTTTTAAATCTTTCTTGGTTTTTGGGCGGTGCTCCTGATGCGGGGTGGACATCATATGCCTCATTATCGTTACGCTCAGGGGGACATGGTATTGACTTCTATACATTAGGTTTACAAATATCCGGTTTTGGTACGCTAATATCCGGGATTAACTTTCTGGCGACAATTATTAACATGCGGGCACCGGGAATGTCATTTATGAGAATGCCGTTATTTACTTGGACAACATTTATTGCATCAGCACTTATTCTTTTAGCGTTCCCGCCACTGACAATCGGTATTTTCTTATTGATGTTTGATCGTTTGTTTGGCAGTAACTTCTTTGATGTTACGATGGGTGGGAATACAATTATCTGGGAGCATTTCTTTTGGATTTTCGGGCACCCGGAAGTGTATATTTTAGTTTTACCGGCCTTTGGCATATTCTCTGAAATTATTCCAACATTCTCAAGAAAACGTTTATTTGGTTATTCATCCATGGTATTTGCTACCGTTTTAATCGGATTTTTAGGATTTATGGTATGGGCACATCATATGTTTACGACCGGGTTAGGAAATGTTGCCAATGCGATTTTTGCTATTGCGACTATGGCCATTGCAGTTCCAACCGGGATTAAAATCTTTAACTGGCTATTAACAATGTGGGGTGGCAGTATTAAAATTACTGTGCCAATGTTATATGCACTTGGCTTCATTCCTAGCTTTGTTATCGGTGGGGTTACCGGAGTCATGCAGGCGGTGGCACCGCTCGATTATCAATTACATGATACGTACTTTATTGTTGCCCATTTCCACTATGTTATTATCGGCGGTGTTGTATTCGGAATTTTGGCAGCGACTCATTTTTATTGGCCAAAGATGTTTGGAACAAAATTAAGCGAAAAACTGGGATATGTTACTTTCACTTTATTTTTCATTGGTTTCCATTGTACGTTTTTTATCCAACATTTTCTTGGATTAATGGGAATGCCGCGTAGAGTTGCAACATTTTTGCCTGGACAGGGACTTGAACTTGGCAACTTGATCAGTTCAATTGGTGCAATTCTTATGGCTGTTGCGGTAATTACTTTATTATTTAATGTTGTAATGACTTCAATTAGGAATAAAAAAGTTGGTGCAGATCCGTGGGAAGACGGACGAACAATGGAGTGGGCACTTGCTTCACCGCCGCCGTTCTACAATTTTAAACAAACACCGTTAGTAAGAGGATTAGATACATGGTGGTTAGAAAAAATGGAGGGCAAAAAGGAATTGACTCCTGCTGAACCTTTGGGGGATATTCACATGCCGAATAATTCGATAGTTCCATTTTTTATCAGTCTCGGATTGTTTGTAGCCGCTTTTGGTGCCATGTACAACCCGTTAAATTCGGTTGGCGACGGGAAAAGTTGGGGATTACCGGTATTGATTATTGGCTTAGGTATCACGTTTGGTTCCATGTTAATTCGTTCGTTACGAGACGACTTCGGTTATCATATTCATAAAGAAGACTTGTTGGAAGATGATAAAGGGGGGAAAGTAGGATGAATGCAGAAGAAAGATACACGCCTTTGAATTGGCCGGATCATCCTGAAACCCAAACATTAGAAGGAAAAAACAAATTCCTCGGTTTTTGGCTTTTTCTGGCGGGGGAAACGGTTTTATTCGCTTCCCTTTTCGCCACTTATTTGGCATTAAAAGATTCAGTACCCGATAGCTCTCATCCAGTGGCGAAAGAACTATTTAACTTGCCGTTAGTTTTTGCCATGACAATGCTTTTATTAACAAGTTCACTTACGAGTGTTTATGCCATTTATCATATGCGAAATTATCATTTTAAAAAAATGCAAGCTTGGTTTGTCATTACGGTCTTATTAGGTGCCGGCTTTTTGGCTTTAGAAATTTATGAGTTTACTCACTATGTTCATGAATTTCATTTTACTTTTGGTTCAAGTGCCTTTAG
>Ga0310828_1001865_pt1 | contig 10842 bp, 12 predicted proteins | sample WT_ome_3_FD_202242 | JGI IMG/M metagenome (GOLD analysis project Ga0310828, IMG submission 202242) | Sorghum-adapted microbial communities enriched on wild type (WT) sorghum from Joint BioEnergy Institute, Emeryville, California, United... ... | reverse complement strand
TGACTTCACTCCTTAAGTTTTCTTGTTTGGTCACTTGAAAACTTCTCCAAGTTGGGGTGAAGTCCCTTTTTTATGTCCGAAAATCCTTACAAATCAAGGCCTTGGATTATTGCAAAACGCTCAAACTGAAAAAATGTCCGTACTATATATAAGCATTTTAAAGATCGGGTTTATTGCTTGAGGTTGTTACACGATTGATCACACGATGCGGGAGTTGATCGATTGTGGGTTCCATGTCAGCGAAGGCCGGGCACGGCGAAGCAGTCCGACGGGTTGCCGGCTCGCTGCTGCGCTGGGTCCGGCGCTACACGCCGTATTATGTCGCCACGGCGCTGATCGTCAGCGCCGCTTCCTTTGTTCCGGTCGGTCAGGCGGAGGCGCTGCGCCGACTGTTCGACGCGGTGTACGAAGGATCCGTGCCGCAGCTTCGGCAGGCGGCGGCATTCTATGGCGCTGTGTTTTTCGGCGGCCTGATCGTGCAGGTCGCACGCACCTGGCTGTCGCAACGACTGTACAACCGGTCGACGCTCGAACTTCAGCGGGAGGTGCTGCGCCGCATGTTCCGGCTTGATCTGAGGTTGCTGAACCGCTGGCACGTCGGCGACCAGATCCAGCGGATCGGCGACTCCGCCGTGGCGGCGCAGGACGGGGTGAACCGGCAAATTCCGGCGCTCATCGAGCGGCTGCTGTCGGTCATCCTGCTGTTTGTCTACCTCACGGTGCAATCCTGGCTGCTGATGGCCGGGGCGATCGCCGTGGCGCTGCTGATGCCGCTGGTCTCCAACCTGCTGGCCAAGCCGATTTACCGCGAGCAACAGCGGGCGAACGAAGCTCAGGCCGCGCAGGATGCGCTGCTGCAGGACCAGATGCAGGGCGCCGAGACCGTCCGCGCGTTTCAATTGCGAGAACGGTTCAACTTCCGCTGGCGCGAAGCCGTTCGGCGGACCTTTCGGCATCGCCTGCGCGGCCATCTCTGGACCGCGGCTTCCGGCATCTCGATTTTCCTCGGCTACTGGCTCGGCATCGCGTATATTTTCATCGCCGGCGCGTTGCTATTTGCGGACGGCGCGATCGAGATCGGCGTCATTGCGGCATTCGTCATTTCCTATGAGCATCTGGTTCGACCGCTCTCCCATCTGATGAACATCTGGGCGGCCGTGCAGAATGCGTTGGCCCACGCGACCCGCGTGTTCGAACTGGCCGATCCGACCGAACGGATCGAGAAGCTGCCTGCGGAGACCCGCATGCTACCGGATGAAGGGGATCTGGTCATTGAAGGGGTTACGTTCGGCTACGATCCCGTGCAGCCGGTACTGCGCGATTTGAACCTTACGGTTCGCCGGGGAACCGTGACGGCGCTCGTTGGTCCGAGCGGCCAAGGCAAGAGCACCTTGCTCAAGCTGATCATGGGACTATACGCGCCGAACGCCGGCCGGATCATGCTGGGTGGCGTGCCGATCGATGGCAGCACAAATGCTGATTGGAGGCGCCGGGCGGCCTATGTGCCGCAGGACATCGGCCTGTTCGACGCGTCGGTCGCCGACAATATCCGGGCCGGGTTGACGCATCTGGCGACTGAAGACCTGGAGGAAGCGGCGAGGCTCGCACGGGCCGACGGCTTCATCGGGAAGCTGCCGCACGGATATGAGACCCGGCTGGGAGAACGCGGACAGACGCTGTCCGGCGGCGAGCGGCAGCGACTCGCCATCGCGCGCGCCTATGCGCGGAACCCCGAATTTCTGCTGCTCGACGAGCCGACGTCCGCCCTCGACGGAGATAACGAGCGCCTGATGCAGGAGACATTGCGCAGTCTGATGGCGGGGCGGACGGTGATCGTCGCGGCCCATCGGTTGTCGACGGTCCGGCATGCGGACCAGATCGTCGTTATCGACGAAGGCCGGGTCGTCGAGACCGGGACGCACGATGAACTGATGGCGCTCGGCGGTCGCTATGCCGAACTGGTGCGGGTCGGAACATGGGCGGACCTGGACGAGACGCATGCGCCGGAGGAGGGGATTGAACCGTGAGCAAGCCGGCAACTGCACAACCGGGATTGTCCGATATTTGGGCGCTGACATGGCGGGGGCTCGGCCCGCGCAAGCTGGCCTATATCGCCGGACTCATCCTCAGCCTGTCGCAGTCTCTCATCATGATGCTGGATCCGCTCATTGTCAATCTCGTGTTCAACGCGCTGGAAGCCCGGGATTTCGCGGATGTCAGGCTCATCGTCGCGGCCGGGACGGCGGTCTTTTTCTTCCTGATCGGAACCTTCCTCGTCGGCGAATATTTGAAGCAGCACGCGATGAACGAACTGAGCGCCAACCTGATGGCGCGGGCGGCGGACGAAGCGCAGCGGCTGCCGCTCGAGCACGCGCAATCGGTCCATTCATCCGATCTGGTGCAGCGGACGGAGCACGATACCCAACGGATGGTGGGCATCCTGAATCTCCTCCTCGACCGGATGGCGGACCAGGCCGCGATGTTCGTGATGGCCGCCGCCTATCTGCTCGTGATCAACTGGCGGATCGCGCTGCCGCTGCTGGCGGTATCGCCGTTGATTCTGGCCGCCGGTCATCTGATCCGCAAGCGGCTCAAGGCCATCGGAAACGAAGTTGCCTGGCAGGAAGCGGCCGTCCGCCAATGCCTGCAGGACGTGTTGCAGAATATGGAAATCGTTCGCGCGCTTGGTGCGGAGGACTGGATGACGGAGCGGTTCGTGCGGGAGAGGACCCGCCTGAACCGGCTCTACGCGCGCCGGACCTGGTGGCAGCAGGCCGTCATGCTGACGACGACCTCCCTCTCGAATCTGATTATTCTGGTCACCATTCTGATCGTCGGTTGGCTGGCCATCCGGGGAGAAATGGCGCTCGGCTCGCTGATGGTCTATTTCACACTCGTCTGGCGGATCAACAGCCCGCTGGAGAGCATCGGCCAGCTCTGGGGACAGGCGCAGGAGCAGATCGGCGCTTCCGGTCGCGTGTTCCGTCTGCTGGAGGCCGAGAAGGAGCCGGGCCCCACGGCCGGCAAAACGCACGCGCCATCCCCCGCGCAAGGCGGATTGACCATGAAAGGCGTTTCGTTCCGATACCGGCGGTTTGCGGAATCGCTGCTTCCCGTCGAGTCGCCGGCGGAGGATGACGAATGGACGGTTCGCTCCATCGACCTGGAGCTCAAGCCCGGCACGTTCACGGCGCTCGTCGGGCCGAGCGGCTCGGGCAAATCGACCGCGGCGAAGGCGGCCGCCGGCCTCCTGTTTCCGCAATCGGGGCAGATCCGCGTCTTCGGACTTGATCCCCGTGAAAATGCCGATGCGGCCCGCTCGCTTGTCGCCTACGTTCCGCAGACGCCGCACATGTTCAGCGGGACGATCCGCGACAATATCGCGATCGGCCGGCCCGGCGCGTCCGATGATGAAGTGACGGAAGCCGCCCGGACGGCCATGGCCCATTCGTTCATCGTGAATCTCCCGGACGGTTACGAAACGGTCATTCGCGAGCACGGACGGACGCTGTCCGGCGGACAGAAGCAACGGATCGCCCTGGCGCGCGCCATATTGTCCGGCCGGCCGGTCTGGATTCTGGACGAGGCGACTTCCGCGCTTGACGCGGAGACGGAGCGCGAAATCGTCGGGATGCTGCACCGGTTCAAGGCGCAGGGACATGCGATTCTGTTCATCGCGCACCGGCTCACCGCCGTGACCGGCGCCGACGAGATCATTGTCATGCGGGAGGGCGCCGTCGCGCAGCGCGGCACGCATGAACAACTGCTGCGGGACCCGAACGGTCTGTACCGGCGGCTGTGGGAGAGCTTCGAACCGACAGCGGCCGCTTCGCCTTGACCCTCCGCCTTGCAAGAAACCGCCGGTTCAATCCGAACCGGCGGTTGTTCTCACGTCCGTATTTTGACCCGGAACTTGTTCACAAGGCCGGGGAGATGGCCGAAGCTCGCATAACCGGTCCTTGCGGAACGGACAGGCGTTATTTCGCCGTGACGCCGCCCGGTGAATCGCTGACGGAACCGAGCGCTCTTATTCGTCACCGGCAAGCGGTTGACAACCCGTTTCGACGCAAATAGCGTCCCCCGATTCCGTTGCAATTCCGACAAGCCTTCATTGATCACAAATTAAGCCTGTCTGTTCCGTTGCAGACCGACTCCTCCGACTCCCTTGCCCCTTGCCTCCGAAGCACGTGCATGACGCGGCCGCCCGGAGCGGTACAATCGTCTCAGTATGCCCTAAAATCCGCGATTCCACCGGGGACGATGGCGTTGTCCGCCGCGCAACCCGGCTTACGAGCCGAACGACTTATCCGCGGCATTCTTCCTCCCCCCGCGCTTTCTCCGCCATTTCCAACCGATGTAGCCCGCCGTCAGAAGGATGAACGCCGCCAGGACGTACGCCTGGTACTCCTCGATCGCGTCCATCGCCGCATCCCGGTCGCCGGGGTAAAATTTGCCCACGCTGAGCAGCACGAACGTGGACGGTGCGATGCCGAGCATCGTGAGCAGCGTGTACAGATGCAGCTTCATTCTGGACATGCCGGCGATGAACGGCACCGCGTTGCCCAGATGAAGCGGGCTGGCAATCGCGACGCTCCAGATGCCATATTTGCTGAAGGCGGCGGACACCTGCTCCAGCTGCTGCCGGCGGGCCGGGCTGAGCCGCTTCATGATGCCGCTTCCCAGCGCATACCCGATGAAATAGGGGATATAACTGCCAATGGCGTACAGGGCGCTTCCCAACGCGGAGATCCAGGCGATCTCCAGCCACGTCAGATCCATCACAAACCCGACCGTCACGATGAAAAACGTCCCGATAAACGGAAACGCGCTTCCCTCGATGAACAGCGAAGCGAGCACGCCCCATACGCCCCAATCATTGAGCCATTCCAGCAATAACTCTGCCACGCGCGTTCAACCTTTCTTGTCGGACCTTGAGTCCGGCGCGGAATTTCACCCATTCATTATAGTACAGCGCGGCGCGGACCGCATCAGCCGCCGGTCCAGGCCGGCACGCGGACGATGAAGCGGGTGCCGGCGCCATGCTCGCTCTCGGCTTCGATCGTGCCGCCGTGCGCCTGCACGAACGCTTTCGCGATCGATAGGCCGAGCCCCATGCCGCCCGTGTCCCGCGACCGGTCATCGCCCGCGCGGTAGAACCGGTCGAAGATGTGCGGCAGATGCTCCGGGTCGATGCCCGGGCCTTCGTCGGCGATCTTCGCGCGCAGCATGCGGCTTGCTCCGCCGGCGGCGGGTTCGCCCTGCAATGCGATGATGATCGTGCCGCCGTCCGGCGAATGGCGCACGGCGTTCATGACGATGTTGAGGAACACCTGCGTCATCCGGTGCGGGTCGACATGCGCGTCGGGCAGATCCGGCGCCGCATTCACCCGGATTCCGATGCCGCGCGCCGCCGCTTCCGTCCCGGCCCGATCCGCGACCCGCCGGAGCAGATCGGCCAGGTCGATCCGCTTCCGGTCCAGCCGCAGCTTGTTCGCTTCGGCCAGCGACAGATGATGCAGATCATCGACCAGCCGGGTAAGGCGGATCAGCTCGTCCTGCTAGGGGAGGAGCGTCTCGGGACGGACCGCTTCGTCGCGCAGCTGCAGCTCTTCGAGCTGCCCCCGCATGATCGCGAGCGGCGTGCGCAGCTCGTGCGCGATGATCGCCGACGCCGAGCTGAATGATCTTCAGTCTCGCGGCTTCTTCATCATAGTAGTATAAGTCGCCGATTCGCACGCCATCCCGCTCGACCCGTTCGTGCACGCCGAACCGCCGGATCATCCCGGCGCTCTCGTCGCCGGCATGCAGAACGACGCTGCCGTCCGCCGAGACCAGCAGCACGCTGCTGTCCTGCCGTTCGCCGAGGATGGCGGCCTCCAGCCGGCGGCCTTGCGCGGCACGAAGCCACGAATTCCCGTGTTCGGCATAAGCGTTTGCGGCCTGCTCCGCGATCGCCCGCACCTCTTCGCTCCGGTCCGCGATCGGGATATGGATGATGACGCCGCGCACGACGGTCAGCGTCAGCAAGGCGAAATGAGCCCCATCAGCGCGATCAGGCCGGCCATGGCGAGAAACAGTCGTCTCCGGATCGTCATGCGCCGCCTCCGAACCGGTATCCGAATCCATATACGGTCTGAATGAACGCCGGTTTCGACGGATCGTCCTCGATCTTCTTCCTCAGCTTGCTGATATGGGAGTCGACGGTCCGCTCATCGTTCAGATAATCGTCCTCCATCGCAGCCTGCAGCAGCTGGAGCCGGCTGTACACGGTGCCCGGACGCGCCGCCAGCGCGGTGAGCAGCCGATATTCGGTCGGCGTCAGGGCAATTTCGACCCCGCGTTTCCAGACGCGCATCTGCGCCTCCGAAATGGTCAGGCCGCCCCGCTCCATCAGCTTGTCCTGCGGTTCGCGGTCTCCCATCCGCCGGATCAGCGAACGGATGTGGGCATGCAGTTCACGCAGTGAGAACGGCTTCGTCACATAATCGTCGGCGCCGACTTCCAGGCCGATGATTTTGTCCGTCTCATCGGCCCGCGCCGTCACCATGACGATGCCCGCGTTGCTTGTGCGGCGCAGCTCGCGGCAGACGTCGATGCCGCTCATCTTCAACATTTCCGCATCCGTTCTTCATATTTTCGCAACAATCATTTGCTACGTTAACGGCAATCCATGCGGAAAGGAAGATGTGCAAGATGAATAACGAGAAAAGGACGCGCGTTATGCGCAGCGGCTTTGCCGCCCTCGCCTGGCTGCTGACGGCCTGCATCGCCGTCCAGACGCTGCTGGCCGGAGCGGCGGTCTTCGTCGATCCGGCGTACTGGCGGAGCCACGTCGTATTCGTCCGCATCCTGGAATGGCTGCCGGTCCTCTTGCTGATCCTCGCGTTCCCGGGCAGATTCGCCGCCGCAATCAAATGGCGGGCTGCGGCGCTGTTCGGCCTCGTGATCCTGCAATACATGACGGCCAACATTCCGGGGATCGGCCTGTTGCATCCGGTCATCGCGCTGTTCATGTTCATGCTGGCCTGGCGGACGGCCGTGGCCGCGATGCGTCCGTAATCCGCATGCTTATGATTCCCTCGTTCCGCTCTTGCGGCGGTGCTTCGGCAGAGTTATTGCAGCGGATCTTCGGAAAAAACCGTAAGGAATAATGTCAAATTCGTATAGGTTTGCGCCGAATAACCCGCTATAATGGATAATGTAACCGATTACGAGGCATGAGAGGGAGAGAAGACTGTGAGGATGACGTTTCGCTGGTACGGCGAAGGCAACGACACGGTCACGCTGAGACAGATCCGTCAGATCCCCGGCGTCGAAGGCATCGTCTGGATGCTGCACGACGTGCCCGCCGGGGAAGTGTGGCCGATGGACAAGATCCGGCACTACAAGAAACTGGCGGACGAATACGGCTTTCACATCGAGGTCGTTGAAAGCGTAAACGTTCACGAAGATATCAAAATGGGGCTGCCGTCGCGGGACCGGTACATCGAAAATTACATCCAGACGATCAAAAACCTGGCGGAAGTCGGCGTGAAGGTGATCTGCTACAATTTCATGCCGGTGTTCGACTGGATGCGCACGGATTTGTTCAAAGAGATGGAAGACGGGGCGACGGCGCTCTTTTTCGAAAAAGCCAAGATCGACAACATGGAACCGCAGGAACTGATCCGCAAGATCGCCGAGATTCCGGACTTCACGATGCCCGGCTGGGAGCCGGAGCGGCTGAAGAAGGCCGGTCCGACGATCGAGGCGTACCAGAGCATCACGGAGGAAGATCTGTTCCGCAATCTGGAGTACTTCCTGAAGGCGGTCGTTCCGGTCGCGGAGCAGTATGACATCAAAATGGCCATCCATCCGGACGATCCGCCGTGGTCGGTGTTCGGCCTGCCGCGCATCATCACGAACCGGGACAACATCCGCCGCGTGCTGGACATGGTGGACAGCCCCTCCAACGGCATCACGCTGTGCAGCGGATCGCTCGGCGCGAATCCGGCGAACGACATCCCGGCCATGATCCGCGAGTTTGCGGGACGCATCCCGTTCGCGCACATCCGCAACGTGCGCGTGTATCCGAACGGCGATTTCATCGAAACGTCGCACCGCTCAAGCGACGGCTCCGTCGACATTGCCGAAGTGGTGCGGGCCTACCATGAGACCGGATTCACGGGATACGCCCGTCCGGACCACGGACGCCACATCTGGGACGAGCAGTGCCGGCCCGGATACGGGCTGTACGACCGCGCGCTCGGCATCATGTACCTGTGGGGCGCCTGGGATGCGCTCGAACGCGTGAAGAAGGGATGAGGATATGCTGCCGATCCATGATAATCTGAAGGGGAAAGTCGCCGTCATCACCGGCGGCAGCGGCGTGCTCTGCTCCGCAATGGCGAGGGAGCTCGGCCGGCAGGGCGTGAAGGTGGCGATTCTGAACCGGACGGCGGAGAAGGGCGAGGCGGTCGCCGAAGCGATCCGCCGGTCGGGCGGCGAAGCGATCGCCGTTGCATGCGACGTGCTGGACGCAGCCGGCGTCGCGGAGGCGGCGGCCGTCGTCGCGGATAAGCTCGGCCCGTGCGACATTCTGATCAACGGGGCGGGCGGCAACCATCCGAAGGGCATTACGACGCATGAAATTTTCAAACCGGAAGATTTCGGCAAGGAAGGCGTGACGACGTTCTTCGATCTGACCCGCGAGGGCATCGAGTACGTCTTCAACCTGAACTTTATCGGATCGCTCCTTCCGACGCAGCATTTCGCGAAGCAGATGCTCGGCCGGGGCGGCGTCATCATCAACATTTCGTCGATGAGCGCGCCGAGTCCGATGACGAAGGTGCCGGCCTACAGCGCCGCCAAAGCCGCGATCGAGAACTTCACGCAGTGGCTGGCCGTCCACTTCGCGGAGGCCGGCATCCGCGTCAATGCGATCGCGCCCGGCTTCTTCCTGACGGAGCAGAACCGCAGCCTGCTGACAAATCCGGACGGATCGCTCACGGAGCGGGCGCATAAAATAATCACGCATACGCCGATGCGCCGGTTCGGCCAGCCCGAGGATCTGCTCGGAGCGCTGCTGTGGCTGGCCGACGATGCGACGGCGCGGTTCGTTACCGGCATCACGGTTCCCGTCGACGGCGGGTTTCTGGCATATTCCGGCGTGTAATCCGCATGCGTCAGCCATCCCGGAAGGGGTGGCTGCAATTGCGCTTGATTAAGGAGCCCGCGGCGCGGACAGGATGGAGGAATGGATATGATCGAGATTCGCCGGATGAGAGCGGAAGACGCCGCCATGATGCGGGAAGTTTTCCTGAAGCACGGCATTCGCCGTGATGAAGAGTATTATCCCCGATGTTGGCGGGAGAACGAGGCGGGCGCGCGCATTACGCTGCTCGCGTTCCGGGACGGCGAATATGCGGGAAGCCTGCACCTGCTGGCGCGATCCGATTACCCGTACTTCGCGGAGAACGGCATTCCGGAGATCAATGACTTCAACGTGATCCCGCCGATGCGGCGGCAGGGCATCGGCGACGCGCTGCTCGACGCCGTCGAGAAGATCGCGCTGGAGAAGTACGGGATCGTCGGCATCGGCGTCGGACTGACGGCCAGCTACGGCCAGGCGCAGCGGCTGTACGCCCGGAGAGGGTATATCCCGGACGGCCGGGGGGTCGTGTATAAAGGCCGGCCCGTTCCATTTGGCGAGCAGGTCCCGGTGGATCACGACCTCAATCTGTTCTTCACGAAGACGGCGGAACGGTTGTGAAACGGTCTGCTGCGTTTTTTGCGGAGCCGACGGGGATTTTGGGGCTGTCGTAAATTGTGGAGCTTGTGGAGCGGAGGTAAGGCAGGACAATGCTGGTCTCGCTGCGTGCCCGGGACGAGGTGTTTGACCGTCCCGAATTTTTGCAGGACGAGGCGCGATTCCATCTGCTGGGCCAGCTCAGCGGTTTTTCGGATGCGCTCAGGATCAAATCGAGCGACGGCATGCTGCTCTATGCGCAGACGCCGGGCCGCAACGGCTGGCTGTGGGTGGACCCGTTCGCGGCGGAGGATGCCCGGCGCTCGCGCATCTGCGAGCTGGCGGAACGGCTCGACGATGTCGATCTGCCGGGCGTGATCGGCGATCCCGCCGCCGCGCGGGCGTTCGCCGACGCCTATGCGGCCAGGCGGCGGATGGCCTGGACGGAACGGCTGACGCTGGTGCCGTACGAGTGCCGGGCGCTGCGCCTTGCGGCATCCGCCGAAGGCTGCCTCCGCAAGGCCGGAAGCGCCGACCGGTATACGGCCGCCCTCTTTCTCGCCGGGTTCTCGCGGGACGCATACGGCGAGCGCGTTCCCGCGTTCACGCAGCTTCCGGCGGCGGACCGGATGATCGAGGCGGGCGAACTGTTCTTCTGGACGGACGGGGACGAATGCGTGGCGATGGCGAACATCGCGTACCGCTCGGCGCGCCACGGGCGCATCAACGCGGTCTATACGCGGCCCGACGCGCGCAAGCGGGGCTACGGCAGCGCCATTACCGCGGAGCTGACCCTCAAGCTGCTCGATGAAGGCCTGACGCCGATCCTGTACGCCGACGCCGCCAATCCGGGGTCGAACCGGATGTACCGCCGGATCGGATATGAGCCGCTCCGGCCGATCGTCGAGATCGGCTTCCACCGGGAGTGGAGCGCATGACAAAAATCTGGAGGGAGACGGCGGCGCGCCGTCTCCCTCCTGATTAATGCTTTACGTATCGGCCGGGCAGTCCGACAGCTCCCAGCCGCGGGCGGACGGCCGGGCGGTGAACCGGCGGATCGCGCCGCATTCGTCCTCGGCTTCGACGAGCAGCCGCCCGCCCGGCTCGGGCCGGAT
>Ga0310828_1001863_pt1 | contig 10847 bp, 10 predicted proteins | sample WT_ome_3_FD_202242 | JGI IMG/M metagenome (GOLD analysis project Ga0310828, IMG submission 202242) | Sorghum-adapted microbial communities enriched on wild type (WT) sorghum from Joint BioEnergy Institute, Emeryville, California, United... ... | reverse complement strand
GAAGCCGCTGTCCCGCAGCACCCGCAGGTGCTGGGAGACCGCGGGCTGGGAGATCCCGAACTCGCGCTGGATGACCGCGCCGATCGCACCGGCGGGCTGCTCACCATTGGCGAGCAGCTCCAGGATCCGGCGACGGACCGGGTCCCCGAGTACGTCGAACGCGTGCACGACGGAGAGGATGTCAGGATCAGCTTATATAAGTCAAGCCAAAAATCAGGGCGACCGCGACAGGCCCTCGTACCGGACCGTCCAGGTCCCGTCCGCGGGGAATCCCGGCGCCGGGCGGCCGCCGTCGCCGTCCCAGCCACCGGCCATGAGCGCGACCGCCGCGAGCAACCCGCCGTTCGCCGGCAGGTAGACCGGTAACGACGCGGATTGCGGGTTGTGTCCGTTGGGCAGGAAAACATTCTTCGAGGTGGGCATGAGCAGCGCGGCCACCGCCGCCTCCGGCTCACCGAGCCGGGCCGCGGTCATCGCGATCGCCGGGTAGTCCCAGCCCCAGGTGGTCTCCCAATTCCATGTGGAGAGTACGGACCGGAGCGTGGCGGTCATGACCATGGTGTCGATAAGCCCGGTCTCCGGGACGACGCCGAGGGCGTACAGCATCGAGGGGTGATCGTACGGCACGGTGTACGGCGGCACGTCGATGGCGGTGTAGACGCCATCGCGGACGTGTGGCCGGACCAGGTTGGCCGCGACATCCGCCCACCGCGGGTCCGGCGCGAGGCCGAGCAGCCCTCGCCAGCGCTGCGCGACCATGAGCGCCCATGCCCAGTACGCCAGCTCGAACGTGGGGTTGGTGACCGTGGCCCGCACCGACCAGTACGACTCCTGGGCGGGCACGAGCGGCGGTCCCAGCTGGTATCCCCGCTCGGTCCGGACGGCGAAGTCGGCCATGAACTCGGCGGATCGCAGCACCACATCGGCGTACCGCTGGACGGTCTCCGGCGAGCCGGTGGCGCGGCGGACCAGTTCGGCCAACGCGATGGGATGCGGCTGCTGCCAGATCAGAAACGGGCCGATCGGGCTCGGCCCCTCCCGGCCGTCGGGGCCGACCATCTTCGGCCAGCGCGCGCCGCGGTAGCCCTGCAGCCGGGCGGTCTCGATCGCCGCCGGAAGGATGGTGGCATACCAGCCGAGGCTCCGCTCGAGCAACTCGCTCCTGCCCCACAGCGCGAAGTGCGCGCCGTGCCACCACGCCATCTCCAGGTGGAAACGGCCCCGCCAGCTGTTCAGCGTCAGCCCGGTCTCCTGCGGCGGGAGCGACCCAGCACATTGGATCGCCGTCAGGTACTGCGACAGAACGATTCGGCGCTCCAGCTCGACTGCCCGGGCGTCCCGGCTCTCCGCCAGCTCGACCGCTCCCCCGCCGGTCCAGAAGGCGGCCCAGTGCGCGGCCGAGGCCGCCATCGCCTCCGGGAACGTGGGCAGCCGCGGCGCCGAGTGGCCGGGGAAGAACCCCATTATGCATTCGAGGATGCCCGGATCCCACGCGATGGTGACCTCGTGCCGCCCGGTCTGCCGGACCGCGACGCCCGGTGCAACTCCGATTTGGACGGTGTACGAGGTGTCGTCGAGCGTACGCCGCACGGTGTGCCCGTGCAGCGCAGTCGTGTGGGCCTCGGGTGACGACCAGTCGGCCGCGTTGTTCCACGACTGCGAGCCGTACGGGAAGGAGATCCGAACCGGAAGGCGTACCGGCGACTCGACGCGGAAGGCGACCGCGTCCAGGACCGGATGGCAGCAGGTGGTCACGCGTACCGGCCGGCCGGCGACATGGAATTCGCTATGGATGACGCCGCGCCACAGGTCCAGCCGCTGGCGGGCGTCCGTGACGGCGGCCGGGACCACGAATCCGATCCGGCCGAGATCCAGCCGGTGCGGATTGTTGCGCAACCAGTTCTCCGCGGACTCGGTGGTGTCGCAGAGGTCTCCGACCATGTCCACGTACGGCACCGGTCCGCGCGGCGTGGCGTAGGTGCGGCGCACATCGGCGAGGTCGTACGCCTTCCCGGCGGGGATGCTGTGCCATCCCCACTGCGACTGGGTGCCGAGCAGTGTGCCGGCCGGACCACCGTGGCGGTCCGGGACCGGATACCGCTCGGGAAACGTCTGTAGGCCGGTCAGGTCCGCGGTGAAGCAGAACTCGCCGTTGCCCACCGACAGCGGGTACGCCGCCGCGCCCTGGCGCACCTCGACGGTGTGCCGTTCGACCAGGGCGCGGCGGTCGATCCCGGCGCCGGTCACTTGGTGATGGCCGCCGTCAGTTGCTTGAGGAACTCGTCCGCGGCCTTCTCCGGCGTCATCCGGTTGAACAGCACCTCGGCGTTGAGCCGGTTCAGGATGTCCACCGAGTCGGTCGAGCCGGTCGGTCCGATCGCACCGGGCGGCCCGACCAGCGGGGCGGCCTTGGCGACGAAGTCCGCCGCCGCGGCGCTGTCCGCGTCGAGGTCGGGCTGGATGACGTCGCGTACCTGGGAATTGGCCGGTACGCCGCGGTCGATCAGGATGATCTTCCCGGCGGCCTCGCTGTTCACCAGGAAGTCGACGAACTTCGCCGCTTCCTTGGGGTGCTTGGTGCGGGCGTTGATGGTGTAGAGCTGGGAGGCCTGCAACCACATGCCGGGCCTGGTGCTCTCCCCCGGCGCCCGGAGCATGATCAGCTGGTGCCCGGACGCCTTGCGCAGCGCGGTCAGCAGGTTGCTCCACTGGAACTGCATGCCGGCGAGTCCGCGGCCGATCAGGGTCTGCTCCGGCCCGGTCTGGGTGACCAGTTCCGCGGTCACCTGCGCCGGTGGCGCCGCCTTCGCGTCCCGCAGCCCGGTGGCCATCGTCCACCAGTCGACCAACGTCTGCTTGCTGATCGCCAACTTACCGTCCGCTGTGTACATATCCTCGCCGCGCTGCCGGGCGAAGATGGTGAGCGTCTCCATGGACGTGGGATCGGCGATTCCGTAGCTGCCCTCCGGCAGCTTGGCAGCGAGCTGCTGCGCGATACGGACGAAGTCGTCCCAGGTCCACGTGCTGTCGTCGGGCAGCGGCACTCCGGCCTTGGCGAACACTTCCGGGTCCGCGGCGAGCGCGTACGTGTTGACGCCGCTCGGTACGCCGTACTGCTTGCCGCTGAAGTACCCGTTCTCCAGTGCGGCCTTGTCGAGGCGATCCATGTTCAGCTCGCCCTTGACCGTGGACAGGTCCAGCAGGGCGCCGCGGTCACCGTACTCGCGCGGGTAGGCCCCACCCATCGTGATGACGTCCGGCGCGTCGTTGCTCGCCACCTGCGTGGCCAGCTTGTCGAAGTAGCCGTTGAAGTCGGCGAACTCGCCCTTGACCCTGATGTTCGGGTTCGCCGCCTGGAACGCCTCGATCACCTTTTGCGTTGCCGCGGCCCGGTCGTTGTTGCCCCACCAGGAGAACCGCAGCTGGACGGTGCCGTCGCCGCCGCCGTCGTCGCCTCCGGTGAGCCCGCAGGCGGTGCTAGCCAGCGCAGTCACCCCGGCCAGTACGACGCCGACCAGCCGGCGCCTGAAGGAGGTGTTACCCATCGGATTGTCCTTTCCCGGCGATGGAAACTGGTCACTTCAGACCCGTGGTGGCAAGCCCTTGGGTCAGGTACCGCTGGCCTGCGAGGAAGAAGCCGAAGATGGGGGCGAGCGCCACAATGGACATGGCGAACAGCTGTCCCCAGTTGGTCTCTCCCTGTGCGTCCAAGAAGGACCGCAGGGCCACCGGCACGGTGTACAAATCGGGGTTGGTGAGAAAGATGAGTTGGCTGAAGAAGTCGTTCCACGTCCAGATGAAGGTGAAGATGGCGGACGTGGTGAGCGCCGGCACGGACAGCGGGATGATGATCCGCCAGTAGATCCGGAAATGCCCGCAGCCGTCCATCAGGGCGGCCTCGTCCAGCTCCCGGGGCAGCTGCCGGATGAACTGGACCATGAGGAAGATGAAGAACGCGTCGTGCGCGAAGAACTTCGGCACCACCAGGGGCAGCGTGGTGTTGATCCAGCCCAGCTTCGAGAAGAGCACGTACTGCGGCACGATCAACACGTGGATGGGCAGCATCAGCGTGGCGAGCATGGCCGCGAAGAAGAACTTGCGGCCCCGGAACTTTAGCCGGGCGAACGCGTACGCGGCCAGCGAACAGGACAGGAGGTTGCCGATGACCGCGCCGATCGCGATCAGCGCCGAGTTGACCAGGTAGTAGTGGAACGGGTGGGCCAGCGCGCTCCAACCGTCCACATAGTTGCCCAGAGTGAGCCGGCTGGGCCAGATCGACGGGTCGCGGAAGATCAGCTCGGTGGGCTTGACCGAGCTGGACACCATCCACAGCAGCGGATAGAGCATCACCACGCCGAACGCGACGAGCAGCGCGTGCTTGCTGATCCGCCGGCCGCGCGACCCGGTGCCGACGGGCGGGTCGATGGTCGCGTCAGTCACTGTAGAACACCCATCGCTTGGCGAGCAGGAAGTTCGCGGCGGTCAGCGCGGCGATGACGACCAGCAGGCTCCAGGCCATCGCGGACGCGTACCCCATCTCGAACGAGCCGAAGCCGCGGTCATAGAGGTAGAGCGTGTAGAGCAGGGTGGCGTCCGCCGGCCCGCCCTGGCCGCCGCTGATCACGAACGCCTGGGTGAAGCTCTGGAACGCGCCGATCATCTGTAGCACCAGGTTGAAGAAGATGACCGGGGTGAGCAGCGGAAGGGTGATCCGGAAGAACCGGGCCACCACTCCCGCGCCGTCCACGGCGGCCGCCTCGTAGTACATCTGCGGGATCTGTCGCAGGCCGGCCAGGAAGATGACCATCGGTGCGCCAAAGGTCCACGCGTTGAGCAGGACGAGCGTGCCGAGGGCGAAGTCCGGGTGGGCCACCCAGCTGGTGCCTTCGATGCCGACCAGGTCCAGGACCTGGTTGATCAGTCCGTCGTTGCCGAAGATCTGCCGCCAGAGGATGGCGATGGAGACGCTGCCGGCCAGCAGTGACGGCAGGTAGAAGACCGAGCGGTAGATGGCCAGGCCGCGCACGCCCCGATTGAGCAGCATGGCCAGGCCGAGGGCGAGGATGAGCTGGAGCGGAACCGAGACGAAGACGTACTGGAAGGTGACGACCAGCGACTTGCGCAGCCGAGGGTCGTCGAGCATCTCCCGGTAGTTGTCGAAACCGAGCCACTTCGGCGGGCTGAGCAGCGTGTAGTCGGTGAAGGACAGGTAGAGCGAGGCGAAGATCGGCCCGATGGTGAACACGACCATCCCGATGAACCACGGGGCCAGGAAGACGTAGGCGACCCGGTCCCGGCGGCGTGCGAAGGACGCCCTCCGCCGGCGGCGCGGCGGGACGTCCGGCCCGCGCCCGCGGACCGACCCGGCGGCAGCCGGCCGACCGGCGACCGGCGCCTGACCGGTGGCGGGCGGCTGTGCGTGCGGCGGCGGTCCCGGTGCGGGCGCAGGTGGCGAGGGCATACCCGTACCGCCACGGTCGCTCATCGTGCGCCCCTCCGGGAGTCTCGGTGCCAGGGCTCCCGCTGATCCCCGCCGCACCCGTTGCGATCAAGTAAACAATTTCTAACAATCGATGTTTTCCGCTGTCAATGCTTGATCTTGGTGACGTTTCATTCATTCCATCGCGCGCCGGTTCGAGTCACGCTGGAAGCTGTTCCGAAACGGTCCGGTCAGGCGACGGAGGGCAGCCGATGAAGTGGATTCACGTCGACGGAGCGCGGCTCGCCGACGAGTCGGGCGCGACCGTGGTCCTGGCCGGGGTCGGGCTCGGCGGCTGGCTCAACATGGAGAACTTCATCACCGGCTATCCGGCGACCGAATCGCTGCACCGAGCCGCGCTGCGGGAAGTGCTCGGCGAGGAGGGATACCACCGGTACTTCCACCGGTTCCTGACCGACTTCTTCGACGAAGACGACGCGCGCTACCTCGCCTCGCTCGGCCTCAACTCGGTACGGGTGCCGTTCAGCTACCGGCACTTCGAGGACGACGACCGTCCGTTCGAGCTGAAGGAGGAGGGTTTCCGGTGGCTGGACCGGGTCATCGACCTCTGCGCCGGCGCCGGCCTCTACACGATCCTGGACCTGCACGCGGTGCCCGGCTACCAGAACCAGAACTGGCACAGCGACAACCCCACGCACCGGGCCTTCTTCTGGCAGCACCGGCATTTCCAGGACCGGGTGGTGCACCTGTGGGAGGCGATCGCCGACCGGTACCGGGACCGCTCGTCGGTGGCCGGCTACAACCCGGTCAACGAGCCGGCCGACCCGTCGGGCGAGGTCGTCGCGCGGTTCTACCAGCGCCTGGAACGGGCCATCCGGGCCGTTGACCCGCGCCACGTGCTCTTCCTCGACGGGAACCGCTACTCCACCGACTTCTCCATGTTCGCCGAACCGCTGCCGAACGTGGTCTACACCGCACACGACTACGCGCTGCCCGGCATCGCCAGCAACGGTGAGTACCCGGGCATCACCCGCGGCGAGTACTTCGACTCCGGCGTGGTCGAGCAGACGTTCCTGCGGCGTACCGAGTTCATGCGCAGTACGGGCACGCCCATCTGGATCGGCGAGTTCGGACCCAGTACGCCAACCAGCCCGAGCGGGACCGCTGGCGGTACCAGCTCTTGCGCGACCAGCTCGCATCTACCGCAGGCACGGTGCGAGCTGGTCACTGTGGACATACAAGGACATCAGCCTCCAGGGCCTGGTGTACGCCCGCCCGGACAGCCCGTACCTGCGCCGGATCGCGCCCGTGCTGGCGAAGAAGGCCCGGCTCGGCGCGGACTCCTGGGGCGGGTCGGACCGGGAGGTCCGGCACATCCTTGACCCCGATCGAGGAGCTGTTCGACCGGGAATTCCCGGACTTCTCCCCGTACCCCTGGGGCAGGCGACCCTGGATCCATCTGTTGGTGCGCAACATCCTGCTGGCCGAACCGCTGGTCCAGCCGTACGCTCGCTGCTTCGCCGGGGTCACTGCGGCGGAGGCCGAAACACTGGCCAGCTCGTTCGCGTTAGGACAGTGCGCCCGCCGCGAGGAGCTGGCCGACGTGCTCCGGGACCATTTGCTGGTCAGGCCGGCAGGGCGTCCGGGTACTTGAGCGCCGAGCCGGTGTTGAGCACAACCACCTCGTCGTCGCCGCCGATCCAACCGGCCGCCCGCAGGTGCCTGGTCGCGGTCAGGCAGGCAGCTCCCTCCGGGCACAGCAGCAGGCCTTCCCGGGCGCCGAACTCGCGCAGGTCGGCCAGCAACTCCGCGTCGTCCACCGCGATCGCCGTGCCGCCCGTGCCGCGCACCGCGTCCAGGATCAGCTCGTCGCCGAGTGGCGCGGGAACGGTGATGCCGTACGCGACGGTCCGCGCCCCCTCCCACGGCTGGGCCCGCCGCTGCCCCGCCTCCAACGCGCGCACGATCGGCGCGCAGCCGGTCGACTGCACGGCCACCAGCCGAGGGGTACGTTCGCCGATCCAACCCAGCGCCCGCATCTCGGCCAGTGCCTTGTGGATGCCGATCAGTCCGACACCGCCACCGGTCGGGTAGATGATGACGTCCGGCACCCGCCAGCCGAGCTGCTCGACGATCTCGTACCCCATGGTCTTCTTGCCCTCCAGCCGGTAGGGCTCGCGCAGCGTGGCCGCGTCGAAGATCGTTCCATTGGAGACGGACAGCAACGCGGCGATTTCCCGGCCGGCATCGCTGATGACACCGTCGACCAGGCGCAGGTTCGCACCAGCGGCGCGGCACTCCGCCCGGCTGACCAACGGCGCGCCCAGCGGCATCGCGATGGTCGCCTGGATGCCCGCCCGCGCGGCGTAGGCGGCCCAGGCCGCGCCGGCGTTGCCATTGGTCGGCATGGCCACCCGCCGCACGCCCAGTTCCCGTGCCCGGGACACCCCGACCGCGGCGCCGCGGGCCTTGAACGAGCCGGTGGGCAGGGCGGCCTCGTCCTTGACCAGCAGCCGGGGTACGCCGATGGACCCGCCGTACCGGGGCGCCGGCACCATCGGCGTCCAGCCCTCGCCGAAGGTGGTGATGTGCGCGTCATCGGTGACCGGCAGCAGCTCGCGGTAGCGCCAGAGGTCCGCCGCCCGGCCGGCGAACGCGGACGGCCGGACCGCCCGGCGCACCGCGTCGAGGTCGTAGCGGGCCAGCAACGGCGAGCCGCAGCCGCAGACGTTCTGGATCTGGTGGGGATCGAACCGGTTGCCGTCGCGCGGGCACTCCAGATGGGTCAGGTACACGCGGGCGAGGTTACGCCGCCGCGACGGCGAGCCCGACATCCGTGTCGACCAGGCTCAGCGCCCAGCGCATCCGGGCGGCCGCGGTCTCCGGGTGCTCGCCGTACTCGGCGGCCACCGCCGCGGCGCAGCCGGTGGCCCCGCCGTACGCGTACAGGCTCTCCAGCACGGCGGCCGCGACCTGGCCGGGTGTCGGGCGGTCGGAGGGCTGCAGATCACTGACGAACACCGCCGCCGCCCGGATCGTGCGAGTCATCCTGCCACCGCCTTCACATCGATCCGCGTACGTTAATGAGAGTGCGCTCCCCGCGCCCGGGATACATCGGGGACTTCCCCGGCACACACCCTGATTTCGGCTCAGGCCGGCGGATGGATGGCGGTCACCGCGAGGTGTGCCAGGCGGTCACACCGGTCACCGCGAGGTGTGCCAGGCGGTCTCGCCGGTCACCCGCGAGGTGTCAGGCGCCCGACCCGGCGTACGCGGTGAGCAGCTCCCGTTCCCGCGCCGCGCTCAGGCCGGCCTTGCGTACCCGGTCGAGACCTTGCTCCCACTCCCAGGCCAGCGTGTCGTCGAGCATCTCCGCGCGCGGGCGGTGCCGCAGCCCGGCCGCGGCGGCGGCCGCGCCGGTGCGCGCGGAAAAGCCCTCCCACCCCGGCTTGACCTGCCACATGGCCAGCGACTCCGGCCCCATGAACTCGGCCACGCCCTGTGCCAGCAGCCAGGCCGGGTCCATGGTGACGATCGGCCCGGTGTGCCCGCCCACCGCGCGACTCTGCGCGATCCACTCGCCGAACGGGATGACCGGACCGACGGCGTCGTACGTGCCGGTGGTGCCCGCCTCGGCCGAGTCGAGCAGCCAGGCCACGAGGTCGCGCACGTCCACGACCTGGGTGGGCAGGTCGGGCGTGTCCGGGACCAGCATGGGGGTCTCCGGGTGGCGGGCGGCGCGGGCCACCCAGTAGCCGGTGCGGTCGGTGTGGTCACCGGGACCGCCGATGAGCCCGGCCCGCGCGATGAGCAGGCGCTCGCCCACCGCCGCGCGGGACGCCTGCTCGCACGCGGACTTCGCCTCGCCGTACCGCTCCCGGTCGACCTGGTCCAGCTCGACGGGCGGCAGGGTCGGTGTGGACTCGTCCGCGCCGATGACGCTGTGGTCGGCGTAGACACTGATGGAGGAGACGTACGTCCAGTGCCGGGCGCGGTCGGCCAACGCCCGCAGCGCGCCCTTGACGAACCCGGGTTGCCAGGACACCTCGACCACGGCATCCCAGTCGCGGTCGAGCACCTCCTGGTATGCGGCCGGATCGCGCCGGTCGGCGGCGACGTGCACCGCGCCGCCGGCCACCTTTCCGCTCTCCCCGCGGGCCAGGCAGGTCACCACGTGCCCACGGTCCACGGCCTGGCGGGCCACTTCCCGACCGAGCCAGGCGGTTCCGCCCAGAACCAAGATCTCCATCGGGTCACTGAAACACGGCCCGCTCGCCGCGCCCAAGCTCGTTCGCCATCAGCGCAACGCCCGGCAAGAATGGCCACGTGAAGCTGCCCGTCATGCCTCCGGTCGCGCCGATGCTGGCGAAGTTGGTGCCGGACATTCCGCCCGGCGCGTCGTACGAGCCGAAGTGGGACGGCTTCCGGACGATCGTCTTCCGGGACGGCGACGAGGTGGAATTGGGCAGCCGCAACGAGCGACCGATGACCAGGTTCTTCCCGGAGCTGGTCGAGGCGGTCCGGGCCGAGCTGCCGGAACGCTGCGTGGTGGACGGCGAGATCGTGCTGGCCACCGCGGCCGGGCTGGACTTCGGCGCGCTCCAGTTGCGGCTGCACCCGGCGGCGTCGCGGGTCGCGATGCTCGCCGAGCGGACGCCGGCCTCGTTCATCGCCTTCGACCTGCTGGCGCTCGGCGACGACGATCTGACCGGTCGCCCGTTCGCGCAGCGGCGCGCGCTGCTGGAGCAGATCCTGCGCGACGCGCGGCCACCCGTGCACCTCACCCCGGCCACCACCGACCGGGAACTGGCGGCGCGCTGGTTCGAGCAATTCGAGGGTGCCGGGTTGGACGGCGTGGTGGCCAAGCCGCTGGATGGCACGTACCAGCCGGACAAGCGGGTCATGTTCAAGATCAAGCACGAGCGGACGGCGGACTGCGTGGTCGCCGGGTACCGGCCGCACAAGAGCGGTCCGGACGCGGTCGGCTCGCTGCTGCTCGGCCTGTACCTCGAGGATGGTTCGCTCGCCTCGGTCGGCGTCGTCGGCGCGTTCCCGATGGCGCAGCGGCGGCAGCTGGTGGCCGAACTCGCGCCGCTGGTCACCACGTTCGACGACCACCCCTGGAACTGGGCGCGCGCACCGGCCGAGGTCCGCGAGCGATGGTCGAATTTCGGCGGGTCGCGGTGGAACGCCGGCAAGGACCTGTCGTTCACGCCGCTGCGGCCGCAGCGGGTGGTCGAGGTCCGCTACGACCACATGGAGGGGACCCGGTTCCGGCACACCGCGCAGTTCGTCCGCTGGCGACCGGACCGGACCCCGCGCTCGTGCACCTTCGAGCAGCTGGACCGGCCGGTCACCTTCGACCTCAACGACATCGTCCCCGGCCTGCGATAGCGGTTACTGGCCG
>Ga0310828_1001862_pt1 | contig 10849 bp, 13 predicted proteins | sample WT_ome_3_FD_202242 | JGI IMG/M metagenome (GOLD analysis project Ga0310828, IMG submission 202242) | Sorghum-adapted microbial communities enriched on wild type (WT) sorghum from Joint BioEnergy Institute, Emeryville, California, United... ... | reverse complement strand
GGGCAAGGTCACCTACGAGCAGGCGAAGAACTTCGGCCTGGCGTTCCTGCGCGGCCAGCCGAACCGGGCGGCGATCGCCACCACCCTGTTCGCGGACCGCATCGAGGAGATGAGACATGCCTGAGGACGAGCACCCGGGCCAGACCCAGCACACGCGGGAGCACGACAAGATCCGCCGGTGGGCGGAGGCGCGTGGCGGACAACCGGCGACCGTGCCGGGCACCGAGCACGGCGACCACCTGGGCGTACTGCGCATCGACTTCCCGGGCTACAAGGCGGACAACCTGCGCCGGGTGAGCTGGGAGGAGTGGTTCGGTACGTTCGAGCGGCGCGGCCTGGAGTTCGTCTACCAGGAGGAGAAGACGGACGGCACGCAGAGCAACTTCTTCCGGCTGGTCAGCCCGGAACGGGAGGACGCGTGAGGGTACGCCGGCGGTTGCTGCGGCTGCGCCGCGAGTACGCCCCCGGCGAACCGCTCCCGCTGACCGGTTACCTGGTCAGCGGCGGCGCCTACGCGGCGCTGGTGGCCGGGCTGGCGATCGCGGTCCGGCGCACCGGCCGCACGCTGCCGGAACAGCTGGCGGTCCTGGACCTGGTGCTGATCTCGGTCGCCACCCACAAGCTGAGCCGGCTGCTGGCCAAGGACTCGATCACCAGCCCGCTGCGCGCGCCGTTCACCCGGTTCGAGAAGCCGGCCGGCGAAGCCGAACTGGTCGAGCAGGTACGGGGCCAGGGCACCTGGCACGCGATGGGCGAGCTGATCAGCTGCCCGTTCTGCCTCGCCGTCTGGGTGTCCACCGTGCTCACTGCCGGGCTGGTGCTGGCGCCGCGGCTGACCCGGCTGGTGGCCGCCGGGCTGACCGCGGTGGCGATCTCGGACTTCTTGCAGCTCGGCTACGCCGCGGCGAAGGACGGCGAGGACTGAGGCCGGTGACCCGAGAGGAGTTCAGATGACCCGCGAAGTGGACCGGGACCTCGAACTGCTGTGGGAGCAGTTCCACAGCACGGTCAACATGACCTCGGCGGAACTGCGCGATTGGTTGCTCACCCACGCGTCCGGAGAGGAGGCGTTCACCCCAGACCCGGACCTGCACCTGGACGAGCTGGGCCGGGGCGTGCTGCACGTGCTGGGCAAGCGCCGCACCGACCTGACCCGGGAGGACACCGAGGTGATGTCGCGCGTGGTGGACCTGGCCGGCGAGTGGCTGGCCGGGCCGCCGGAGCCGGGCGAGCCGGACGGCGCGGCCTGGCGGCACCGCCTGATGACGATCGGGCACGACCCGCTCAAGGAACGCTGACCACGGACGCCGGCCGGGCTAGCGGCGGCCCGGGCTAGCAGCGGCGTCTCGGTCGGGCGGGGCCATCCAGCTGCCGGCGCATCCACAGCCGGGTGCCGGCGATCATCGCCGCCGTACCGGGCACCGCGGCCACCAGCGTCGCGAAGAGCGCGGCGACGAACAGCGCCAGCAGCCCGGACACGAGCAGCGCCAGAGACGGCCAGCGCCGATACTCGCGGGGCGCGCGCGGCAGGCCGGCGCGGATACCCTCGGCGAAGTTCGGGTCGTCTATGCGGAGCCAGGTCTCGATGTGTCCGAGCCGGCGACGTTCGTCGTAGCTGAGCATGGACTGCGCCTCCTCCGCCCGACGCGATACCCCGCACCCGGCAGGGCTATGCATCCCGTCCGTGTCCGGTCACCGCCAGCTCACCGGGCATGCTCATACCTCGCGGAGCTTCTTCGGCGGTATGTCCATCCCGCCCATGCCGCGCGGTGACTCGGTCTCGATGTCATCGGCGTCCTCGCGGTCGCTGATGTCGCGGCTGACCGTCATGTCGGTGTGTTCCTCGGCGAAATCCGGGCTGTCCACCGCCTCCGGGTCGTCCGGTGGCGTGCCGATCGGGATGCGCTTGGCGTTGTCTGACATATCGTCGCCGGCCCGCTCAGTGCGTCAGCTCGGTGCCGCCGTTGAGCGCCTCGGCCGCCTCGTCGACGGCGTACTCGCCCTCGGGTAGGGCGTCCATCCGCCGCATCGGCTCGCCCGGCAGCTCGGCCGCGACCGCCCGGCGGCGCAGCTCGTCGCTGGTGACCCGGTCCTGCCCGCGGAACGCCTCGTCCAGCAGCATGTCCAGTTCGGGGTACGGGGTCGTCTCAGCCATGCACACCGCGTACCCGGGCCTTCTAAGCCGAAACCAGCCCGGCGGATCCCGGGTACTAAGACTGCTCACAAGAGCCGAGCGCACCGAAGGGGGAGCATGGGCAACGCTGCGGACAGCGCGTCCAACCCGGGAAACGACTCGCACAGCCCGCACGCCGCGTCCATCAGGATCCGGTCGATCACCGCTCTTTGAAGTATCGGAACAGGTGCCGCTCTCGAGTAACTGCGACAGAGAGAGCGGAACCAAGAATGGCACACGCGCCTGCGGCGGCCAGGCAACGTTCACCTAGCCAGAATATTGCCGGAACGGCTGAAGGATACGCCTGCGATGCGCGATAAAGAAGAATCGGCGTGGCAAGGACCACTGCGCAGGCAACCCATAATGCCGTTTCCATCGTCACCTGTGCGAGCTGTCCGACCAAGGGGACTCCGCTGTGCCTGGCGGACGCGGTCTCGATTCGTCGTGCTCGTAACGCGACAAAGCCCAGAATGAAACCGGCGAGGGCGCTCAGAATTGCGGCCGAGGCAGTGCTTCGCTTGGCGTATCGGCGAGGGCCGTCGAAGCTGCTGCCGAACTTGCTGTTTAGCTGATGAATCTGCACGTCGAGATCGGCGGGCGACGAAGCGCTGAGCGTCGTCCGGAGGAGCTGAGACCTGGCCTCACTGACCGGCCATATGTCAGCCCAGCATTCATCAAACGTGGTACCGGGTGGCGCTTCCGCCACCGCCGCGAACGCGAGGCCTGGCGACCGGCCGTCTTCAGGATATTCGTAGACTCCGCCAATAGTCGACGAACCAATGGGGGTTTCGATCTGATCACCCAGTCCCTTTCTCCAAAGCTCCGATACCTGCCGGGAGACGAGCACTCCGCTGCTGGCGGTCTCCTTAGAATACCCTCGAAGCAGACGCAAGAACCCCGGAGTCGCCTCTTTTAACGGAACTGCGGACGACGGCAGCGCAGGCAACCGCAGCTCGGTTTCGGCGTCCCTTACGGCGCCCGACCCGGCGACGCCATCAACGTTGCCAAGCCGGTCGCATTGCACGCCATCGACGCCATTCTTAGCAGACATTACGACGGTAGACGCCCCCGCCGATCGATAGGCCACACCGTCATCCACAATGCTTGCCACATTGTCACTGTCAGCGAGGCCGAGAGCGCCTGACGACGTGGCGAGCACAAGCGCAAGAGTCACGGGACGAGCCGTGGCGGACACGAAGTTCCGCCATGCCTCCGACAATACAGTACGAAGCCTCATCGCCCATCCAGCGCAATCTGTTTTGAGCACACGTCTTGTACCCGTGGGTCATGGGTCGCTATCACGACAATGGTAGATTCCTGGGATAAGGCGCCGAGTACATCGATAACAGCGGCGGCGCTCTGTCTGTCGAGCTGTGCGGTGGGTTCATCGACAAGAAGGACATCTGGCCTGACTGCGACTGCTCGCGCAAGCATCAACCTCTGCGCTTCTCCCCCTGATAGCTGACCAAAGAGGCTGCGTGCCCTTGATGCTAGGCCGAACTTGTCGAGAATAGGCTCTGCGGCAAGCTCGGCGTCCCGCCGGCTAAACCCTCGCCCAAGAAACGGAAGGGTAACATGGTCGATTACAGAACGTCGGGCGACGCCTATGGGATTCTGGAAGACCCAACCGCATGCGCTGACGTCAACGCGCTCCAGTCTTCCCTCTGCCGGCACGATCCAACCGGCCATAACTCCAAGCAACGTGCTCTTGCCTGAACCCGATGGACCCGAGACCGAGCAGACATCGCCGGGGATCAGTCGAAAACTGATCTCTCGAAATAGCCATGGCCCGGCTCCAAAGCGGTGGCCAAGGAGGTGTCCGGCTAGCTGCATCGTTCCACGCCTGGATCCAACCGAGCCCGCTCGGGTGCCCCCAATCCGTCTTCCCATGAGACGAGGGATCGTCCAAGAACCGAGCTGATGACTCTTACCTTCCGTATGGAACCGTCACCCGCTATGACGCAACTCTGACCGGACAGGCCACCGACGATCGCGCTCGGCGGCAGGCTCGACACCTTCATCGGCTTAGCCAAAAGGAAAGTTGCCCTGATTGGCACCTTACCATCGGACTCAGTGAAGATTTGGAATTCAGGCGCTCTGCTAAGAGCGTCAATCGACTGCCTGTCCGTGACGCGACCAACGGCATCGAGCGGTAGAGTGACGCTTCCCACGCGCAGTTGTCGGGGACCGGGAGCCAAGTCGGCAGGAACAGCCTTGAGGTGCACCGAGCCGACGTTCGGGGCGACCGTCGCCACGGGTGCACCCGACCTGACCTGCGCGCCTACCTGTAGTTCGCAGCTACGTATCGGTGTAATTGGCTTGGGAAGCCACATCAGACTTGCCAGCGGGAGGCTCGAACTCTGTTTGTCTATGCGCACAGAAGCCAAGAGTTTCCGTACGGCTTGCCTGGTTGCGGAGTCGTAAACGCCGTTGTTGGCTGCAGTTAGCCCTAGTCGCCTGAGTTCCTCCTGCAGAGCCCGCACGTCTGCACCTTTCATACCTGGCTCGAAGTCCCGCCAGAAAGGGACCGACGTAAATAGGGCGAGTATGGGCGCACCGTCTATCCCTAGAGGCGAGGACCCCGACAGGAGCGGGGATCCGGGTCTGCAGCGAAAGTCGGTCACCACGCCACTTGCCGGAGCCAGTAAATTCAGGCTGTCGTCGAAGCTTATTGCCAGCTCAACTTGCCGGGGATCCGAAAAGTCTTGAAGCGTTACCGGCACATTCGTGACTTCGGTAGGCTCTCGGATCGTCGTCGGCGGCGCGCTCGGGGCGAGTGCAAGTCCGAGACTGATGCTTGCGGCGGAGACGCACGCAACGAGGAGTGCCATCGCGCCCTTCGTATCGGCCACGGCCGTTCGGAGTTTGCGGATTGAGTCCTGCACGGCCTAGACTCTAGCTCCGTCTGGCCTCGTTGGGAAGCCAGCCGGCCGCTAATTGGCGGAGGGGTTTCCGTGGCAGTCGGACACCCGATCGTCCTCACGGTCAAAGGGGGCGTTCGCGAGGTCATTGTCGCGGTCAGCCTTTAGTTGCTTTCCGGTGTACGAGCTTGGTGCGACTCCTTTTCTTACCAGGCAAGCGGCTATGAGCTCATCCATGTTTTGCTTTCCGGGATTGACCAGCTTGTCAACGTAGATTGGTTCAATTAGGTCAATCGTACCCACTCGACAAGACGTCTGAGCTTGATCGATTACGCTTGCATCTCTTCCGCTTGCGCCGAAGGTGTAGTAGCCGGACTGTGGTATGGCTTCGATTTCAACTCCCTGGTCTTCGACACAGCGAACATAGCGACGGATTGCTTCCTCATACTCCGCTCGCGAGATGTCCAGGTCTGCGAGTACGTCCCGCTCGAAATCTGACGTCGCCTTTTTGCGGGCAGCCTCCATTTCACCTCGGTACGGATCAGCGGTGACCGCGTGGTCCTCGGAGCAGCCGATTGTTAGAAACAAAAGGCACAGGGACAGCCCGGCTAGCGTCTGCCTCAGAGTGTGGATCAGCATTCCAGTGTCCTTACTTGCCCGACCGACTGGTGGCGGAGAATGATGCGGAGAGGCGCTCGGCGGGGCGCGGGCAGCGTCCGCCGAGCGCGTCGTCAAGCGTCCAGATCGCCTCGCTTAGAGCCAAAGCCATGCGGACAGAGCGGCGTCTCCGCCACGGATGCCGTTTCCGGCATTGTAGCCTTCGGAGTGGGTCCCCGTGTTTGAGGTCGACGCAATCGGCCCGGTGTAGATCCGTACTACGCCTGCGTAGTATCTGTCGATCCTGGCCTGATTTCGGGGACAGGCATAGTTGGGACCAGCCGGGTCAACGCCATAGGCATATGTCGAGTTGTCGAACGCGGTTCCGGCGAAGTAGCACACCGGTGCTGCGGATGCTGGCTGCGCGCCAGTAAAGACAGCCGCGGTTCCGAGCGTCGCAACTGCAATGACTCCTGCGACGTAACTGTGCCTCGCCCGAGGCAGTAGCCCATTTGGAAGCAGTCTCATGCAGCGATCCTCCATCCTGATCGGCGGGTTGGATGAGCACCGAAACAGATAGTGCCCCGGGCGGCAATCTGTGTCTGTACGGTCACGCTAGCGTGTACGTCGGTGGAGGTCAATGCGACCGCGTTGTCGGGAAGTGAACCTGATCTCCGTTAGCTGGTTGACTTGGGTCCGGCGGTGTGCTTGACGCCGTTGCCGCATGGCTCGGCGATTCCCGGAAGTTAGCCTCGATCGTTCACGGCTGAGTTCGCCGGTTGTGGCCCCGCGCCTTTAATCGCTGTTGTTCGATGCGTTTGGGTCGAGGGCATGGTGGTGAGCCGTCTGTCGCGGCGGTGGGCGTGGTCTCCTTGGTTCCTCCGGTCGTCGGGACAGGGCTGAGCTGGTCAGCCGGGTGCGGGGATCGCCCCGATCCGGGTGAACGCGGCGGTGATCTGGTCTGCCCAGGGCCAGGTCGATGGGATGCGTAGTCGGCGGCGGTGTTGGCCTCGGACCAGGCGGGCGACGGTGTGTAGCAGGCGGTAGCGCAGACGTTTCGGTTCGGCTTTGGCCAGCTCGCCGTCGAGGGCGATGCTCTGCAGCCAGGCGATCAGGTCGTTGGCGATGGCCGCGATCTGGCACCAGGCGGTGTTGATGGCGAACTCGCGGGAGGGCAGCCGGCCCAGTCCGGTGTCTTTGGCGCAGCGGATCCGGTCCTCGACGCGGGCGTGGGCGCGGTGGCGGGCTTCCAGCCACTGCAAGGCGCCGGCGGTGGTGTTGGTGACGAACGCGGTGTAGCGCCAGCCGTCTCGGTGCTCGAACAGCGACAACTGGGCGCCGGGGTGCGGTCGTTCGCGACGCACGATCACCCGCATGCCGGGCGGCCAGCCGGCCAGGGTGAGCAGGCCGGTCAACTCCGCGACCTGCGCGCCGTCGCGGATGCCGCCGTCGGCGGCCAGGGCCGGTGACCAGGCCGCGGTCGGCAGCATGTTGATGGCGGCGCGTTCCGCCTCGCCGATCGACCAGCCAAGCGAGTACTCCACGTTCCGGCCACGCTTGCGGCCTTGCGCGGTCAGCCAGTCCAGCACGGCGTGGGTGGCGGCGGCCGAGTCGCCACGCACCAACAGATTCCTGCGGTGGGTGGCCGGGACCTGCGCGAAAGCCTCGGCCAACACGTCCAGGTGGTCGGCCGCGGTGTTCGCTGCGGCGTTGCCCGGCCGCAGCCGGATCGCGAGCAGCTCACCGGTGTTGTCGCAGGTCACCAGGATCGGATGGAAGCCGTAGGTGTGTTTATAGGTAGCCGCGGCGCCGTCCTTGTCGCTGTGGGCGAGGACGATCGTGGAGTCCACGTCCAACACGATCAGGCCGTCGCCGAGGCTGCGGCCAGCGGCACACGCGGCGGGGACCTGCCCGAACAACGCCCACACCCGAGCCCGGACTTTCGCCCGTGCCCGGCTGATGCGCCGCACCTGCGCGTCGCTGATCTCGTCCAGGGCCCGCCAACATGTCGCCGGCGACGCGACCAGACCGAACACCTCGCCCTGATGGCGCAACACGTCGATATCCGCGATCGCCTCACCGCCGTCAGCGATCATCACCGCCAGGTCGACCAGCACCCTGCCCCGGTCCCGACCCGGAACGAACCCCCGCCGGGACAGCGCCGCCGACAACGCCTGCGTCAACCCGCAACGATCAGCCAGCAGCCGCAGCAGCGCCGCACCGACGTGCGACACCACGCCACGGCCACCGGCCTCGACGGACAAGCCCTTGGACCAATCGGTAATCTGCACCTACGAAGTGCCTCTCACGACGGGGACCCTGCACGACTCGACACCGGGCAGTTTTCCTTACGGGGCAGGCACTTCGCCATATCTACCGACTCGCCACACATCCAAGATCACGACCGCCGTGAAAGGCCGAGGCTAATACTCCAACGTCACTTTGCCTGTCTGCGCTGATAGTGGGATCGTTGGGCTCGGGCTTGAGATGTTCGCCGCCAGATCGACCAGTGCAGGGTGTGTGCTGGCGGTAGCGATACGGCGAGGACGAAGGCGTTGAGGAGTCGACGGATCTCGGCGACGGTCAACGCGATGATCTCTGGGTCGGTGTCGGGCTGCTGGGCGGCGAGGATGGTCAGGACGGCTAGGGCGAGCATGGCCAGGGTGACGTGGCGGTGCCAGCCGGTCCAGCCGCGGACCTGGTAGTGGTCCAGGCCGACCTGTCCCTTGCCGGTCTGGAACAGTTCTTCGATGCTCCAGCGGGAGCCGGCGACGGTCACGAGGGTGTGTAGCGGCACTGGGCGGGGTGACCAGCACAGGTAGAAGGCCAGTTCGCCGGTGGTGCGGTTGCGGCGGATGAGCAGCCACCGGTGCTCACCGGGTGTGGTAGCGGTGGTGATCCAGGCCCACAGGTAGTCGCGGGGTCCTTTCGCCCCGGGTCCGCAACTGTGCTGTTGCCACTCGGTGGTGGGGATCCGCTTGGCGAGGTCGTCGACGCGTTCGAGGGTGCGGCCGTCGTTGACCGCCACGCGTCGGTCGCAGCCGACGGCCAGGACGTAGCCGACTCCACAGTGTTCGAGGTCATTGCGTAGTTCGGGGTCGGCGCCGTAGACCTCGTCCCCGGTCACCCACGCGAACGGGACTTCGGCGTCCAACGCGGCGGCGATCATCTGCCGAGCCAGGGCCGGTTTGGTAGCGAACCCGACGTCATCTGGAACACCAGCGGCGGTGAGACGGTCGGGACGGTCGCACCAGGTCGCTTCCGGCAGGTCGAGCCTGCGGTCGATCATCGCCCGCCCCGCCGGTGACACGTAGGCCAGGAACACCCCGACCTGGCTGTTCTCGACCCGGCCGGCGGTGCCGGTGGACTGCCGCTGGACCCCGACCGAACACACCCCTTTTCTTGAGGAATCCGGTCTCGTCGGTGACCAGCACGGCGTCGGGGTGGCCGAGCCGCTCGATCAGCCAGGAACGCACGTCATCGCGGACGGCGTCGGCATCCCACACCGCTGTGCGTAACAGCCGCTGCATCGGCTGCGGATCGGCGTGACCAGCCCGCTCGGCAAGGGACCAGCAGGTCTTGCGCTCCACGTCGGACAGCAGCCCTTCGATGAACTGCTCGGCCGTCCGGCGTGGCTCCGCCCGTGCGAACCGGCCAGCGACACGCGCCACCGCCTCGTCCAGGATGACCCGCCACCCGGCAGGGTCTACGCTGTGGCCCACGGCCACCGCACGATCTTCGGTCGTCCTCACAAACCATCGATGATCAACGCGGTGGCCGTCCTCGTGCCCGCGCCACGCCCAACGCCGAAGCCAAGTGATATTGGAGTACTAACATGTCAGTTGAAGAGTTCATCGCCAAAGGGCTCGATCCGGCCAAGCCGTTCGTCAGTATTGATGCGTCGAGCACTGGCACTCGGCTGAGCACCTTTTTTCGAAGCCTTCGTTCTGAGAAGACCGAGGCGGCTCGGAGTGTGAAGCTCGTTTGGGTCACGGACCCATTCGATCCCGGCGCTCGGCGTGCAAGCGCTCGCATTTTCGTCGAGAGCATGACGCAGGTATATTGGACGTGGTTCGATCCAGAGCCGACTTTGGTGACTCCCGGAAAGCGGCACTTCGCCGAACTGGCGGACTGGTCCGTCACCGGCCGAATTGCCGAATATGGCAAGCCGTTCGATCCGTCACCGGAGGCAGGCTGCACGCGGGTCTGTGGCTACATCGAAATGACGATGTTTGGCGACGAGCGGATCGAGACGATCTACCTCCAGGTTACAGCCGGCTCCATCGAGCTGCCTGGCGCTCGCCTCGCCTATGAGTGGGATACGGTGTCCTAACGAGATACGCCCCGTCGCCAGTGCGACGCCAACCCGATGCAAGCAATGGCCCTGCAACGGTTGTTGCGATTCACTGGTTACGGGGCTTTTTGCTGGCATGGATTCTGACTCTGCCTTATGTTAGAACGGCGGCTCGTCAAATGCAGACCGAGCTGTCGGCCAGGTTGCACTTGGCAGCGGGAGGTTGGTAACGACGAACAGGTTCAGGATGTCGCTTCGGTCCATAAATAGAATCTGGCTACGTTTTGACGCATCCAGCTTATTGCCGAGCCAGTTGCGGGCTGCCTTCGTTATCTCCCCGCCGGCCACGATGAAGGCGTGGTCCACCAGCACCCGCTTGCCGATCTCTGGGTCGAAGATTTCGTGACCGAGCATCATGAGGACCTGGTTCAGGATTTCGGCAACGTTGACGTTTCCGGCCTTAGTCATTCCGGACGGGTCCAGTTTCCCCTTCTTGGCTTGGATGCCGAAGTACAGAACGTGCTGCGTGGGCAGCGTGTACTTCATCCAGATGTCTTTGCCGTACTCCAGCGCCTTGTCCTTGTGCCCTGCGGCGGTGATGCGGTGAAAGCCCAGCTGCCGAAACAATGGCAGCAGGACTTCTGCGATCAGCTCATCCTCGGAGCAACGCTCCAGGTACGCGAGCAGCTTATCGCGTCGCTCAAGCTCTGCCGCCGAGAACGGCCGGTGGGGGTTGGGGGATGGCGCCGCAACGCTGTTGGTGGCGATGTGGCGCAGGTAGCACCGCTTGTCCGGGGCGTAGAACGCCTCAAAGCCCTCTCGTGCGAGCGCGAGGTTGAGTTGCTTCAGCGCGGCGGATCGCTGCTCGTCGTCGTTCGGCATGACGTCGGCTACGTCCATAAGGCGGTCAATGACACGTGCGAA
>Ga0310828_1001861_pt1 | contig 10866 bp, 6 predicted proteins | sample WT_ome_3_FD_202242 | JGI IMG/M metagenome (GOLD analysis project Ga0310828, IMG submission 202242) | Sorghum-adapted microbial communities enriched on wild type (WT) sorghum from Joint BioEnergy Institute, Emeryville, California, United... ... | reverse complement strand
AGCAAGCTTGGAAATTCCGAAGGCGGCCTCCAGCCTCTACAGGGCTGGAAATTAGGCTTACAAGTGCCTTCGAAAAATACTATACGAGGAGCGTTTTTTCGTGAAATTTTCCGACATGATTCGCCGTGAAGCGGATCCCATCTGGCAGCAAAGCTTCAACCATCCGTTCGTCACCGGCATCGCCGACGGCACCCTGCCGCTCGAATGCTTCCGTTATTATGTCAAGCAGGACGCCTATTACTTGTCCGTATTCGCCCGGGTGCAGGCGCTCGGGGCCGCGAAGGCGGAGGATCTGGAGACGACGGCCCAGATGGCGCTCCATGCCCAGCGTACGCGAAGCGCCGAATTGTCGCTGCATGAGAATTTCTCCGCAAGACTGGGCATCACGCCGGAGGAGAGGGAAGCTTTCGAACCGTCTCCGACCGCCTACGCCTATACCTCGCACCTGCTCCGCGCCGCCTATACCGGCCGGCTGGGCGAGATTATCGCCGCCATTCTCCCTTGTTATTGGCTGTATTATGAAATCGGCGAAAGGCTGAAGGGTTCGGCTCCGGAGGAACCGATCTACCGCGAATGGATCGCCGCTTACGGCGGAGACTGGTTCCGCGAGCTGGTCATGGAGCAGATCAGCCGTCTGGACAGGCTGGCGGAACCCGCTTCTGAAGCGGAACGCGAACGGATGCGGAAGCATTTTCTGATCAGCAGCCGCTACGAGCTGATGTTCTGGGAAATGGCTTACCGCCGCGAGGAATGGATGGGCTGAAGCGGAGGCCGTCCCGAACCAAGACCGTTCCAGAAGCCGTGAATCCGCGTTGTTCCCGTTTTCATGCGGCCGGAGCCCGCGCCGCCGCCGTTCAGCGGGGTTGTCTTTTTCCGGCTGATAGGGGAAAATAGACAGGATAACGGAACGTCAGACGGAGGGCGAAACGATGTCAAAATTGGCGGACATCCTTGAATTTAATCGAAAATTTGTGGAGAACAAAGAATACGAACCATACGTGACCGACAAGTTTCCGAACAAAAAGATTGTCGTTGTCAGCTGCATGGATACCCGGCTGGTCGAGCTGCTGCCGAAGGCGATGAATCTGAAAAACGGGGACGTCAAGCTGATCAAAAACGCCGGGGCCATCGTTACCATGCCTTTTGGCAACATTATGCGCAGCATTCTGGTGGCTCTTTATGAACTCAATGCGGAAGAAGTTTTTGTCATCGGCCACCACGGATGCGGAATGACCGGTCTCAACGCGCAAAGCGTGATAGATAAAATGCGTCAGGCCGGAATTCAACAGGAAGTGTTCGACACGCTGGTTCATTCCGGCATCGAGCTGGAACGCTGGCTGGTCGGTTTCGATAACGTCAGTGAAAGCGTGAAAAAGAGCGTGGGGATTATTAAAAACCACCCGCTGCTGCCGCCGGGTACCGCTGTTCACGGGTTGATCATCCATCCCCGGACCGGCGCCCTGGATCTTGTCGTCAACGGGTACGAGCCGGAATGATGAGCCTTGCCGACGTTCCGTCCCCCATCGGAGAAGGTTGATCAAAGCGGGGGTGCGCCGCAAGCCGAAGAAGTCCATGGATATGGGCTTCTTTTTTTCTGGGCTGGGTATATGCACATTATGCGGGGATGAAGGACCTTTGCCCATACCGAAGCATATGTTACCTATATCCATCAGTGAGAGAGGAGATAGGTATGAAAAAGAAGCAGCGTCTTCGTCCCCATACGGGCAGCCGGAAAAGGGACGGCGGCATCGTTTACGACGCGACGTTCCATGAACTGAAATGGACCGACGAGTCCGGGAAAACCGGAACGCGAAAAGAGAAAATTTCAGCGGCTGCACCGCCGGAGCGGGCGAAGGTCAATTCGGCGATCACGGCGGATCCGGAAACGGAATCGGAATTTGTGATCAAAATCGATGAGCCGCAGGAAGAGACGGCAGAAGGGGCCGCCGTTACTGCGCAGGAGGATTCCGGGCGGGAGGATGCGACCGCAACGGAGAACGCGTCCGCAAAACCGGAGTCTTCCGGTGAGCCGGATATCCCGCAGGAAAGCCCGGCGCTTCCCTTGTTCGGGAGAAAGACGAAGCCCTACGAACCTGTCGTCTATACGGATGATATCGTCGACGGGGCCGTCACGGGAGAAAAAATTGCGGATTGCTCCGTTTCCTCCGCCAAGCTGGAGCCGGGGAGCGTCGGTCCCCGGGCGCTGGCGGATCATGCGGTAGACAGCCGCCACCTGGCGGAAGCGAGCATAACGGGCGCGAAGCTGGCTCCCGGGGCCGTCGATGAACACCATCTTGTCTCAGGTGCCGTGACCGGGGAAAAAATCAGGGACCGGTCCATCAATGCCAGCAAGCTGGCGGACAACAGCATCACTTCGGAGAAGCTGGCCGACGGAACGATCGATTCCTCCAAATTCAAGGAAGGTTCCATTCAGAGCAAGCATTTGAGCGACTTTCTGATTACAGGGCAGCTGATCCAGGATCAGGCCGTTGACCGTTCGAAAATCAAGATGGGGGCGGTTGACGAGCATATTCTTGCCAACCACAGCGTCAACACCGCCAAACTGGCTGACGGCGCGGTGACCGGGGATAAAATCCGTCCGGGTGCGGTAACCGGGGATAAAATCGCGCCAAGCTCCATCGGCTCCGCTCACCTGGAGGAGGGCTCCGTCCTTGCGCGGCACATCGCGGAGCAAGCCGTCCAATCGGCGCACCTGGAATGGACCGGCGTGAAATCCGAACATCTGGCCCCGGAAGCGGTACTGGAGAAGCACCTTGCCGCGGGAGCGGTCACCTCGGAGAAGCTGGACCGCCAGTCGGTGCAGGCCGTCCATTTGGCCGACGACGTTGTGCAGCCGCGGCATCTGAGCGAGGAGTCGGTCCAGACGCGTCATCTCGGGGAAGGGGCCGTGACATCCGGAAAGCTGGCTCCGGAATCCGTATCGAACATACATCTGGCGGAAAATTCCATTACGGAAGAGAAGCTGGCTCCCCAGTCGGTCTCTTCCGATAAAATCGGCTGTGAAGCGGTGCAGACCGGGCACATCGCTCCCGGTTCCATCACAACCGACCGGCTTAACGATGAAGCGGTCTCGGCAGAGAAGCTGGCCCCGGACTCCGTGGGTACGCGGCATTTGCAAAAAGCTTCGGTGAACCGCGAGATTTTGGCCCAAAATTCGGTGGTCTCCCATCATTTGGCCGATCATGTGGTGACATCCTCCAAGCTTGCCGCCGAATCGGTCGCCGCCGACAAGCTGGCCAATCAATCGGTGACGACCGTGAAGCTGGGCGATTTCGCGGTTACCTCTTCCAAGCTGGCTCCGGGTGCCGTGCAGAGCGAGCAGCTGGGCAAGGAGTCTGTGCGGTCGGAGCATCTGTTCGCCCAATCCGTGCAGTCGCAGCACCTGGCCAAGGAATCGGTCGGACCGGAGCATATCCGGAAGGAAGCCGTCACCAGGACCATGCTGCAGAAAGCGGCCGTCACGGCGGAGAAATTGGCGGACGGGACCGTAACGCAGGAGAAGCTGGCCAAAGAATCGGTCGGGCCGGAGCAGTTGAAGGGGGAATCCGTCCATTCCGCCCACCTTGCCGAAGGTGCCGTGCAGACCCAGCACCTTCATGAGCATGCGGTTACCACGTCAAAGCTGGCCGAGGAATCGATTTCGACAAACAAGCTGGCCAACCGTTCCGTAACGGCCGCCAAGCTGGCGGAGAATAGCGTAACCTCCATCCAGATCGCCCCGGGGGCGGTCGCCGGCGGGCATATCGCGGCCGGTTCGGTTACCGGCGACAAGATCGCCGAGCAGACGCTGCAATCCAGGCACCTGGCGCCGGGAGCCGTGGGGCCGGAGCAGTTGCAGAAGCATGCGGTGCAAAATGCCAATCTGGCTCCGGAAAGCGTCGGGACGCCGCAGCTTGGAAACGGAGCGGTTACCGCAGAGAAGCTGGCTGACGGAAGCGTGGACGGCTACAAGCTGCAGCTGCAGACGGTAAGGACCGATCATCTGGCGGACGGCAGCATTACGTCGGAGAAGCTGGGGCCCGCCGCAGTCCGCAGGGAGCATATGGCAGACCGGACCGTAGGCGGACGTCAGCTTGCCGAGGGGGCGGTCGGACCGGAACACCTGCAGCCGGAATCCGTCGGCGCCGCCGCCCTGCAAAGCGGTTCGGTTACCGGCGACAAGATCGCCGACGGAGGGGTTACCGGCGATAAACTGGCGGAGCAAAGCATCGGCGGCGGGCATATCCGCCCGGGCGCGGTGCAGACTTTCCATCTGGCCCCCGGCTCCGTAACCGGCGGGCAGCTGGCGCAAACCTCCGTTACCGCTGCGCATTTGTCCCCGGACAGCGTCGGATCGGGGCATTTGGCCTCCGGGTCGGTGACCGGACGCCACCTTGCGGACAACAGCATCACCGACGACAAGCTGGCCCGGGCATCGGTCCGGTCCGAGCATTTGACGGCAGGGGCGGTCATGTCGGTACATTTGGCCGACGGATCGGTCGGCGCCGAGCATATCCGCGACAATGCGATCGCCTCTGCCATGCTGCAGGAGGGAGCCGTCACCTCCGACAAGCTGGCCGAGGGCAGCGTAATCTGCGAGAAGCTGGCCCGGCATGCTGTCGGCGGCGAACAGCTCCAGCCGGAAAGCGTAGGTCCGGCGCACCTTGCGCCGCAGGCTGTTCAGTCCGGACATCTCGCCCCGGGCCTCATCCTGCCGGAGCATTTGTCCGCGGGAAGCGTAGGGACGGAGCAGCTCGCTATCCGTTCGGTGACGCGGGAGCATCTGGCGGACGGAACCATCAATTCCGCCAAGCTGATCCCCGGGGCGGTAAGTCATGAGCATCTGGCCGAAGGAGCGGTTCGTCCGGTCCATATCCAGGCTCACGCCATCGGCGCCGAGCATATCCGCAACAATACAGTCACGACGGCCATGCTGCGCGACGAAATCATCACCTCCGACAAGCTGGCTCCAGCGGCGGTCACGCACGGCAAGCTGGCGGACGGGGCTGTCGGAACGTCAAATCTGCTGCCGGAAGCTGTCGGCGAGCAACATCTGGCCGCAGACAGCGTGGGGAGCCGGCACCTTCAGCCGGGGGCGGTGACAGCGGGTCATCTGTCCGAAAACAGTGTCGGCCGGCTTCATCTGCAGCAGGGCAGCGTAGGCGAAAGCCAGCTGCTGGACGGGGCGGTATCCGCCGGCAAGCTGGCGGCGGGGGCCGTCCGCGCGGAACATCTGGCGGAAGGGAGCATAGATTCGTTCCATTTGAAAGACCAGATTATCGGCGCCGAGCATTTGCGCAACAACATTATTGTAACCGGCATGATTCAGAACGAAGCGGTCATTGCCGACAAGCTGGCTGCAGGGGCCGTAACCGCCGACAAGCTGGCCGCAGGGGCCGTAACCGCCGACAAGCTGGCCGCGGGGGCCGTAACCGCCGACAAGCTGGCCGCAGGGGCCGTAACCGCCGACAAGCTGGCGGTTCAGCCGGTGCAGGCCCCGAACGGACGGAAGAACGTACGCCAGCAGTACGGCATGGCAGCCTTCGAATTTTCGGATGAAGCCTTGACCTGCGAGATTCGCATCAGCTGGGAAGGGGCGTTTGCGGACGGTTACTCCCTTGTGGCGATGACCAATCACCCGGCCTGCCATGCCGTATGGAAGGAACTGCAGCCGCAATCCGCGGTCATTACGGTAGTTCGTTCAAGGAAAAAGCCGAGAGCGGAAGGGTGCGTCAGCTGGATCGCTATCGGCGAGGCGGCGGAGGCCGCAGAGCTGGCGGAAGCCCCGAGGATTCAGGGAGAAGCCGGGAAGGAGCCGGTGTCGGCACCGTCACCGGTACGGACACCGGAACAAACGGCTGCACTGGCATGGGTAGCGGATTCGGCGCAACCCCCAGAACAAGCATCTGCAGAAGCAACGGTACCGGATTCATCGCAAACTCCGGAACAAACGTCAACCCAAGCGCCGGCGCAAGCGTCCCAGGCACGCCCGGTGAAAAAAATGAATTCCCGCAGGGGGTGAACCCCGGGAACGGCCGGCCTGCGGAATCGGGCGGCGGGAACAGGACAGGCGCGATACGCGCCTGTCTATTTTTATCAACAAATGCCGCAGTCTGTATAAAATATGATAAATCCATCATGGATCTGTTATTTCCAGGCAGCGAAGGGGAGAGATGTTGATGAGCAAAGTACGTACCCGTACGGCATCAAGACTTCCCGTATTATCCGTCATCATTCCCGCCAAGAATGAGGCCCGCACGATCGGTCGGGTCATCGAAGAAGCCAAACAGATTACCCGCCGGACCGAAATCATCGTCGTCTGCAACGGATGCACCGACCGTACAGCTGAGGTGGCAAAACGCGCCGGAGCAGAGGTGATCGAGTTCGCGGAACCGCTTGGCCATGATGTGGGCCGGGCGGCAGGCGCCCGGAAAGCCAAGGGAGACATTTTGCTGTTTCTGGACGGAGATTTCGCCATTCCTTCCCGGCTGCTTCGCGCGTTTTACGTATCGATCAAGAAAGGCTACGATCTGGCGTTGAACGGATATTCGGGTCATGTATCCAGAACGTCCATGCACCCTACTTCGGAGGCGAAACGGCTGCTCAATCGCCTGCTTGGGCAAAGCCGGCTGAAGGGCAGCTCGCTTACCGCCGTTCCCCACGCGATGAGCCGCCGGGCCGCGGAAGCGATCGGCTTCGAGAATCTGGCGGTTCCCCCGATTGCCCAGGCGCGGGCAATTTTGCTCGGAATGAAAATATCCCGGCCCGCATTGGTCAATGTGGCGAAATACAATCCCGTGCGGACCAAGAAAGCAAGACGTGATGTGGAACACCTGATCCTCAGCGATCATGCGGAGGCGATTGCCTATCTTGCCGGCATGAGAGGGGAACGCGGCGGCTGTACGGATTTTATGCGGAAGCGGGGGGTTCTTGCCGGGCAGGCTGCCGCCGCATCCTCCCCGGCGGAAGGCCGTCAGCCTTCGGAGGAACTCCGGGAAGGCCGCCCCGCCGCAGAGGGGACGGAACAGCAAAAGGCGGAGGAAACCCATCTGGAAAAGCCGAAGAAGGATTCGCTTTCGGTGATCATCAGCGCACGCAATGAAGAGCGCACCATCGGTCTCCTTCTGAAAAACGTGAAAAAGCTGCGTCCGCTGGAAATTATCGTGGTGGAGAACGGCTCCACCGACCGTACGGCCAGGATTGCCCGCAAGCATGGTGCGGTCTGCCTGTCCTTTCCCGAACCGCTTGGCCACGATGTCGGGAGGGCCATCGGCGCCCGGGCCGCGAAAGGGGACATCCTGCTGTTTCTGGACGGGGATATGGTGCTTGATCCCGAACCGATGAGGCGGTTCGTGAAAGCCTGCCGGAGAGGGGCCGACGTGGCCTTGAACGACATCAATCCGTTTCTCGCTCAATCGCGGAAAATAGACTATGTCTGCATGGCCAAGCGCCTGCTGAACAAGCTGCTCAAAATGCCGGGATTCAAATACGCTTCGTTGACCGCCGTTCCCCACGCCATCCGGCGGTCGGCAGCCGAAGCCATCGGCCCGGAAGCGCTGGCCGTTCCCCCGAAGGCGCAGGCGATCGCCGCCGTGAAGGGAATGAGATTCCAACTGGTCAAGGGTGTCGATGTGCTGCAGAAAAACCGCAAGCGCTGGTATAACCGCAGGAAGGCCAACCGTGTCGGCGAAATGATCCTGGGTGACCATGTGGAGGCTTTACGCTGGCTGCAGGCGGCATACGGGGACCGGATCTTCTTTCCGGACGGGGTACGCCGGAAGGACCTGATCCGGGGATGAAGCGGCCGGGAACTGAACAACCCGGCGGTTTCGGGCTGAAATCCGCCCGTCCGCCGGGTTTTCCATGAAATTAATCAATCAGGGACGACAAATCCTTCAAGTAACGGGAAAGCTTTTTCCAATCCGGAGGATTGGGGAAGGATTTTTTCTTTTTTTGGCGCATGGCACGGATAGCCGGATAGGGCAGGAGCAGGAGCACATACAGCACCCGCCGGTCTCCCGCATCAAGCGGCCGGATCCGGTCATAGCTTTCCACCAGCTTCAGCATGCGGGACGCCTGAAACGGGGCATTGCGGTGAAGGATGTGGGACAAGTCCTCCATGCGCGATTGAAGTGAGCAATTTTCAAAATCGATCAGATGCAGCTTGCGCGAAGGGTCCAGGACCAGGTTTGGATAATTGTAGTCCCCGTGAATAAATGCGCCGGCCTGAAGCTCCTTGTCAAGGGAGTTTTGGAAGTCGGGGTGTGCCGCCGCCGCTTCCGCCTCCCGGCAAAGCTCCATTAGAGGCGTCAGCCGTTTGCGCCGTTGCAGCGCGGCCGGGTAGTCGGTCAGGTTTTTCCGGATTTCCCCGACGCGAATCCGGGATGCGGGAACCTGCTCCGGGGGAAGCCCCCGGGCATGCAGGTGAAAGCGGGCCAGCGTCCGCAGCGCCTTCTTGAGCTCACGCCCGCGCGAAAAGTCCGGGGCGCGGCCCGCAATCCAGGGGGTCAGCATGTACCGGGAGCCTTTGTACAGGAAGAAAACCTCCCCCGAAACGGTTCGCGTGGCGACGGGCGCCTGCTGGAAGCCCGACTCCCGCAGCCTTTCGAATACGGAGGCCAGAAACCGCATTTCCTCCTCCGGAATTTGGTAGCTTTTCAGGCAATACTGCCCGCTGCCGGCCTGAAGCAGGAAAACATCCTTTTGGCCGACCGGGCGGGAGAAGGACATGGCGTATTCCTTCTCCGCCTGTGTCCGCAATGACATAACGGCACCTCCTTCCCTGCGCCCTCACGCCTCTTGGGTAAACGATCGTTCATTTCCGTCCGGCCCAGGCATCGATCCAGGAAATGGCCGCCAGCCGCCGGTCCCAGCTCGAACGGACAATCTCCAGCAGATGGGAGGGCCGGCCGGCTGCGGTTTCCTTCGCCGCGTACCAGGCTTCGCGGGGAAAGCGGAACAGGGCGGCAACAATGTGCCGTTCGGGCCGGCTTAAGGACCGTTTGGAGGTATAGCCCTCTAGCAGAGCTTCCATCAGCGGGGTAGAGAAGCCGGTAGTATTGGCCAGCGCCTTGGCCAGTTCAAGATAGGAATTTCCCGGGCGGACCCGTTCCCAGTCGATCAAATAGAGCCGCTTCCCCTTCATCAGCAGATTGGGAAGAGTCACATCCCCGTGAATCAGCGAGGGGCGCTTTTGTTCCTTGCGCAGAATCCGGGCCGCGCGGGAAAGGCGGAGATCCTTCCAGGACTGCCGCGACAGGGAAAGGCACTGGTCTCCCTTTTCCGCGAACCACTTCCCGTCTTCCGTTCCCTGTTTGCGGAGGTCCGCCAGATGCCGACGGAAGGCGTCGGACTGTTTTTTGAGCCCGGCCAGGGAATTGATACGGGAAGAACCGGCCTTTACCCGGTGCAGACGGCCCAGCGCGCGCCCCAAAGCTTGAAAGGCGGGCGCTTCCATGGGCAGGGTCGTTCCGTCCACCCACTCGGTCAAGTAATAGAACCTGTTCCCGGCTTTCACCCAGTATGCGCCTTTGCGGTTTTTTTTCCAGGCCGGAAGGTGGGAAAATCCGGCCTTCTTCAGCCGCCGCATGCTGCGGACGATCCGTTTTAGCCGGCGGGCCGTGCCGTGGAAGGGTTTGACCAGGTAATCTCCGTTCCGGGTCTTGATCCGGTAAGCCGCCGCCTGTTTATACAGGGAGTGGCAGGGATCAATTTTCCGCGTCCGCAAGCCGTATCCGGAGACAATCCGGTTCATATAGGAGCGATTCATCTTCGCCCTCCGTGTAAAGAATTGGTAACGTTACTGCATTCTATGTAGCAGCCCGCCCGAATGCGAGAAATTTTCCCTGTTTCGGCAAAAAATTTTGGATACAACCCCGCCGCCGGCACCCCCGGGAAATCCGTCCATACCTCTCCCTGAGCAGGGCATATACTGGAAAAACATCGGATACGAGAAGCGAAAGGACGTGGAAGCATGCGGCGGAGAAGAGCCCCGGGGAAGCGGAAGGCCGGATCGGGCCGGGAACGGTTCCGGATTCGGCGTTGCGTTCGGGTTCTGTTGACAGGGCGGGAAGCGGACTGCGCACGCGCCGGAACGGGACAGCCCTACACGGCGGGTTACCGCCGGGGATACCGGGACGGATGGAAAGCCGCATTGCCGGCCCGCGGGCAGGGTTATGACGAGGGCTTCGACCACGGTTTTTACGCCGGCGGCGACGGCATTGTCGACCGGCTGCTGCCCGAGGATGTCATGCTGCCCGATGTGTCCATTCATGAGATTATCGCCGCCGGGCTAACATTCCATGCTCCGGCCGCGCGCCGTCTGATGACCGCATTCGAAACCGCCAGGCGGATCAGGGAAGCGCTGGAGCAGGGACGGCCGATCTCGGTTATTCGACTGGGCGAAGCGGCGTTATCCGCGATGGAACAGGAAGCCGGGACGGAAGCCCTTCCGCAATCGGACGGAACCGTTCCCGGTCGCGGCAGGCGGCTGGCGGAGGCGGTCCGGAAAGCGTCCATCGTCGGGATTCCCGTCACCCGCCACCCCCGTTTTCTGCCGCGCGCCCTGTCTGTTCTCGAACAATATGGGATCGATTACCGGAAACTGCAGCTGACCCATTCTTATATCCATCATTCCATGTACCGCGAAAGGCTCATGCACGCGCTGCTGCGGGGAAGAAGGGTGCTGCTTACGGGAAGCGGAGCCGGACTGCTGGCCAAAGTCTTTATGTCTATCGGGCTTGATCCCGTCCGGGTGATCGATATTCCCGAGGGAGAGAGCGGGGAACGGCTCCTTCAAGTGCTGGCCGGACAGAGGTTTGAGATTGCCCTGGTATCGGGGGGGCTCCCATCCATACTGCTGACGGA
>Ga0310828_1001858_pt1 | contig 10874 bp, 7 predicted proteins | sample WT_ome_3_FD_202242 | JGI IMG/M metagenome (GOLD analysis project Ga0310828, IMG submission 202242) | Sorghum-adapted microbial communities enriched on wild type (WT) sorghum from Joint BioEnergy Institute, Emeryville, California, United... ... | reverse complement strand
TCGCGGGCCAGGCCCAGCAGGCCGAGCCCGTCCAGCACCAGCGAGGCGAGCACCTGGCCGCTGATGAAGAGCCCGACGCTGACCAGGGCGCCGAGCCGCGGGAACAGCACGATGCCGGCGGCGATGTACAGCGCGCTGGCCACGCCACCGCCGAGGTGCCACGGGGCCACCGCGCCGAGCCGGCCGAGCGCGGCGAGGGTGCCGAGACCGCCGGCCAGGGCGGCGAGCAGGGCAGCGGCCAGCCCAAGCTGGAGCGCGGCTGCGCCGGCCGGGCTGTTCACCGCCCGGTTGAGCTGGACGTTGGCGGCGGCCTGCACGGCCAGCAGGGCGCCGGCGAGGAAGGCCAGGAACAGCAAGGCACCGTTCACGATGTCCTCCGGAATTAAGTGGACGCTACGTCCAGTACTGAACTGGACGTAGCGTCCGCTTATTCCGTAGCCTGGGGGACGTGAGCCAGCGGAGCGAGCGAGCGGACGCGGCACGGAACCGGGCGCGGGTGCTAGCCGCGGCCGAACGGCTCTTCGCCGAGCGCGGCCCGCACGCGGTCACCATGGAGGACATCGCCCGCGCCGCGGGTGTGGGAAAGGGCACCCTGTACCGGCGCTACCCGAGCCGGGACGCCATCGCCGTGGCACTGCTCGACGAGCACGAGCGCTCCCTGCAGCAACGCATGATCAACGGGCCGCCCCCGCTCGGCCCGGGCGCGCCGCCGGCCGAACGGCTGGCCGCCTTCTACGCGGCGATGGCAGACCTGCTGGAGAGCCACAGCCACCTGGCCCTGGCCGCCGAGACCGGTCCGCTGCGGTTCAGCACCGGCGCGTACACGTTCTGGCGCGCGCATGTCAACGCCCTGCTCGCCGACGCCGGAATCGGCCCGGAGCGCACCGCGTTCACCGACGTGCTGCTCGCTCCGCTCGCCCCCGAGCTGTACCGGTACCAGCGTGAGACGCTCAAGCTCTCCGCCGGTCAGGTCAAGGCGGCCCTCGGCATGCTCGCCACGCGCGTACTTGCCAACCCGGTCACCAGGCCGGTGACGCGCCGGCCCCGCCGCGACGGGGAGATCGAGGGCTAGGCCGCAGTGGGCGTGCACGGGCGGCACCATCCAGCACTGGAGTCGCCGCGCCGGGTAGGCTATTGCGCGCCACGGACAACCAATTTCAGCCAGCCCGGGCTGGCCGATGCCGGCAGCCTCCATATTGGAGGAACGTGGTGCTCCGCTGCTCGCTTGGCACGACATCCCTCTATTATGGACAGGCGGTCGGTCCGGGAGCCAAGTCGGCGGCCTGCCGATCCGGGTGGGCACTTTTGACGCCGCATGGTTGGGTATTTCCGCCGAGTCTCACCAAGATTCCAGCCGTTAGCCTGTTCGCCGGCCTCATCGGGCTCACATCTGAGGAGGAGTCCTGTCCGACGTCCTGGCTCGGTCGACCGCAGGGCCAAGTTGGCCGGTGGAGGACCGACCCCCGGCCGCGTTGCCCGCGGGATGGTGGGCGCCGGGCCTCACCCTCGCCGAGCGGTGCTTGTTGCCCGGCTCCCCCGCATCCACCCCGGAGACCGACCAGCGGGCGGTGCGCCGGCTGGCCCGCTGGCGGGCGGCGCACGAACTGGCCGAGTCCGGCCAGTTCGACCGACGGCTGGCCGCCGCTGGTATCGCTGGACATGAGCTGACCGCGCTGCTGGCTGAGAGCCCGGCCAGCCTGGCCGCCCGGGCGCGGCGCCCAGGCTGGGCGGAGCTGGTAGAGGCGGTTCTCGCCAAGGTGCCCGAGCAGGGGGTGGTACCGGAGCCGGTCGGGCCGGAGCCGGTCGCCTGGCAACGTGGCTTCTTGGTGGTGGTCGCGCCGTTCATCGAGCTGGGCTGGGAGCGGCTCGCCGCGGCGGTTGCCGCCGAGGGCCTGGATGCGCAGGCCGACCTGGCTGCGCTGCGCGACGGCTTCACCGGCGCCCTGGGCAAGAACCTGGTCACGCTCGCCAGCCGGACCCTCGTGCTGGAGTTGAACGTACTGCGGGTCACCGACCGACTGGCCGGACAGACGCCGCAGCAACGGTTCTGGTCGTTCGTCCGCCACTTCGCCGGCCGGTCGGCCCTGGCGGCGTTGCTGGTGGAGTATCCGGTGCTGGCTCGGCTCCTGGCCCAGGCGACCGCCTGCGCGGTGGACAGCTGGCTGGAGCTGCTGCGCCGGTTCGCCGCCGACCGGGCCGCGATCGTCGCTGAGGTATTCGGCGGCGTCGATCCTGGCCGGCTGGCCGAGGTGACTACCGGTCGTGGTGACACGCATCAGGGTGGCCGGTCGGTGGCGGTGCTGCGGTTCGCTGGTGCTGCCCGGCTGGTGTACAAGCCCCGCCCGCTCGGCGTGCATGTGCACTTCAACGAATGCCTCGCCTGGCTCAACCGGATCGTCCCCGACCTGGACCTGCGCCAGCTGGCCGTACTCGACCGAGGCGGGTACGGCTGGGTGGAGTTCGCCGCGCACCGGGCATGTGCGGACCGGGCCGGGCTGGCGCGGTACTTCCAGCGCCAGGGCGCGCTGCTCGCGCTTCTGTACACATTGGACGGCATGGACTTCCACTTCGAGAATTTGATCGCCAGTGGCGACCAGCCGGTGCTGGTCGACCTGGAGGCGCTGCTGCACCCGGCGTTGCCGGTTGCCGGCGCAGGGCTGTTGGCGGGAGATCCGGCGCTGGCGGCGTACGAGAGATCGGTGTTTCGGGTCGGGCTGCTGCCGTCGATGGTGTTCGGCGAGGACGGGGCCGTGCTGGACGTGAGTGGGAACGGCGGTGATGCCGGCCGCGCGTTGCCGTTCAAGGTCGCCGACTGGGACGGTGCCGGTACCGACGAGATGCGGCTGGTCCGGGTCCAGCCGCTGTCCCGCGGCAGCCAGAACCTGCCCAGGCTCGGCGGGGCGGATGTGGAGGCGAGCGAGTTCGCTGACGACCTGCTGGCCGGGTTCGGCACGGCGTACGACGCGATAGTGGCGCACCGGGCCGACCTGACCGGGCCGGACGGGCTGCTGCGCAGGTTCGTCGGCGACGAGCTGCGGGTGGTGGTGCGCGCGACACAGGTGTACGGGACGTTACTGCACGAGTCCACCCACCCGGACGTCCTGCGGGACGCGCTGGATCGGGATCGGATCCTCGACTATCTGTGGGCGATCTCGGTTGACGACCCGGGCCGGGAGCGGCTGGTCGAGCACGAGCGAAGCGAGCTGTGGGGCGGCGACGTGCCATTGTTCAGTCTCCGGCCGGATGCCCGCGACCTGTTCACCGGCGCTGGCGAGCGGGTGGCCGGCGTGGTGGACGAGAGCAGCCTTGAGCGCGTCTCCGGCAAGATCGCGACCATGGGACCGGACGACCGCCGTGTCCAGGAGTGGATCATCCAGGCGGCGTTCGCGACCCGGCGGGCGGGCAGATCCTGGCGGGAACGAGGCGCGAAGCCCGCCACTTCCGGGGGCGATCCGCTGGAGCGGAGCCGGCGGGCCGGGGCCGGCCCGGACCGCGTCGAGGTCGACCCGGACCGCGTCCGCGTCGAGGTCGACCCAGACCGGGTGCTGGTCGCCGCCCGAGTAGTCGGTGACCAGCTCGCCGGCACCGCCTACCGCAAGGGAAATCGGGTCGGATGGTTGGGCCTGCACTTCCTCAACGAGGACCGATGGCTGGTACGGCCGATCGGGCTCGACCTCTACGGCGGCCATCCTGGGGTGGCGTTGTTCCTTAGCCAGCTGGCCCTGGTCACCGGTGAACAGCGCTATGCGGACCTCGCCTATGACGCGGCCGCGTCCCTGCGGCTGCTGGTGGATTCGCTGACGACCCAGCCGGCCGGCACGTCCCCTGGTGCCGCGTTCAGCAGCCTGGCTGGGCTGGCGTACGTCGTGGTGCACGCGGCCGCCAACTTGGCCGCGCCGGAGCTGTTGGCGGCGGTCGAGCCGCTGGTCGACGCAGCAGCGACGGGGGTGGACGAGGACCAGACGCTGGATGTGATCGGCGGCAGCGCCGGCGTGCTCGCGAAGATGCTCGCGGTCCACGAGGCGACTGGGTCGGCGCGGGCGCGGGAGGTCGCACGGGCCTGCGCGGATCGGCTGGTGGCCACCGCCATGCCGCAGGATCAGGGAGTCGCCTGGGCCGCCCCGATGGGGGCACACCGGCCGCTGGTCGGCTTCTCCCATGGGGCGGCGGGCATGGGGTGGGCGCTGTTGAAGTACGCCGCGCTCACCGGCGAGAGCCGGTACGCCGAGGTAGGGCTGGAGGCGTTCCGGTACGAGCGGTCGGTATACCTGCCGAAGCTGAAGAACTGGCCGGACTTCCGGGTCTTTCCCGACCGGCCGGCTGACGACGCGCCGCGGGTGATGGTCGCGTGGTGCCACGGCGCCCCTGGGATCGGTCTGGCCCGAGCCGACTGTCGGCACACCCATCTCCCCGAAGTCGCCCGTGACCTCGAACTCGCGCTGCAAGGGCTGCTCGCGGCCGGCCCTGTCGAGAACTTCAGCCTGTGTCACGGCCTGCTCGGCAATCTGGAGCTGCTCACCGTGGCCGCAGGTGGTACCCCGCAGTGGTCCGCCTGGGCGGCGTACACAGTGGACATGTTCGAGCGGCTGGGGCCGGTGTGCGGCACGCCCGGCGGTGTGGCCACCCCGGGTCTGATGGCCGGTCTGGCGGGGATTGGTCATGGGCTGTTGCGGCTCGGATTCCCGGATCGGGTGCCGTCGGTGCTGTTGCTCCAGTCGCCCTGGGGGGTGTCGTGATCCGGCGGTCAGTGCCGCTGCGTTACCAGCTGACCGCTACCGAATGCGGCGCGGCATGTCTGGCGATGGTGGCCAGCTACCACGGTCGGCATACGCGGGTGTCCGAGTGCCGCGAGTTGCTGGGGCTGGGCCGGGACGGGGTGTCGGCCAGCCGGCTGGCCGAGGCCGCCGGAGCCTTGGGTCTCCAAGCCACTGTGGACGACATCGATGACCCGTATGCCCGGCCGGTGGACCAGCCCGCGATCGCCTACTACGCGAAACATCATTTTGTGGTTCTGGAGCGGGTGGGTCGCCGGTTCGTCCGGACCACCAATCCCGCTAACGGGCGGGAGCTGCTGACCCGCCGGGAGTTCCGGGAGCGGTACGGCGGGACGTTGATCCGATTGTCGCCAGGGCCGACGTTCCAGCCGCGCCGGCGTCCGTGGCGGGAGGCCCTGTTGGGGCGGTACCTGCGGGAGTTCGTGGCCACCCCGGACAGCCGGCGGCTGCTGGGCGGAATCGTCGCCGGCGCGGCCGCATTGCAGGGGTTGGGGTTGGTGTTGCCGCTCGCGACCCAGTTCGCCGTGGATCGCGTGTTGCCGCAGGCGCGGGACGATCTGATGCCACTGCTGGGCGCTGGTGTGCTGGGCACCGCTGTCCTTTATGGACTGTCGACGCTGTTGCGTAGCCGGTTGTTGCTGGCGTTGCGGGGGCGGGCCGACCAGCTGCTCACCCAGCGGTTCGTGGATCACCTGCTGCGGCTGCCGTTGCCATTCTTCCTGCAGCGAGCGCGTGGCGATCTACTGATGCGGTTGTCCAGCGTGTCGGTCACCCGGGAGCAGCTGACCCAGCAGGTACTCGCCCTGACGCTGGACGCGGCGCTGCTATCGGGTTACCTGGTCGGGCTGGCGGTATGGGTACCGCGGTACGTGCCGGTAGTGCTCGCCCTGGGGGCCGCCCAGGCGCTGGTGTTGGCCTGGTCCTACCGGCGGATCAAGGTGCTGGCGCGGCGGGAGCTGCAGGCCAAGTCGGCGGAACAGTCCTATCTGGTCGAAGTGCTGGAAGGGGTTACCCCGGTCAAGGCGAACGGTATTGAGCGGCAGGCCCGGGCCCGGTGGGGGGACCTGTTCGACAGTTACCGGGAGGCGATGCTGCGCCGGGGCCGGGCCAGCGCCTGGGTGGAGGCCGCGCAGAGCGCGCTGTCCACACTCGCCCCTTTGGCGCTGCTGTGGTTCGGGCTCATGGTCGTCCTCGACGGCCGGATGTCGTTGGGTACCATGCTCGCCGCCAACAGCCTGGCGATGTCGGTGCTCGCACCGTTGCAACGGTTCGTCGGCGCGATCCAGGTCTTCTCGGTTCTGGGCGCCCAGGTGGAGCGCATCTACGATGTGCTGGACTCACCCGCCGAGGCGAGTGGTCCGGTGGTGCTGCCGTCGAAGGCGCCAGTGTGGGTGGAGACCTCCGGGCTCACCTTCCGGTACGAGGCGACCGGTCCACCAGTGCTCGACCAGGTCACGCTGACCCTGCCTCCCGGCGGGAAGCTGGGGATCGTCGGGCGTACCGGCTCCGGCAAGAGCACCCTCGCGCTGCTGCTGCTGGGCCTGCTCAAGCCAAGCGGCGGCAGCATCTGCCACAACGGGATCCCGATAAGCCTGTTGGACCTGGGTGAGCTGCGCCGCGGCTGCGGCGTGGTGCTGCAACAGCTCACCCTGTTCAACGGGTCGATCCGGGACAACCTCACCCTGGGCCGCACCGACTTCCACGACGCCGAGATCGAGCAGGCGTCCCGCACCGCCGGGCTGCACGAGGACGTGCAACGGCTGCCGATGCGCTACGACACCGTCGTCGGGGAAGCTGGCGCCGCGCTGTCCGCCGGTCAACGCCAACGGATCGCGCTGGCCCGGGCGTTGCTGCACAAGCCGCGGCTATTGGTGCTCGACGAGGCCACCAGCCACCTCGACCCGAAGACCGAGCGGCAGGTGGACGAGGCACTCGCCCGGCTGCAGGTGGCCCGGATCGTGATATCCCACCGGCTCAGCGCCATCCGCAACGCCGACCAGATCCTCGTCCTCGACAACGGTCGCGTGGTCTCCCGTGGCCGGCACGACCAGCTCGTCGCCCAAGCCGGTATCTACCAGGACCTGTTTCGACAGCCCGCCACGGCCGGCCCGGGACACCATGCCGCCGCGCCGGAACCTGCCCGGCGCGCTGTTGCGAACGAGGTGCACCGCGATACCCGACAACCTGGCACCTCATCGACCCCCGCGGCCATCGGTGTCAATCGCCGCTGGTCTGAACCGGCGAAGGAGGAAACATGAACTCAGCAGAGATCCTCCGGGCCCGGAGGGATCCCCGCATAGGACCGTCCGGCAGGCCGGCCGCGTTGCGGCCAACGGCCGGAACGTCCGCGGAAACCTCATGACCGGTGTACAGATCGTGCGCTGGTCTCGACCCAACAAGGAGGAAAGATGAACCCAGAAGAGATCGTCCAGGCCTGGAAGGACCCAGACCACATGGGACCGTCCGTCGAGGCCGGCCACCCCGCCGGTGAGATCGTCCTCGATCCACACCACGGCGGCTGGTCGAGCGAGTTCGTTGTCGAAAACATGGAGTCTGCCAGCCGCTTTTTTGGGTACTCGTATTGCTGCAGCACCTTCTCGGGGCCGCGCGGGTGTGAGTACTAACGAGTTGATAGGTCGCTTCGACCAGCAGCCGCCGATCGATCACGCTGGGGTTGGCGGCTAGGCGCGCCCGGCAGGAGCCAGAGCGGACCGGCACCGGCCGACGCGGCCGTACCGCCGTATCAAGGCCGTGACCAGTAGAAGGCTGGTCACGGCCTTGATCGTTCCCGAGTCGCGCCGCGATTTACCGACAGAGCGAGTTGATCTCTACCGTTCCGATCCAGCGTGGTCAGCGGTACGCAAGTCGTCAAGGCAATCCGCCAAAGGCGCCCGGACTTGCGCGATCACGCACGAATGGATCGGTACCGGGCCGCTGGTCGGCCGCCCGCGGAGGATTGCGGGATCACGCAACGATAGACACGAAACGATAACAGCCGTGGAGCGGCCCGGCGCCGCCCTGCTTCCATGAGGGCGAACGGGGGAGGTGTCGACATGACCGTGGGGGAAACCCGCGCGGCGGTGGTCATCGGGGAGCAGGTTCCGTCACTGGTCCGATGGGGACGGTCTCCGGACGCGGATCTGGTGTATCGCACGTTGGTCACGCTGGGTCCGTGCACCGGACGTGATCTGCGCCGAGAGCTTGACATCGCCGCGCGGCGGGTCAGCCATGCCATCGACGAGCTTGTCTCGATCGGGGCCATTGTGTCGCGACCGGGACGGGCCGAGCCGGACACGACCTGGTCGGCGAAGCCGCCGGCCGAGGTCGTGTCGGCGCTACACCAGGCCCGGCTCCGGCCCGGTGCCCGGCGTACCCTTCCGCCGCGGGACCAGCGGGCCGCCACCGCGGCCGTGCTCACCGAGCCGCTGGTCCTCGGCGACGGGCTGCGCCACCTGGTCACCCGCGCGCTCACCCGGGAGAGGCTGGTTGAGCTGAACGCGGTGGCTCGTCACGAGCTGCTGTCGATGAACCCCGAGGAGGCCTTCGAACCCGAGTCGGTGCGGGCGGGTGTGGCGCTGGACCGCCGGCTCGTGGAGCGTGCCGTCCCGATACGCGCGCTGGGCGTCCAGTCGCCCGAGACGGTCCCGCAGGCCACGCCCGCGCCGTCGGCCGGTCGGAAGCCGCAGTACCGGCAGGCGCTGGCGGTACCGATGAAACTCCTCGTCTACGACCGGAGGGTGGCGCTGTTCCCGGTCGACCCGCACAACTTCGAGCGTGGGTACCTGGAGGTGACCCAGCCGCCCGTGGTGTCCGCACTCGTCGCCATGTTCGAACGGGCCTGGGCAGGCGCCAGGGATCCACAGGAGGATGCGATGCCAGAGGTGGTCCTGAGCTCTCGCGAGCGAGCGTTGATCAGCTTGCTGGCCCAGGGACACACGGACGTCACGGCAGCGCGCGAGCTGGGCCTCAGCCCGCGGTCGGTCTCCAACATGATGCGCCAGCTCATGGACCGTTTCCAGGTGGAGAACCGCTTCCAGCTCGGTCTCGCGCTCGGCGCACAGCACGCCGTGCCGCTGCCACCGCAGGACGGTGCGGCTCGTCGGAAGGAAGGACCAGAATCGCGATGATCAGGCGACGCCACTACCCGCTCCTCGCCGCTGTCGTGGGCGTACTTCTCCTCGTGGCGCCCGCCGCCCGGGCGGATACGGACGAATGCTGGACCATCCGCCCACCATGCGCGACCGGTGCGATCACCTCCTACCAGCTCGAGCCGACCCACCAGGGCGGCGACACCATCATCCGGCTGGCGGGCTGGAGCGCGCTGTGCCCGCCGGAGGGAGAACCGGGACTGAGCCCCGCGGCCGGTACCGCGTTCGGTCTGATCCTCTACTCCAGCACCGGCGGCTGGCTGGCCCGCCTCACCGAGTACGGGTCGTTGACGGCACCGCAGGAATTCAGCTACCAGGTCAACTACACCAGCGAGCGTCCACTCGGCCCGGTCACCGCCGCGTGCCTCGTCCACGACTACGACAAGCGGCTGTCCTGCGTCGCGGTTGACTTCACCCAGTCCCCGATCGTCTTCCCGATCGCCGTGGACGATGACCGGGTGCTCGTACCCATCCTGGTCCCGTGCGCCCAGTGTGTGTGGGTGCCGCCGTCACCCTAGTGAACAGTGTCCACCCGGACCGTGCGGTGGCCTGCTTCGCCGCGGGCCACCACCTCGGCGGGCTGGACCAGCGCGAGCATCAGGAACGCCGCACCACACCGGTCACGGACAGCCCGTTGGCGGTCGCCGCCGCGGTCAGCTCCTGCTCGACCGCGCGCAGCGCCGGTTCGGACGGCTCGCCCTCGGCGTTCACGTGAAAGGCCCACGGGCCGGCCACGTCGTCCCGGTACAGCAGGATCTGCAGGCGGCCACCGGTCACCTCGTCGGTACGCCGGCCCTGGATCTCATCCCAGGCGTCCGACAACCGGCCCTCCGGCCGCAGGCGCAGGGCCGACCGGAGCGCATCCAGGCGAGCCTGGTCAAGGGTGCCTGCCAGCTTGATGGTCACCGCCGACCTGAACATCACGGTCCATTCTGTCATCGTGGTCGGATAAGCCAGTCAGTATCGCGGAAGTGCGATGACGGTCGGCCGGACCCGCTGGTGTCCGGAGGACCGCTGCCCGGGAACACGGCCGGCACGACCGGTCGGCCGAGCGCCGCGCCCTGCTCGCTCGCGTTGGCGTACAGCTCGGGGAACGCGCTCTCCGCGATTTCCTTGCGCACGAACCCGTACTTGGGGTGGAGCAGCTCCCGATCCGGGAAGCTCTCCTGCCGTACCGCCTCCGCCCGCGCCACCATGGCGTCGGAGGAGACCTGCACGTCGTAGTCGCTGGGCTCCGGCTCCAGTCCGAGCCGGTACATGGAGTCGAACGGGCGGCGCAGCGGGTGCTGTTGCGCGTCTCCCCGCCACTGCTCGTACCTGGCCGCCGCGGCCGGATCCTGAATCGTCTCCGCCGTGGGCAGTTCCTTGTGCGGGCCGGAGAAGAAGTGGGCCGACGACCCCTGCAACCGCACGTCCACGTCGTCCGGTGCGAACCCGTCCCGCTGAAGTGCCGCGAAGAGGGAGTCGCGGAAATCCCCGTACTGTTGCGGGGTCATGCCGAGCGGAGCCCGGCGGGCATGCCAGTCGGCCACCGCCTGTGGTGTGATGCCGAGGAACTCGCAGTCGCGCGGCGTGATCTGGTAGCCGCTGTCGTCGGTCGGCAGCAGATCGCTGACATCGCTCCATTGCAGTGCCCCGGCCTGCCCGGGAGCGCCCTCCGCGGTGAGCGCCGCGGCCGCCGCGGCGCCCGCGTGCAGCTGGGCCGCGATCGAGGCGTCCAGGGCGGTCGCCTGCGCGACCAGGGTCTGGAAGATGGCGGTGTACGCCTGGGCCACTGCCTGGTAGGCCTGCAGCACGGCCGGGGCGGCCGGCCCGGCGGCCGCTGCCTGGGAGTAGTGGCTGGGGCCGGGCAGCGCCTGTCCGGAGGGCAGCACCAGGAAGCCGGCGGCGGTGGCCTGCTGCACGGTGGAGCGCAGCTGGGTGGCCAGGGCCTGCAGCTGCTGGCCGCCGG
>Ga0310828_1001857_pt1 | contig 10879 bp, 1 predicted proteins | sample WT_ome_3_FD_202242 | JGI IMG/M metagenome (GOLD analysis project Ga0310828, IMG submission 202242) | Sorghum-adapted microbial communities enriched on wild type (WT) sorghum from Joint BioEnergy Institute, Emeryville, California, United... ... | reverse complement strand
AAACCACCGGCCGGTACGTCCGGGTGGTCGGCTGGCCAGCCACGGTCGTCGGGCAGCTGGCCGATCACGTCGGACCCGTCCGCCACCAGCCGCCACAGCTCCTCGGGGCTGTTCACCCCGCCCGGGTACCGGCAGGCCATGCCAACAATCGCGATCGGCTCAGCGGCGCCGCTGGTGGCCGCCACCGGCTCCGTGCCAAGGGCCACCGGGTCCGCGCCGAGGGCCGGCGATGCCTGTGTGGGCGATGCGTGCGCCAGCGGCGCCGGTGCGGGCGATGCCTGCGCCAGCGGTGCCAGTGCCGGCTGACCCGGATGCGCCGCCGGGGCCTGCGCCGCCGGGGCCTGCGCTGGCGGTACCTGTGCGGGCGGTACCTGTGCGGGCGGTACCTGTGCCGGTGGCTGCGCATCCGCCTGCGAGTGTTTGCGTTGCGCCGCAACCGAGGGCTTGGCCAGCAGGTGCTGCAGGTGCGCGGCGAGGGCGTTGATCGTGGGGTGGGCGAAGACCACAGTGACCGGCAGGGTCAGCCCGGTCGTGGTGGCCAGCCGGTTGCGCAGCTCGACCGAGGTGAGGGAGTCGAACCCGAGCTCCTTGAGCGGCCGGCCGGTGTCGATGCCGGCGGGGTCCGGGTGTGCCAGCACGGTGGCCGCGTTCGTCCGTACCAGCTCGACCAGCAGCCGCCGCCGCTCGGAGGCTGGTGCGGCGTCGAAGCTCTGCCGCCATGCCGAGGTTTGCCCGCCGGCGCTGCCCGCCGCGCGGGCGGGCACGGCCGGGCGCCGCTGGCCCGGCTGGACCAGGTCGCGCAACAGAGGCGGCACGGAGTCCGCGGCGGCTGGCCCGGCCGCGTCGAGCCGCGCCGCGACGACACCAGGCAGCCCGCAGGCGAGTGCGGCGTCGAACATGGCCAGCCCTTGGCCTACCGGCATCGGGGCCAGCCCGTTGCGCCGCATCCGGTTCAGGTCGGCCTGGTTCATCTGCGCGGTCATCCCGCTGGCCGGTGCCCACAGCCCCCACGCCACGCTGACCGCCGGCCAGCCGCCGGTGGCACGTTGCTGCGCCATAGCGTCGAGGAAGCCGTTGGCCGCCGCGTAGTTGGCCTGGCCGGCGTTGCCCAGCGTGCCGACGACCGAGGAGAACAGCACGAACGCGGCGAGGTCCAGGTCGCGGGTCAGCTCGTGCAGGTGCCAGGCGGCGTCCGCCTTGGCGCGTAGCACCGCGGTGAGCTGGTCGTGGGTCATGGTGGTCACCGCGGCATCCCGCAGCAGCCCGGCCGCGTGGACGACGGCGCCCAACGGCCGGTCGGCGGGGATGCTGGCCAGCAGCCGCGCCACCTGGTCGCGGTCGGCGACGTCACACGCCGCGACGGTGGCGGTGGCACCCAGCTCGCCGAGCCGGGCGACCAGCTCCGCCGCGCCCGGTGCGTCCGGACCGGACCGGCTGACCAGCAGCAGATGCCGTACGCCGTGGGCGTTCACCAGGTGCTCGGCGAGCAGGCTGCCGAGTGTGCCGGTACCGCCGGTGAGCAGTACGGTGGCGTCCGCCGGCAGCGGGCGGGGGACGGTGAGCACCACCTTGCCGATGTGCCTCGCGTGCTGGATGTGCGCGAACGCCGCGCGGGCGTGCCGAATGTCGAATGTGGTCACCGGCGGCAGGCTGAGCTGACCGGTGCGCAGCCGGTCCAGCACCGTGGCGAGCGTGTCGCGCAGCCGCCGTACGGGCAGGTCGAACAGGTCGAACGGTAGGTAGTGCACGCCCGGGTGATCCTGCGCGACCTGCTCGGCGGGGCGCAGGTCGGTCTTTCCGATCTCGACGAACCTGCCGCCCGGTGCCAGCAGCCGCAGCGAGGCGTCGGTGAAGTCGCCGGCCAGGCAGTTGAGCACCACGTCCATGCCGCCGCCGGCGGGTGAGCCCCAGCGGCTGGCAAAGTCCAGGGTCCGGGAGCTGGCCAGGTGGGCGTCGTCGAACCCGGCGGCGCGCAGGGCTGGCCACTTGGCGGGGGAGGCGGTGCCGAAGACCTCGGCGCCGGCGGCGCGGGCAATCTGGGCGGCGGCCATGCCGACACCGCCGGCAGCGGCGTGGATCAGGACCCGCTCACCGGGCTGGACGCGGGCGAGCTCGACCAGGGCGTGCCAGGCGGTGGCGTAGACCACCGGCACCGCGGCCGCCTCGGTGAACGACCAGCCGTGGGGCACCGGCAACACCAGGTCCTGCTCGACGACCGCCACCGGGCCGGCCGCGCCCCGCCACAGGCCCATCACCCGATCGCCGACAGACAACCCGGTGACGCCGGGCCCGACCTCGGTCACCACACCCGCGGCCTCGCTGCCGATCAGCTCCGGGTCCGGGTACATGCCCAGAGCGATCAGGACGTCCCGGAAGTTCACGCCGACTGCCCGTACCGACACCCGCACCTCGCCTGGGGCCAGTTGCCGGGTCGCCGCCCGGTGCTCGGTCGCGACCAGTCCGGCGAGCGTGCCGGAGGCATCCGCCGCCAGCCGCCACGGCTGGTCGGCCGGCGTGGCTAGCGGTGCCGGCGCGGGCGCGAGCCGCGGCACGTACAGTTCGCCGCGCCGCCATGCCGTCTGCGGCTCGCCGGCGGCGACCGCGGCCGCCGCGGCCGTGTCCAGCTCGCCGGCCTCGGCCGGTGATGCCTGCGGTCCGGGGAGGTCCACCATGACGAGGCGGCCGGGGTGCTCGATCGCGACTGTGTGCAGCAACGCCCACACGGCGGCGTGCACCGGGTCCACCGCCGTGTCGGCCGGTACGGGCGCGGTGGCGCCGGCGGTGGCGACCACCAGTGTCGTGCTCGTGGTGTGCGGGCTGGCCAGCCACTGCTGCACGCTGGCCAGGACCTCGCCGGTGATGGTGTGCAAGTCTCGCAGCATGTCGCCGGTACCGGTCGGGACCGGGAGCACGAGCACATCCGGCTTGTTGTCCACAGCGGACAGATCGGGGTAGTCGGCGAGCCGGCCATAGCTCACCGCGGGCGGCGCTGTCCCGGTGGCCGGCGTCGTGGCTACCGGCTGCCAGCACACCTGCAGCAGCGGCTGGTCGGCGGCGGCGCGCTGCAGTGTGCCGGCGGCCACCGGCCGCATCGCCACCGTCGCGTCCAGCACCGCCGCGCCGGTCTCGTCACCCACCTCCAGCCGGTACATGTCGGGTCCGGCCGGGGTGATGCGCGCCCGCAGACGCCCTCGGGCCGGTCCGGCGCGGTGGACGTGCTGCCACGCGAACGGCAGCGCCAGCCCGCCGTCGCCGGGCAGCAGGGCGTGCAGTGCCGCGTCGAGCGCCGCCGGGTGCACCACGTACCCGCCGTCGTCCGCACCGGTCAGCTCGGTGACCGCGGACACCTGCGCGTACCGGGCCGGCCCGTCCCGCCAGAGCTGGCGCAGACCCTGGAACGCCGGCCCGTACTGGTATCCGGCGTCGGCGAGCTCGGCGTACCGGTGGGTCAGGTCGACTGGCTCGGCATCGGGCGGCCATTGCTGAGGCGGCGCGGGCGGGTCCGCCGGCGCGGCGGACAGCAGGCCGCTGGCGTGGCGGCGCCATCCTGGCGCCGCGGCGCCCTCTGGCCGAGGGCCCTGCGGTGCCGGCCGGGAATGGATGGTGAGCCGACGGGGCGCCGCGGCGTCCGAGCCGGTCACCAGTACCTGGATCTCGGTCGCCGATCCGGCCGGCAGCACCAGCGGCGCTTCGACCATCAGCTGGTCCACGCCCGTGGCCCCGGCCATCTCAGCGGCGTACAACGCCAGCTCGAGGAAGCCGGTGCCGGGGAACAGCGTCACGCCGGCGACCTGGTGGTCGGCCAGCCATGGCTGGGTCCGCTCAGACAGCACGCCGGTCAACACCAGGGTGCCGCCGTCGGCCAGCGACATGCTCGTGTGCAGCAGCGGGTGTCCCGTGGTGGATACGCCCGAGGCCGCCGGACCGCCGGCGTGGGGGCGCGGCATGAGCCAGTAGCGGTGCCGCTCGAAGGGGTAGGTGGGCAGGGCCACCGACCGCCGCGCGGCAGGGCCGAAGAAGGCCGTCCAGTCCACCGGGGCGCCGGCGGCCCAGGCACCCAGCGCGGCGGTGCGGCACTGGTCTGCACCACCCCGGTCGCGTCGCAGGGTGCCGATGGCCGACCCGCTGACCCCCAGGTCCTCCAGCGTCTCCTGGATCGCCGTGGTGAGCACCGGGTGTGCGGACACCTCGATGAACCGGGTGTGACCGTCCCGGGCCAGCGAGCGTACGGCGGCGTCGAAGCGCACCGGCTCGCGCAGGTTGCGGTACCAGTACCCAGCGTCGAGCCCACCCGTGTCCAGTTGCCCGCCGGTGACCGTCGAGTAGAACGGCACCGTGGCCGGATCCGGTGTGACCGTGCCCAGTGCCGCAATCAGCTCGTCACGCAACACCTCCACGTCGGCCGTGTGTGAGGCGTAGTCGACGTCGATGATCCGCGCCCGCAGGCCGTCGGCGGTGCAGCCGGCGACGAACCGGCGCACCTGCTCCGGCGGCCCGGCCACCACCGTGCTGGACGGCCCGTTGGCAACCGCCACCTGGAGCAGGTCGGTGCCGGCGCCCGCCGCCGCCAGCCTGGCCGTTACCTGCTCCACGGTCAGTGCCGCCGAGGCCATCGCCCCGGAGCCGGCGACGGCGGTCAGCGCGCGGCTGCGCAGGGCGACGATGCGTGCGCCGTCGGCCAGCGACAGCGCGCCGGCGACACAGGCCGCCGCGATCTCACCCTGCGAGTGACCGACCACCGCGTCCGGGTGCACGCCAACGGTCCGCCATACCTCGGCCAGCGCCACCATCACCGCCCACAGTGTGGGCTGCACGACGTCGACCCGCTCCGCCCAGCCGGGCATCTCGCCGCGCAGTACCGCCGGAAGCGACCAGTCCACCCACGGCTCCAGCGCCGTGGCGCACTCGGCGATCCGCGCCGCGAACACCTCGGACTCGTCGATCAGCCGGGCGGCCATGCCGTGCCATTGGGTGCCCTGGCCGGGGAAGACGAAGACCGTCCGGCCCGGGTGGGCGATGCCGTCCACGCCGACGGCCGGCGGCTCGCCGGCAGCGATGGCGCGCAGGCCGGCGACCAGTTCGGCGCGGTCATGCCCGATCACCGCGGCCCGCACCGGCAGGCCGCCCCGGCTGGTGGCCAGGGTCCAGCCAACCCGGTCGAGGTCCAGGTCGCTGGCGGCGTCGAAATGGTCGGCGAGCTGTGCGGCACGAGCGCGCAGGGCGGCGGCGGACTTGGCCGACACCACCCAGGGCACCGGGGCACCTGGTCGTGGCCCGGGTGCCGGTTCGGGACCGGCTTCCTGGTCGAGTGGCGGTGCCTGTTCCAGGATGACGTGGGCGTTGGTGCCGGACAGGCCGAACGACGACACGGCGGCCCGGCGGGGGCGCGTCACCGCCGGCCACGGCACCGGCTCGGTCAGCACGGCGACGCCGCCGCGCGTCCAGTCCACATGAGACGTCGGCGGCTCGGCGTGCAGCGTCCGGGGCAGCACGCCGTGGCGCAGCGCGGCCACCATCTTGATGACTCCCGCAACTCCGGCGGCGGCCTGGGTGTGACCGATGTTCGACTTCACCGAGCCGACCAGCAGCGGCCGGTCGGCCGGTCGGCCCTGACCGTAGGTGGCCTGAAGTGCCTGCAGCTCGATCGGGTCGCCGAGCCGGGTGCCGGTGCCGTGTGCCTCAACCGCGTCGATGTCGCCCGCGTCCAGCCCGGCGTCGGCCAGCGCCTGCCGGATCACCCGCTGCTGGGACAGACCGTTGGGGGCGGTCAATCCGTTGCTCGCCCCGTCGTTGTTGACGGCCGAGCCGCTGATGACGGCCAGCACCTGGTGGCCGTTGGCCTGCGCGTCGGACAGCCGCTCCAGCAGCAGCATACCGACGCCCTCGGCCCAGGCCGTGCCGTCCGCGCCAGCGCCGAACGACTTGCACCGCCCGTCGGGGGCCAGCCCGCCCTGCCGGGAGAACTCCATGAATATGCCGGGAGACGGCATCACCGTCACCCCGCCGGCCAGCGCGAGCCGGCACTCGCCCGCGCGCAGCGCTCGGGTGGCGAGGTGGATCGCGACCAGCGACGAGGAGCATGCGGTGTCCACTGTGATCGCCGGGCCGTGCAGGCCGAGCGTGTAGGCGATGCGTCCGGATGCGACACTCCCGGTGGTGCCGGTCAGCAGCATCCCGCCGTGGTCGGGGTCGCCGTCGGCAAGTCGCGGGCCGTACTCCTGCGGCATGGCGCCGACGAAGACGCCGACCTGCTCGCCGACGAGCGATCCGGGATCGACTCCGGCCCGTTCCAGGGTCTCCCACGATGCCTGCAAAAGCAGGCGCTGCTGCGGGTCCATCGCCGTGGCTTCACGCGGCGACAGGTCGAAGAATCCAGCGTCGAACTCGCCCGCGTCGTGCAGGAAGCCGCCGAACCGGGTGACGCAGCCCTTGGCGCGCAGCGCGTCGAGGTCCCAGCCGCGGTCTCGGGGGAACTCCGTGATCGCGTCGGTGCCGTCGCTGACCACGCGCCAGAGGTCGTCCTCGTCGCGGATGCCGCCCGGCAGCCGGCAGGCCATGGCGACGATCGCGATCGGCTCGCCGGCGCCCACGGCCGCTGGCGCGGCCGGCGGGTTCGCCGTGGGCGCGGTCTCGGCGCGTGCCGTACCGGTGGGTGGACCGGCCAGCTGGTCGCACAGGTGCCGCGCCAGTAGGGGTACGGTCGGGTAGTCGAAGACGAGGCTGGTGTCCAGCCGTAGCCCGGTCGCCGCACCCAGCTCGGTGGAGAGCTCGACCGCCAGCGTGGAGTCGAACCCGAGCTCCTTGAAGGTGAGCGATGTGTCGACCGCGGTCCAGCCGTCGAGTTCGAGCACCGCGGCCACGTGCGAGCGCACCAGGCGCTCGCATGTGGCCAAATCGACCAGGCGGGCCGCCTTGGGCTCGGCCACCCCGGGCTCGGCCGCGCGCGGCGCGGCTGCGGCCGGGGCCAACCTGGCCGCCCCGGTCGCGTCCGGTGTCGCTGCGGTCGTGTCCGGCCCGGTCGGCGCCGCTTCAGCCGCCGGCTCAGGTAGCCAGAACCGCTGGCGGACGAACGCCTGCGTAGGCAGGTCCAGCACGGTGGCATCGTCCGGCACGAGGGTACGCCACGCGGGATTCGCCCCCGCCGTGTACGCCTGCGCCAGCGAGACCAGGAACCGGCGGTAGCCGCCATCGTTGCGGCGCACGGTGGTGACGACAGCGCCGGGGGTACCTCGGTCTGCCGCGTCGAGCGTCTGCCGGATCGCGACGTTGAGCACGGGGTGCGGGCTCACCTCGACGAACAACGTGTTTCCCTGGGCATGCAGGGCCTCGATCGCCTGCTGGAAGCGCACCGGCTGGCGCAGGCTGTGGTACCAGTAGCCGGCGTCGAGGGTGGCTGTGTCGACGAATTCACCGGTGGCCGTGGAGAAGAACGGCACCTGGCCCGGGCGTGGCCGCACCGGGGCAAGCCTGTCGAGCAACTCCTCGCGGATCGCTTCGACCTGGTCGCTGTGCGAGGCGTAGTCGATCGGGATCCGGTGGGTGTCGACGCCATCTGCCGCGTACCGGGCAATGAGCTCTTCGATGTCGGCGACGGTACCGGCCACAACAGTCGACTGTGGACCATTGAACCCGGAGATGGCGAGTCGCGGATGTGCGGCCAGGTCCGCGGCGACTCGGTCGGCGGTAAGCGGCACGGTCACCATGGCGCCGGTGCCGGCAATCCGGGTGAGCGCACGGGCGCGTTGTGTCACGACCAGGGCGGCGTCGTCGAGGCTGAGCGCGCCGGCGGCATATGCCGCGGCGATCTCGCCCTGCGAGTGGCCGACCACCGCCGCGGGCTCGACGCCGTGGTGCCGCCAGAGCTGGGCAAGGGAGGTGGTGACCGCGAACAGCGCCGGCTGCACCACGTCGACCCGGTCCAACGGCGGTGCGTCAGGGTGACCGTCAAGCAGGTCGAGCAACGACCAGCCGGTGTGCGGATCCAGCGCGTCAGCGCAGTCGCGCAGGTGGTCGCGGAACGCGGTGCTGGTGGCGAGCAGGTCGCGGGCCATCTTCGGCCACTGCGGCCCCTGGCCGGGGAAGACGAAGACCGTGCCGCCCCGAGTGGCGGTACCGGTGACGGCGTTGCGTGCCGGGCGGCCGTCCGCCACCGCGGACAGGCCGGCGAGCAGCCCGTCCAGATTAGCGTCGACGATCGCGGCCCGGTACGGCAGATGGCTGCGGGTCGTGGCCATCGACCAGGCCAGGTCGGCTGGCCGCGGCGGATCCTGCGCGAGCAGGTGCTCGCGCAGCCGGGCCGCCTGTGCGCGCATCCCGGCCAATGAGCGTCCAGATAGGACGAAGGGCAGGATCGTACCGTCCACGGCCGTGCCGCCACCCTCCGGCGCGGTGACCGTGCCCGGTTCCCGGTCGCCGAGGGCTGCCGCAACGGCGGTGCCCGCCGGCGCTTCCCGCACGACGATATGGCAGTTGGTCCCGCCGAGACCGAAGGACGAGACGCCAGCGACCAGCGGCGCTTCGTTGCGGGGCCAGTCACTCAGCTCGGTCTGTACGCGAAGGCGCAGTCGCCGCAGCGGGATCTGTGGGTTCGCGGTGCGGAAATGCAGGCTAGGCGGCAGCTTTCGGTGCCAGATCGCAAGAACTACCTTGAGCAGGCCGGCGATGCCGGCGGCGCCCTCCAGGTGGCCGATGTTGGTTTTCACCGACCCGACCGGCACCGTGCCGCCTTCCGGGCGCACCGCGCCCAGCGTCGCGCCGAGCGCCGCGGCCTCGATCGGGTCGCCGACCCGGGTCCCGGTCCCGTGCAGCTCGACGTACTGCACGTCGGCCATGTCCAGCCCGGCGTCGCGGTACGCCGCGCGGAGCACCTCCTCCTGGCCGTCGCGGCCGGGAACGGTCAGCCCGGCGGTCGCGCCGTCGTTGTTGACCGCGCCGCCGGCCAGCACCGCGTAGACCCGGTCGCCGTCGGCGGTGGCGCGGGACAGCGGTTTGAGCACCATCACCACGCCGCCCTCGCCGCGCACGAAACCGTTGGCCCGCTCATCGAACGCGTAGCACCGGCCATCGGGGGAAAGGCCGCCGAAGCGCTCGGCAGTCAACGAGCTGGCCGCGGCGAGGATGAGATTGACGCCGCCGACAACTGCCAGGCCGACCTCGCCCCGGCGCAAACTCTCGCAGGCCAGCTGCACGGCGACGAGCGACGAGGACTGTCCAGTGTCGATGACCAGGCTCGGCCCGCGCAATCCGAGGGTGTAGGACACGCGGTTGGCGATGATGCCGCGCTGCAGCCCACTCATCGAGTGCTCGCCGACCCCATTTGCGTCCTGATAGGACAGAAGGGCGTAGTCGTCCCAGATCGAGCCGATGAACACACCGGTGTGGCTGCCGCGCAACCGCTCCGGGACGATGCGCGCGTCCTGCAACGCCTCCCAGCACAGTTCGAGCATCAGCCGCTGCCGGGGGTCCATCGCCGCGGCCTCGCGGGGCGAGATGCCGAAGAACGCCGCGTCGAACTCGTCCACCGCGTCGAGAAACCCACCGACGAGTCCGTCGGCGGCGCCTGGATGACCCTCTGGGCACGGCCCCACCGCGTCGACACCGTCCCGTAGCAGCCGCCAGAACGCGGCCGGGTCGCCCGCCCGCGGCAGCCGGCACGACATGCCGACGACCGCGATCGGCTCGGCCGCGGTCGTAGTGCGCAAGTGTCCGTCAGGAGCGTTGGTCACCATGGTCCCTCGTCTCGCTCAGGTGTCGAGCTCGCCCGGCATCGACCCACTCATGTACCGAACTCGTCCAGCAAAGGCTTGGGTGCCGAAACTCGGTCGTAGGCTTGTGGTACCGCCGTCTCATCCTCGGTGAGCCTGCTGAAAGGCTTCTTACCTCGGACTAAAGCGTCGCGACACCACTCTCGCCACCAGGGGTGTAGGGGCGGTTAGGGGTACAGCGATGTGGCGCCCGGCTTCTACCGTCGTCATTGCACACGTGGCGAGGTGAAATGATGCAGAACCCGATGCTGCGCATCCTCCTGGTAGAGGATGTCGACGTGGTGCGTGAGGAACTTGTCGCGCTGTTCGACGCGCAGCCCGACAGGCACGCTGTCGCGCACACCGATTCTGGCGAGGCGACCGACCTGGTCGCGGTGCGCAGCCAGGCGGAAGTCGCCGTCATCGACGCCGACCTGCCCGGCAGTGTGCTTTCCGCGGCGCTGCGGTTGCACCAGGATCACCCTTGCCCGACGCTCATCCTCACCGGTGTCGAGTCGTGGCCAGGACCTGCCGGAGACGCGGCGGGCGTGGTGGGCCTGCTGCTGCGCCGGGCGCAGACCAGCGACCTGGCGGCGGCGGTGCGCGCTGTGGCGGTGGGTAGCCGGCTGCGCACCAGGAACGGCACCGTCGCCGGTGCCGCGGATCCGGGCGAAGACAACACTGACCGGGCACCCGCGGCAGCGGCTGGGGGAACCATCAACGCGGCCGTGCCGGACACCACTGAGCAGCCGGGCAGCCCGCTGTCACCTCGCGAGACAGACGTCTTGCGGTTGACCGCACGCGGCGCTTCGGTGCGGGAGGTTGCCGGGATGCTGAGCCTGTCGCCCGGCACGGTGCGCAACCACCTCAGCTCGGTCGGCACCAAGTTGCGGGCGCGCACCCGCGTGGACGCCGTACGCATCGCCCACCAGGCCGGTTGGCTCGACTGAGACGGTCCGCCCGAAGAGTCCAGGCCGGCCGGTTAAGCCAGGCTCCGCAATAAACAGTTTACGGCGGCCTATGCCCTGTCCCAGACAGGTTGTCGCGCAGCCGGCGCGAAATTCATACGATGGTCCCATGTCGATGCCCGGGGACGTCGTGCAAGACTGCCGTCAAGCTTTGAACGCGTCAATCGG
>Ga0310828_1001856_pt1 | contig 10887 bp, 8 predicted proteins | sample WT_ome_3_FD_202242 | JGI IMG/M metagenome (GOLD analysis project Ga0310828, IMG submission 202242) | Sorghum-adapted microbial communities enriched on wild type (WT) sorghum from Joint BioEnergy Institute, Emeryville, California, United... ... | reverse complement strand
CTGGTCGGGCTGGAGCCGGAGGAGGAGTGCCCGATCCTGTTCCTGCGGCTGCGCAAGGCGGTCCGCAAGCGGGGACAGCGGGTGTACGCGATCGCGCCGTTCAAGTCCCGCGGCTTCGAGAAGCTGGACGCCACCCTGGTGTCCACAGTGCCCGGTGCCGAGGCGGACGCGCTGGCCTCGGTACGGGACGCGCTCGCCACGCCGGGCGCCATCCTGTTCGTCGGCGAGCGGCTGGCCACCGTACCAGGTGGACTCTCCGCGGCCGCGAAGCTGGCCGGCGAGACCGGCGCCAAGCTGGCCTGGGTGCCGCGCCGGGCCGGTGACCGCGGCGCGGTGGACGCCGGCTGCCTGCCGAACCTGCTGCCCGGCGGCCGCCCGGTGACCGACGCGGCGGCCCGCGCCGAACTGGCCACGGTCTGGGACCTGGCCGCGGGGGTCATCCCCAGCCAGCCCGGCCGGGACACCGACCAGATCATCGCCGCCGTGCACGCCGGCCGGATCGGCGCGCTGGTGGTGGCCGGGGTGGACCCGGCCGACCTGGCCGACCCGCGGGCGGCCGAGCAGGCGCTGGACAAGGTGCCGTTCCTGGTCAGCCTGGAACTGCGGCTCAGCGCGGTGAGCCGGCGGGCGGACGTGGTCTTCCCGGTCGCGCCGGTGGTGGAGAAGGCCGGCAGCTTCGTCAACTGGGAAGGCCGGCTGCGCACCTTCGAACAGGTCCTGAACCGGCCGGCCGCGAACTCGGGCAGCACCGGCGGCGCCGCCATGAGCGACGCCCGGGTGCTCGACGCGCTCGCCGCTCAGCTCGACGTGCGGCTGAACACCGGCGACGTGACCGCGATCCGCCGCGAGCTTGGCTCGATGCCGCCGACCCGGGCGTCCCGCCCGGCCCCGCCGGCGGTCGCGCCGGCGAAGGCCGCGCAGGCCGGCGATGGCGAGGCGGTACTGGCGACCTGGCACCAGCTGATCGACCTGGGCAGCCTGCTCGATGGTGACGAGCACCTGGGCGGCACCGCCCGCCCGCCGGTGGTCCGGCTGAGCAAGGGCACCGCCGAACAGATCGGCGTGGCCGACGGCGAGGCGGTGACCGTGGGCACCTCGCGGGGTGCCATCACCCTGCCGGCGCTGGTCACCGAGATGCCGGACGGCGTGGTCTGGCTGCCGACCAACTCGCCGGGTGCGACCGTCCGGCGAACCCTCGGCGTCACCGCCGGGGCCGTGGTAACCATCTCCTCCGGAGGCGGGCGATGATGCTCCCACCCCCCAGCCCTCCCGTGACTCTCGCGCAGGATCCCACGCTGGCCAGCTTCGGCCAGGATCCGTGGTGGCTGGTCATCATAAAGATCGTCTTCGCGTTCCTCTTCGGCCTGGTCGGCACGCTGATCGGCGTCTGGATGGAGCGCCGGGTGGTGGCCCGGATGGCGGTCCGGCATGGCCCCAACCGGCACGGCCCGTTCGGCCTGCTGCAGACGCTCGCCGACGGCCTGAAGATGGCGTTCAAAGAGGACATCATGCCGCGGGCGGCCGACAAGGTCGTCTACTTCCTGGCCCCCACCATCTCGGTGATCATGGGCTTCACCGCGCTGTCGGTGATCCCGTTCGGGCCGATGGTGAGCATCTTCGGCCACCGGACCCCGCTGCAGGTCACCGACATCCCGGTGGCGGTGCTGCTGGTGCTCGCGGTCTCGTCCATCGCGGTGTACGGCACGGTGCTCGCCGGCTGGGCCTCCGGCTCGCCCTACCCGCTGCTCGGCGGGTTGCGGGCGTCGGCCCAGATGATCTCGTACGAGGTGGCCCAGGGGCTGTCCATCGTGGCCGTCTTCCTGACCGCCGGCTCGATGTCCACCAGCCAGATCGTGGCCGCCCAGGCCGGCAGCGAGGCCAACTGGGGCTTCATCAACGCGCCCAGTTGGTACGCGCTGTTGCTGCTGCCCAGCTTCGTCATCTACTTCATCTCCGCGGTCGCGGAGACCGGGCGGGCGCCGTTCGACCTGCCGGAGGGCGAGAGCGAGATCGTCGGCGGCTACTTCACCGAGTACGCCTCGTCGCTGAAGTGGGCGCTGTTCATGATGGCCGAGTACGTGCACATGCTGGTCGTCTCCTCGGTGGCGGTCACGCTGTTCCTCGGCGGCTGGCGGGCGCCCTGGCCGATCACCTTCTGGTCCGGCGCGAACAGCGGCTGGTGGCCGCTGCTGTGGTTCCTCGGCAAGGTGGTCGTACTGCTGTTCGTCTTCATCTGGCTGCGCGGTACGCTGCCTCGGCTGCGCTACGACCAGTTCATGCATCTGGGCTGGAAGGTGCTGCTGCCGCTGAACCTGGTGTGGATCCTGGTGCTGGCCGGCATCAACGTGATCAACGACTGGCAGACCCGGGACCGGATGCTGGTCGTCGGCGGGGTCGCGCTGGTGGTGCTGCTGATCGCGATGCTCTGGCCGAGCCGCAAGCCGGCGCCGGAGGTGTCGCTGCAGGAGCAGGTGGACGCCCGCCCGCCCGGCAGCTTCCCGGTGCCGCCGTTGGACCTGCAGGTGCCGCCGTCGCCGCGGATCCGCCGGGAGATCGCGGAGCGGGAACCGGCGACGGTCGGCGGCTCCGGTGCCGACGAGAGGGAGGTGTGACAGGTGGGCGTGACCGATCCGTTCAAGGGCTTCGGCGTGACCTTCTCGCACATGTTCAAGAAGGTCGTCACCACCCGGTACCCGGACGTGCCGCCGTCGACCGCGCCGCGTTACCACGGCCGGCACATCCTCAACCGGCACCCGGACGGCCTGGAGAAGTGCATCGGCTGCGAGCTGTGCGCCTGGGCCTGCCCGGCCGACGCGATCTACGTCGAGGGCGCGGACAACACCGAGGAGCAGCGGTACTCACCGGGTGAGCGGTACGCCGCGGTCTACCAGATCAACTACGCCCGGTGCATCTTCTGCGGGCTGTGCATCGAGGCCTGCCCGACCCGCTCGCTCACCATGAGCAACGAGTACGAGCTGGCCCGGGACAGCCGGCGGGATCTGATCTTCACCAAGGAGCAGCTGCTCGCGCCGCTGCTGCCGGGCATGGAGCGACCGCCGCACCCGATGCGGCTGGGCGATACCGAGAAGGACTACTACGTGGGCGCGCTGACCAACCCGGGCACCTCCGTCGGTGCCGAGCGCGCGCCGTGGGCGTCCTCGCCGGAGGGCACGGGAGGCGCAGGATGAGTACGGTCGTGGCCGCTGCGGCAGGGGAGATGGCCACCGGTGAGCAGGTGGCCTTCTGGATCCTCGCTCCGGTCGCGCTGATCGGCGCGATCGGCATGGTGCTGGCCCGCAACGCGGTGCACTCCGCGCTGTGGCTGGTGCTGACCATGCTGAGCCTGGGTGTCTTCTACGTGGTGCAGGCCGGCCCGTTCATCGGCATGGTGCAGATCATCGTCTACACCGGCGCGATCATGATGCTCTTCCTGTTCGTGCTGATGCTGGTCGGCCGGGACGCCTCGGACTCGCTGATCGAGACGTTGCGCGGGCAGCGGGTGGCCGCGATCCTGCTGGGCCTGGGCTTCGCCGGCCTGGTCTGCACCGGCGTGTACCGGGCGCTGCGCGACGCGCCGTCGGTCGGTCTGGAGCAGGCCAACGAGAACGGCAACGTGCAGGGCGTGGCCAGCCTGCTGTTCACCAAGTACGTGTTCGCGTTCGAGGTGACCTCGGCGCTGCTGATCACGGCGGCGGTGGGCGCCATGCTGCTGGCCCACGTCGAGCGCCGCAAGGAGGACAAGCGGGACCAGCCGACCCGGATGCGGGAGCGGTTCGCGCCAGGCAACTACCCGGGCCCGAAGGCGGGACCGGGCGTGTACGCCACCTCCGACTCGGTCGCCACCCCGGCGTTGCTGCCGGACGGGACCACCGCCGAGCGCAGCATCTCCCGTATCCTGCCGACCCGCGAGCTCACCTCCTCGGAGACGGCCCCGAAGGGGACAGAACGGTGAGCGAGCGAGTTGGCGCGGCGGCGTCTGGACTGAGGAGCGCAGCGACGAGGGAAGACGTCGCGCACAGCGCCGCACGAGCGAGCGAAGGGCAAACACAGTGAGTCCAGAGTGGTACATCGTCCTCGCCGCCGCGCTGTTCACCATCGGCGCGGTCGGCGTGCTCGTCCGGCGCAACGCGATCGTGCTGTTCATGTGCATCGAGCTGATGCTCAACGCGGCGAACCTGGCGCTGGTCACGTTCAGCCGGATGAACGGCGGCCTGGACGGCCAGATCATGGCGTTCTTCGTCATGGTGGTCGCGGCCGCGGAGGTCGTGGTCGGCCTCGCCATCATCATGTCCATCTTCCGCACGCGTAGGTCGGCCAGCGTCGACGACGCGAACCTTCTGAAGTACTGAGGTGGCGTCAATGTCCTTCCTGGACAGCGTATGGCTGCTGATCGCCATCCCACTGGCGAGCGCGGCCGTGCTGTTGCTGCTCGGCCGGCGGGCCGATCGGTGGGGGCACTGGCTGGGCTGCGTCAGCGTGGGCGCGGCCTTCGTCCTCGGCCTGAGCTACTTCTTCACGCTGCGCGGCCAGGATGAGCGGTCCCACTCGGTAGACCTCTTCCAGTACATCCCGGTCGGCGGGCTGCACGTGGACGTCGGGCTGCTCTTCGACCCGCTCTCCGCGGTCTTCGTCCTGCTGATCACCGGCGTGGGCTTCCTCATCCACGTGTACGCGGTCGGCTACATGGCCGGCGACGAGGGGCGGCGACGCTTCTTCGGTTACTTCAACCTGTTCGTCGCCGCGATGCTGCTGCTGGTGCTGGGCAACAACTTCGTGATGCTCTACGTCGGCTGGGAGGGCGTGGGTGTCGCCTCGTACCTGCTGATCGCGTTCTGGTACACCCGGCCGTCGGCGGCGACCGCGGGCAAGAAGGCGTTCCTGATGAACCGGGTGGGCGACGCGGGACTGGTCACCGCGATCTTTTTGATGTTCGCCACGCTCGGCACCACCCAGTACGCGGAGGTCTTCACCGGCGTCGAGCGGCTCGGCGAGGGCACCCTGCTCGCCATCGGCCTGCTGCTCCTGCTCGGCGCGTGCGGCAAGTCCGGCCAGTTCCCGCTGCAGGCCTGGTTGCCGGACGCGATGGAGGGCCCGACCCCGGTCTCCGCGCTGATCCACGCGGCGACCATGGTGACCGCCGGGGTCTACCTGATCGCCCGGGCCAACCCCATCTTCAGCGCGAACGAAACCGCGCAGACCTTCGTCGTCGCGGTCGGCGCCATCACGCTGCTGATCGGGTGCATCATCGGCTGCGCCAAGGACGACATCAAGCGGGTGCTCGCCTGGTCCACGGTCAGCCAGATCGGCTACATGTTCCTCGGCGTGGGCCTGGGCGGCGGGGCGTACGCGCTGGCCATCGTCCACCTGCTGGCGCACGGCTTCTTCAAGGCCGGCCTGTTCCTCGGCGCCGGCTCGGTCATGCACGCCATGCGCGACCAGACCGACATCCGGCGGTTCGGTGACCTGTGGCGGTACATGCGCATCACCTGGGCCACCTTCCTGGTGGCGTGGCTGGCCATCATCGGCCTGCCGCCGCTGTCCGGCTACTTCACCAAGGAGCCGATCATCGCGGCCGCGTTCGAGCGGGAGGGCTGGACCGCCTGGCTGTTCGGCTGGGCCGCGCTGCTCGGCGCCGGCATCACCGCCTTCTACATGACCCGGCTGTTCGTCCTCACCTTCCACGGCCCGAAGCGGTGGACCGACGAGATCGAGCACCCGCACGAGTCGCCGCCGGTGATGACCGTGCCGCTGGTGCTGCTCGCGGTGGGTTCGGTGGCGGCCGGCTGGTTGATGTCCACATCGGTCCCCGACTGGCTGACCCCGGTGCTCGGGGAGCATGCCGAGCACGAGGCGGTGATGCCGCACGGCCTGATCACCGCGCTGTCCATCGTGCTCACCGTGCTCGGCGCCGGCCTGGCCTGGGCGCTGTTCCGCAACGGCACGGCGCTGGTCGAGGAACCGGCCGGTCCGGTGGTGACCGCCGCCCGGAAGAACCTGTACACGGACGCGTTCAACGAGGCCGTGTTCGAGAAGCCGGGCATCTACCTGACCCGGGCCCTGGTCTACCTGGACAGCAAGGGCATCGACGGGCTGGTCAACACGGTGGCTGCCGCGGTGGGCGGCGGCTCCGGCCGGTTGCGCCGGCTGCAGACCGGCTTCGTACGGTCGTACGCCACGTCCATACTGACCGGTGCGCTGCTGGTGGTAGCCGCCTTCCTGGCGGTGAGTTACGGATGGCTGTGAGCGCGAGGAGTGAGCTTGCGACACCCGCAGTCGCGAACGGAAGGCATGACCAGTCATGAGTGATGCGTCGTTCCCGTTTCTTTCCGTCCTGACGGCGGCGCCGCTGGTCGGTGCGCTGCTGGTGGCGTTCCTGCCGCGCAGCCAGCCCGAGCTGGCCAAGCGGGTGGCGCTGGTGTGGTCGCTGGCCGTACTGGTGCTGGGCATCGTGGCGTGGATCGCGTTCAATCCCGGCGGTGAGCGGTTCCAGTTCCGCGAGTCGTACGACTGGATCCCGGCCTGGGGGGTGAACTTCACCTTCGCCGCGGACGGCATCGCGCTGGTCATGTTGCTGCTCATCGCGGTCCTGGTGCCGCTGGTGATCCTGGCCTCCTGGCACGACGCGGATACCGGAAAGCGCTCCGTGCCCGCGTACTTCGCGCTGATCCTGGCCCTGGAAGGCACCATGCTCGGCGTCTTCGCCGCCGCCGACGTCTTCCTGTTCTACGTGTTCTTCGAGGTCATGCTGGTGCCGATGTACTTCCTCATCGGCTCGTACGGTGGGCACCAGCGCCAGTACGCGGCGGTGAAGTTCTTCCTCTACTCGCTGGTCGGCGGCTTGTTCATGCTCGCCGCCGTCATCGGGTTGTGGGCGGTCGGCGGGCACACGCTGGACTGGCAGGCGCTGACCGGCGCGGACATCGACACCGGTACCGCCCGGTGGCTGTTCCTCGGCTTCTTCGTGGCGTTCGCCATCAAGGCGCCGTTCTTCCCGTTCCACACCTGGCTGCCGGACGCCGGCGGGGCCGCACCGGCCGGCGCCGCGGCGCTGCTGGTCGGCGTGCTGGACAAGGTGGGCACGTTCGGCATCCTGCGGTACTGCCTGCCGCTGTTCCCCGAGGCGTCGCACTACTTCGCCCCGCTGGCGCTGACCCTGGCGGTGATCGGGGTGATCTACGCCGCGCTGCTCGCGGTCGGCCAGAACGACCTCAAGCGGCTGGTGTCCTACACCTCGATCGCCCACTTTGGATTCATCGGGGTGGGCATCTTCGCGTTCACCACCCAGGCCGGCACCGGCGCGGTGCTCTACATGGTCAACCACGGCCTCGCCACCGGCCTGCTCTTCCTCGTGGTCGGCATGCTGGTGGCCCGCCGCGGTTCGGCCCTGGTCAGCGACTTCGGCGGCGCCGGCAAGCTGGTCCCGGTGCTGGCCGGCGTGTTCCTCATCGCCGGCCTGGCCTCGCTGGCACTGCCCGGTACGGCGCCGTTCGTCTCCGAGTTCCTGGTGCTGATCGGCGCGTTCACGGTGAACAAGCCGGTCGCCGTCATCGCCACCGCGGGCATCATCCTGGCCGCCGGGTACGTGCTGTGGATGGTGCAGCGCACCACGCAGGGCGCGCTGAACCCGGCCTTGTCCAAGGTGGACGCCATGAAGAAGGACCTCTCGGTACGGGAAGCCGTGGTGGTGGCCCCGCTGATCGCGCTGATCCTGCTGCTCGGCTTCTACCCGAAACCGGTGACCGACGTGGTGAACCCGGCGGTGCAGGCCACGCTGACCGACATCGGCGCCCAGGACCCGGCCCCGACGACCGCTTCCGGAGAAAACCCGTGAGTGCGGGGAGTGAGCCTGCGAGCCCCGCAGTCACGAACGAAAGGTAGGCGCAGTGGAAGATCTTCAGCTGCCGCACATTGACTACGCGGCGCTGGCGCCGATGCTCATCCTGTTCGGCGCGGCGTGTGCGGGCATCCTGGTCGAGGCGGTCGTGCCGCGCGGGCGCCGGTACCCGATCCAGCTCGGCCTCGGCCTGGCCGCGCTGGTGGCCGCCGGCGTAGCGGTGATCGTCCAGGCGAGTACCCGGATCATCACCGCGGGCGGCGCGATCGCGGTGGACGGGCCCACGCTGTTCCTGCAGGGATCGATCATCGCGCTCGGCGTGGTGGCGCTGCTGTTCGTCGGGGAACGCTCGCTGGAGACCGGCGGTCCGTTCGTCGCCCAGGCCGCGGTCGTGGTGGGCTCGGAGCCGGACCGGCTGCAGGCCGCGCGCCGGCCGGGAGCCACCGAGGTCTACCCGCTGATGCTGTTCGCGATCGGCGGCATGCAGCTGTTCGTCGCGGCCAACGACCTGCTCACCATGTTCGTCGCGCTCGAGGTCTTCTCGTTGCCGCTGTACCTGATGTGCGCGCTGGCGCGCCGCCGCCGGCTGCTGTCGCAGGAGGCCGCGCTGAAGTACTTCCTGCTCGGCTCGTACTCCTCCGCGTTCTTCCTGTTCGGGATCGCGCTCATCTACGGGTACGCCGGACGGGTCGACTTCGCCGGCATCCACGACGCCGCGTTCAACGCCGACCGTCACGACGCGCTGCTCTACGGCGGGTTCGCGCTGCTCTCCATCGGTCTGCTGTTCAAGGCGGCCGCGGCGCCGTTCCACGTGTGGACACCGGACGTGTACCAGGGCGCGCCCACCCCGGTCACCGGGTTCATGGCCGCGTGTACGAAGGTGGCCGCGTTCGGTGCGCTGCTGCGCGTGCTGTACGTGGGGTTCGACCGGGCGTCCTGGGACTACCGTCCGGTGCTGGGCGTCGTCGCCATCCTGACCATGCTGGTCGGCGCGGTGCTCGCGGTCACCCAGACCGACCTCAAGCGGCTGCTCGCCTACTCGTCCATCGCCAACGCCGGCTACCTGCTGGTCGGGGTGCTCGCGATGAGCAAGGACGGCCTGTCGTCGTCCATGTTCTACCTGGTCGCGTACGGCTTCGCGGTGCTCGCCGCGTTCGGCATCCTGACCCTGGTGCGGGACGCCGACGGCGAGGCCAACCACCTGGCCCGCTGGGCCGGGCTGGGCCGCCGCTCGCCGCTGTTCGCCGCCGCCTTCACCTTCATCCTGCTGGCCTTCGCCGGCATCCCGCTGACCTCCGGGTTCACCAGCAAGTTCGCGGTCTTCGCGGCGGCGCTGGACGGCGGGCAGACCTGGCTGGTGGTGGCTGGCGTGGTGACCAGCATGGTGCTCGCCTTCCCGTACCTGCGGGTGGTGGTGATGATGTGGCTGTCCGAGCCGGCGGAGTCCACCCCGACGGTCTCCATCCCGGGTGCGCTCACCTCGACCGGCCTGACCATCGGGGTCGCCGCCACGCTGCTGCTGGGCTTGGTCCCGGCGCCCCTGCTGGACCTGAGCAGCAAGGCCGCCGAGTTCGTCCGCTGACCCACGGACAGGCGCGTTGATCATGAAGTTGGCGGCGCACGATGCCCTATTTGCCGCTACTTAGCTCATGATCAGCGGGGTGTCGGCAGCGTCCCGCGAGCCAGCCGTGCCGGCCTCGCGTCGTGAACGCCTGGCCTGCGGTTGCCAGTTCACGGCCGTATGGCATCGTGGAGAGGTGGCGAATGCGGCTGGTGGCGGCCCCGGCGAGCCGGCTTCGGGCACCTTGACGTCGATCGGGCTCGAGTTCGATGACCCCGAGCTGGAGGCGTCCCTGCGCACCACCCTGGCCGAGGTCGAGGAGCAGCTGCGGGTGGGCGTGCTGAGCGCGGACCCGTTCGTCAGCGAGGCGGCGCGGCACCTGGTGGACGCCGGCGGCAAGCGGTTCCGGCCGTTGCTGCTCGCGCTGTGCGCGCACTTCGGCAAGCCGGCCGTGCCCGAGGTAGTGGCCGGCGCGGTGGTGGTTGAGCTGACCCACCTCGCCACGCTCTACCACGACGACGTGATGGACGAGGCGCCGGTACGCCGCGGCGCACCCAGCGCCAACTCGCGGTGGACCAACTCGGTGGCGATCCTGGTCGGGGACTACCTGTTCGCCCGCGCCGCGGACATCGTGGCCGGGCTGGGCACGGAAGCGGTGCACATCCAGGCCCGCACGTTCGCCCGCCTGGTGCACGGCCAGATCGCCGAGACGGTCGGCCCTCGGCCAGGCGACGACGCGATCGAACACTACCTGCGCGTGGTCTCGGACAAGACCGCGTCGCTGATCGAGACCTCCGCGCGCTTCGGCGGCATGTTCGGCGGCGTACCGCCCGCACAGATCGAGGCGCTGGCCCGGTACGGCGAGACGATCGGCGCCGCGTTCCAGCTCTCCGACGACCTGCTCGACATCGCCTCGGACTCGGCGCAGTCGGGCAAGACCCCCGGGACCGACCTGCGCGAAGGCATCCCGACGCTGCCGGTGCTCTACGCGCTCGCCTCCGACGAGCGGGACGCGGTCTCGGTCCGGTTGCGCGAGATCCTCGCCGCCGGTGCGGTGACCGACGACGCGGAGCACGCGGAGGCGCTGGGGCTGTTGCGCGAGTCGGCCGCGCTCAAACGGGCCCGCGAGACGGTCCGGACCTACGCCGAGGAGGCCCGCGCCCAGCTCACCGGCCTGCCCGACATCCCGGCCCGGCGGGCGCTGCAGTCCCTCTGCGACTTCATCGCCGACCGCACCGGCTGACGCGGGGTCAGCGGCCGCCGTAGAGGAAGCCGACGACGGCCGGGGCGAAGTCCTCGCTCAACCGGGGTACGTGACCGCTGTCCTTGACGGTCCACAGCTCCACCCGGCTGCCGTCGCGACACCCCGCGGCGTACCTCGTCACAGTGGTCTCCGCTCCGGATACCGCGGCGTCGAGATCGATCGGTGCCGGGGTCTCCGCCTGCTCACCGCAGCCGTCGAGGCGGCGCCAGGTGTCCACAGTGGTGGCGG
>Ga0310828_1001853_pt1 | contig 10908 bp, 7 predicted proteins | sample WT_ome_3_FD_202242 | JGI IMG/M metagenome (GOLD analysis project Ga0310828, IMG submission 202242) | Sorghum-adapted microbial communities enriched on wild type (WT) sorghum from Joint BioEnergy Institute, Emeryville, California, United... ... | reverse complement strand
CGTCTGAAAATTCCGTCTATTGGCTGGGTCAGGTTTCGTATTGCCTTTTTTAGGCTCAAAACAGATTTTTCTCAAGTTTCTTTCCAATTTTCATTGATCAACCCCTTGACATTCCACCGCTAGGCTTATGATCCTGCTGAATGATCATGCTAACCCGACAAATTCAGACAAAACGAAAAAAAAGAGACAACGAGAAGCCGGACCGCACCTCCACCCCCCTGCGAAAAGGATTGTGATCAGGCGCCGGTCCAAGTTTTCTCATCGTCTCCACTTGGACTTTATAGCGCTTTCATAAATACAGATTCATTATAAATAACTGGCTGATGGATCTCAATGGGTCTTTTCGGAAAAATTTGGAATACCGATGAAAAGCTTGCTTCAGGATCGCCAATACCGCTTGGTAAACACAACCTGCAAAGAATAGGACCCGTTCACCCGCTGCAAATCATGATCACAATCCCGACCGGGTCCTTCACCGTAAAATACGCCTGATCCCCGTGTCCTTCGGTCCCGGTAAATCCCTCCAAGCCCTTATCCTACGATAGGTGACCACCCCGCACATACCGCCCTCGAACAAGCCTTTTTCCAGATCGGCCGGCCCCCTTCGGCCGGGGGGAACGGCTAGTGGGGCGGTACGGTTGCCGGCGGTACTCAGGAATGCCAGAATTTCACACAGACACCTTTGGAGGCCTCGCCCCGGTTTCCCGTGTCTGACAGTCTGCCGGTGTCCGGATCGACCCGGAACACGGCAAGATTGCCGGTCTCCTGATGGGCGGAAACCAGGAAGCGGCCGTCCGGAGAAAGAGCGAAGTTGCGGGGGATTTTGCCGCCGGAAGGAACGATCTCAACCGGGGACAAACGGGCCCCTTCTTCCTCCACCGAGAATACCGCAATGCTGTCATGCCCCCGGTTGGAGCCGTAGAGGAACCTCGCGTCCGGAGACAAGCGGATTTCCGCGCAGGTGTTTTCCCCGCGGAACGACTCCGGAAGTGTCGGAACCGTCTGCACAGCCGTCAATCCCCCTTGCCCGGCATCGCGCAAGTATACGGTAATGGTCGAATCCAGTTCATTAATGACATAGGCATACGGCTTCTCCGGATGGAACGTCATATGGCGCGGCCCGGACCCGGGAGCCGATACGGCTTCTCCAACGGGGATCAGCTTCATTCCGTCCGCTTCCGGCCGGTATATCTGAATCCGGTCGGTCCCAAGGTCCGGCACATAGACGAAACGGTTGTCCGGGCTGACGTTGGCCGAATGGGGATGGGGCCGGTCCTGGCGGACGGGATTCGGCCCCGTCCCCTCGTGGCGCCGGACGTCCGCGAGCGGTCCCAGCCTGCCGTCCTCCAGCACCGGAAGCATTCCGACCAGCCCGCCGTGATAGCTGGTGGCGATCACATAACGCCCGGCGGCGTTAAACTCGATATGGCAGGTCGAACTGCCAAGCGTCTTCTCCTCGTTCAGCCGGGTCATCCGCCCGCTGTCCGGCTCGAACGAAAACGCGACTGCGGCGCCTCCTTTCCCGCCGCCTTCGGATACTTCCTCGATGGAATACAGCCGGCGGCCGGCATGGTCCAGACTGAGAAAGCTCGGGTTTTTCAAGCCCGAAGCCGTAGAGAGCAGTGTTGGCTTCCCGCTTGCGCCATCCAGTGAAAACGCGTATATTCCCGGCCCGGAAGGCTCGGCATATGAGCCGACAAAGAATAAATACGTTGGAGTCTCGGCATTGGCCATGAACGGATTCCTCCTGTACGTGCATGTTTTTCCATATTGTAACTGATTTCCGCACGATTTTGAAACGTCTTCGGCAAAAATCCCGCCCGGAAACCGTCCAAGTCAACGCAAAATTTGCAAAGCCCCCGCCCAACGCCGGCAAAAATGGATGATTGCCGGAACGCCGCCGATGATTTACCGTTAAAACTGCTTCAGCACAAAGCGTGAGGAGGGAGAAAGCGCTAATGAACAGCAGGCAAAAAAATGCCGCGCCGCGTCAGATGGAGAGGCTGAACCGCGGCCTGGTGGCCATAAAAGTGGAGGAAGGCGTCTATCTCAGCTGGCGCTTGCTCGGCAGCGAGCCGGAATCAGTCGCCTTTCATGTCTACCGGGACGGAAAACGGGTAACCCCTTCCCCGCTGACGGCCGGCACGAACTGGCTGGACCCGGAAGGAACGGCCGAATCCGAATACGATGTCCGCGCCGTCCATGACGGCCGGGAGGAGCCTCTCCCGGAAACCGTTAAAGTATGGGATACGAATTATTTGACCGTTCCCCTGCAAAAACCGCAGGGCGGCACCACTCCGGACGGAGTCGAATACACCTACAGCGCCAACGATGCCAGCGCCGGCGATGTGGACGGCGACGGGGAATACGAAATCGTCCTCAAATGGGATCCTTCAAATTCTCATGACAACGCCCATAGAGGATATACCGGAAACGTATACCTGGACGCCTACAAGCTGAACGGAACCCTCCTGTGGAGAATCGATCTGGGCCGGAATATCCGCGCGGGAGCACATTACACCCAATTCATGGTGTACGACTTCGACGGGGACGGCAAAGCCGAAGTGGCCTGCAAAACAGCCGACGGCACCGTCGACGGCACCGGACGGGTCATCGGGGATGCTTCGGCCGATTACCGCAACACCGACGGCTTCATCCTCGAAGGACCGGAGTATCTGACCCTCTTCGAGGGGCTCACGGGCAAAGCGCTGGCCACCGTCGACTATGATCCCCCAAGAGGCAATGTGGCCGACTGGGGCGACAGCAAAGGCAACCGGGTGGACCGCTTCCTGGCCTGCGTCGCTTATCTGGACGGCGTACGGCCAAGCCTGGTCATGTGCCGGGGCTACTACACCCGGACGGTGCTGGCCGCCTACAACTGGCGGGATGGGCGGCTGACCAAGGTCTGGACCTTCGACAGCAACACGCCCGGGAACGAAGGCTACGCCGGACAGGGGAATCATAACCTGGGCGTTGGCGACGTCGACGGGGACGGGAAGGACGAGATCGTCTACGGCTCCTGCGTGATCGACCATGACGGGACCGGCCTGTATACCACCGGTTTGGGGCACGGCGATGCCATGCATTTGGGCAAACTGATCCCCGGCCGTCCCGGTCTCGAGGTATTTCAGGTTCACGAGAACCCGTCCCATGCGGGAATCGAAATGCATGACGCCGGCACTGGCGAGCTTCTGTGGGGAGTGCCCTCGTCCAAGGACATTGGCAGGGGAACCTGCGCCGATCTGGATCCCCGTTATGAAGGGGAGGAATGCTGGGCGGACGGTAGGCTCTACAGCAGCAGCGGAGAACTGATCAGCGATATCCCCCCTTCCTCCGCCAATTTCGCGATCTGGTGGGACGGTGACCTGCTCCGTGAACTGCTGGACAAAAACCGCATTGACAAGTGGGATTATCTGAACCGGAAAACGGACAACCTGCTCACCGCGGAAGGGTGCAGCGCGAATAACGGAACGAAGGCCACGCCATGCCTGCAGGCCGATCTGTTCGGCGACTGGCGGGAAGAGGTGGTATGGCGGACCGAAGACAGCACGGCACTGCGTATTTATACGACAGTCGATCCGACGGAGCATCGCATTTACACCTTAATGCACGATCCGGTGTACCGTCTGGGCATAGCCTGGCAGAATACCGCCTATAACCAGCCTCCCCATACCGGATTTTATCTGGGGACAGGCATGGAAAAACCGCCGAAGCCGAATATTTACCTTGTACCTTAAGGAAGTGCACGATAGGAGGATGCAGCATGTCGGAGAAGCAGGAAATCACCGTTTATTTGGCCGCGGATTCCACGGTTCAGGCCTACAAGCCGGAATTCCGGCCGCAGGGCGGATGGGGAGAGTTCATCGCCGATTATTTTGATGGACCTGTCCGTTTTGCCAACCATGCCATTGGCGGCCGAAGCTCCAAATCGTTTGTGGAAGAAGGGCGGTTGGAGACCATTTTGCGGGAAATCGGTCCGCAGGACTATCTGTTTATCCAAATGGGTCATAACGATTCCACCGTCAGCAAGCCGGAACGCTACACCGAACCGTATACCGAATACAAGCGGTATCTCAAAATGTATCTCGACGGCGCACGGGAACGCGGAGCCGCACCGCTCCTGATCACCCCGGTCGGGAGGCTGCATTGGGAAGACGGCGCTTTCATCAACGATTTCCCGGATTATTGCACGGCCATGAAGCAGCTGGCTGCCGAGGAAAAAGTTCCCCTTCTCGACCTGATGGAACGCAGCCTGCGGTATTATTCCTCCATCGGTTACGAGGAAGCCGGGAAGCTGTTCATGATCTCGCACAACGGCACGGACCGCACACATTTTACCGTAACGGGAGCGCAACGGATTGCCGCGCTGGTCGCCCGGGGCGTGAAGGAGCTGGATCTCGGAATCTCCGGATACGTAAAGGAAGACTGGCCCCCGCGGGGATAACCGATGCGGAAATCGTCCGGCGCGGGGCGGATCATCCGCGGAACACGGCAACCTTCCCGGGGAATTCCCCGTCTATTGCTTTGAAGAAGAGCAATCTGACGAAGGTGGGGAGTGAAAATCCCATGAAACTGACGATTTCCGTTCTTGGTTCGGCAGCCGTCCTGGCCGCGCTGTTAACCGCTTGTTCCGCGAACCCCCCCGCGGCCGGCGCCAATGCCGGCCCCCGCGTGAACGCGGCCGATCCATCCGCAACCATGCAAAGCTTTAGACCGGCTTCGAATGCGAAAGCCGATTTGTCCACGCCGGAAAGCGCGGTAAAGGAATTTTACCGGCTTACAGCATCGGGCGATTACGCCTCGGCCTGGAGCCTGATCCACCCCGGCGAACAGAACCATCCCTCGCAGCAGGTGCGGGAGCAGCTCAAGAAAGACTTTCTTGCTCTGCAAGGGAAGAAGGGGCCCGCCCTGGTCAAGGCCGAGAAGACGGCCCCGCTGGACGAGTACAAATTTTACATTACCGGGGTTATGCAAGCCAATGTTCCCGCCGTCAATGTAGAGCTGAGCGATGGAACCAGGAAAACGGTCCATCCGTTTGCGGACGACAAGGGACAGTACCGCCTGTTTTGGGATCAGGCGAACGGATTGGAATAGCATTGACGCCGGATCATCGGAAGGCGGGGCTTCCTCCGCCGCGGGAAAGACAGACGCAGCCGAACTTTTGCCGGCTGCGTCTGCCGTTTTGCACAAAGAGACCTGCCGGAGTCGAAATCGGCAGGCCTGAAAGTCTCTATTTGAAAAAGGGGTCGTAGGATCAATATAACCGGCGAACCTTAAGATGAGATGAAAATTCCGTTGCAATTCGGTTACAGATTGTTCTGAACCGAAGAGATCCTCAGGGTCTGTCCGGGCTCCATCCGGACCGCATGGCACGGGCTGCCCGGTTCCGGGGATTGAACGGTTCCCTCCCCGGCGAATTCAAAGCGGCCGAACCCGTCCGGAAGCCTGAGCGCCAGTTCCGTCGGGCGCTCCGCCATAAGCACAGCCGTAAAGCTTCCCTTCTCCCGGTCCCAGGAGATGGAAATTCGGCCCGTACAGAAACGAAAATCCGAAGCTTCTCCCCTGCTCCATTTGTCCGGTAAGGCCGGAAGCAGCTTGATCATCCGCGGAGATACATAAAGCAGCATTTCCTGCACGGCGTTGATCCAGCCCATATTGGCATCCATCTGAATCGGAGCGCGCATATCGTTCATGCAGATCCCCATATTCCGCCAATCATTGTGGAGCGTAAAGAAATTGTTCAGGAGGCAGGACCTGGCCAGGATCTCAAGGCATTCCAGCGCCTTGTTTCCATCTCCCAAACGGGCATAGATGCTTGCCATATGTGTCAGCGACCAGCCGCTCTGCGCGCCGATCAGCCGTTTTCGCACCGCTGTCTCGAAGGCGCCGAACAGTTCGGGGTCGTCTTCCCGGGTCAGCTCCTGTCCGGGGAAAACGGGGTAGAGATGAGACAGATGGCGATGATCGTAACGATCGTCGAAATCCGGGTGCATCCACTCCCGGACCGCACCGTCCCCATTGATCTGGTAAGGGGGAATCTTCGCCAGCATCGCTTCCCAGCGCTCCCGCTCGTCCGCATACATTCCGACCGCGCGGCTTCCCTCGACCAGATGAGTCAGCAGCTCCTTCAGGATGGCAAAGTCCATCGTCGCATTGATCGCCGTCGGCATTGGATGCGCCAGCTGCTTTCCGTCCGGGGGCATAAAGTTTTGCGGCGTATTCTCAGGGGAAACCGACGGGTAAAATTTGAAGCAGCCGCCCTCCTCTTCCGTCAGGAAATCCTCGTAAAAAAGCGCCGCTTCCCGCATGAATGGCAGCGCCTGCTCGCGCAGAAACGTTTCGTCTCCCGTGTACAGGTAATATTCATAGTAGTGCCGCGCCAGCCAGCCGGCTGCGCCGGTCCAGTTCATGATGACCGGAACGATCTGATTGGGAACCCCGATTCCGGGAGTGGAGCCGGCCGGCGCGTAAATGCCGCGGCAGCCGTAAAGCCTTCGGGCATTTTCACGGAAATCCTCCAGCATGCCGCCGTAATAACGGAACAGTGCCGGCATAAGTCCGGTCAGCCCGCCGACCGGCGCATGCCAGTACATCATCTGGACATTCTCGTTGGCCATATTGTGGCCCCACATCAGACGGTAATCGCCCCACCAGAGGCCGTACAGGCCGAAGGGCTGTCCCAGGGCAGCCGTGCCGGAGATGAACAAATACCGCCCGTACGCCCAAAGGCGCTCGATCATCGCGGCGGGAGCTTCCCCGTCGTACGCTTCCAGCAGCCACTCCTCGTTGGTTGCCTCCCGTTCCCCGGTTTCCAGGCGAAGACCGGCGGAATGGAACAACTCCGCATGCAGCTGCACGTGCCGCTTCAGCAGTTCGTCATAATCCGCATCCATTTCCGCAAGCTCCTGCTTCAGCCTTTTCCACTCCCGGCCCCGCTCGCTCTTCACGAATACTTTGGCCAGGACAAGTACGCGGGATGCCCCGCAAACCTGGATTCCCCCGGGAACTGCCAGTGCCTCCCCGTTTTCGGCCGCAACCCGAAGCACCGCACCGTAATCCGTTCCGTCGTCATTGCGGTTTGCGTAGAACATGAATGGTCCCTCGGTCCCGGCCTCGGCGGATTCCTCCAGCTCTTTGCATTTTGCGGTCATGTTGGCATTTTCGCTTTTATGAAAGGCCAGACGGATCAAAGCCTCAATGGGCTCTCCATCCGAACGGAGTTCGTAAACCACGGCATCGTCCGCACGGGAAACGAACAGCGTTCTCTCCCAGGTAACCGGGCCGTCCTTCCAACGTACGGTCACTTCGCCTGTTTCCATATTCACGCTGCGCCGGTACCCCTTGAACGCGTTTCGGCACGGCATGGACACCTTAAGGTCCACGAGCGGCAAACGGGAAGCCAGCTTTGTGTCGTACCCCTGTTCCTTTAAAGCGTTGGTGAGGTGCCAGCTGGCTTCCCGGTATTTGCCCTCGTTCATCATCGCCCGCATTTCTTGGAGCGTATGGCTGACATCCGGAAGCGGATCTTTGTGCCCCCAATGCCACAGCTCGGCATGGTTGATGAGAACGGTCTCGTCCTTCACTCCGCCGTAGACCGAAGCCCCGATCGTCCCGTTTCCGGACGGAAGCCCTTCCCTCCACATCTGGCCCCACCAGGAGGCCGGATACTTGAGAGTCAGCCGATATCGGCTGAACCCGGTTGTCATGAACGGCTCACTCCTTCATTTCTGTGATTCCCCGGCAGGCTTTTTTCGCGCCGGCCATCCCTGTCCATTATAGACGCGGACGGATTCGGGGTCTTTGTACAAACCGTGCCAATTTGCCATTTTGTCCGGTAATATGAAAAGTTTCGCCGGCGAACGCTCTTGAATGAAAGACCCCTGGCTATTGCCGGGGGCCCGGGATACAATGGAAGACGAGGCACCCGTTCATTCATGCCCCGGGGGAATTGGCCAGGCAAGGCGATCGGCAGTCCGGTCTGCAGGTGGGGTTGGAATCATCGCCAGAGGAGGTTTCCATGACTCAAAGATTTTTCGTCCCGCGCATCTATTCGCCGATTTACATCCATAGCGTGTTGTACGATCAGGTAGGCAAAGGCTGGTCCTACAAGAAGGACCAGCACCCGCTGTTTGAAATCATGTATTGCCGGTCCGGCTCCATGACGGAATGGATTGACGGACGGGCTTACCGCCTGCGCCCGGGGGATGCGGTTTTTATTAATTCGGGAGCCGTCCACTCCCCGGAAGCCGACGAGGACAGCGTCTTTCTCAATTTTCATTTTGACGTGGAACTGCTCGATCTGCATGCGCTCTTCTGCACAGTGAAAGATCCGGTTCTGTCGGGGCCGGAAGCGGAAAATCCGCGCATCCGGGCCTGGATGGAGCGGCTGATCCGCGAGCTGCCGGGCGGCAGGCGTCCGGACCGCTCTGTCCGTACAGACGATTGGCGCCGCATCGTTTCGTCCATCCACCAGCTCAGGCTGCAATCCCTTTTGCACGAATTTATCGGGTTTCTGGCCGCACATTTTGCGGAAAAATGGCTCCGGCACGCCCAACCGATATCCAGCATCCCGCCCTCCAAGCGGAAGGTCGCCCATGAAGTCGCCGCATTGCTGGAGCAGGGCGGAGAGGAAAGCCGGCTCATCAGCGAGCTGGCCGAACGTCTGAATGTGCACCGTACGTCTGTCACGAACAGCTTTAAAAGCGTCTACAAGATGACTCCCAAGCAATACCAGACGCAAATCCGCATCCGCAAGGCCAAAGAAATGCTGCAGGATTCCACACTGCCGGTCTGCGAGATTGCCGAACGGTTGTCCTTCTCGTCGCCCGGTCATTTTTGCAATTTTTTCCGGACCCATGTCGGCACTTCCCCGCTGCAATTCCGGTTGAATCTGGATAAGGCTCCCCGCCCGTCGGCTCCGAGGCGAACCCGCCGGACGGAGTTTTGAAACCGTACCCATATATTTATTTGCTGTTCTCGGCGGCAATCATCCGGTTGATCTCTTCCTCCGCGGTCCGAAGACTGGTGTTGAGATCCTGGGTGCCCTGGAGATACTTGTCGAACTGTTCGCTGACAAATTTCCCGGCCTCGCTCTGATATTTTTCGGGTTTGTAGGCCGGAATATGGTGCCCTTTCAAAATCGCTTCGATATGTTTCCCTTGCAAAACCGGCATATCCGCCCCCATTTCCGATTTGATGGATGAATCCTTCAGCACGGTAAGCTTGCCGGAAGTGCGGGTCATATCCTTCTGGTACGCATCCGAGGTCATCAGTCTGGCCACCTGGAATGCGGCATCTTTGTTCTTGCTCGTCTTGGTTACGAACACGACGTGTTCGTCCACCATCCCCATTGAATTCGGATTGTCCGCGTAGCTCGGGTATTGGGCCAAATCCCAGTTGATGGATTGGGCATCCTCTCTTCCCAGCAAATTGAACATGTAGCCGGCCGCCAGCATGGCCAAATTTTTATTTTTGAGGAACTGGTCGCGATAGTGGACATTCGGCATGGGCTCGTTCCCGGGAATCGTGTAGATCGTCCTGGCCAGCTCGAAAATCCGTTTCCAGGATTCATTGTTGATATACGCTTTGCCGTCCTTGACGGAAGGAAGAGCAAGCTGCATGGCCAGCCTGCCGTAGCCGTCCACTTCCAGACCCCTGTACTGCTGGCCGCCGTCCGTCCGGCTCAGCTTCCGGGCCAGCTCCACCGTCTCGTTCCAGGTCATGCCGTCTTTCGGGTAGGCCACACCGAATTTATCGAACAAATCTTTGTTGTAATAAATGACCTCGAAGTTGACATCATAGGGCAGCGCAACCAATCCGCCGTTGCCGTAGCTGCGGATCGTATCCAGGTAAACCGGATCGAAGCGGCCGAGATCGACATTGTATTTTTTGATCAAGGGGGTCATGTCGTCCAGCAGATCCAGCTGCTGAAACTCCGGCAAGAGTCCGTGGTAGGTAGCGATGACATCGGGCGTCGTACCGGCGGCGATGAGATTGGCGGCATTGTCCGAATTCAGGACTTCAATGGAAATATTGGGATATTTCTTTGTCAGCGGCTCGGCGATTTTCTTCTGGAATTCATCCCCGGTAATCTCCGACCATTTCTGCATATAGAGCAGCTTGACCGGCTCTTTTTCCGTGTAATCCGCGCTCCCCTGCACGGATGGGGCTGTTGCTTCCTCGGCTTTCTGCGCCTCCTTCGCGGCATCCGGAACATCCGGTTTGCCTCCGCATCCGGCCGCAAGGGCCATCGTCAATACGGCAGCCGTTGAAGCGGCCAGGAACCCATGTTTTATGCTCATTTCAAGCCCTCCTTCCGCCATATGCGCCCTGTGCCTGCATCGATGGAAACCGCATCCGCCCAATTCAATTCCAGCCGGCGGTCCTCCGGAAACTCCAGGGGCAGAAAAACGTAAGTCGAACGATAATAATCGTCCGGATCCCACCGGTCCCCGATATAAAGATAGCCGGTCCCTTCCGATCCCTGAACCGGAAGCACGAATGCCGGCTGTGTTTGATAAGTGGTGGCATCCCCCAGGTTCATCAGGGAAGACCAGCGGCCGGTAATCGATTCCGCATAGGCATATTTCGCCTGATTCGGGCGCCAGCCCGTGCACGCGGACGTAATCATGTAGTAAAGACCGCCCCTTTTGAACAAAGCCGGCGCTTCCCGGTATTGGCCGGGCCACAGCTTCTTGACATGCTCGTCAATGCTCAGATAGTCGCGAGAAAGCCGGTAAACATGCAGATCCGCATTATCCCTCGCGGCGGAGATGAAATAGGCCGTTCCATCCTCGTCCTTGAACAGCGTGCAGTCCCGCGACATATAGCCGGCCGGGTTGAAGCTGCCGTGATAGGTATACTCGCCGTCCACAGTCGCGCAGCTGGCGACGGCGCAGCGGGCATCGC
>Ga0310828_1001850_pt1 | contig 10931 bp, 15 predicted proteins | sample WT_ome_3_FD_202242 | JGI IMG/M metagenome (GOLD analysis project Ga0310828, IMG submission 202242) | Sorghum-adapted microbial communities enriched on wild type (WT) sorghum from Joint BioEnergy Institute, Emeryville, California, United... ... | reverse complement strand
TCTACACCTCTAATCCGGGGGGCTGGCCCCCAGCGATATATCGCGAAAGAATGTTGTCACAAGCAGCTTAATAACGGGGTTTCAGTATGAGGGTGTTTTCAAACTGCACTTTTCTTGACAACTCCAATCAGAAATTTTTCGTATTCGTACTCAGAAGCGGCAAAATTCCATTAACTACACGGGTTTTCTAACCGCAATGCATACCGAAAACGCAAAAAAGACACCTACTACGGTGTCTTTTCTGATGGGTATGGTGGAGGCGAGGGGAGTCGAACCCCTGTCCGAAGATAACGCCACATGGGTTTCTACGGGTGTAGTGACAGTTTTGATGTCGCCCTCGGGACTCCCTGTCACCGGATTCCCTTCATGCCAGCCTGATTTCATTCTTCCGACAGCCCAAGGCGGAAGTAAAGCGGTGTAGTAAATAGGGTGGGGGCCCAGCTAGAACGACCTTTACCTGATATCTTTCGCCATTGTAAATAAATCATTGCCCCACGTTACATTCCCTCGGACAGGACTAGCATATTCTCAAACGTGCAACCGACCAGCAATAGCCGCATCATATTCTGAAATGGCTGAAATACGGTAGGACCAACTCCAAACGCTCCTTGCCACTCAGCGTGACTTTCCCACTAAAGCACGGTTAGAAATCCCCTTTCTCTCAGAGTACTAACAAACAGTCTCAATTTTACCGATATACAGCGGAATGTTAGATGGTATTTTGCCACTGCCCGGCACATGAAACGGGCCAATCAGTCTACTTGTGGGCAAGGTATGCAGTCTTTCTGACAACCGCTCAATAAACGTCGCCAAGTCCTCTTCATTCTCCCTTGCCTTGTCGCTCTTTCTACCAACAGGAACGAACTCATGTATCACTAGAACCGCCACAGACGCTCCCTGATTCTTGGCCTCAATCAGTGTACCGGCCACAGCATGCAGTAACTGATATCTCAAGTCCGCTACATTTGTATGACCGAATACGCCCATCGAAAGTTGACGGATACGTTCAGGCACCCGGCTCCTTGGATTATCTCGTACACTAGATTCAATGTAAGTACCGATTTTGGGGCCAAAAGACTCATCTGTCTTTGCTTCAATTGCAATCAATATGCGTCCCGCATTCGTATTTCCGATAAGCACCATGTCATGGATGCGGCCACTGCCACCAAAATCATCAAGGACAGTTTCTTTTTCTGGAATCCCAATTTCCGCTTGAAAACCATATGTGACCGGATGGGACTCAAGAAGCAACACCAATTCATCCGGCATTTGCGGTTTGCCCGTTCTGAACCATGCCTTGGCAAGTTCTTTGGCACTCCGTCCGTCTTTCCATTGTATGGCTCCTTTTGCCGGGGGCGAGAACGAAAACCAATCGTCAATACACGTAATAACTTTTCCGTTGTCAGATTTTATCGTAACCATCAGCTTCACTCCGTGCATTGTCGGAAATGTCTTACCTCAGATATTCCTCTTTTGATCAGAAAATTCCTCCAAGACAGCAGGTAAAGGATTGGAGGCCACTAGGGCCTCCGAATACCTCATATTTATTGAACTCATTCCCAATTCGCAACGATTGTCTTCTCGTATAGAATCACATCGTCGTTTTTGAATTGAATGGTAAGATACAGTTTCCGCGTTTCCCTCTGTATAAACAAGTTGGAAATGAACTTGCCTGCAAGTGTGTGGAGCAACTGCGGATTCGGTGCATCTGCATCCAGCAATCCGATCATTGTTTGAATATCGTACTTCACAGCGGCAATAAATTCGTCAGAAATGTGCAGTGGCTCAAGATGATGCGATAACTTCGAATGTTCTGCTGTTTTTTCAGCCAGCTCCTGATTCATTTCGTTCAGCATATCCTGATGATATGGCTTCGCGCGGCCAGCTTGTATGTCTTCCTCCACTGCCTGGATGCGTTTCCGCAGAAAATTGATTTCTGCCTCAAGGTTTGCTACTTGAGCGATGATATGTTTGTTTTTCTCGTTTTGATACAGTTTTATTTCCTCTTCCAATTGATTGTCCATCGACAGCCGAAGCAAGGTAGTCCGCAGTTTGTTTTTCACAATTTCCTCGACCCGTTCTTTTCTCCATGCAGTATACGGGCAAAATTTCTTGCCTTTTCTCAAATATCCGCCGCAAGTGTAGTAACGGTGCCCTCCTGTCTTTGAAGAAGTGGAATTTCCGACCATGCGTGAACCGCATTTGTCGCAGACCATAATTCCACGGAGCCAAAAGGGAGAAGTTGATGTGGTTTTGAATGGCTTATGTGTCTCTCCGCCGCCGTTCCACTTGGACTTCGCCTTTTCCTGACACAAATCAAATAACTCCTTGGTGATGATCGCAGGATGGGCATTTTCCGTGATGATCCACTCGGAACGGTCTCTCCACTTCTTCCCTTTCGTTTGATAATCCTGCTTGTTCCAGCACCGGCGGCCAATATACGCTTCGTTGTATATGATCGCTCTTATGGTCGATGCCGACCATTTTCCGCCCTTCTGAGCCGGAATGCCTTTCGCATTCAATTCAGAGGCAATTTTACGGTAGCCCTTATTCTCATAAGCATATTGGTGAAATATCCAACGTACAATGTCCACTTCTTCACGCGGTCCAAGCACCCATACCGCCTTCGTCCGCTGATTTCCAAGCGCGATGTATTCCGTGCGGTATCCATAAGGCGGTGTGCCGCCGTTGTTAAAACCTTGCTTTGCGTTTTGAGCCATGCCCTTCTTGACCTCTGCCGCAAGATTGGCATTAAAGAATTCAGATGCGACTTCAAGAATGCCTTCCAACAGTTTGTCTTGCGGCGTTTCTGCTTCAGTCTGTTCTGTCACGGAAATGACTTTTACTCCACATTGAGCAAGCAAATACTTATAAAAGACATGGTGATCCCGATTCCGTGCGAACCGGTCGAATTTGTGGACCACAATGGCATCGAAATTGCGGTTGGCCCGGCGAGCCATTGCAATCATTTTTTGAAATTCGGGGCGGTCATCGGTTTTTGCCGACTTGCCCTTCTCAATATATTCACGAACAATGATCCATCCTCGCTCCTGGCAAAACTGACGGATAGCCTTCAATTGTGCGGGAATGCTCAGTTCTTTTTCTGCTTGGCGATCAGAAGATACACGAACATAACTGACAACTCTCATCTCAAAATCCTCCTTGTATGATGTTTTTGAGCATAAAAAAAGCAGGCATCCCGTTGATGGAATGCCTGCGAGCAAACATGAAAAAAGCAGGTGCGATTATTTCTTTCACACCTGCTACATTACCTATTCACTCTTCTCGTACTCAATTGAGCCTGTGCGGCCAACCACGTCTCTTCATCAATGATAGCCGGATGAGCATTTTGGGCTACGATCCATTCGTCCGGCGGGTTCTTGCCTCCCCTATCGTTCTTTCTGTTCCAGACGCGGTGTCCCAGATACACCGGATTGGCGAGCAGTGACAACACCGTCGAAGGGGCCAATTTTTCCGCCGGATACCCTTCTTCTCTCAACGTGCGGACGATCTTCTTTCCGCCGTATCCTTGCGCCGCCAGCGCAAACATTCGCCGGATCATCCTGACTTCATCGTCCGGGCCAAGTTCAAAAGTCACCTTCTTTCCGATCTTCGTTCTTCTGTATCCCAGCGGAGCACGGCCTCCGCAATGAAATCCTTGCTCCGCATTTTCACGCAATCCTTTGAGCGTTTCAAACTTCAAATTGACATTGTAAAACTCGCTTAGTACCTCAAGCATTCCCTCCAGCAGAACACCGTGCGGCGTATCCGGGTCGGTTGGTTCAGTTGCCGAAAGTACAACGACCCCATGTTTTTTGAGCAATGCTTTATAAAACACATGATCCGCACGGTTGCGGCTGAAACGGTCGAATTTGTGTACCAGCACTGCTTCGAATGTTCTGTCCGGTTGTTGAGCGGCGGCGATCATCCTCTGGAAAGCATCACGGTTGTCAGCAGTCTTTGCTGATTTCGCTTCATCAACATATTCGCCGACGATGTTCCATCCGCGTTCTTCTGCATACCGTTGCAATGCATCCCGTTGAGCGGGAATGGATAGTTCACGCTCGGCTTGTTGTTCCGACGAGACCCGCAGATACGTTACCACATTCATAGCAACAATCCCCTTTCTTGATGATTTCAACGCCTCTCACCGTTGAACATTCGCTGTTAATAAAAAAAAAGCCCGATCTTTTTCAAGACCGAGCCATAATGCAATCAATTCTGTTTTTGCACCGAGGTGCTCTATGATATGTTGGTAGGTTTGTATATTGTATATCTTGATTTTCTTTAGTTGTATCAAGGGTTTTAGCATGTTCTATGCATTTCCTCAGTTCAGGGTAATCCTGATACAATCCTTGCCTGCTTGCACTTTTGCAAGATCAATGCGATGTACATCACGAGATTGAAGACCCAGTTTCTCCAACAACCTGAAATACACTCTTGCCATGTTATCCAGGTCTTTGTCCATAACACCTCCTTCAAAGTTCATGGTCAGCTTGATGGGGCCGCCGCCCGCGATGCTCATTCCACTTGTACGAAGTGCATCATAAATGCTGTCAAGTTCATCATGAACATAAAATGACCACAGAGCATCATTTTCATAATCAAGGAACAGCGGCTCCTTTTTGGGCACCACATATATGGGTACATCATCTGCCGCCTGAACTAATTTCCTCTGCTTTCCAGTGCGTTTGAATAATGCGACCGACAGAACATCCGGTGATTTTGTCAGCGGCGGTTTAGTCTTACGATTCTTGTACTCAATCGAACAAGCACATATGGTTTTATCGTCTCTTACAACTGCGTTTAAGCCGTCTACCACCGATTTCATCACAAGCAACAAGGGGAGTTCATCTAGGCTTCGGGAAGTTTCCAGCTTAATATCCACTTCAAAATTGCCTTGGAGCGGAAGTTGCTCCCCTTTAAGCGTTAAGGACCCTCGAAACAACATGGCGATTTTCGCTTGAAAATCCATCATCGGGATGTTTTGTAATAGTGGAACTTCGTTTATAACGCGGCGTTTCGTATGCTCATACGGTTCTTCCAACGGCTCATTAAATATTGTGATCTGGGACGCCCCGTCATGCTGAATCTTAATCTTCCGATTTCCCAAGTTGGCAGATACAGTTTGCATGATGGTCATAATATCATCCTGCCTATCTTCTGTTTCATTTCAACACTTTCGAGTTTATGCTGGATCAAGTAATAGGGACGTAAGACTATTTTGATATCATGCGTTTGAGCAGGAGGATTACAACAGCCTGCATCACCATAGTAAACATCACGTACAAAATAACATTCAACCGGCTTCAACAATCCTCTCGAAATCAGCCAGACAATGACATCACCGACTTGTGTTTTTGAGGACTTCAAGTTGCAACAAAACCATTCAGAAATGACCAATGTGCCATTGGAATCAATAGTCACGATATCAGGATCAACCCCGCCGAAATATTCCAACCAAGTATGAGCATATAACGACAACCAAGTCTTCAATTTTCTGTCTGTCCACGTTTTCCGGACAGAAGACGACTTCTTCAAAATCGTGTCATCAAATGCCTTATTGGGGGCCATGATATATCCATGATTGTTGTCTTTCAGTGAATACCAATCATATCCCACATTAACAGGCCTTACAAATGCATTAATGCTTGGCACAAAGTCCGGAGCTGTCAGGATTTCGCATTGGAATGGCTGATGGTTGTTTTTATTCGTTCTTTTGATAAATTGATTATTCTCAAGCCACGCCAATGCAAAGTTTACTTCTTGCGGATAATTCATTAACCGCGGGGCTCCCGGTTGCTTTTTGGCGTAATTCAAATCAATACAAATTTTCTCCTTTGATCTTTTGCACCTTTTGTCGTTATGATCAAAGTGCCTGCACAGATACAAATAAATACGAAAAGTATCAGGGTCCGGGAAATCCGGGTATACTTCCGATATGATTTTTCGCTGAACCATAAACCATTGAGGTTGAATATCAAATTGCGGACCAGTGTTATTTTGTACGAGAAATTTACTCCAATTTTGAAGTTGAACAACCATACATATCCTCCTCTTATCCAAATTGTATTAGCTTTTATTTCTGTGATAAAGTTCAACGCTACCCTCCCCCATAAGCCAGCGATCTGCTCTTCTTTTCACTTACATGGCCAGGTTAGAGAGTAATCCAAAGTGAGCTCGTCAAGGCCCCTATAAGCAGTGGTGTTTATTTTCAAAGTAACGACAAGAGGGCCGCGAGCGGTAGCGAGCGGCCCATCTTTCCGTTGAAGGTTGGTGCGTTGTGTTTCCCGTCATTTCAAAAGGCGCACACACTGAACACCAATTTCGGCGCTTTGCGGAGTGCGTGCGTCAGTTGCATAGGCAGAGGAATGATATGCGATTCAGCGTCTGTCGTGATGCCCACTTGGTACGAATAGAACGGCAACGGCTCGCATGTTTGATGAAACATCCGCCACACAGCCGACCGGATGTAGATTTCATCTCCGGCAGTCGCCACATGTACGGTCATTTCGTCAGAAGACAGCGCAACAAAGGATGGAAACCTCAGCCCGTTCTTCAGGTCAAGCGTCAGGGTAATAGAGGCCATTTGGCCAACAAATAGTCTTCTGGTACCGCCGGAAACAAAAAAGCCTCCACAACCCGGTTTTTGGCCGCCAGAGAGGCTTTTCAGGTATTCCACAATATGACTCGATAGGTTCACTGCAACTTCATGGCTTTGCTGAAGCACGTTGACACTTGCGAACAGAATTCGCCGCCGGTGGTCGATAAGAAGACTGTGCGGCGGCAATGCTGGATGTTCCGCAAAGGCCGCAGTCTGCCAGCCGCAAGCCATCTCCACAGCTTGAGCAAGGTAAGCGAAACGAATTTTCTGATCCCTGGTTAACTTCTGCATGATCCTGATGTGGAAGCGGGCGCCGGTCAAGGCGGAAATGCAAACCAATGTATCCACATTGGCCGCCGCGCTCAAATCATCTTCAGGTCTGAATGCGCGTACAGGAAGCACTGTGGGCATAAATTTCCGCGATTCAGACTCATGACATTGATTCATGAAATATTGCAGAGCATGTATGTTCATATGCGATTTCCTCCCGTGTATGGATAAATGCATCAATGGATGCCATTGTCGCGGTCTATCAGCCAGGCCAGAAACGCTTTCCGCGCCTCGATCAGCCTCTGTTCCAGTTCAATGGCATATTGGATCTCCATGATCGCAGAAATGACCGCAGTGATGATCTTTGGGTGCCATTTAACGCGGCCATGATAGATTCCGCGAATGATCTCCTCAATGACTTCCCTGCATGCCGCTGATTGGCGGCTCAATTCATCCGCAAGTTGTACAAGTTTTTCGTACTCAGCAAGCATATGTTTTCGATTCATTCCTGCAACCTCGCTTCTCTTTTTGTGACTGAAAAAAGAAACGTGGTATCGCCGGTCTGCATGAACCGGAAATACCACGTAATATCAACTATGTTACATTAATCCATGTTCTTTCAAGCTGTAAAACTGCCCGTCACCGATGATGATATGGTCAAGAACGTCGATTCCGATGATTTTTCCGCTCTCCACAAGCCGACTGGTAATCTGGATGTCTTCGGCGGATGGGGTCGGATTGCCGCTGGGATGGTTGTGAACCGCGATTATCGAAGCACTGCTCCGTTTGATGGCCGCTTTGAACACCTCCCTTGGATGTACAACAGAAGCGCTCAGACTTCCGATGGAGATGGTTTCTTTTGCGATCACGCCGTTCTTTGTATTGAGAAACAGCACAACAAAATGCTCCACTTGCAAATACCGCATCTCGGGAATCATCAGTTTCGCAACGTCACGCGGGGATCGGATGATGTACGGTGCTTCAGCAGGCGCATTCAGCTTTTTCGCCAACTCCAGCGCGGCCAAAATCTGTTTTGCTTTTGCCTTGCCGATGCCCTTGATCTGCATCAATTCCTGTTCAGTGGCCGACATCAGCTCCGCAATCGACGGGAAGCGGGAGAAAAGCTCCTCGACAATATAGGAACCAGGGCGCTCAGCCAACGTCTGTGCAAACAGATTTTTGATGGTTTCGTAATGATTCATCGATTGTACCTCCCCTAAACATGCAACAAGAGGGAAACCATGATCGGCTTCCCTCTTGCGTGATGAGATTCAATTGAGTTAGGATAAAAACAGTTGAAATGCTTTTGGTCGCCTCGATTACCGGGCGGCTTTTTCTTTTTCAATCTGTTCGATCTCCAGTTCAATGAGCACCAGTTTCACAAGCACGCGTGCGTACTGCATGCCTTCTTCGGTATGCATCGGAGCATCCTTGTCCAGCATGCGTTTCATCGACAGCCAGAACTGTTTTTGCTTCCGAAGTGTTTGCAGACGATCCATGCGCTTCTCACCTCCTTTCAGGGAATAAAAAATCCGCCCAACGTTGCTCACTTCAGCAACATCAGACGGAGGCTTTGCCTTTCACGCTGTATGTGATCAACACATCAACATTTCCGTTCTTCAGGGCAACAACTGCGTATTTGCCATTGTCGATTGGCACGCTGTATATAAATCCTTTCAGTTTACAGAAACCGAGATATTCCTTCTCGCTGTTGCGTTTGAATGCCTGGTAGTTCATTCTCGTTTACCTCCTTGCATTGATCCGAAAACGGCTGTCATTTCGCGTTTGCATGTTTCCGATGAGATTGCAGTTGAGAGCTGAAATACTTTTCAAAGTACCGCCGCATGAAATAAGCCGCTGTCTCCTCGTCCAATTCCCAACAGCGTCTGAACCATGCGTACAGCAGTGTGCCCGCAATTCGCGCACTGCCGCTGGCGACCAATTGCTTCAACAACGTCTGCAATTCCTCCGGCAATCCTCTGCGCACCACCATCCACGTTTCACCTCCTTTTCGTGTACCGGCACTCTCACAACCGGCGATTTTCACTGTCAAATGCCACGCCAAACAGCCTGCTTTGATGCAAGCAGGCGAATCGGGTTCAATGTCGCTTCCGAATGCTTCACAGCACCTCCTTTCACGCGTTGGCAAGCCTCTCACCTTGCCGCTGTAACCTCGCTGTCGAAACTTGGCCAGAAAAGCAAAAAAGGACTGCTGTCTGCCAACAAAGCAGACAACAGTCCTATTCCACCGGGTGGGGCACGGAACGGCAGGCCCCCGCCTTTCAATATGCACGGGGGTGCCGCCGGAAAATGTATATCATTTTTTCCCTATATAGGGCCGTTTTTTGCCATGCAACATAATATTTCAACGGTTCTTCCGGTCGATGGTGTTCAGAAATTCGCGGGTAACCGTCAGGACGAATTCCACTTCTTCAATTTGACGATCGCTCAGCAAAGTGACCAAGTCTTCGATCTTGCTATGTAATTCTCCATTCCTGGAATGCTCCGGGATTTCATCTATGTCCTCAAATAATTGAGCAGGCTTCACACCCAGTGCATTAATAATCTTGCCTAACGATTCCAGCGAAATATTGCGTGTGCCGCGTTCAACATCGCTTATATAGCTGAAGCTAAGGCCGGATTGTTCCGCCAAACGTTCTTGCGTCATTCCTCTTAACCTTCGCGCCTTGCGGATTTGCTCACCTACCATTTGCCTGAAATCCATTGATATATCACCTCTACTTCAGCTTAGTAGAGTGTGATTGCGACTTTTATCCTATTATAGTGATGGCGACACTACACTCATAAGTGAAGTTTGTGTATAATTTCCTTGTATCGAGCTTCCAATATTCTGCAATTTTCATCGAGGGGGGATCATATATCAGCAAACGAGCGGAAAGAGAAATGTTACCGTACTTAAGGGGCAAACCAATGACCATGAAGTTTGTCCCGGGTTTCTATAATTTTCTTTCAGTCCTTTAGTCATGCTGATCTGTTTGCAGACTTCACAGATTTGGGAGGAATGAAAATGGTACACAGGAAAATCGTATCCGCATTCATGGCATTACTCCTGGTATTCACCTTAACCGGAACAGCGTTTGCGGCCCCGGTCGAATACGGTGAAGAACTTCAGAACATGCCGCAAAATACTCCGTCAGTATCGTTCACCGATTTGCCGAACACCCACTGGGCGTATAAATACATTGCGGACATGGTAAACAGGAAAGTTCTCGAAGGTTACCCGGATAACAAATTCCGTCCGGATAAGACAATATCCCGCGCCGAATTTGCAACCATCATCGTGAAAGCGGCCGGGTTGCAACCAAAGAAGGTGAACTACTCCTCGTTCAGCGACGTAAAGGTGACGGACTGGTATTCTCCCTGGATTGAGGCCGCCAAAGATTATCTTACCGGTTACAGGACGGCAAACGGCGAGTACATCTATAATCCGACCGCCCCGGCATTGCGGGAAGATATCACCGTCGCCATCGTCAAGCTGAAGGGATATGATGCGCGTCTGGCCAATCGCTCCGTCATTGAAGCGATGTTCAAGGATTACGAAGGCATTTCGGAAAGCGCGAAGGACTACGTTGCCATCGCCGTTGAGCATGGTCTTGTTTCGGGCTATCCCGATGAAACGTTCCGTCCGCAAAACAGCATCACCCGGGCCGAGGCCGCCGCATTGCTGTGGAGAGCGTTCATGTACGGCAATGACAACAAAGGTGTTGGCGGAGAAGAACAGGCAACTCCCATCACGCCAACGCCTGCGGTCACACAGCCGGATACAACGCCAACCGGCATTACACCGACCGTCCCGCAAACGCCGACACAGCCGCAACAGCCGTCTCAGCCGGCAAAATTCAGTGTGGATACACTGGTTGGCGGAATCGGAAAAGGTGATGTGGACGGGCCCGTGTACGTGGCGAAGATTGGAGTGCTACGATAAAAATGCAGTCGAAAAACCCCCTCATATGAAATAAAATGAAAGCTAACAAACGAGGGGACGGGAAACAATGAAACGTTACGACAAGGCATTTAAAGAAGAAGCTGTAAGTTT
>Ga0310828_1001845_pt1 | contig 10974 bp, 10 predicted proteins | sample WT_ome_3_FD_202242 | JGI IMG/M metagenome (GOLD analysis project Ga0310828, IMG submission 202242) | Sorghum-adapted microbial communities enriched on wild type (WT) sorghum from Joint BioEnergy Institute, Emeryville, California, United... ... | reverse complement strand
GTCCCTGGTCGGGCTGGTGAAACCCGAGCGCGGCAGGGTCCTCATCAACGGCGTGGACATGGTGTCCTGCTCGGAGCGCCAGCTCTACCAGACGCGCAAGCTGCTCGGCGTGATGTTCCAGGACGGCGCGCTGTTCGGCTCGCTCAACCTGTTCGACAACATCGCATTTCCCCTGCGCGAGCACACCAAGCTCAGCGAACGGCAGATCCGGGCCATCGTCGAGGAAAAAATGGCGTTGGTCGGTCTCGCCGGCGAGGAGCACAAACTGCCCGGAATGATCTCCGGCGGGATGCGCAAGCGCGCCGGCCTGGCCCGCGCCCTGGTCCTCGAACCACAGATCATCCTCTGCGACGAGCCCGACTCCGGGCTCGACCCGGTACGCACCGCGTACCTCTCCCAATTGCTCATCGACCTGAACGCGCAGATCGACGCGACGATCCTCATCGTCACGCACAACATTCAGGTGGCCCGCACCGTTCCGGACAACATCGGCATGCTGTTCCGCGGCGAGCTGGTCATGTTCGGTCCGCGGGAGGTGCTGCTCACCAGCGACGAGCCGGCGGTGGCCCAGTTCCTCAACGGGCGGCGGGTCGGGCCGATCGGCATGTCCGAGGAGAAGGACGACGCCACCATGCTGCTGGAACAGTCCCATGTGGACGCCGGGCACAACGACGGCAGCGGCGGCGAGGACGTGCGCGGCGTCGTCCCCCAGTTGGAGCCGACGCCGGGGTTGCCGCCACGGCTGGCCGTGCAGCGGCGGATGGAGCGGGTGATGGCCCAGATACACACGCTGCCGCCGGCCGCCCAGCAGAGCATCCTGGACAGCCTCAGCCCGATCGACCGGGTGCGGTACGGCGCGCCCGCGGCGGGTGAGGGAGTGCGGTCGTGACCGACCAGGCCACGCGGGAACTGCCGGCGGCCGACGGAACGCGGCACGAGCCGCCGGTGCCGGTACCGGTGTTCGGCGCCGGCGCGCTGCGGGAGACCGGCCGGTTGTTCGCGCTCGGCGCCGCGGTGATCCGGCAGACGTTCAAGCGACCGTTCCAGGTGCGCGAGCTGATCCAGCAGTTCTGGTTCATCGCCAGCGTGACCATCCTGCCCACCATGCTGGTCTCCATTCCGTTCGGCGCGGTGATCGCGTTGCAGGTCGGCTCGCTCACCCGGCAGCTCGGCGCCGAGTCGTTCACCGGCGCGGCCAGCGTGCTCGCCGTGGTGCAGCAGGCCAGCCCGCTCATCACCGCGTTGCTGGTGGCCGGCGCCGGCGGCTCGGCGATCTGCGCCGACCTGGGCGCCCGCACCATCCGGGAGGAGATCGAGGCGATGGAGGTGATGGGGGTCTCCCCGATCCAGCGCCTGGTGGTCCCGCGGGTGCTCGCCGCGATGGGCGTGGCCACCCTGCTCAACGGCCTGGTCTCCGTGGTCGGCGTGGCCGGCGGGTACTTCTTCAACGTCATCATGCAGGGCGGCACCCCGGGCGCGTACCTGGCCAGCTTCTCCGCCCTCGCCCACCTGCCCGACCTGTGGATCAGCGAGATCAAGGCGGTCATCTTCGGCTTCCTCGCCGGCGTGGTCGCGGCGTACCGGGGGCTGAACCCCAGGGGCGGGCCGAAGGGCGTCGGCGACGCGGTCAACCAGTCGGTGGTCATCGCGTTCCTGCTGCTGTTCTTCGTCAACCTGGTGCTCACCGCGATCTACCTGCAGGTCGTGCCGCCGAAGGGGATGTAGATGGACCTCCCCGCCGGTACCCGCACCACCCGCACCGACCGCTGGCTGTCCTGGTTGGACATTCTCGGCGACCAGCTGCTGTTCTACCTGCGCGCGCTGCTGTGGGTGCCGCGGGCGCTGCGCCGGTACCTGAAGGAGTCGGTGCGGCTGCTGGCCGAGGTCGCCTTCGGCAGCGGCGGGCTGGCCGTGGTCGGCGGCACCATCGGCGTGATGATCGCGATGACGCTGTTCGTCGGCACGGTGGTCGGGCTGCAGGGGTACGCCGCCCTCAACCAGATCGGCACCTCGGCGTTCACCGGCTTCGTCTCCGCGTACTTCAACACCCGGGAGATCGCGCCGCTGGTCGCCGGGCTGGCGCTGTCCGCGACCGTCGGCGCCGGCTTCACCGCTCAGCTCGGCGCGATGCGCATCAACGAGGAGGTCGACGCGCTGGAGACGATGGGCGTGCCGAGCATCCCGTACCTGGTCACCACCCGCATCCTCGCCGGAGTCATCGCCATCATCCCGCTGTACGGGCTGGGACTGATCTCGTCCTACCTGGGCGCTCGCGCGGTGACCGTGTACTTCCACGGCCAGTCCTCCGGTACGTACGACCACTACTTCGGCCTGTTCCTGGTGCCGACCGACGTGCTCTGGTCGTTCGGCAAGGTGCTCATCTTCGCCACCATGGTGATCCTGACCCATTGCTACTACGGGTACCGGGCCAGCGGCGGGCCGGCCGGCGTCGGCGTCGCGGTCGGCCGGGCGGTACGCACCGCGATCGTGCTGATCAGCGTGGTCGACTTCCTGCTCAGCCTGGCGATCTGGGGCGCCACGACGACGGTGCGGGTGGCGGGATGAGCGCGGCGGGGTGGTCGAAGGCCCGGCGACGGCTGGCGGGCGTGGCGTTCCTGCTGGTGCTCGCCCTGCTCGCCGCGCTCTCGGTGGCCGTCTACCAGAAGCGGTTCACCGCTGTCGCCATCGTCGACCTCTACACCGACGACGCCGGCAACGCGATGCGGCCGCGCGCGGCGGTGAAGATGCGCGGGGTGCAGATCGGCGAGGTGCGCCGCATCTTCGCGGACGGGTCCGGCGCCCGCCTGGAACTCGCCCTCGATCCGTCCAGGCTGGACATGGTACCGGCGGACGTCACCGCGCAGCTGCTGCCCACCACACTGTTCGGCGAGCGGTACGTGGCGCTGATCCCGCCGGCCGCGTCGAGCCCTGCCCGGCTGGCCGACGGCGACCGGATCACCCAGGACCGCTCGGCCAACGCGATCGAGCTGGAACGGGTGCTCGACAGCCTGCTGCCCACGCTGCAAGCGGTGCAGCCGCAGAAGCTGTCGGTCACGCTCACCGCGGTCTCCACGGCGTTGCAGGGCCGCGGCGACCAGATCGGCGACACGCTGGTACAGCTCGACGCGTACCTGACCGAGCTGAACCCGAACCTGCCGGCGCTCAACCGCGACATCCGCGAGCTGGTCGAGGTGGTGGACAGCTACGGCGAGGCGGCGCCGGATCTGGTCCGCGCGTTGACCGAGATCACCGTCACCTCGCGTACCGTGGTCGACCAGCGGTCCAACCTGGACACTCTGTACCGCACGGTCACCGGTGACGCGACCGACGTGACCACCTGGCTGCGGCAGAACCGGGACAACATCATCCGGCTCAACGCGCGCGGCCGCCCCACGCTGGAACTGCTGGCCCGGTACGCTCCCTCGTTCCCGTGCGTACTCCAGCAGCTGACCGAGTTCGAGGACAGCATGGACAAGGCGCTGGGCGCCGGCACCTCCCGACCCGGGCTCCACGTCAACGTCGTCACCGTGCCGTCGATGGGGCGGTACCTCCCGGGTCGGGACGCGCCGCGGTACACCGCGGGTGGCGGGCCGCGCTGCTACGCCACGCCGTTCGGCGGCACCTCCGCCACGGTGGCCACCGGCGGGCTCGGCCTGCCCAACTCGCCGGCCGAGGCCCGGCTCATCAACGAACTGCTCGCCCCGGCGCTGAACACCCCGCCGCCGGACCTGCCGGGCTGGAGCAGCGTGTTGGTCGGCCCGCTGTACCGAGGGACGGAGGTGAGTCTGGAATGAGCCGCGGCATCGCCGGGCCGCTGACCAAGTCGATCGTCTTCGCCGTGGTGACGATCGCGGCCACCGCCATGCTCGGCGTCACCATCGCCAACACCGGCGTGGGTGACACGGTCGGCTACACCGCCCGGTTCACCGACGTCACCGGGCTGAACACCGGCGACGACATCCGCATCGCCGGGGTCCGGGTCGGCCAGGTGACCGGCATACGGGTGGTCGACCGCCGGATCGCCGAGGTCGCGTTCTCCGTGGAGCGAAAGCACCCGCTGCCCGCCTCGGTCACCGCCACCATCAAGTACCGCAACCTGGTCGGCCAGCGGTACATCGCGCTGGAGCAGGGCACCGGGCCGGTCGGTGAGACGCTGCCGCCGGGCGGGCAGATCCCGTTGGAGCGGACCACTCCGGCGCTGGACCTCACCGAACTGTTCAACGGGTTCCAGCCGCTGTTCACCGCGCTCACCCCGAAGGCGGTCAACGAGCTGTCCAGCTCCATCGTCCAGGTGCTCCAGGGCGAAGGGACCACTGTGGACAGCCTGGTCGCGCACACCGCGTCGCTGGCGCAGGCCCTGGCGGACAAAGATGAGGTCATCGGGCGCGTCATCGACAACCTCAACGCGGTGCTGGCCAGCATCACCTCGCGCGGCACCGCGCTGCGGGGCATGGTGAGTACGCTGCAGCAGCTGGTCTCCGGGCTGTCCGCCGACCGCGAGCCGATCGGTGAGGCGATCACCGCGCTCGGGGCGCTGACCGACTCCACCGCTGGGCTACTCGCGTCGGCCCGGCCGCCGCTCGCCGCCGACATCGCCGCGCTCGGTGACGTGGCCGACAACCTCGCCGCCGATCTGCCCACCGTGGACACGTTCCTGCAGCGGCTGCCGGTCAAGATGGACCAGATCGGCGGCTTGGTCTCCTACGGCTCGTGGTTCAACTTCTACCTGTGCTCGGCGACGCTGACCGGGGTGAGCGTCGACCAGGACCTCGCGCCGCCGCCGAGCGGCATCCCGCTGACCGAGTCGAGGTGCACGTCATGAAGCCGATCCGGCAGCGCAACCCGGTGCTGGTCGGCATCGTCGGGCTGGTCGTACTGGCGGTGATCGCGTCCGGCGCGTTCTTCTGGCCACGCCTGCCGGGCGTCGCCGGCACCACCTACACGGCGTACTTCACCGAGGCCGCGGGGCTGAAGACCGGCGACGAGGTGCGGGTCGCCGGGGTACGGGTCGGCGAGGTGACCGCGGTGGGCCTGGCCCGCGTCACCGGGCAGGACGCGAAGGCAGGTGGGGACGCTACCGGGCGGGACACGGAGGCGGGCGGGGACGCTACCGGGCGGGACGCGACGGCTGGCGGGGACGCTCCCGGGCCGGACGCGACGGCGCAACGTGTGGTGGTGCGGGTGCGGTTCCAGGTCAAGGACGCCTGGGTCGGCGACGCGAGCACCGTGGCCATCAAGATCCGGACGCTGTTGGGTGCGAAGTACCTGTCCGTCGATCCGCTCGGCACCGGCCGGCAGGACCCCGCCGAACCCATCCCGACCGACCGCACCGCGTCCCCGTTCGACGTCACGCAGGCGTTCGAGCAGCTCTCCGAGACCGTTTCGGCGATCGACACCGAACAGCTCGCGGCCAGCTTCCGTGCGGTCGCGGAGACGTTCCGCAACACCCCGCCGGAGGTGAGCGCGGCGCTGGACGGGTTGTCCCGGCTGTCCCGGACGATCTCCTCCCGGGACGCGCAGCTCGCCCGGCTCGTACGCAGCACCCGACAGGTCAGCGACCAGTTGCAGGCGGAGAACAGCCACCTTGCGGCGCTGCTGCGGGACGGCAACCTGCTGCTGGCCGAGGTGCAGCGGCGCCGGGACGCGATCAGCTCGCTGCTGACCGGTACCCGGCAGCTGGCCGAGCAGCTGACCGGACTGGTCGCCGACAACCGCCGGCAGCTCGCTCCGGCACTCGCCCAGCTGGACCGGGTCACCGAGGTGCTGGAACGCAACCAGGCCAACCTCAACCAGGCGCTGGCGCTCGCCGGCCCGTACTACCGCCTGGTCGGCAACACCATCGGCAACGGGCGCTGGTTCGACGCGTACCTGTGCGGGCTGGTCCCGAAGAACTACCTACCGGAGGGCACCCCGCCGGACACCGGCTGCATGCCGCCGAGGCAGGGAGGTGGCGAGTGAGGTCCAGGCTGCGCCAGATCATCGCGGTCGCGGTGGTGCTGGTCCTGGTCGCCGCGGCAGCCACCTGGTACGTGCGCAGCCGCCCCGACTACCGCCACGTCACCGCGTACTTCACGCAGAGCGTCGGCGTCTACCGCGGCACCGAGGTGCGGATTCTCGGCGTACCGGTGGGTCGGGTCGACGCGGTCGCGCCGCGGGGCACCGAGGTCGAGGTACGCATGCGCGTGGAGTCCGATGTGGACGTACCGGCGGACGCGCGGGCGGTGGTGGTGGCGCCGAGCGTGGTCAGCGACCGGTACGTGCAGCTCACCCCGGCGTACACCGGAGGCGCCACGCTGGCCGATGGGGCGACCATTCCGACCAGCCGGACCGCGACCCCGGTCGAGCTGGACGAGCTTTACGAGAGCATCAACCGGCTGGCCGCCTCGCTCGGCCCGGACGGCGCCAACGCCACCGGCGCGCTGTCGGATCTGCTGGACACCTCGGCGCGGAACCTGGACGGCAACGGGCAGGCGCTCGGCGACATGATCCGCGACCTCGGCGGCGCCTCGGGCACCCTCGCCAACACGGACGAGGACTTCTTCGCCACCATCGACCACTTGCAGAAGTTCACCGCGATGCTGCGGGCCAACGACGAGCAGGTGCGCACCGCGGAGCAGCGGCTGGCCAGCGTTTCGGCGTTCCTCGCCGAGGACCGGGACGACCTGGGCGCGGCGCTGCACGAGCTGGCCGCCGCGCTGGCGCAGGTGCGGCAGTTCATCGCGGACCACCGGGCCGCCATCAAGTCCAACGTGGACAAGCTGGCCACCATCACGCAGGTGCTGGTCCGCCAGCGCGCGTCGCTGGCCGAGGCGCTGGACACCATCCCGCTGGCGGTGCAGAACGTGCTGAACGCGTACGACCGGGAACACCAGACGCTGGACGGCCGCGGCAACCTCAACGAGATCAGCATGCCGGGGTTGCCGTTGCCGCTGCCGGTGGCCGGAGGTGGTGGGTGATGCCACGGCGGTTGCTGCTGCCGGTCGCCGGCGTCGCCGCGATGGCGCTGGCCGGATGCGGATCGGCCGGCTTCTCCGGGGTCTACAACCTGCCGCTGCCCGGCGGCGCCGACCTCGGCGACCACCCGTACACGGTGACCGCCGAGTTCGCCGACGTGCTTGACCTGGTGCCGCAGGCGGCGGTGAAGGTGAACAACGTGGCGGTCGGCCGGGTCACGAAGATCGACCTGCCGGCTCAGGGCTGGACCGCGCGGGTCACCATGCGGGTCAACGGCTCGGTCCGGCTGCCGGCCAACGCGTCCGCCCGGCTGAAGCAGTCCAGCCTGCTCGGGGAGAAGTACGTCGAGCTGACCGCGCCGGCCACCGGGGCGGCGTCCGAGCCGCTGGCCGACGGGGCGACCATCCCGCTGTCCCGGACCAACCGCAACACCGAGGTGGAGGAGGTGCTCGGCGCGCTGTCGATGCTGCTCAACGGCGGCGGCATCGCGCAGATCCACACCATCTCCACCGAGCTGACCGACGCGATGCGCGGTAACGAGCCGCGGCTGCGCGACGTGCTCAACCAGCTGGACACCCTGCTGTCCAACCTGGACTCGCAGAAGCAGCGCATCACCGCCGCGCTGGACGGGTTGGACCGGCTCTCCGCCACGCTGGCCGCTCGCACCGAGCAGATCGGCACCGTACTGGACGACCTGGCGCCGGGGCTCCGGGTGCTGGACGAGCAGCGGGACGCGTTCGTGGAGATGCTGCAGGCGCTGGACCGGCTCTCCGGCGTGGCGGTGCGCACCATCAACGCCAGCCAGGAGGACTTCGTCGCCGATCTCAAGGCGCTGCAACCGATCCTGCGCCAGCTCGCCAACGCCGGGCAGGCACTGCCCCGGGCGCTGGAGGTGCTGCTCACCTACCCGTTCACCGACGCGGTGCTGGACGGCATCAAGGGCGACTACCTCAACATCTACCTGTCCGTGGTGGCGCAGCCCGGGACGACGGTCATCGCACCGCTGGTCCCCGAGGGGCCGGTCGATCCGGGCGCCGATCCGCCGGGCGGGGGCAGCCCGCAGGGCGGTGCCGGCTCGCCCACCCCGCCGCCGCTTCCGCTGCCCGGCATCGCCGGACCGACCGTCGGTTCATTGTCGCCGGGAGCGACCTCCGGCTCGCCCTCGTCCTCCGGGTCGCCCTCGTTCTCAGGGGCGCCCGGCTCGTCGGGATCGCCGTCGTCCGGGGCATCGTCGGGCTCACCGTCGTCGGGCTCACCGTCGTCGGGCTCGCCGTCGTCCGGGTCGTCGCCCTCCGGGTCGTCGTCGGGGTCGCCGGATGGCTCGCCGTCCGCGCCCGGGTCGCCGTCCGGGTCGCCGTCCGAGTTTCCGTCCGGCGTGCCGTCCGCCGCGGAAGGTGGTGGCTGATGCTCACACTCGGGACCAAAGTCCGGGCGGTCGCCTTTGCCGTGATCGCGCTCGTGGTCGTCGCGTACGCCGGTGTCCGGTACGCCAACCTCGGCCACTATCTCGGCATACAGGGCTATTACGTGGTACGGGTCGACCTGGCGCAGGCCGGCGGCATCTTCACCAACGCCGAGGTGACCTACCGCGGGGTGCCGGTGGGGCGGGTCGGACCGATGCGGCTCACCGCTGACGGGATCCAGGTCGACCTGCACATCGACGACTCCGCTCCGCCCATCCCGGCGGACGCCAAGGCGGTGGTCGCCAACCGGTCCGCGGTCGGCGAGCAGTACGTCGACCTGCGGCCGGAGCGTACCGGCGAGCCGTACCTCACCGACGGCTCGACGATTCAGCGCGCGGACACGGTCACCCCGATTCCGGTCACCACCCTGCTGACCAGCATCGACCGGTTCGCCACCTCGGTACCCGCGCAGTCGCTGCGTACCGTGGTGGACGAGCTGCACCGGGCGTTCGCCGGGCAGGGGCAGAACCTTCAGGTGCTGCTCGATACCGGCAGCAGCTACACGGCGACCGCGGCGGCCAACATCGAGCCGACCGAGCAGCTCATCGACAACAGCCAGACCGTGCTGGCCACCCAGCGGGAGGCGAGCGCCGCGCTCGCGTCGTTCAGCCGGGATCTGCGGCTGCTCGCCGAGCAGTTGCACGCCTCCGACGCCGACCTGCGGCGGCTGATCGCCACCGCGCCGCAGGCCACCACCCAGCTCGCCGGGCTGCTGCGGGACACCGACCCGGCGCTGTCGGTGATGCTGGCGAACCTGCTCACCACCGCCGATCTGGCGCTGACCCGGCAGGACGGGATCGAGCAGACGCTCGCCCTGCTGCCCGCCGTGGTGGCCGCGGGCAGCACCGCGATCACCCCGAACGGCGCCAACTTCGGGCTCGCGCTGACCTTCTTCAACCCGCTGCCGTGCACCGCCGGGTACGAGAGCACCACCTACCGCAACGGGCTGGACACCTCGCCCGGCCAAGGGCTCAACACCGAAGCGCGCTGCGCGGCACCGGCTAGCAGCGGGATCAACGTCCGCGGCTCCGCCCATGCGCCCGACCGCGGCGTACCGCCAGCCGCGAAGCCGGGCAGCCCGCTGGCCACCGGCGCGCCGTCGAGCACCGGCCTGCCGGGCCCGCTCGCCCTGCCGGCCCTGCCCGACGGTCCGTCCACTATGGCTGGTCTGCTGGGGGTGGCACGGTGAGAGCGCGGATCGTGGCCTGGGTGGCGCTGGTCGCGGCGGCCGGGTTCGCCGGCTGGGCCAGCTGGTCCTATGTAGACACTAGGCAGGACGCGGACCGGACTTTCGGCGAGACCCGGGCCGAGGTGGTCCAGGTCGGCCGGACCGCGGTGGCCACGCTCAACACGATGGACTACCGGCATCCGGAAGACGGCTTCGCGCGCTGGCTCGCGGCGTCCACCGGGTCGCTGCACAGCGAGCTGCAGCGTGGTCGCGACGCCAACCTCGCGCAGATCCGCAAGGCGAAGGCGAGCGCGGTCGCCACGGTCACCGGTGCCGCCGTCACCCAGCTCGACCGGCGGGCCGGCACCGCCGAGCTGCTCGCCTCGGTTCAGATCCGGCTCACCCCGGCCGGCGGCGCGGAGACCGTGCAGCACAACCGGTATCGGGTGAGCATGACCCGGACCGGCGACGGGTGGAAGGTCAGTACGCTCTCGGCGATCGCGGTGAGCGGCGGATGAGCGAGCAGGAGCCGGCGGTCCGCACCGCCAGCCCGGCACCAGAGTCCACAACGGACGTACTGGAGGCGACCGGCCGAGCGCACCCAGCCGACCCGGCCGACCCGCCACAGTCTCCTCGTTCGCCGCGCCCGGTCCGCGCCCCGCGCCGGATCCGCTCCCCGCTTCGCCTGGTGCGGCTGCTTCGCGGTACCACCCTGCTGGTGGTCGTGGCGGTGCTGCTCGCCGCGGCCGGCGGGTTGCTCTACGCGCGTACCGCGCAGATGCGCAACAGTGACGCGGCGACCAACCGCGCGGTCACCGACGCGGCCGCGACCCAGGCCGTACTGACCGAGGTCGGCCGGGCGGTGGAGACCATCTTCTCGTACTCCTACCGCGACCCTGCCGCGACCGCACGCGCGGCCGGGCAGCTGCTCGCCGGCCCGGCAAAGGCCGAGTACGACCAGCTCTTCGTCCAGGTGACCCGCGAGGCGCCGCAGCAGCGGCTCACCCTCACCACTCGGGTCGCCGCGGCCGGCGTCAGCGAGCTGCGCGGCGACCGGGCCTCGGTGCTGCTCTTCCTGGACCAGTCCTACACCTACGGCGACGGCCGGCCGGCCCGGACCGCCGCCGCCCAGCTCGAGGTCACCGCCCGCCGCGACGGCGCGCAGTGGAAGATCACCGAGATCGAGTCCCGGTAGGGTGCCCGGCCGACCTCACCGCCGGCGGCGCCAGTGCTGCGGCGTGCCGGTCGGTTCGGCGAGGATGCCGGTCGCTACCAGGTGACGCAGGTGGGCGAGTGTCTCGGCGAGCGCCATCCGGCGGGTCATGCCTTGCAGCGCCGGCCATCCGCGCGACCAGGTGAGTTCGGCCGCGATGGCCCACGTGGTCGGCT
>Ga0310828_1001843_pt1 | contig 10983 bp, 9 predicted proteins | sample WT_ome_3_FD_202242 | JGI IMG/M metagenome (GOLD analysis project Ga0310828, IMG submission 202242) | Sorghum-adapted microbial communities enriched on wild type (WT) sorghum from Joint BioEnergy Institute, Emeryville, California, United... ... | reverse complement strand
TCTCGATGCTGTTCCAGGCGTGGCGTGGCAGAAGGCTGCGGAGTGAGGACGGCGCTAGACCCCCATCTCACCGCATCTCGAACAGCTCCTGGTGGAAATCCTCCGCGGGGAAGCCGTGGGCGAGGAAGTCGGCGCGGAGGATTTGGCCGAACTTCGCAGGGCCGCAGAACCAGATGCTGGCCTCGCGCCAGTTGGGAACAGCTTCACGGATGCGGTCGCCCGTCAGATAACCGTCCCGCTCATCGACCAGAACGATAAGGCGCACGTTCGCAGCCTTGGCATCGGCGGAGAGCTTGTCGATCGCCGTCGGATCATACACCGCCGTCGGATGGAACAGCACGATTTCCCGCTGCTCCGGCGCATTGGCCAGATGCTTCATGCGGGCGATGAAGGGCGTGACGCCAATTCCGGCGCCGATCCAGATCTGCACAGGATGGTCGCCGTCGAAGGTGAAGCAGCCGTAGGGGCCCTCCACGGTCACCGGCATGCCCACCTGCAGCTGCTCGTGCAGCTTCTCGGTGAAGTCGCCGAGCGCCTTGGCGATGAACACGAGGCGCTTCTGCTCATTCCAGGCGCACGCGATCGTGAAGGGGTGCGCGCCCTCGTTCTTGTGTGACGTGACGAAAGCGAACTGCCCCGGCTTATGGCCGCGCCAGACCGCATCCTTCAGGCGGATGGCGACCTCGATCACCTTCAGCGCCGGGTAGCGGATGATCTCCTCGATCTCACCGCGTGCCCTGCGCGTTGCCCCGATGAGGCCGAAGAGCGAGAGCAGCGCCGCACCCGTGCCTGCCGCCAAGAGAACCGCGACCACCCATCCGATCGGCTGGGCCCAGTAGTCGTACTTCACCAGCACGACTGCGTGGTACACGAGCACCAGGTAAACCACGCTGATCCACCAGTGCGTCTTGGCGAACCAGCGGTAGGGGAACCGCTTCCACAACGCCAGCACGATCAGCACCACGGCCGCATAGAACGCCCACTCGCCAAGCCCCTCAGCCAAGCCCCGCTGCGTCCTCAGCCACGCCTCGATGGCCCCGACGTCCGGCATTTGTCCGCGCGGTTGCCGCTCCGGCCGCGCGAGCCAGCCCCAGCCGACCATCCACTTCGTGCCCTTTGCCCACCACCAGTGGACGAGGCCGACGACCAGCGCGCTGATCCCCAGCCACTTGTGGAGCCGGTACATCTTGTCGAGGCCGTCGAGCCAGGGCTCCATCCACTTCGGCCGCGCGGCGAGCACCATCGCGAAGCTCATGGCGCCGATGGCGAGGACGCCGGTGTACTGCACGAACACGGACCGGAACGAGAAGTACGTGAACGGCGAGGGCGCGAGGGTATCGGCCAGCAGCCAAAGGGCCGTGAGCAGGAGGAAGAACGCGGCGAAGGCCACTCGGATGGGTTTCATCGAACTTACCGTGCCAGGGGACGGAGATACCGCGGTATCGTCCGCCGAACTTTCGGGGATCGTAACGACGGAACGCCGGAAGGTCCCGGTCGCGCAGTATGCACGGAGTTGCCTTGGCAGGTTTGATCTCAGGCAAGGGCGCTGCATGTGTCGCAGCGGCGCTTGTGTCGTTGGCTTCGGCGCAAGGCGCGCTTGGATGCCTGGGCGATCCGAGCGCAGGGCAGGGCGGTTCGCGCTGCTGATGCCTGGTCTGACAATCGCCCACGCCGAGGAGCCGCGGGCGCTTTCACGCCCGCGGTGGGAGGAGGGGAGTTGAGGGGCGCGGGGCGATGAGGCTCCGCGATTTTGTTTTTTCTGGCGGCTCCTCACCGCCCCGCTCGCGGTCCTCTGTCCCCTAGCGCCGCCTATTATGATTTTTCCGTTCTCGTGGGGCGGAGTTGAACCGCCGGTCGGCGTTGGACCACCAGGTACCGGCCGCGTCCGCCGGTGGGCGTAACGGGAGTCCTCCCGCTGCCTGCATCACGACAGACGTTGCCGCCTGCCGCTAGCACCTGTGAGACCGCATCCGCCCCCGTTTCAAGACGCCTCCGGAAACGTCCCCTCGCGGGCGGACGATGGGATCATGACTCAGGTTCGGAGGGCGGGGATAAGTTTGGGCGTGCGGGGAAGAAGGAGGCTCCCGTTACGGCTCGATGGGGCGCACCTCACGGCTCTTCTCCGAGATACTTGACGACGTTGTCGACCAGCTCCACCACGTCGTTGGTGGAGAGCTGGGCGTCGCGGCCCGCCGCGGCTTCCCGGCGGAACTGGATTGGTCCGCCCGGATCAGTTGCTGCAATTCCTATCCAGCCGAATGTCTGTGCCGCCCATACCTGATATCACAAGTAAAAGTTGCATTTTTCGAGTTAATGCCAGCTCTACCTGAGTGCTCTACAGCTGCTCAACACCACGCTGAAATTTTCTCCGTACACAGACACTGAAGTAGTTCACAGCCCCGGTAAACTCCGACAATACGAAAGTTGATGGTCATCATATGAGCTACAGGACTAGCAGAAAATCGAAGTTGATATTCAATCTCAAGTACATTAAGAGTTCATCATTCTCCTTGTCCCATCGTCACTCCTCGCCATGCCGCTTCCCGAAAGAGCAATCCAGCGTCGCCGATACTGGCTAGACGAAATTGTACAAATTAGCGGAAGATTTGGTCAGGACACAGCCCGCGTAATAGACGAGCTAAAAGAGGAAATTAATCGAGACGGCGTTATTGCTTTGCTGGATCATTTGCGCTTGTGTGGAGCAATTCCGGAACAGTATGGACATGATACGAGCGAAGAAAAGCTTTATTCGAAGTATACTGATGCATTGCTCGCGGCGGCGTTCGATCATATGGGTATGACGAGCATAGTTTTGGATGAAAGAGCTGACGCAGCCGATGTGGAGGCGGTTGCGCCAGACTATAGTCTCGTTGCAGATGCTAAGGTGTTTCGATTGAGCCGAACTGCAAAGAATCAGAAGGACTTTAAAATTGAAGCGATGGATGGCTGGAAGCGTGGCAAACCCCACGCCATGGTAGTTTGCCCAATTTATCAGCTGCCTTCGCGTACCAGCCAAATCTATCAGCAGGCGATCGCCCGGAATGTTTGTGTCTTCTCGTATTCCCACCTATGCGTGCTGTTGCAGTATGCAAGCGCTAAAGGAAGCGCACACGCACAGCGACTGCTCCTCAAAATATTCACGTGCACCGAAAATATGAGCCCAACTAAAGATGCGGTATTCTATTGGACAGCCCTTAATAGAACGATGCTTGGTTTTGATGACCTGATACTCGATTATTGGAATGAAGAGAAACCGATTACGCTAGATGCTATTGCATTCGCAAAAGAAGAAGCCTTGACATTTCTAGCGCAAGAACGCGAACGAATTATGCGGATGAGCCGGGAGCAAGCAATCACTGCTCTCATCCAAGATCGGAGAATTGATGGTCGCGAGCGCGTTATTCGCAATGTGGCAGATAATGGATTATTCGTTATTGTGTGAAAAGGTCAGGAGTTAGACGCTGCTCTGCTATTCGTACATAATCAGGATTTATTTCAAACCCAAGAGCGCGTCGATCAGTATTCTTTGCGGCAACAAGAGTCGTCCCACTTCCCGCGAAAGGATCGAGCACAAGTTGCTTGGGCTGCGTCGCAATTTCGATAAGTGCTTGCATTAAGCGAACGGGTTTCTGCGTGGGGTGGAAGCCTACCTCTGAAGGCATAAAGCCGATGTCGAGAACATTATCCGGTCTCTTTACATAGCGCCTGAGAGCTGCCTCATTATACGGTCCGACGCCGTGGATCAAAGCATTATCGGCGATTGTGGTGCCAATTTTATAAGGCTTAATAAACCACAGTATTGGCTCAAAGGCGGGTCTAAGATTGCCAACACGCCAACCCTGCCACCTTTCGGCTGCTTCAATGTCTCCGCGTCTTTCGAAGACTACGCTAAGGCGCTGTGCCCGATGTGGAGCGCGATCACGCAGCCATGCGAGCATGTCTTTGAAAGAGAAGCCAGCATCTTCGAGCGCACAAATACAGCGATGCGCATACCTTCGACCGGCAAAAATGAAAACCGTGCCACCAGGCTTAAGCACTCGAAACCAATCTTTCGCCCATGTGGCGCACCATTCATAATATTGCTTGGGTATAAGTCGATCGGCTTCTGACCAACCGTTGATTGGCTTGCCGCGCTTCCTAAATATTGCACCGGCGCGCTTCTGTGCAGGACTGCTGCCTAACAGTGCTGAGTTGGTATTCCTGTGCAATACGTCCCAGTCATCAGCTCCGATCCCATAAGGTATGTCGCTAGCGATAAGGTGGACACTAGAGTCGGGTAATTCTCTCACGCCGACGATTCCATCGCCGAGCCGAATACCCGTAGGTATTGATGGCCCTTCTTGAAATGGACGCTGCGAATCGCTTCTTGCCACATCGACCGACAATTGTTTGGTTCGGGGCTGGCGCAACGGATTGGTGCCCGTGAGGGAGCTAGCGGGGGTTCTTGGAAACTGGTCAAGCTCGGACTTCATCTCGGTCTCAAAGTGACAATGCCAACGTTTTGCCATTACGTACTCGGACTGTAGCTAATGGACTCGACATACTACTAGGTCGGCATCACCGGCTAGGATAGTTGATTTGCCCCACCTCTTCTACCGCTGTGGACTGTGGAGAACTGACGTAGGTCGCGTCCCTGGAGAACTGGGCTCATATTACGTGAGTCGGTGAGCGTCAAACTGATACGGGCACATTAGGTAGTCCGTATGCCAGTTCAACCTATATACCCCCGCATGCACCTCATCATCTTCGACTGCGACGGCACGCTGGTCGACAGTCAGCACATCATCGTGGCGGCGATGACGCGCGCCTTCCACGCGAACGGCCTCGAGCTGCCGATGCGGGACCAAATCCTCTCCATCGTCGGGCTCTCGTTGCCGCTCGCTGTCGCGCGCCTGCTGCCTGAGGACGCCGACCCTGGCCTCGTGGCGCGGGTCAGCGACGCTTACCGCCAAGCCTTCTTCGAGCTGCGCCAGGACCCGTGCCATCATGAGCCCATGTTCCCGGGTGCGCTCGAGACCATCCGCGAGCTCTCGAGCCGGCCCAACGTCGTGCTCGGCGTGGCAACCGGCAAATCCCGCCGCGGGGTGGCGGCGCTGTTCGAGCGCTTCGGCATCGGCGACCACTTCTTCACCATCCAGACGGCGGACACGCATCCCTCGAAGCCGCACCCCTCCATGATCCTGCAGGCCATGGCCGAGGCAGGCGCGGAGGCCGAGAACACGGTGATGATAGGCGACACGACCTACGATATCGAGATGGCGCGGGCGGCGCGCGTGGGTGCCATCGGCGTGAGCTGGGGGTATCATCCCGTCGTTGCACTGGAAGCCGCCGGGGCCCATTTGATCGTCGAACGCTGCCAGGACCTGGTCGGCGCACTCGACGGGCGCCTCGGCGCAACGGAGCCTTCGCGTGAACGAGACTGACAAGCCAAAGATCCGCATCTCCAAGGAGGCGCTGGACCGGCCCAAGCCGCGGCGCTTCTACAAGCAGGCGGGCGTGCGGGAGCTGCCGCCGGACGCGGCGACGGGCGGAGCGGCGCTCTATCAGGTGGTGCTCGATGGCCGCCCGGTGCGGACGCCGAGGAAGGCCGCGCTCGCCATGCCCTATCGCGCGCTGGCCGAGGCCATCGCGGAGGAGTGGGGGGCGCAGGGCGAGTTTATCGAGCCGAGCACCATGCCGCTGACGCGGTTCGCCAACAGCATCCTCGACGGCGTGATCGGCCGCGAGCCGGAGGTGCGGGCCGATATCCTCAAGTACGCGGGGAGCGATCTGCTGTGCTACCGCGCGGAAGGGCCGGCTTCGCTGGTGCAGCGGCAGGCTGCGGCGTGGGATCGCGTGCTCGCCTGGGCGCGGGAGGCATTCAACGCGCGGCTTGTGCTGACGGCGGGCGTCATGCCGGTCGTGCAGCCGGACCACGCGCTGGCGGGCATCGCCGCGGCGCTCGAGGAGCTCGACGCCTACCGGCTCACCAGCATTCACGTGATGACGACGCTGACCGGTTCGGCGCTGCTGGCGCTGGCGCACAGCCATGGCGCGCTGACCGTCGACGAGGCGTGGGCGGCGGCGCACATCGACGAGGACTGGCAGATCGAGCAGTGGGGCGAGGACTACGAAGCCGCCCAGCGCCGCCGCTACCGCTGGAGCGAGATGCAGGCGGCGAGCCGGCTGCTGGAGCTCGTCGGCTAGCCGACGCGAGGCGTCATCCATTTTTTTACCGCGCACCGACGGGTTCCGCAGGGAACAGCCGTTAACGGGGCAGTGACGCTAGACAGGGTATGCTCGCTGAACTGATCGAGTGGGGTGCGCCATGGAGTTTTCACTTGCTGTATGGGGTGCGCTGGCCGGGGCAGCGATCTGCCTCGGGGCAGGAGTTGCCGGCGCGAAATCGGTTCTGGATGCGGCGCAGAATGCGGCGCAGCGGATGGTGCTTAAGCGGGTTCTGAGCTGGGGTGGCGCTTACGCCGCGGTGCTGATGGGGCTGGTTCTGCTGGCGGCTTTCGGTGTGTTGGGCGGCTGGGCCTATAAGGCGGCCGTCGTGCTCTGGTTTGGGCCGCTGATCCCGGCGCTCGCCTGGGCGCATCGCCGTCTCGATGCGGCGACGTCCGCTGAAACGGCAGCAATCGCCTGATCCGTTGTCGATCACGACAGCTGGTCGGGCCGCTGCCACGGCCAGCGGCCATCAAGCTCCACCTGGATGCTGATGCTGAGGAACGTGCGGATCAGCACGATGACGGCCAGCGCCAGGACATTCTCCAGCGAAGGATGGACGGCGACGGTGCGCACGAGATCGCCGGCGATCAGCACCTCGATGCCGAGCAGCAGCGTGCGGCCAAGGCCGCGCCGGAAGGTGCGGAACGCATCCGGTTCACCACCCCATAGGTGCCCGAGATATCGCATAGCTGCGAACAGAAATCCGATCACGATGACCGCGACGGCGGCAGCCTCGAGCAGCTGCCCCACAACGGCAATAAGCGGCGCGCCCTCGTCCAACATGCCGAAACCTCCTGAGCCGCAAAACTTGAGGCTCGCGGCCTGGGTTCAGCGCTAAGTTGGTCTCCCGGCATGGGCTGCCAGCCCGGGGTGCGCCGCGCCGAATAATTTGCACCCAGTTCGGCGCGTGCTATTCACCGCGGCTGACGATCTCTTGCCCTCCAACTTGGAAGCGTGCCTGCCATGAAGGATGTTCTCGAAGAGCTTGAGCGGCGCCGGGCTGTCGCACGGCTGGGCGGTGGTGAGGCGCGAATTGCGGCTCAGCACAAGCGCGGCAAGCTGACGGCGCGTGAGCGCATCGACCTGCTGCTCGACGAGGGCTCCTTCGAGGAGTTCGACATGTACGTCGAGCACCGGTGCACCGACTTCGGGATGGAGAAGACAAAGATCCCGGGCGATGGCGTCGTCACCGGCTGGGGCACCATTAACGGCCGCATCGTCTACGTGTTCGCCAAGGACTTCACGGTGTTCGGCGGCTCGCTGTCGGAGACGCACGCGAACAAGATCATCAAAATCCAGGACATGGCGCTGAGGAACCGCGCTCCGATCATCGGCCTGTTCGATGCGGGCGGCGCGCGGATTCAGGAGGGCGTGGCGGCGCTGGGCGGCTACGGCGAGGTGTTCCTGCGCAACGTGCTGGCCTCGGGCGTCATCCCGCAGATCTCGGTGATCATGGGGCCGTGTGCGGGCGGCGACGTGTACTCGCCGGCCATGACGGACTTCATCTTCATGGTGAAGGACACGAGCTACATGTTCGTGACCGGCCCGGACGTGGTGAAGACGGTCACGAACGAGACCGTCACGGCAGAGGAGCTGGGCGGCGCGAAGATCCATACAACTCGTTCGTCCATCGCCGACCACGCCTACGAGAACGACGTCGAGGCGCTGCTGCAAATCCGGCGGCTGATGGATTTCCTGCCGTCGAACAATCGCTCCGGCGTGCCCGTGCTGCCGACGAAGGACAGCCCGGATCGGGTCGAGCCGTCGCTTGACACGCTGATCCCGGACAACCCGAACAAGCCCTACGACATCAAGGAGCTGATCCTTAAGGTCGTGGACGAGGGCGATTTCTTCGAGATCCAGGAGGCGTTCGCGAAGAACATCGTCGTCGGTTTCGCTCGTATGGAGGGCCGCACCGTCGGCATCGTCGCCAACCAGCCGCTGGTGCTGGCGGGCGTGCTCGACTCGGATGCTTCGCGCAAAGCGGCGCGCTTCGTGCGGTTCTGCGATTGCTTCGAAATCCCGATCGTGACGTTCGTCGACGTTCCGGGCTTCCTGCCGGGAACGGCGCAGGAGTACGGCGGGCTCATCAAGCACGGCGCCAAGCTGCTCTTCGCCTATGCCGAAGCGACGGTGCCCAAGGTGACGGTGATCACGCGCAAGGCGTATGGCGGCGCCTATGATGTGATGAGCTCCAAGCACATCCGCGGCGACGTCAACTACGCCTGGCCGACGGCGGAAATTGCCGTGATGGGCCCCAAGGGCGCGGCCGAAATCCTCTTCCGCTCAGAGCTCAACGATCCCGAAAAGATCGCGAAGCGCATCAAGGAGTATGAGGACCGCTTCGCCAACCCGTTCGTGGCGGCCGAACGCGGCTACATCGACGAGGTGATCCAGCCCCGCAACACCCGCCGCCGCATCTGCCGCGCGCTCAACATGCTGCGCAACAAGACGGTCGAGAACCCCTGGAAGAAGCACGATAATATTCCGCTGTAGGCCATCGCCCAAAAACAATCCCAGCAATGTTCAAGAAAATTCTTATCGCCAACCGTGGGGAAATCGCCTGCCGCATCATCAAGACTGCGCGGCGGATGGGAATCAAGACGGTTGCCGTTTACTCGGACGCGGACCGGGATGCGCTGCATGTGGAGATGGCGGACGAGGCTGTGCACATCGGGCCTCCTCCAGCCGCGCAGTCCTACCTGGTGATCGAAAAGATCGTCGCGGCCTGCAAGCAGACGGGCGCAGAGGCGGTGCACCCGGGGTACGGCTTCCTTTCAGAGCGAGAGGCTTTTCCGCTCGCGCTAGCGGAAGCGGGCATCGTGTTCATCGGCCCAAATCCCAAGGCGATTGCGGCCATGGGCGACAAGATCGAGTCGAAGCGCATGGCCGCCAAGGCGAAGGTCTCAACGGTGCCCGGTTACCTCGGGGAGATCGCCGACGCGGCCGAGGCCGCCCGCATCGCCGAGGAAATCGGCTATCCCGTGATGATCAAGGCGTCGGCTGGCGGCGGCGGCAAAGGCATGCGCATCGCCCACACCCGCAGGGAGCTGGAGGAGGGGTTCGACGCCGCCCGTTCAGAGGCCAAAGCAAGTTTCGGGGACGATCGCGTCTTCATTGAGAAATTCATCGTCAACCCACGGCACATCGAAATTCAGGTGCTGGGGGACAAGTACGGCAACGTCATCTACCTCGGCGAGCGCGAATGCTCGATTCAGCGCCGCAATCAGAAGGTCATCGAGGAAGCGCCGTCACCGCTGCTGGACGAGAAGACCCGCAGGGCCATGGGCGAGCAGGCCGTCGCGCTTGCAAAGGCCGTGGGCTACGACTCGGCCGGCACGGTGGAGTTTGTCGCCGGGCAGGACAAGAGCTTCTATTTCCTCGAGATGAACACCCGCCTGCAGGTCGAGCATCCGGTGACAGAAATGATCACCGGGATCGACCTCGTTGAGCAGATGATCCGGATCGCTGCCGGCGAGGAGCTCAAAATCCGGCAGAAGGACGTGACCTTCACCGGCTGGGCGATCGAAAGCCGCATCTACGCCGAGGATCCCTTCCGCAACTTCCTGCCGTCCACCGGCCGCCTCGTGAAGTATCGCCCCCCCGCTCAGGGGTCAGGGGAAGGCATGGCGGTGCGCATCGACACCGGCGTGGCCGAGGGCGGCGAGATCTCGATGTACTACGACCCGATGATCGCCAAGCTCATCACGCACGCACCCACGCGCGAGGCGGCCATCGAGCTACAGGCGCAGGCGCTCGACGCCTTCTACATCGACGGCATCAAGCACAATATTCCGTTCCTCACCGCTTTAATGCAGCACCCGCGTTGGCGGGCGGGCAATCTTTCGACCACGTTCATTCAGGAGGAGTATCCCAACGGCTTCGAGCCTCGAACTCCCGAAGGCGAGGATCTGCAGATTCTCGCGGCTGTCGCTGCTGCGATCGATCACCTCCACAATTGCCGACGACGGAAGATCACAGGTCAGATGCCTGGCCGGCCTGTTACTTTTGCAAAGCGCCGCGTCGTCGATGTCGGAAACGGTGTTCGTCGGCGGGTGATCGTGGACGGCGAGCTCAATGGGCCGACCACGGTGACATTGCTGGATGATGACGGAAACCCGTCCGAAACGCTGGAAATCGCATCGAAATGGTGGCCGGGTGAGCCTGTATGGTCCGGCATGGTCCGCGACCGCGATGTATCAGTGCAGGTTCGCCCAATACTCAATGGTTTCGAGCTGTCTTACCGCGGCGTACGCGTGCCGGCGCGCGTCTACACGGAGCGGGAGGCCGAGCTTGCGGCGCTGATGCCGGTCAAGGCGGCAGCCGATACGTCCAAGGTGCTTCTGTGTCCGATGCCCGGTCTTGTGAAGGCGATCTATGTCGAGGCTGGCCAGGAGGTGAAGGCTGGCGATCCGCTCGCCGTGGTCGAGGCGATGAAGATGGAGAACACGCTACGCGCGGAGCGGGACGGCATCGTGAAACTCGTCAACGCCAAGCCGGGTGACAGCCTCGCCGTTGATGCCGTGATTATGGAGTTTGCGTAACCCGCGCCCTGGTTCTCGAGAGGAGGACCAATGACATTCGAGCGTCGCCTCGCCCAGCTCTTCCGGATGGATGACGAGGCGTGGGCGCGCCATGCCAACCCCTGGAGCGTCTGGACCCGCGTTATCTCACTGCCGCTCCTGATGCTGGCCGTGCGGAGTCGCATCTGGATTGGCTGGTGGTCGCTGTTGCCGATTGCCGGTGTGATCCTTTGGCTTTGGATCAATCCGC
>Ga0310828_1001842_pt1 | contig 11008 bp, 7 predicted proteins | sample WT_ome_3_FD_202242 | JGI IMG/M metagenome (GOLD analysis project Ga0310828, IMG submission 202242) | Sorghum-adapted microbial communities enriched on wild type (WT) sorghum from Joint BioEnergy Institute, Emeryville, California, United... ... | reverse complement strand
TTGCGGTCGGTAAAATGAAAGAAAAATACCTCAATCAGGGGATCGATGAATATATCAAACGCCTTGGGCCATACGCCAAAATATCAATCGTTGAAGTTCCCGATGAACCGGCATCAGAGCGCCTAAGTGAAGCAGATATTGAGCTTATAAAAACAACGGAGGGGGAAAGGTTATTAGCGAAAATCACATCCGATACCTATGTGATTGCCTTAGCCATCGATGGCAAGTCCCTTACATCCGAGCAATTTGCTGAGGAATTGGACAAGCTCGCTACCTATGGGAAGAGCAAGGTTGCTTTTGTCATCGGCGGCTCTAACGGTTTGAGCGAAGACGTTCTCCGCCGTGCCGACCTTAAACTCTCTTTTTCCTCTTTTACTTTCCCCCATCAGCTCATGCGCTTAATCTTGATCGAGCAGATCTACAGGGCTTTTAAAATCAATAGGGGTGAACCGTACCATAAGTAAATGAGGTTTTTTGGGAATCAAAAGGAGAGGACCGAATCATAAATAGAGGATTTTTCAATTTGCTTCACTTGGAAAGATACCAATGGAATTTTTAGGACAAATGGTAAATTCTCAATTAAAAAGAAAAGGGGAAATGAAAAATGTCAATAGCAGTTATATATGGGGGAACCCGTCCTAATGGAAATTCGGAGATACTGACAGAACAGGTCATTCAAGAAATCGCTACAGAAAAAATTTATTTAAGAGATTTTAACATACAACCCATTATAGACATGCGTCACTCGAAAGATGGTTTTCAGGATAGAAATGATGATTATAATTCAATCATTGATCGTATACTCCCACATGACATTTTAATATTCTCTACTCCAATTTATTGGTATAGCATGTCAGGAATAATGAAAAACTTTATTGATCGGTGGTCACACACTTTAAGGGATCCGAAATATCCTAATTTTAAAAGTAAGATGGCTTCAAAAAAAGCGTTTGTTATAGCTGTTGGTGGAGATGATCCTTACATTAAAGGACTGCCGTTGATTCAACAATTTCAATACATTTTTGATTTTATGGGCATTGAATTTGCCGGATATATTCTTGGAAATGGAAACAAACCTGAAGAAATATTACAAGACAAGGTCGCACTTTTCGCAGCCACTCAAATGAGAAACAAATTAACCGAAAACATCTGAAATTAACCATCAAAATGGGTTAATGGAAAGGTTAAAACTTATAATGACACAAAAATATGGAGGTCATTCTTTTATCAGAAGCGGGTATTTGAAATGTGTGTTCATGATCCGCTTCTCAATATAAAAAGTGGATGAGGATAAAAATACTTGATATGTTGAGTTCACTAAAAGCACATTTTCATGTTGTTTTATTTATTTAGATTACTCGTTCCCCCTTCTTCTTCCAAATGAACAAACGGTTAATATTTCTTGTCCACTTTATGGTATAAATAATCTCCTTCCTTCATTATTTTGCTTAAACTACTTGTAGGAATTCCAATAAGAAAACCGATTCCATTTAATTCACAATCTTGAAGTAATTTATTGACTTTTCGTCCTTTTTCAGCGGTGTTTATGGCATCATAAAAATGTAGGTTATGGCATTCCTTTTATGTAGGTCTTCCCTGGTGGATGACAAAAAAAGCCACTTGCAGACACCCCATCATTTAATTACACTTCCTGTTGGATTAGTTAGACAGGAGGTAGAAAGTCGATTCCTCAAATCGTTAAGATGAATATTTCAAGCGATACGGATCTAATGTCATGGAAAAAGCCGGGGAAAATAACTGAACCTTCGGACAAATGTATATATCGAGAATGTGATGGAAGCGGAACGATTATTTATCGTAGAGATAACGGAACCGAATATATGACTTTCTGTAAATGTAGAGAGTATAACCAACTGTTGCATGAGATAAAAACTGCAAAAATCCCGGAAGATTATTTTCATAAAACATTAAAAGATTTTCAAACTAATATTTATCAAAGCGTAGATAGTATAAAGTTGGCCAAATATGCACAAAAAGCCGCATCCCGCTATGTAGAATCGTTTTCTGAAATGGTGAAAATGGGAAAAGGCCTCTACCTGTATAGTAAAACGAAAGGCTCCGGAAAAACACTATTGTCTATCATTATAATCTATGAACTTATGTTAAAATATAAGGTAAAGCCACTTTATATTTCTGTAGTAAATATACTAAATGAATTAAAAAATACGTTCCAACAAAAAGAGATGAACTTTTATGATTTGATTCAATCTTTTAAACAAGCTGATGTGTTAGTTATGGATGATTTAGGTGTGGAAAAGACGACAGATTGGTCCGAAGAAATTTTAACTCAGATATTGGATGAACGCATGAGTCATAAAAAACCGACGATTATCACATCTAATATGCCAATTGCAGCATTGGAGCAAAAATATCCTGCAGGGAGAATTAAAAGTCGAGTAGAAAAAATAACATTCCCTGTTCCAATGCCTGAAGAAAGTATTCGTACAATATTATCTAAACAAGAAAACGATAAAATTGCCAAGATGTTTTTTGAATAAAATGGAAAATTATGTTCGATCTATTAAAATGCCAAAAAACATTGTTAAATTATGAATGTAATGGTTAAGGAAAGTACAATTAAATACAGGATCAAAAGGGAAAATCCATTTTAAGAGAGTGCTAGTATTGTATTTGTATGCTGCAGTCTTTTATGATGGTTTTCCCTTTATTATTTATTCGGTGATGAAGTTTTTATAAACTCATCAAGTGTTTTCACGTAATACATTAGGGACAATTAAATGTCCCTATTTTTATATTTTCTGGGAATAAATTCAAACTCTAAATTGCAGCAACTTTGCCGAAAAGTATTTTGGTAACAATAAAAGATTAGAACAATTTTATAACTTATTTGGAGCGTTAGTTTTCAATGAGAATTAAAGTTATGGAAATACTTTGTAAAATTACAAGGTTATGTTCGATCCCATTCTCCTTTACAATCCGGGCATTGCCACCTTACTACACGGTCTTCCTCTAAACTAGATATCCCGATTTTTCGACTAAAGTGTGTCGCATTGTAATGATGTTGTTTTTCTTTGGGGATGGGATCTCCTTGTAGACAGCTCCCACAAAATGGACAGTACTCTAAATTATCTTCCAAAATTATCATCCTTTCTTAATTTATTAAACATTAGACCTTGCGGTATTTAATGCTCAGATTAATCGATTAATTATTATAAATAAAGTAATTATATTATATTCTAATTGGAAGTATATGTTTATTTTTTATGCGTTCCTTTTATGTTTCTAATTTATTTTTTCTTATAACACATCTATTTATGCGGCCGTTTTTAACAAATCGTATTGTCATCTCAGTTTTGCCCCATAAAACACAATAATAGTAAATGTTTGATTGACTGGAAACTATTTACCTATTACAATATAACTATATTGACTCGGACAATATTTTGGTAGGTGATCAATTGATAGGTTTAGAATACATCCTTGAACTTTATGGTATGCAGCAAATTGAACTGGCCGAAAAGCTTGGAATTAAAAAGCAAAATATTAATCTTTGGATTAAAAGAAAGCAAAAGATCTCTAAAAAACATTTACCTACGTTGGAACAAATTTTTGGCATAGACGCTAAATACTTTTCAAAAGAATTAACTGATTTAGATAAACTGGAGATTCAAAAAGAAAAATTAAAGCGGGATTTACAGCCTATTATCACGAAATATGAAGAACAGTTCCTCATTGGGGAAGAAAATGATCTTGTTGAAGTGCCGGTTTATGACAAAGAGGAATTGAATCAAATAGAACACGATATTGAAAAAGCCAAGCTAATTGAAAAATTTCGGAACATGCTTAATCGTGCTGAACATCAACCTTATTTAGACACATTTAAATTGGTTCTTGAACTTTTAGATAAAGCACAGCATGAACCGGTTTTCCATAAAACAATAGAAGCTTTAGCCCATTATTTAGAAGTGTTACCAGATTGGGTGTCAACAGGCCCTGAACAAGATGAATTTGAAAGTGAATTATTCGAAGTATTAGATGATTATAATTACTAGATTTAAAAGGAGATGCGATGATGGACACAGCAAAGATTGGTTTTGAGGAAACACTTTGGAAAGCGGCTGACAAATTACGTGGAAGCATGGATGCATCCGAATATAAACACGTAGTCTTAGGATTGATTTTCTTAAAATACATTTCTGATAAGTTTGAAATGAAGTATAACGAATTAGTTGAAGAAGGAGAAGGTTTTGAAGAAGACCGTGATGAATATACAGCCGAAAATATTTTCTGGGTACCGAAACAGTCACGTTGGAGCTTCATTAAAGACCGTGCGAAAGACCCGAAAATCGGTCAATATATTGACGAAGCGATGATCGAAATTGAAAAAGAAAACCCGTCACTCAGAGGTGTGTTAGATAAACGTTATGCCCGCCCTGAGATTGATAAACGCCGTTTAGGAGAACTGATAGACCTCATTTCAACCATTAAATTGCACAGCAAACAAGAAAAAGACTTACTTGGTCGAGTTTATGAATATTTCTTAGGTAAGTTTGCCAGTGCAGAAGGAAAAGGCGGTGGCGAGTTCTATACGCCACAAAGTGTTGTTAAAACATTGGTTGAAATGATTGAACCTTATGAAGGGCGAATTTATGACCCTTGTTGTGGTAGCGGCGGCATGTTTGTTCAAAGTGAAAAGTTTGTTGAACGCCATCAAGGAAAAATCGATAACCTCTCGATTTACGGTCAAGAATTGAATTCCACGACTTGGAAGCTTTGTAAAATGAATCTTGCTATCCGTGGAATCGAAGGGAATATCGGGGAACATCATGCGGATACGTTCCATAATGATTTACATAAAACGCTGAAAGCCGATTTCATCCTTGCCAATCCTCCATTTAACGTGAGTGACTGGGGCGGAAATGAATTAGTTGATGATGTTCGTTGGAAATTCGGTACGCCGCCAGCGAGCAATGCCAACTATGCATGGTTACAGCATATCATTTATCACCTTTCACCAAATGGCGCAGCAGGTATTGTATTAGCCAATGGTTCGTTAAGTTCCAATACATCGAATGAAGGGGAAATCCGTAAAAACATACTCGAAGTGGATTTAGTCGATGCCATTGTCGCTTTGCCTGACAAATTATTCTACTCAACTGGTATTCCGGTATGTTTATGGATTTTAAACCGCAATAAGAAAAATCATCCTAAATACCGAAGTCGTGAGCATGAAATTCTATTTATCGATGCCAGAAACTTAGGAAAAATGGTTGACCGTCGCCTGCGTGAATTAACGGAAGAAGATATTCAAAAAATTGCCGAAACATACCGAAACTGGCGTAAACCAGATGGGAAATATGAAGACATCAAGGGATTCTGTAAATCAGCGACGTTAGAAGATGTACGTAAAAACGACTATGTATTAACTCCCGGACGCTATGTTGGAATAAGTGATGTCGAGGATGATGGTATACCATTTGAAGAAAAAATGGAAACCCTCACGAGTGAATTAAGAGAACTATTTGAAAAATCCCACCGATTGGAAGAAGAGATAAAGAAGAATCTAGGGGGGATTGGGTATGACATCTAACGATTGGAAAGAAGTTCAGCTCAAAGATGTTATTTTATTTAATCCACGAGAAAGCATAAAAAAAGGTACCATGGCTAAAAAAATCAGCATGGATAAGTTAGCTCCTTACCAAAAAAAAATAACTGGATTTGAATATGCTGAATTTAAAAGTGGTACAAAGTTTAAAAATGGTGACACTTTATTAGCTCGAATAACTCCGTGTCTTGAAAATGGGAAAACAGCACAAGTTGATATATTAGATGATAATGAAATAGGATTTGGTTCAACTGAATTCATTGTAATGCGTGAAATTAGTGGTATTTCAGATAATGACTTTATTTATTATTTAGCAATTTCAGATGATTTTAGAAATATTGCAATAAAATCAATGACTGGTACATCTGGTCGCCAACGAGTGCAAATGGATGTCTTAGAACAGACGAAATTATTGATTCCACCATTAAGAGAACAAAAAGCCATAGCAAACATCCTTTCAACCTTAGACGAAAAAATTGAAACGAACAATCAAATCAATGAAAAGCTTGAAGAAATGGCACAAGCATTGTTTAAACATTGGTTTGTTGATTTTGAGTTTCCGAATGAAAATGGTGAGCCTTACAAATCAAGTGGCGGCGAAATGGTTGACAGTGAGCTGGGGATGATACCTAAAGGATGGGAAGTTGGAAAGTTAGGAGAACTAGTGGAAATATCTAATAAAAGTATTAAACCACAAGAATATCCTGAGAAATTTTTTGAACATTATAGTATTCCAGCTTTTGATAATGGTAAAACTCCAGAATTTCAAAAGGGAAAAGAAATTAAAAGTAATAAATACGTTATAAATAATCATGTGGTGTTAGTTTCAAAGTTAAATCCTAGTACTAAAAGAATTTGGAAACCTATAACACAGACAAAAAATGCTATTTGTTCAACAGAGTTTATTGTTTATATGTCAAAAAAAGGAAATATTTTATCATATGTGTTTGAATATCTTAATAATGAAAAATTCCAAGGTGTGTTAACCGCTAATGCTACAGGTTCTACTGGAAGTAGACAGAGGGTAAAACCAAAAGAAACGCTAAATTATAAAGTAGTTCTACCACCTCTTAAGTTAATGCAACAGTTTTCTAGAATGATTGAGCCAATGCATTTGGAGATAGGTAGTAATATGATTGAAAATCAAAAGATAAAAGGTTTAAGGGATATTTTATTGCCTAAATTAATGTCCGGAGAAATTCGTGTCCCGTTGGATGATGAAGTGTTATCAGAAAAAAATTAAAGAATAAATGTCATATCCCGTTTCGAAAGGGGAGAGGAGAATGAGTTTTTTAGAAAATTTTACGGAAGATAAGCTGGAAGAAGCAGCTATAGAAATTCTTCAGGAACTTGGCTATGACTATGTCTTTGGACCGGATATTAGTTGCGATGGGGAAAGACCAGAACGCAAAGATTATCGTACTGTTATTTTAGAAGACCGTGTAAAAGATGCTTTGTTTAAACATAATCGCCATTTGCCACAGGAAGCAATAGAAGAAGCATTTCGGCAAATTATAGCTTTTAATAGTCCAAGCTTAGAAGAAAACAACCGTCATTTTCACAAATTAATCACTGAAGGCATTGATGTGTCGTTTCATCAAGATGGTCATAGCCGTTCGATGAAGGCATTCTTAATTGATTTTGAAGAACCAGCTAATAATGATTTTTTGGTAGTAAATCAGTTTACGGTCGTTGAAAAAGAAGAACGCCGCCCGGATTTAGTTATTTTTATCAATGGCATCCCATTCGTCGTTATCGAATTAAAATCAGCGTCTGATGAAAATGTGAGTATCGATAATGCCTATGCACAAATTCAAACGTATAAACGTGATATTCCATCTTTATTTTATTATAATGCGTTTTGTATTTTATCCGATGGAATTAATGCGAAAGCGGGAACGATTACCGCAAGTCAAGAACGTTTTATGAATTGGCGGACGGTGGATGGGGAAAACATTGAACCACTTGAAGTGCCGCAATATGAAGTGTTGTTAAGAGGGATGCTGGCAAAAGACCGGCTTATTGATATTATTGAAAACTTTATTCTCTTTCAGGAATCTAAAGAAGAAGAACGGGATGAAAATGGGAAGAAAATCGGCGAAAGAAAAACGATTGCCAAAATTCTCGCTGCCTATCACCAATATTTTGCAGTAAAAAAAGCGGTGGAAAAGACAAAAATAGCGACCAGTGAGAATGGAGACCGTAAAATCGGTGTTATATGGCATACACAAGGTTCGGGTAAAAGTTTTTCGATGGTTTTTTATACAGCACAGCTTGTCAAGCAGCTAAATAATCCAACCATTGTGGTGATTACCGACCGCAACGATTTAGATGACCAGCTATTTTCGACGTTTTTAAAATCAAAGGATATCTTAAGACAAACACCGAAACAAGCAGATGTCCGCAAATTGAATGAAGAACAGAAAAAACAACAGGCAAATGAAAAATCCAAAGAGATAAACGGATTATATGATCTTCTCAATGATCGAGAATCGGGCGGTATTATTTTTACAACGATTCAAAAATTCAAACCAGAAGAAGGCGAAATGCCGGTTTTAACCGATCGTAAAAATGTGATCGTCATTGCCGATGAAGCCCATCGCAGTCAATATGGTTTTTCTGCAAAGACTGACACCAAAACAGGCGAAGTGAAATATGGATATGCAAAATATCTTCGTGATGCACTTCCGAATGCTTCCTTTATCGGTTTTACAGGAACACCGATTGAGCTGGAAGATAAGTCAACGCCCGCTGTTTTCGGTAATTATATTGACATTTATGATATGACAAGAGCTGTGGAAGACAAAGCAACGGTTAAAATTTATTATGAAAACCGTATTATCCGCTTGGAAGCCAATGAAGAAGAATTAGCGAAGATCGATGAAGAATTTGAAGAGATTACCGAAGATCAGGAAGAATCAGTACGTGAAAAATACAAGTCCAAATGGTCGAGGCTCGAAGCCATCGTCGGTTCACCTAACCGCATAAAACAATTGGCAAAAGATATAGTCAATCATTACGAAGAAAAGGCAAAAGCAATTGACGGAAAAGCAATGATTGTTTGTATGAGTCGCCGTATTTGTGTCGCACTTTATAACGAAATTGTCAAATTACGTCCAGATTGGCATTCCGATGATGACGACAAAGGTAAAATTAAAGTCGTCATGACAGGGAGTGCTGGGGATGATGATTTCTTACAGCCGCATATTGGTGGAAAAAAAAGGCGGGATTTATTGGCAAAAAGAATGAAAGATAATAATGATGAACTAAAAATCGTCATTGTACGTGATATGTGGCTGACTGGATTTGACGTACCTTCCATGCATACGATGTATATCGATAAACCGATGAAGGGTCATAACCTCATGCAGGCAATCGCACGGGTAAACCGTGTATTTAAAGATAAATCAGGCGGTGTGGTTGTCGATTATATTGGAATATTAGAAAGCTTAAAGAAAGCTTTAAATCAATATACCGAAAGTGATAAGAAAACAACAGGTATCGATACATCGGCTGCAATTGCTGTGATGAAAGAAAAACTTGAAATCCTGCAAGATATGATGCATGGGTTTGATTATTCTGCTTATATGGGTTCATCTCAAGCAGGCCGTATTCGTGCCATCACTGGCGGAATGAATGTCATTTTTGGAAAGAGTGAAAAAGAACAAAAAGAATTCAAAAAGACGGCAACCGAGCTAGCGAAGGCGCATTCACTTTGTGCAGCGACGGATGAAGGAAAAGCAGCAGCCCTTGAAGTTAGTTATTTTAAAGCGGTTAAGGCAAGCCTAAATAAACTACAAGAAAAACAGCCGAAGCGGAAGACGAAAAAAGAAATCGAAGCCCGCGTTAATCAATTACTCGAACGTTCCATTATTTCAGAAGAAGTAGTGGATGTATTTGAAGTAATGGGATTGAAACATCCTGATGTATCTATATTATCGGAAGAATTTCTCGAAGAAGTACGTTCATATGAATATAAAAATTTAGCCCTTGAAATGCTTAAAAAATTGCTGGAAGGCAACATCAAAACAATGGAAAGACGCAACCTTGTCAAATCCCAAAAATACTCGGAAAAACTGAAACAGTCGCTGAACAAATATAAAAACCAAGCCATTACAAACGCCGAAGTAATCGAAGAACTCATTCAAATGGCAAAGGACATGAAAAAAGAACGAGAAGAAGAAAAAGATCTCGGTTTAAATGAAGATGAAATTGCCTTTTACGATGCTTTAACATCTGAGTCTATAGTTAAAGAGTTAATGGAAGATGACGTCTTACGTAAAATCGCCAATGAACTGACCCAAGCAATCCGACGGAACATGACCATTGACTGGCATGTTCGAAAAAGCGCCCGTGCAGGAATGAGGAGAATTATTAAGCGACTATTGAAGAAGTATGATTATCCACCAGAACAAGCGAAAAAAGCATTGGACACAGTTATGCGACAAGCAGAGTTAATGGCGGAGCATACTGAAGTAAGAGATTGGAATACGCTGCAGGCTGCGGAGTCTAAAGGTGAATATAGGTTATAAAACATCAAGTGTCAGTCATTTCTAGAAATTTTTTTAGAGGTGACTGACGTTTTCTTTTATTATCAAGAAAATTATTATGCTACGTCAAAGAAAGGAGCATTCCTGTTAAAAGCTTTTTCGGGGACTTGAACAAAAAAAGCCCTCTTGGTATGATGCGGGGTGTCAAATCGTCGACGAAATGACCCCTAATTTGAATACCAGGAGGACTACCAATGAATTCTACTCAAAATCATAAAATTAATCAAGTCACCGAAAATACTCTCGTCGTCGGGATGGATATCGCCAAGCATAAACACTATGCCTGTTTCATAGATGACCGTGGGCGCATCTTGCAAAAATCATTTCCTGTGATGCAATCTGGTCATAGTTTCGAATGGTTTTATGGGCGTATCTTGGCGGCTATGAAAACACACGGTAAATCGGAGGTTATCATCGGGATCGAGCCGACAGGTCACTATTGGCTTAACCTGGCTTACTTCCTAGACGACAGAGGCCTCCCACTCGTTATGGTCAATCCGATGCACGTCAGCCGCGCCAAAGAGTTAGACGATAATCTACCCACAAAAAATGATACCAAGGATGCCTTGGTTATCGCGCGTCTTGTAAAGGATGGGAGGTTCAGCTACCCAAGGATTCTCAAAGGAATGGAAGCCGAGTTGCGTGTGGGTGCTAACCTAAGATCAAAGCTGGTAGAGGAGTTAGCTTCCGTCAGTAATCAATTGATTCGTTGGACGGATCGGTACTTCCCTGAATTCCCACAGGTTTTTCCGTCATTTGGGAAAATGGCTCTCGCCGCTTTAGAACAGACACCTTTTCCAGGAGATCTCGTTGGAAAAGAAGTGGATGAGGTATTAATGCTTTATTGTCAAAGCGAAGGACTGAAGGCGCC
>Ga0310828_1001841_pt1 | contig 11012 bp, 7 predicted proteins | sample WT_ome_3_FD_202242 | JGI IMG/M metagenome (GOLD analysis project Ga0310828, IMG submission 202242) | Sorghum-adapted microbial communities enriched on wild type (WT) sorghum from Joint BioEnergy Institute, Emeryville, California, United... ... | reverse complement strand
TAGGGGATGGCCGGGGGATCTCCCCCAGGCGGGCGGGGCCGGGGCGTTCGTAGAGTTGTGGAATGGCACCGGCGCGCCCCCTGCGAGACGTCTTCACCGAGCTGGCCGGCTCCACCGGCGAGACCGCCGCCGAGGCTGGACCCGCCGGCGGGGATCCGGAGAGCCTGCTCGCCGCAGCCGGCCACCCGGACCTTCCGGCCGGCCTGGTCGCCGAGGCGGTCGTCAACTACGCCGACACCGCGCCGGTGGAGGTCGCCGAACACCTGGCGCCGTTCGTCATGGCGCACGGCCCGGTCCCGGTGGATCCGGAGGGTACGGCCGCGGTCGAACCGGAGAGCTGGCTGGACGTACTCACTTCCGTGCCGGCCGGGCTCGACGGCGACCCGGCGAGCGCCGGCGACCCGGACATCGACGTCGACGCCGTGCCGGTGGCGCACGAGGACGCCGGGGGCGGCGACGCCGGGCCGGACCACGACCCGTTCGCGCTCGACTTCGGGAGCGGTGCGAGCGAGCCCGACCACAGTGGGTCCGACCTCGACCGGGACACGACCGGGCTCGACCACGTCGCGACCGGGTTCGGCGGTGGCGCGAGCGGCGCCGACCTGGCCGCCGCGCCCGACGCCGCGGCCGAAGCCGGCGGGGTCGGCCACCCGTACCTCGATGACCTGGTCTCGCTGGACGACCTGGACCGGGCCGACGACCTCGACCGGGCTGGCGGCTTCGACCGGGCTGCCGGCTTCGACCGGGCTGCCGGCTTCGACCGGGCTGGCGGTCTCGACGCGACCGACAAGCTCGACGGGGACGGCGACCCCGACCGCCTCGACTGGGGCGTCCGCCACCGCGATCATCCGGGTGCCAGTCCGAGCACTGTGGACGATGATTCCGCGGGCGGGGAGTAGGCCGCTCATTCCGACCGCCCGAGCTCGGCCAGGATGCCCTCGCAGGAGCGGATCGCGACTCGGGCCGCGATCACCATTTCATGTGCGGTCAGTGGATTTTCCGCGCGGCGCTGCCAGCGGGCCAGTGCGTCGGCGGCCGCGCCCATCAGCTCCTTCCGCCCGGCGTCGGGTGGCAGCTGCAGCCGGACGTGCGTGGCCGCGCCGGCGCCGCCGATCAGCCGTTCCAGGTCCGCCAACACCTCCGGCTTGCCGGTGACCCAACCCGCCCGGATCGACGACAGCACCCGCAACTCGTTGAACGGGTGCGCGGAGGCGATGGTCTCCTCCACCTCGGCGGCGAGCGACTGGCTGCCCGGGCGCGCATCGGCCCGGGTCAGGTTGTCCAGGGCGAGCAACGCCGAACGGCTCTTGAGCACCTCGCGCCGCTCGAAGAACAGCAGGCCGAGCAGGTCCCGGAGCTCACCCAGCCCACTGCGCTCGGCCAGCTCGGCGGCGAGTTCGCTGGCGGTGCCGGTCACCTTCTGCCGGATCAGCGTCGCGGCCAGCCGTACCCCGAAAAGGCCGAAGCGGTCCAGCAGCGCCTCGCGTTCGATCGAGGTGAGGCCAAGCTCGGGCATCAGCTCGGTGAACCGGTCGGCGGAGAGCAACAGGTCTTCGGCCTGCTTCACCGGTAGGTCGGCGATCCGGCGCAGCTGGGCGACCTCGGTCTCGGTGAGCGTGACCGCGGTTTCGGCGAGCAGTCCGGCGACCGGCACCACGGTCTGCACGACGCGGCGCACGTTCGGGTCGGCGGCCAGCCGGGCGGCGATGCGGCGGGCCGAAGCCATCGCGTCGATCCGGCCGACGCCGATCTCGTCGGCCCGGGACAGCACGCCGATCGCGTTGACCGGGTTGGGCCGGGAGACTTCGGTGTCGTGGAACGCCCGCAGGAACTCCAGGTCCTGCAGGTGCAAGTGGCGCATCAGGTAAAGCACCGCGTCGGCCGGGGTCTCCTCGTCGTCCTCGCTGGCCAGTAGATCCCAGGCGCGGCGCGCCGTCTGCTCGGACAGCGAGCCGATGCCCGGTGTGTCGATCAGGGTGGCCGTGCGCAGGGCCTGCGAGGGCCAGGTGACGACGAGCTGGTCGACCTCCTCCGGCGGCAGGCCGCCGAGGTCGATGTCGATCGCGGCCTGGTCGCGGGTGAAGCGGGCCTGGCGCGCCGGGCCGCGGCGGGGATGCAGCATCACCTGGTACGTGTGGCCGTCCCGGTACCAGGTGACGATCCGGGTGCACTCGCCGGCGTCGGTCGGGGCCAGCCGCTCACCGACCAGAGCATTGAGCAATGTGGACTTACCGGACTTGACCCGGCCCACCACGGCCACCCGCAGCGGCTCGTCCATGCGCTCCTGTAGTGCCTTCAGCCGGTCGGCGTGCGCGGTGCCGCGGTAGACATCCACCGCCCGCGCCAGTAGTGCCCGGGTCCGCTCGACCAGGCCGCGGCCCGCCTCACCGGCCACGCTCCCGCGCCGCCCGCCGTCCATTCAGCCCACCACCTCGGCGGCCATTTTGACCAACTGGCGCAACCGGGCCAGTTCCGCGTCCAGGTCGCGCAACCGCTTCTCGCGGTCGGCCTGGCTGCGCCGGGCCGCCTCGGCCGCGGCGGTCAGCGCCTCGGCGTTGGACCGGGTCAGCTCCTCGGCCAGCGCGCTGTAGTGGTCGCGCAGTTGGCGCTGGATGCGCCGGAGGGTGTCCCGGGAGTCCTTGCCCATCACGAAGTTCACTTCGTCGCAGTACCGGCGCATGGCGTTCTTCGCCTGCGCCCGGCGCTGCGCCACCTGCCGCTTCTTCTCGTCGCGCAGGCCCTTGCGCCCCATCACCAGGCCGATGCCGATACTCAGCGGGCCCAGCGCGATGCCGGCCAGGCTGCTCAGCATGGTGAACATGATGGCGCCGCCGTACGCGCTGCGCAGCGCCACCATCGCCTGCTTGCCGGCCTTCATTTTCTCAAGCTCTATTTTGGACTCGATGCGGACCTGGGAGGCCACCGGCGCGGGATTGTAGACGCCGACGGGGTGCAGCATGTCGCCGGACGCCTCGCGGAAATGCTGGGCCACCTGCTCGCTCAGCTCGGTCGCCCGGGCTCGCAGCATGGTGTAGTTGGCCAGTACCTCGTAGGAGACCCGGGACTGCAGCCAGGATTCCATCTCCGCCCAGACGTCCGCCGGGTCGATGTTCTCGATCGCGTCGTCCGCCTCTTGGGTTATCTTGCGGATCCGGGTACGCAGGTCGTGGTCGATGTCCGCGCTGAGGTCGGCGATCCCGTCGTTGAGCGTCTGGCTCCATTTCGCCGCCGCGCTGCGCAGCGACTCGACCCGCCGCTTGGTCTCGTTCAGCTGGTCGATCACCGCCTGGGCGGCGGCCGGGTCGGCCAGCGCCGCGCGCTCCGCCTCGAACTGACCGATGATCTGCTCGCTGACCGCGGTCACCTCGTCCGCCGCCTCCGCGGCCAGCCGGTCCGCCGCGTTCTCGCCCACCTGCCGGGTCACCAGCTGGACCAGCTCGGCGAAACCGGACTCCACGTTGAGTCGGGCGTCGTTCGCCTTGACCGCGCGGGCGCGCAGGGCTGACGACACGGCCAGCACCGGTACGTCCAGACCTCCGCTCAGGTGGCGCAGGTTGATGTCCCGGATCCGGCGCCAGGCGGGGTAGAAGTCAATCTTCGTGAGTACGCACACCACGGTGTCGCACAGCTCGCGGGCCCGGCGGAGGAAGTCCAGTTCGGTGCGGGTGAGCTCCTGCGACGCGTCGGTCACGAAGAGCACCGCCTGGGCCAGGGAGACCGCGCCGAGGCTCGCCGCCGCGTGCGCCGAACCGAGTCCGCCCACCCCGGGCGTGTCCACCACGACCATGCCGTTGGCGAGCATGGTGCGCGGCAGCTGGACCTCGACGCCGATCACCCGTTCGGCCGGGGCCGGGTCTCTGTTCTCGACGGCGTAGCGGCGCACCTGGTCCAGCGGTATCTCCTGCCGTCGCGGTTCGCCGGCCAGTGCGCCGGCCGGTTCGCCGGGTGCTCCGCCGCTGGGTTGTTCGCCGGGCGTTTCGGCGGCGCGTTGTTCGCCGGGTGTTCCGGCGGCGCGTTGTTCGCCGGGTGTTCCGGCGGCGTGTTGTTCGCCGGGTGTTCCGGCGGCGTGTTGTTCGCCTGGCGTCCCGCCGGCGAGGAGCAGTTCGGCGCGCGGCTGCTGTCCGTACCGGACGTAGGTCGGCACCGCCGTCGCCACGTCGTCGTCGACCGGGCAGACGTTCGCCCCGAGCAGCGCGTTCACCAGCGAGCTCTTGCCCTGCTTGAACTCGCCCGCGACGACGATGTGCACGGCCGGGTCGGCGAGCCGGCGCTTGGTCGCGGCCAGCCGGTCGCCGAGATCGGCCCGCCCGTACGCCGCGCAGGCCTGCAGCCCAACGTCCACTACGCGGGCGGCGCGGGCCAGTACGCTGGGCCGTGCGGCTTCGGGATGCGCTGCCATGACCGTCCTTTGTGCTGCTGGGCTGGCTGACAGGTCAGGCGGTGCGGGCCAGGTTGTCGCCCGCACCGCCTATGACTGGCCGGTAGATTTTCAGTTAGGCAGGTCGGTGGCGTCCAGCGGCTCGTGGGCCTCCGCGCGCGCCGGCTCCAGCACCCGCAGCGGTGCGTCGTTGTCGTTGTCGATGTGCTGCTGGTTCACATAGCTGTCGTCCTGACCGACACCCACCACCGAGTCGTTCGCGTGGACGGTGCTGGTGTTGTCGTGGCTGTCCGAGAAGCTGTCGTGGCTGTCGGAGAAGCTGTCGCGGCCGGCCACCGTGCTGTCGTCCAGAGTGGAGTGCGAGACGTTGGTGACGTCGCCGTCGCCGAAGTTCAGCACGCCGTCCACGCCGCCGTCGACGTTGGCCGTGGTGTTGTGGTCGCCGACCACGGTGTCGGTCACCGGGCCGTCAGCGATCACTCCGGTGTTCACCCCGGTGTTGATCGGGCCGATGCCGCTGCCGAACCCGCCGTCAGCCGTACGCAGACCGCCGAGGCCGACGCCGCCCACCTGCACCGCGCCATCGCCGGTGTTCGCCTGGCCGAAGTTGTCGCCGTCGATGACCTGCGCGCCGTCGCCGGTGGCCGCGTTGATATCACCGTCGCCGGTGTTGGCCACCGCGCCATCGCCGGTGGCGTTGGCGTTGTCCACGTCGATGTCGCCGTGGAAGTCCCCGTCCACGTCGATGTCGGTGGAGTTGTCGATGGAGTTGTCGGTGATCTGGGTGATGATGGTGTCGTCGTCCGAGTATGCGGCGTAGGTGACGTAGTTGAGGTGTTGCACAACCTGGTCCACCGACTGGTGGCCGGGGTGGTAGCTCGGGCCGCTGCTGCCGCTGGTGTAGCTCTGCAGCGCGCCGCGGGTCTCGCTGGAGACCTGGCCCGACTGGCACACGTCGCTGACCACCTGGCGAACGTCGCACGTGGACAGGTCGCCCTCGGTGATGCCCTGAGCGGCCAGCGTCCCGTGCGGGTCACGAGCGAACTGCAGGGCGGAGTCCCGGTTGCCCAGGAGGTCTTGGATGAACTGCTTGAGCAGGTCCGTCACGTTGATCGTCATTTCACGGCCCTTTCGCGACTTGGCCCGACCATCCGGGTTCGAGCCTGAAGTCAGCGTGCGGCTGGAGACGGTTCCCAGGCATCGGGGGAACCCCCGTGCTCCAACATCACGTATAGGGGATGTGAATATCACACCTATCGGGGGCGAAGCGGCGTGCTGTCGTACGCCCGACATTCACCGGTCATCGAGCACCTCGCGCAGCGCCGCGACCATCTCGGCCCGGGTGGTCGCGCCCAGCTTGGTGCGGACCCGGGCCACGTGGTGCTCGACCGTTTTCGCGGAGATGAACAGCCGGGCGCCGATCTCCCGGTAGGTGGCGCCGGCGAGCACCAGCCGGGCCACTTCGACCTCCCGCTCGGACAGGCCGCCGAGGTGGGCCTCGGCCCGGCCAGGTGCGTCCGCGGGCTCCGCGCCGGCGAGGTCCCGGGCCCGTTCCAGCAGGCGCCGGGCCAGCCGCGGGTCGCTGGTACGGATCGCCGCCTGCCCGGCCAGCCGGGACGCCTCCCAGGGCAGCTCGGCGTCGGCGAGCAGGCCGGTCGCCGACGCCACCTGGTCACCGTCGACGTCTCCGCGCATGACAGCGGCCCAGCACCCGGCGGCCGTGCACTGGGCCCGCTGGCGGGCGGCGCCGGCCGGCACGCCGGCGAGCTGGTCCGCCGCGGCCGTGACCGCCGCCGGATCGTCGCTCGCCACGGCCATGCTCAGGTGGATCCAGCCGAGCGCGACCGCCCACGCGGTGGGTTGCCCGAGCGCGGCGACCACCTCCGACAGTCCATCCAGGACGGGTAGTACTCGTGGCTGGCGGCGCAGCCGGGCCGCGGCCACGGCCAGCTCCTCGACCAGCTCGATGCCGAACAAATCCACGGTGCCCCGGGCGAGCGCCTGCTCGACCCCGGTCCAGGCGTCCCGCAGCCGCGCGATGTCGCCGGAGCGCCGGGCCATCCCGGCGGCCACCGCGGCGAACAGCAGCCGTTCCCGGCCGGGTAGGTGCGCGCCGGCCAGCCGGCGCAGCTCGGCCACTGCGGTGTCGTACCGGCCCACGCGCATCCGGACCCAGGCCAGCAGCAGCCGGTGCCGGTCCACTGCCACCGGCCCGCCCACCCCGGTGGCGAGCGCGCGGTCGAGCAGGTACTGCGCGATGGCGGCATCGCCTGCGGTCACCGCCACCAAGGCGCCTAGTGCGTGTGGCGTATCCGGCAGGACGACCGCCGGTGGGACGGCCTCGACCGCCTCCGCGGCCTCGATGAAGAGCGGCAGCGCGGTGTTCGGGTCGGTGGCGGCGATCGCCGCCTCGGCCAGCCGGAGCAGGCTCGCCGGGACGTGGTCGCCGGTGATGCGTACGGCTTCAGCGCCGCTCGCTCGCCCGGCGTCCGCGCGCGTCGGTGGCGCCGGCTGCGTGTCCTTCGTTCGTACAGTGTCGCTGTCCGTCGTTCGTACGGTGTCCCTGTCTGTCGTTCGTACGGTGTCGGTGTCGCTTGCGCGCGCGGTGTCGGTGTCGCTTGCGCGCGCGGTGTCGGTGTCTCTTGCTCGCGCGGCGTCCGCGCCTTTTGCTCGCGCGGCCTCCGCATCGGCGGCTCGGCCCAGCGCGACGAGCGCCGGCACCGCCAGTACCGACCCGACCGCCCCCGCGGCGGCCAGCGCCTGCGCGGACCGCAGGGTGCGGCCCTGGTGCGTGGCGACCGCGCCGTCGACGAGCGCGAGCCGCAGCGCGTCGGACGCGGACGCGGCCAGCCCGGTGTCCACCGCGATACCGAGCATCGCGGCCGCCTCGGCCCGTCCGGCCGCGAACGCCGTCGGGTCGGCGCCGGCGTTCGCCGCGTCGTCGAACCAGCTGACCGCCGCGGCGGGCTCGGTGAACCGCAGCCGGTCGCCGGCCGCCCGGTACACCTCACCGGCGGTCGGAGTCCACGTACGCGCGGCGCGTAGGTGTGTCGCCACGGTGACCGGGTTGGCGCCAGCGGCCATCAGCGCCGCCGCCAGCGAGTCGTGCACCCGGCGCCGCTCGGCCGGGGTCAAATCCGCCAGGACGGCCTGCGCCACCGCGGGCACCATGGCGTCGCCGCCGGGGACCAGCAAACCACGGTCGCGCAACGACCTCATCGCGGTGGCCAGCCCGGCCAGCGACAGGCCGCCGGCTGCGGCGAGCACCTCGTCGGTGAGGTCGAGGTCGGTCAGGTCGGGCCGCAGCGCCAGTACGCGGGCCAGGCCGGCGAGTGCCGGGTCCGCGGTGGCGAGCTGGCGTTGCACGCGGGCGACGAGAGCGGGCGGCGGTACGCCCGGCGGGCTGTCCGTAGCCGCGGCGAGCGCCGCCGCCACGGCGGGCAACCCGGCGGACGCCTCCCACACGGCGGCCGCGGACTCCGGCGCGGTAGGCCGACCGGTGATCCTGGCGACCAGCGTCCCGATCGCCGCCACGTCAAGCGGCGCGAGTGACTCCAGCCCGCCGCGACCCGCCACCGCCTCATCCAGGTCGGCGAGTTCGGCCCGGTCGAGGCTCGGGCGCCGGGCGACGACCATGGACACTCCTTGCCGCGCGGCCGCGGCGAGCGCCGCCAGCTGGTCACCGGCGAGCCGGTGCGCGTCATCGACCAGGACCAGAAGACCTTGGGCCCGCGCCGCGGCCAGCTGCGCCGCCAGCTCGCCGGGTGTATTCAGCGGCGCGGCGAGGTGCAGGACGCCGCTGCCGGCGCTCGCGGCGATCTCGTTCAGCCGGTGCGTACGACCCGCGCCGTCGACACCGACGACGACGAGATGGGTGACTGGCGGGGCCACACGCGTATCCTGCCTGACCGGCGGCGTCACATGGCGAGGTGGTGGTTGCCGGATATCGTCACCGGCCGCACCCCGCGCAGGTCAGAAGAGGCGCACTAGGTGGTCGACGACATGGTCGGGCCGCTGGCTGGTGAACAGGTCCGGTGCCGATCCGGCACGATAAGCGACGTTGACAACCCATTTCTCGTACCACCATTCGTGCATGTGGCAGGTGCACGCCTGGGGCGTGAAACGGCCGTTGAACCGCCAACGCGCGCGTTCGCCTGGCGCGAGGACGAACACCTCACGCGGCCCGTACCGCGGTGACCGGGCGAGCGGCGGGGAGACGACAACCCGGAGTCGGTCGTCCGCCTCGAGCAGGAACACGCCACTGGTCACCGGGGCGACCGCCGCACAGACCCGCATCGCGGCGCGGGTCTTGTCGTTGACGCCGGCGACGGCGAGATGCACATCGGTTTCGAGGGGGAACGAACTGCGTCCCGCCTCCGGATCCGGTACGCCGTCCACATCCGACAGCCGCGTCAACGTTCGTACCGCCTCGACCGGTGTGAAGTCGTCGTGCTCCCTCGCGTCCACCTCGTGCACCCACACGGCGCCCGGACCGGCGGCGGGCAACGAAAACGCTTCGGGTACCGCGTTACGGCGGGCCGCGGCGGCACCGCCCCGAGACTGCTTGGTCCAGGATGTGACGACTCGTTGGACGATGATCATCATGACGCGCCGCCCCCTGGTGGGTGTCTTTCCTGAATGGATGGACGTCCGCTCCTTGCAGCCTCAGCGGCACCCGCATTCTCAGGGAAAATGCGGGTCTAGCGATCTCTTAGACCCGCATTTTCCCGGAAAATGCGGGTGGTGGGAACGCGCTACTCCAGCGTCCGGATCCTCAGCGTGATCATCTCCGGCTCGGCCGATTGCTCGGTAACCGCGTAGATCCGGTTGCCGTGTACCGCCAGCCCGCCATTGACGAGGGTGTGCGCCCACGTTTCCTGGTTCGGCAGATGCCCGAAATCGAAGGTGGCGACAGGCGTGGACCCGCCCGGCTGGAAGACCCACACGTCGTCGTCGTACGCCGAGTTGGTGCCGGCGACGACGAGGCCGTCGTCACGGATCGCCACGGCGTTGGGGTACGCCACGGTCGGGTACCGGTGCACCTCGGTCAGGTCGGTCGCGTCGAGCGCCGGGTGGTAGTACGGCGAACCGGACGGCACGACCACCTGGCTACCGTCCGGGGTGACCGCCAGTTGCCTGACTGAGCCTCCGTCGGTTCGGCGCCACGCCTGCTGGACGAGCTGTGTCGAGGTGGCCTCGAACCGGTACAGGTTGGCCGGGTTGGTGCCGGTCTCGCCGGCGATGATGATGTTCGGCTCGCCGGGCACCGTGGCCAGCAGCGGCGCGGTAGCGATCCGCGAGTCGACCACGGTCGCGTTCAGGTTGTACGCGCGGGTCTGCGGATCGATCCGCCCGATGTTCGCCGGAGCGTTGTCGCAGCCCCAGGAGAACCACAGCTGCCCGGCCGCGAACGCGACATCCCGCGGGCAGGTATTCGAACCGTCGGTCTTGCCGGCGAACAGCCCGTCAGTCTGGTAGGTCTCGGTATCGACAATCGTGATCCACCACTGGTCGCTGGCGGCGATGTAGAGCTTGCTGCCGTCCGGGCTCAGCGTCATCCCCGCTGCCCCGGGGATGCCGGTGACCCGGTGCACGACACGGCCGTCCAGGTCGGTGACGACGAGTTCGTTCGTGCCCTTTCCGCCGGTGATGTAGACCCGTTCGCGGGCCTCGTCCACGAGGATGTCGCCGAACCGGTAGGGGAAATCGAACCCGGGCAGCGGGATCTGCACGTCGATGCCGGTGCCGGGCGGCGTGGTTGTCGGGGTTGGCGACGGGCTGGATGTCGGATCGGACGTCGCGCTGCTCGTTGGGGTGGGGCTCGGACGTGGCTTCTTGCCCGGCTTCGGCGTCTTCGTCTTGTTGTTGCCGGCGGCGGCCGGAGCCCCGGGCCGCTCGCTTCGGGCGGAGCCCTTGTCCGACTGGTCGACGCGGGCCATGGCGACGCCGCCACTGACCACTAAAACGACGACCGCTGCGACCCCAACTATCCGTGCCCAGGTAGGCATGAACCTCTTGGCACTCCGGCGCATTGTCCCTCCATCCGCGACCTGCGTGTTCCCCCGACCGCGACAGCCACGTGCTTCTGGCCGGCGGCGGCTTCGTCAACCGTTGACACCGGGACCAGGACCGGACGACAACACCCGAAGGCACCCCGAGAGGCGTCCAACCGGCGGGGTCCTGGCCCGCCCGTAATCAGCGCCTCAATGGCCCACCGTGTTACACCCGCGCCGGAGAAATGCGACGAAGCGGTCAGTCCCTGGAGCACCGGTGCGCCGGCGGAGTGAGCCAGGCGGCTTATTACAAAGACATTGCAACTACTGCGGACGGACAATATGCTCGGGAGCGTTGTCGGTGGTCGCCAGGTGGGCGGCTCCCGGGGGGAGGGCAACCATGGACGTGCAGGCGATGCACATCGCCAACGGCATCGTGAACGGGCCGGTCTCGGCCATCTTCGTGGCGCTCGCCGCGCTCGCGCTGGCGTTCTGCGTCGCGCGCGGCCGCGCAGACCTCGACGACCGGCTCGCGCCGATGGCCGGGCTGGTGGCGGCGTTCATCTTCGCCGTGCAGATGCTCAACTTCCAGGTGCTGCCGGGCGTGTCCGGGCACCTGCTCGGCGGCGCGCTCGCCGCCA
>Ga0310828_1001839_pt1 | contig 11027 bp, 11 predicted proteins | sample WT_ome_3_FD_202242 | JGI IMG/M metagenome (GOLD analysis project Ga0310828, IMG submission 202242) | Sorghum-adapted microbial communities enriched on wild type (WT) sorghum from Joint BioEnergy Institute, Emeryville, California, United... ... | reverse complement strand
TGATCTGCATCACCGCAGCCATTTTAAAGGCTTTGTCATACTTTTTCCGCACCATACAAAACACAACCCCTTTACACAAAGTTACGTTGGTCTTAACTCCGTGTAAAGAGGTTTGGGGAAAGTCCAACATTTATAATAAACGTAAAATTTGTCTCTCTAGCGAAATAGATAACGATAGAAAGGATTGCGAACGAAACAATAAATGTCACCATCTTCATCAGACACTCTCTTATAAATTTGCCCATGACCTAACGACCCTCCTTTCCGGCCTGTTTAATCGCAGCTCGATAGTACTTGGTTTCGATAAACGAATTTAAATCGTATGGTTTCATCTTTTGGATATTAGACAAAAACTGCAGTCCACTTCTCAACGTTTCCTTATCCTGCTCACGAATAGTGATGTCCCATGTAATATTAGCCACTTCCTGACTGGTAATTGTCTCTGGAAACCCGCTTTCTTCAGCAAATATAGTAGCTGCTTTCTCTGGTGAGTCTTTAATGAATTCATGGGCGTCGAGCAGACTTTGTATGAAGGCAATTACGATCTTCTCGTTTTGTTTGGCCCACTTTTTGTTGACCACGACGCCAGCAAGATAGTCACTCCCACTCTCGGAACCATCGACTAGCACCCGAGCTACCTTATTACCTTCCAACAATTTGGGGTATGGGGCCCACGCTGCCAAGGCGTCTACCTTACCGGACTCAAGACTCGAAATTCCGATGTTGATATCCTGGTGAATGATAATCACATCTTGAAGAATTTCGTAATCTCTGAGAATCTTCAGCAACATGCGATGCGCGCTGGAGCCGATAGGAACCGACACTGTTTTGCCTTTTAAATCTTCAATACGGCTAATTGAGGATCCGCTTTTTACCAAGATGGCTTGATTCTTGCCTTTCTCCCCCTTACCATCGAAAGAAATGAGCTCTGATTTGTATTTAGGCTGGATTTGGCTCGTATAACCATTAATCAAGAGAGGCATGTCGCCCATAATTCCAATTTGATATTTGCCGGATAACATGTTGTTGTTAATTATGGCACCCGACAATTCATCATGCCATTCGATCGAAAAGGGAGTATCAGGTATTATCTTTTGAAGATACTGCTCGAACAGCCCTTGATTTTTGACGATTAACGCACCCCATGTTTGGGCGGTCACGCTTTGATAGCCGACATGGATAACCATCTTCTGTTCCTTCACATTGATGTTGCATCCAGTCAAGGCAGCAACTACCACGAAGATTATTAAAATCAGTTGTGTTTTCATACTATCTCCTTTGTTTAGGATGCCGAATTAGTTTCCTCATACCATTCCGCTTGAATATTATATAAAGCCCGGTACTTACCCCCTTCAATCTTCATTAACGTGTCATGACTTCCATCTTCAATTATCTTCCCTTTCTCAAGAAAGACGATCCTATCTGCTTGTCTTGCAGATCCCAAGCGGTGCGAGATTAGGAATACCCCCTTGGATTCGGATATATCGGCCAAATTTTTAAATATCTCCGCTTCAGCAATCGGATCTAAACTGGCTGTAGGTTCATCTAGAATGATCATGTCGTGATTGCGGTACAGACTTCTACATATCGCCAGCTTCTGCCACTGTCCGCCCGACAAGTCCTCCCCCCCATATTCGCTACCCAATTGTGTATTGAGTCCGCGTTCACGAATTAGTCCGCTGATGCCCGTTTGTTCCGTAATTTTGTCAATCAGGCTTAGATTCGGCTCTTGTCCAAGTGTAATATTCTCACGAATGCTAAAGTAATATTTATTGAAATCCTGAAAGGTAGCTGTTATACGTCCATAATAGTCCTTACGGTTCAACTTCTCGAGAGGAACCCCATTGACCAACACCTGACCAGCCGATGGTTGATATAAACCTAACAATAGATTGACGAATGTCGATTTGCCTGCACCATTTTCGCCGACAAGTGCGACCTTTTCACCATATTTCCACACAAAATTAACTCGATCGATAACAGGCTTCGAATCACCCGGGTAACGAAAGGATACATTCCGAAATTCAATTGTGTCGATCCTGTTCAATCCTTGGCTCACACCGTCCCTGTCAACCTCTTCTTCCTCTACTGTCGTTCCTAGAAACATATAAATGTCACCAATGAATAATGAGTGGGTATACAATTGACTTGCCGATTGCAAAAATTGGAACAGATTATCTTGAAAGTAACGAATCGCTTGGAAGATCAAGGCGATCGAACCAAGAGTAATATTCCCCGCAAAGAACATGAAGCCCAAAATCGCCAAGGAAAACAAGGTGGCTAACCTGGAGAGCATATCAGTGAATATAGTTCTTTTGGCATGCTGAATTTCAATGTCCCGTGTCTGATTCCGGATCTTATTGCCTAACTCGCTCCACATACGATATAAGAAGTCTTGAATGCCGAGCACTCGTACTTCTCTTGTATTTTCCTTGGTGCAGATTAAACGGTTCAAATAGTAATGAAGCCGCCACTCCGGCGTCCTATAACGATTGGCCGCATGTGTCTTCTTACCAGTCTGGATTGTATTAAAGAAACCTGGAAGTGAGCTAACAGTGATTATCGCAATGATCCAGGGATTGATATGAATTAATGTAGCTACGACGGCAAAAACGTTAAATATGGCGTTACCCATAAGTAAAATTAACCGTAATAGATCCGAGATTTTGGTTTGGGAATCTTCTCGGGCTCTGTTCAATTTATCGTAAAACTCAGGTGAATCAAACGATACCATCGGCGTTCGCAACGCTTTCTGTATTAATTCGTGCAAGTACTTGAAGTTTAGCCATTCACGGGTATGAAATTCCAATAAAGGCCTTACTAAATTTGCCAATAGAAACCCTAGATATGATCCGATTAATGCGGCGATCCATACAAAGAGGTCCGTCTCTTTTCCTTGAAAAACGGCATCCACGATTTTTTTCACGGACTGCAATTGCAAGGAAATCATAGACGACGATAAAAGGAAGATTCCAAGTGTGCCTAATCCTAGAACGGGTTTCTCCACTAAGATTGATTTAATCACGAGGTATAAACTCTTTGTACTTTTGAACCGTTCGAACATTATACTACTTCTCACTCTCCCTTCCATATAATTCTGCTTGCGCGTAATACATTTTCGAGAACTCCCCTTTTCTGTTTAACAGTTCCTGACGCGTTCCCTGTTCGACTAATCTTCCATCATGTAATACAATTATCCGGTCGGCGTATCGGGTAGTGGACAACCGATGAACGATAAACAATGCACTTTTTCCTTGCGTTTGTTCAGCGAAAATTTGGAATAACTTCGCCTCCGCCTTCGGGTCGATTGCCGAGGTGGGTTCGTCGAAAATGAGAAACAGAAAATTTCGGAAATACGCCCGCGATATGGCGACTTTTTGCCACTGTCCTCCGCTAAACTCAATACCACCATTAAAGTACTTACCAAGTCGTGTCTGGTAAGCATCACGCAAGTTATTCACAATCTGGTCCAAAAAAGACTTTTTGCTTGCCTGGATGATTTTCTCCAAATCCTGATAATGCGCGATATCGCCAAAGCCTACATTATCCGCAATGCTAAATTGAAACCTCACGAAGTCCTGAAACACTACTCCCACCAGGTTGCGCCATGTTCGTATATCGACTTCTTTCAGATCGATTCCGTTAATATAAATAGCTCCTTCAGTCGGCTCTAGGATTCCGAGTAACAGCTTCACCAAAGTAGATTTACCCGCCCCGTTGACGCCGATCAAAGCAACCTTTTCGCCCGGGTGGATCTCGAACGATACGTGCCGCAAACTATATTCCTTCATCTGCGGGTACTTGAAGCTGACATTCTCAAAACGGATATGGATGTTGCTTTCGCTTACCGCGACCCCTTGTGTGCGTTCCTCCTTATAAGCCAAGAATGCTCGTAAATCCATTGCGTAAAACAACTGTCCATATAAATTGGAAAAATGACTGGCTGAACTTTCCCAGTTGCGCTGGCACAATAGTATGGTCTCCATCATTACGATCAAGGTTGCTAAGCCTATTTTGTCATTGACAGCCAAATAAATTAACATCGCAAAGCTTATGGAAATGCTCAGAAACGAGAAAAGTTGATAGGAAAACGACCTTTTACTTTGCTTAACCAATACCTTGTTTTTCTTCCCCTTATTCTCCTGGTAGACTATTTTCCACTTCTGAATGATAAATGCACCGCTCTGAAGCACCTTGATTTCTTTGATTGACTCTCGCTCTGTCATCAGCTTTAGCAAATAATCAAGAAACCGATTATTCTTCGTAATATCCTTCTCCATATCATAAGTTTCCTTGGAATGCTTATAGCTTAAGAACATATACGGAATCGAGAACATAAGAAGGGTGATAGGAATCCAGGGTGAAACCGAGCCTAACAACATACTAGTCGAAAAAATGGCCGCAATAGAGGTTATCGCGTTGAGCAATGCCTCAGTAATGCTTTTAGTACGAAACCCGATCCCATCGCTTACCCGCTGCATCAAATCATATAGCTCCGGCGTCTCAAAAGCGTCTAACCGTAGCGAGGACGCTTTCGTCACGACATCCCCGCGCAGACCTTCCTTGGCCCAAAATTTTGACATGGCAATACTTTTAACGCATAAGGTCAGTACAATGAGCAAGCCGAGGGTCGCTATGACCGTCAAGGATCCATAAAAACTCTCTTTGTGTTGAATCTCGGTAATTAATTGTTTCAGAAGAATCATTTCGAAAGTCGGTAATACGGCGACAAGTAGCGAAGATATAATCAGGGTCAGGAATAACACGGGTGAGATGAAATAGAGTCTTTTAATGTACCACAGTAACGCACTTATTTTCTTCAAATCGCCCTCTCCTATTTCCACAAATAAAGGGTTTAGTCCAGATGGGCCAAGAGAAATAACAACTTAACCATCAAGCTCATCAACACCTTTTTGGTTAATGACAGTTATCTGATTTATGTGATCATAGGACAAAATAATTCAATAAACCCAAAAATTCGAACTCATAATTGATCTTCAATAAATCATAATATTCAATTAGACAATAAATAAATTTGAATAGATGCTCGCGGCATGCGTCATCCGAATGAAACTTCTCCTTGCGAGCACGATGCATTCTACTTTCTGGAAAGATAGCTAGGCAGCAAATGAAGTCATCACGATAGAAAAGATGTGGAAATTGGGACAGTTCGGTAATAACAACTTGCATGCCCGTTTTTCGCGCGTAATCGGGTAATGGACCGCAAAAATATGTCCCTCATCCGGTACAAAGGCCATTTTCACTTTCCGGAAAACGGGAAGCGTCATCACGATGGCTTCTCCGAACCTCGGTCGCCAAGCCCAGTCTGTAAGTTGCGCAGGAATGTGTTCGACATCCCCATCCTCAAACTGTATGCCGATGTATCCCTTGGCATTCCCCCATTCGGCGCAACCCAGCAACCAGATCCCGTTATAAACCCGACAATCAATAGGGATAACTTGGCCCTGACAGGTAACATTGTCATTACCATGTCCCGGATGCTTACAAAAACTAAACTCAATATCTTTATGCACAACGACGCCTTGAAGACTACTTCTCCCGTCGAGCAGAAAAAATTCTCCTCCGCCTGTTAAATCCGCAGAAGAATTTGAATATCCAAAAGCTTGATTGTTATAATATGAACTTATATCAATTTGGTGCTGGTTGAACGTGCCTCCCTGCCCAACATCCATGTATTCGTTCGACGAGTCGGCCATTATGTCGGTTTGTTTCGCTACTTCGCTAAGCGAAAGGGATGTCAAGTGCTCAACAAGCGTTTCAGAATGTACATATTCAATGATATTGTAAAACTGATCCCTTGCTGCGCGCATCTTTTCTTCAACAAAGGAATAGTTGAGTCTCCCTGTCAGTTCAAACTTCTTGATCACGGACGAGATGTTTTCGGCCAGTTTTGCAACGGTTTCAAGATGATCAACGATGTTACCCGGAATCTTAATATATTGGAAAAATTTTTTTGTGATTTGCATGGAACCTACAAATAGACGATAGGCAAGAAAATACCGATTCGTCATTGTGTCGGCGTTTTTCTCCAACTGCTCCCAGAAAACACCAGCATCAAAAAAAACATCTTGTTCTCGATTATATTGCTTGTAAAACTGAAGATAACTCTCTTTCAGTTTCTCATAAAATGGTTCACATGGCGAAAAATAGATTAAATGCTGTGGTCCGTTCGAGAACGCTTCGGCCAGAACCTCTTCCTCATATTCAAAGGTAGCATAATAGGTGTACTCTTCATCCATAATGAGATATTTGTTTGCCTGATCGTATCCGACCACCATTAGCCAGTGTCTTCCATCCTGATTTTCCTCCCGGTGCGGAAGATAGAACGGGTTGACGGAAAGAAAAACAACTTCCTCCTGATCCAGACTTCCAAGGATATCCGATTTCAATTCATAAAAGGGATCTTTACGATGGTGTACACGAATTCCGATTTGTTCAAAGTCTGTGGCGTCGAAAATGTCAAACGGATACCGCCATCTTGATTTTCCGTTTTCGATCATGTTCTGAAATAGGTTGAGTGGTTCTTCCAGACAACGATACAGAATCAGGTCGATCGGTACCTTCTTATACTTCATATAACTGTAAATCTGGGAATGTAAACAATTGAAATAATCCATATCCTTCCTATCAAACACTTCCGAAATGATCATTTTCACGTTTTGATCACCTATCTCCGCTTAACGAGATGATGAATTCCAACATATAGTTATAAGCTAAATTATTTTATTTTCATCGTAAACACAAAAAACTTTAGAGCTTACTGCAGAAATTTAACATTTATTACTTGAAAAATAGTCATATCCTTTATTTACAAATATCGATCCAACTAAGAAATCAATGTTATTTTCCCCAGTCTGAGTGTAAAAATGATATGTATTGAAAGGAATTTACAAAAAGATGTAGAACACCTCCTTATCCGAAGAACAAGGAGGTGCCTTCAGTGAGTAGACCATGGCTTAGACACCTACTCACCTATGTCTCAACGGTATTATTAAGCAGCTAGGCAACCTGTTGTAACCGTCAAGTACCTTTGTGTCAAGGCCGGATTTAAATTGACCCACTTTGCCGGGATTAAATTTGACCCACTTCGGCGAATTAAGAGTCAAGACTTGCTGTATTCTCTCCGCAATCGAACGTTTCATTTCTCCATCTCAGTCAATCCTGGCGTCATCACAGCTATGCTTCGACAGACACGGGATTCGCTGAGCGCGGATGCAGAAATAAATCGGTTTTTTCGGGCAATTCCACATACCAGTTCGTGTCCAATTCCAGGTGGTCGGTCAGCATGATTTAGGAAACGCCGCCGAAGTGTTCGATGGCGTGGACAAAGCAACGCAGGAAACTGGAAATGTCGCAACGACGGGCGAACTCTACGTAGATGGCGCGGGAATAGCCTAGCACCATGACGAGCGCCGGCAGCTTGTGGCTATGGCCGTTTGCATCCACCGTCTCGTAGTACCCCCAATGGACCTGGGCCTGTTCTCCCGGACGGGTTTCGTAGCGCATGGTCGCTTGGGGCCGCCTGGGCGGATGTTTGGATTGCACGTAATCCTTGATAATCGTGGCTTCGCCGGTATAACCTTGTTCTCGCAGGCGCATACGAGAGGCCGTTGAAACCTGACGGCTCGTTCGACCATTTCCCGGATCCGCCAAGCGATATCTGCAATTTTTGGTTCCGCAAAGCGGACCGGAGGCTGTCACCAAAATGCTGACCCGGACGCTGCCAACTTCTGTCCGACGATTCCGCCGGACGTCGATTTTACGTCGCCGAAAAACCCGTCGGACTCGCCGGCGCACGGAAGGCGTGTAATTGGTGCGCGCCGATCATCGCGTTCGGGTATTCGTACACCTTCGGATCGCGCGCGCAAACGCGCAGCCACGCGTCCACGCATTTCGGATCGAAATGGGCTTCTCGGATCAGCTCCGTCCCACTTTTCGTGGTGGGACCGGATAATGTCCAACTCGTCTTTCATGAACCCGAGGCGTCTGCATATTTCGTATCCGACGGTCGGATGCCGCTTGATGATTGCTCTTTCCTCTTCCGTCAGCTTGCCGGGTTTATTCAGAACCGCGTCGGGAATCGCGATTTTGCCGACGTCGTGGACGATCGTCCCCTGCGCAAGCGCTCTCATCTGTTCGGGAGTTAGCCGCAGTTCCTCCACGATTTTCAATGCATACAGCGTGGAAGTTGTGGCCGGCCGTATACGGATCTTTGCTCTCCGTAGCCAGAATTAGCGCTTTCACGCCGGGCGTCAGGCTGCTCGTCACCCTTTCGACCGGATCGGCCCCGAACAGCGCCCTGAGCGCGTCGAAAAACTACCGGGCGCCGGAATACTGACGGACGAGCCCGACCAGCATCACAATCATGGCGGCCAGCAGCAAAAAATGATACAGCCACCAACTCAGCTTCCAGGTCTCACCGAGCACCATGATCACCTGGGAGGCGCTCAACCAGGCGCAACTGTACACGATGGCGGTCTGCAGCGGTAAACGGGAATAGCGGCTGGACTGATAGTAGTGCCAGGCGGCGGCTCCGTTCAACAGGAAAACGGCCAGCGACACGATCGCGTCCAGCGGTTTTCGATCGGTCGGGATGAACGCGGTGAGTTCGGCGAACACCATGACGACGGTTCCGAAGGCGCCGAGAACAACAGTCCATGCCGGAACGAGCCAGTTTCTGATTTTGACGAAAAACCGCATGACCCGATGATCGGACGGAAGCGTGGACATCCACAGCCAAAACGAAGCGAGCAGCACGCTGAGCTGGGCGGTAACGCCGGTCAGGCGCGCGGAATGCAACAGAAAATGGGGCGTCGACAGCCCGTGAATCGCGAACATTTCCGCAGCACGCCTTGCTTGTCCAGCCCGTTCATCGGTTCGTCCAGAATGAGCAGCTTCGGCCTTTCCATGATCGCTGGGCGATGCCGAGCCGGTGTTGCATGCCGAGCGAATATTTGCTCACGGGCTTTTTGATGTATGGATCCAGGCCGACGCGCCGCAGGCTGTCCCGGATGTCAGTGTCCGTAATCACACGGCGAATGGAAGCCAGTAGCTTCAGATTCTTGAAGCCGCTGAGCGAGCCGATGAAGCCGGGATCCTCGATGATTCCCTCAATCCCGCCCCATACTGATTCCTCCTCGAAATGCTGGATAAAAAGACAGACTCCTACCCATACATTCGTATCGGTAGGAGTCATCAGCCGTCAACGTCCCAAGTTGACTATACTCCCGTGTCGGCGAGCCGGAGGACATCGCCGATGTCGTCACGTTTCTCGCTTCCCCGGTGCTTGTCCCCATTCCTATTTTACATGAAACTCTTGCTCCATTCGTTCACCCTGCGAATGCTTTCTTCCTCGGACAGATCCTCAATTCGGGACATGATCGTCTATCGGATGCCAAACGGATCCAGTATGCTGTGTATTTCGCAAGAGAAAAATGCTCATTTTCGCAGCGAAAAATGCCAACGGCTTCTTGCCAGCGCGACAATCATCCCGGGATTCGTTCCATCGCTTGCTTGAAGCGAAAGCTCTCCCCGGTAAACGAGAGAATATGCGCGTGATGAACAAGACGGTCCACCAGCGCTGACGTCAGTTTTGTGTCTCCAAAGACGGAAGTCCATTGACCAAACTCCAAATTGGACGTCACGATCACGCTCTGTTGTTCATAGCAGTCGGCGATGACGTTGAACAGCAGTTCGGATCCGGTCTGGCTGAACGGAACATACCCCACTTCATCGAGGATGAGCAGTTCCATCTTTCGCAGCTTGTCCCGGAATTTGCTCAGCGTTCCGGCTATGAATTTCTCCTGCAACACCGCCACCAAATCGCTCGCCCGGTAAAACTGCACCGCTTTCCCGCGTCGGCACGCTTCCACGCCCAGGGCGATCGCCATGTGCGTTTTCCCAGTGCCGACCGCACCCATGAGCAGCAAGTTTTCTTTGCGCTCCATCCATGCCAGTGTGCGCAATGCCTCGAGTCCGCTGCCCTGTGGGAACGAAATATGTTCCGTCACGTACCCTTCGAACGTCTTCAGATGCGGGAATCCGGCTTGCTGCACCAGTTTTCCGAGCTTCGCTCGTCGTCTGCCGTCGAGTTCCGCGGCCAAGAGTTGCTCGGCCAACCCTCGCAACTGTTCATTCTGCTGCGAAGAGATGTACTCCGCGATATGAGCGAGACGAAGCTGTCGGCACAAATCCGTTAGTTCCGCCGCCATCTCACATCACCCCCATGAGTCGGTCGTACCGTTCCAGATAATTGTCCATTCGTGTTCCCGGAGGAGAGAGCGTCTCCCGCCACGTGACGGGGACATCCCGTTTACCGTGTTTCATGCCGAGAAACGCCGTGATGCGGGACACGTCTTGCTCCAATCCGTGCACATTCAGCGCCTCCTCAATCTGTTCCAACGCGTATACGGTGCTCCAATGGTGCAGTGCCTGTAGCCGCTCTTTCCGGATATCCGGTTCGTAGGACTGCAGCGAGACCGGCAACATCCGCAGAAACTGCGAATGTGTCACGCTCCGCGGCTTGCGCAGCCAGTTCGCGAACACTTGCGGCCAAGGAATGTCCGCTGACCGGCCCGTATACGGGCGAGGCACCGTCAACATCGGTTCGTGCCGATGATTCAGAATGGCAAGTCGATCCCAATACAGCTGCACCATCACTTCCGTGCCTGGCGCAGCTTGTCCATGCAGCGGAATCGTTGCCTCGTCGATTCGGATTTCCCCGTACTTGTTCACGACCGCCGCCTGCAACCGGAACGCTTCAAATGGCTCCGCCGGAAGCTGCAGGAGATGCCGAACTTCGTCGTCCCGCCACAACTCCTCGATCCGGCGTTGCTTTGTGTAATGCCGACGCCGGCGGTCTTGCTCTGCCTGTTCGGAGAAATGCACAGCGAGTTGCTCATGACTTCAAACAAGGGAACCGGCACCGCCCAGTTACGCTTGGAATATCCGCATTTGGCTTCGACATGCCCTTTTTCGTGCCCGCTGTACGGATTGCAAAATACGGC